>Ga0302325_10004449_pt1 | contig 32425 bp, 27 predicted proteins | sample Palsa_T0_2_FD_201948 | JGI IMG/M metagenome (GOLD analysis project Ga0302325, IMG submission 201948) | Peat permafrost microbial communities from Stordalen Mire near Abisko, Sweden - Palsa_T0_2 | ecosystem: Environmental > Terrestrial > Soil > Palsa > Peat permafrost | place: Sweden: Abisko... | reverse complement strand
GGGGAGTCCGAAGACATCTCGAAAGTGCGTTATCGAAGGCGGAGTGGAAAAGACGACATTGACGACATCGAACCGCACTTTTTCCCAGGGAACTTCCGCGTGGCGTGCGTATTCCCGGGCGGCGCGGAGGAGGCTGGATCGCTTCTCTGGGCCGATGGCGCGGTCCGGAGCGCCGTATTCGTCCGTTTGGCGGGCTTTGACTTCGATGAACACGAGCGTGTCGCGCTCCCAGCCCACCAAGTCGATTTCTCCGGCGCCCGAAGCCATGCGGAAATTTCGAGCCACCACAATCAGGCCGGCGCGCTGCAAGAAACGATGCGCGATATCCTCGCCGCGGCGGCCGAGAGCATGATCCGGCGTTAAATGCTTCCTCCGGCCGTGGTGCCGAAGTACGTCCGCGAATTCATAGAGACGCGTGAGCATGACCCGTTTTTCAGTGGCGCGCAGGGCGAAAAGCTCTCTTACTTAATGGCTTCGAATTCAAACTCTATCACCTTGCCCCGGACAACATAACATAGGTAATACTCCCAGAATCGGCGGAAGCGCGTAAACTTGTTGACCAGAAACTCGAAACCTAGCCAGCGCCACAGGGCGAGCAGCCGCACATGCACGGAGACCTCTCGGAACCGGGCGGCGCTGTAGTAGCCGAAACCGCCGTGGTCGGCGCCGAAGTATCGGAAAGAAAAGCTATTGAGGTGCCAGCGGTGGGTAGGATCGCAAAAGGAACTGAAGTCGGTGTAATGAGGAGTTACGACGACCACCCGTCCGCCCGGCGCAACCACGCGATGGAACTCCTCCATGGCGCGAATGACGTCGGAGAGGTGCTCGATGACATGAATGGCGCGCAGGGACTGGAATGAACCGTCGCGGAAGGGATACGGGAAACGGTCTAGATCGCACAGGACGTCGGCGCTGGTGCGCGCGTTGCGATCGATCCCGATCGAGCCGGGATACTTGTTGATTCCACAGCCGACGTCGAGCGTGCGTTGCGCGCGGACCGGCGAGTCTACGCGACCAGCTTCAGGCATTCCTCCAGTGTATCGATAGCGAAATCGGCTTGATCGCGCGAGATGATCAAGGGCGGCGAGAGTCGAATGCTGTTTCGACCTGCGCCCAGCACGAGCAACCCGCGTTCGAAGGCCAGGTGCTCCAGACGGTCGCGCAGCTCGGGAGCGCGTTCCTTAGTCTCGCGATCGCGGACGATTTCGACGCCGATCATGAGCCCCAAGCCGCGCACGTCGCCGACGATGGGGAATCGGCGAGGCCAATCGCGAAGCCGATCCATAATGTAGCCGCCCATGCGAGCGGAGTTGGCGATCAGCTCGCGTTCGAGCAGATCGATAGTGGCAAGCGCCGCCGCTACCGCAACCGGGTTGCCCCCGAACGTGGAGGCGTGCGCACCGGGCGGCCAGTTCATGATTTCGGAGCGAGCGATCATAGCCGAGAGCGGAAGGCCGCTGGCGATGCCCTTGGCGGCGGTGAAGATATCGGGGGTAACGCCGAAATGCTCGGCCGCCCACATCTTTCCGGTCCGTCCCATCCCGCATTGGACCTCGTCGAAAACCAACAGAATGCCGTGTCGTTGGGCGAGCTCGGCCAGCTCCTCGAAGAAGACCTTGGGCGGGATCAGGTAGCCGCCTTCGCCCTGGACGGGTTCCACCACGATGGCCGCCACTTCCTCGGCCGGGACCAGCCTGGCGAACAATTCCTCTTCGATGGCGCGGACGCAGGCAACCGCATGATCTTGCGGGGTGACGCCCTGGGGGCGACGGTATGAATCGGGATACTGGGCGTGGAAGACGCCCGGGACCAGCGGGCCGAATCCCTTACGCTGAACCACCTTGCTGCCCGTGAGCGAGAGCGCGCCTAGCGTTCGGCCGTGGAAGGCGCCGCGGAAGGCGATGAATTTATCGCGCCCGGTGTGGAAACGCGCGAGTTTCATGGCGGCTTCGATGGCTTCGGCGCCCGAATTTCCGAAATAAACGCGACGAGCCACGCCGCCGGGCGCGCTCGCGGCCAGCTTTTCGGCCAGATCGACCATGTTTTCGTAATAGAAATCGGTGCCCGACATGTGGATCAGGCGCGCGGACTGTCGCTCGATGGCCGCAACGACTTCCGGATGGCAATGGCCGGTGGATGTAACGGCAATGCCGGCGTTGAAATCCAGAAACCGGTTGCCGTCGACATCTTCGATGATGGCGCCTTCGCCGCGGCTGGCCACCAGGGGATAACAACGCGTGTAGGACGGCGAAATGACGTTACGATCTCGCTCGATGACCGCTTGCGCACGGGGACCCGGCAGCAGCGTCAGGATATGGGGAAGGTCCACGCGGACCGCTTCGCTGAGCATAAAATACTCCCTTCTTCTATCGGCACTTATTGGATGGAAAAGCAGGCGAGCGGGAAGGGGACGGACTAATCGGAGCCGAACAGCGAGGGCCGAGATGTGGAAGGCGTGAACATTGCCGCTTAATTTCTAATGTAGCACGCTTGCCTGGCTCGGCGAGATCTTCTATCCAACTTTTTTAGAAACTTGAGTTCGGAACGACTACCTTGGGTCTGGGAGGAATTGAGTCCATTTCAACCGAGGCAGGTCAAAGGCGAGCGACTAGTTCAGAGACGCCGCGGATCAATATGGTTCCGCCCACGAAAGGCTTGCAAGCGCCTACGAGGCTGGCTCGGAGAAGCGTCGCGACCTGAGCCAGGATATTGATTTTCAGTTGTGGCGGAGCTTCCAGCGATACGATGCCCAATGTTCCCTGCGGACCTGGGTCTATTGCGTTGCCCACCATGTTGCCGCGTCGCACGTCCTGCGAGAGCGCAAGATCTTTGCAAAGCTCGTGAGTCTGGAAGAACTCGAAATGCTCCCTGACAAGGATCGGGGCCAGTTCGCCGCGGACTAATCAGGATGCGGGATCCGCGCGGAAACTCACGCTTGAGATCGATGAACTGCAGGAGATTGAGAGGGCGAGCCGACGATGGTGGAAAGAGCCTTGAATCAACCACATGCAAGCATGAGGGATGAGCTGGGACGCCCGATCCCAGGTAAAGACACTGGCGAATCTGCCGATTGTATGCATGATGGCCGTTCGCTTCCGAATCGGCGTGAAGATCTTCGCCCTGGCGCTGTGCTTGTTATCTATCACGGTGGCTTTGTCCATTTTCGGCACCTTGCAAAGCCGGAGTTTGCGCCGCGAATTGGTGCAGGAATCGTCCCGCGATCTTCCGCTCGAAGACGTCGTGATGGGGCTGGACCAGCAGGCGCTCCGGCGACGCCTGGAGTTCGAACGGTGGACCGCGCTATTGGATCAAGCGAATCCCGACCCGGACGCCGTGAACAAAGTAGCAGCCAGCTATAAGAGTTATGACAACGCCCTGCGGAAAGACATCGATCAGGCGCGATCGTTGCTGAACGATATCAAGGACACCGACCCCGGGCTGCCCGCTCTGACCCGAGTTAAAGTGTTGCTCGACACCATCCAGCGCGATCAGGCCCTGGCAGGATCGATCCAGCAGAGCATTCTGCGGAATCAGGCGACGCATACACGCGCGGGACTCAACGAGCTTTACGAGATCCACGAAAAAGCGCAGGGGGACTTGGAAGCCGACCGTTTGGAAGTGGTCAAGCAAGTCCAAGGTCTGGCGGAGCGGGCGGCCCAGCGGTCCGAAGCTCGAGAGGTGCAACTAGCCACGGTTACGGCATCGGTGACCGGCTTTGCGATTCTCTTCGGTCTCGCGTTCGCGTGGCTGATGACGCGCCGGATGGTGCAGCCGGTCCAGGTTCTGATGTCGGGCGTGAAATCGGTGGAACAAGGCGACTTTTCGGTTAAGGTTCCGGTTGCCTCCAGCGACGAGATCGGAGTGCTCACAACCTCGTTCAACACTCTGGTGGATCAGCTTCGATCCAAAGAGCACCTGAAAGAGATTTTCGGCAAGTACGTGGACCCGAGAATCGTCGAGAGCGTGATCTTGAATCCGGGTTCGGCGGAAACCGAGGGCGGCAAACGCGTGATGACGGTGAGCTTCTGCGATCTGGTGGGTTTCACCGGAATTAGCGAGAGCCTGGCGCCGTCGGGGCTGGTTCGGCTGCTGAACCGCCACTTCGCGCTGATGGCGAGCGCTTTGCACGAGCACCACGGCGTGCTGGATAAGTTCATCGGCGACGCGGTGATGGCGTTCTGGGGACCGCCCTTCTGCGGCTCGGCCGAGCACGCGACGCTGGCATGCAGGACCGCGCTGGCGCAACTCAAACTGATGGAGACGTTCCGCGCCGAGCTGCCCGAGCTGACCGGACTCCGTAAGAATCTTCCCAACGTGGACCTACGAGTGGGCCTGGCGAGCGGGGATGTGATTGTCGGCAATATCGGAGCGGAAAACTCCCGGTCGTACACGGTGATCGGGGACACGGTGAATCTGGCATCGCGCCTGGAAGGCGTGAATCGGATCTATGGAACGCAGATCCTGATGAACCAGGAAACGCGCAACCTGGCGGGGTCGGCGATCGAGACGCGCGAGATCGACTGGATTGCGGTGAAGGGGAAGGCCGAACCGGTAATCGCGTACGAGCTGCTCGGTTTTTCGGGTGCCGTTTCCGAGGACCGCCTGAGCCTGCGCGACCGCTACGAAGAAGCAGTGGCGGCGTATCGCATGTTCGACTGGCCGTCCGCGGCGAAGAGCTTGCGCGAGGCTCTGGAGATCTCCCCCGCCGACGGCCCGTCGAACATACTGCTGTCGCGGGTGGAGCGCTTTCAATCCGAACCTCCCAAGAGGGATTGGGACGGCGTCTGGCACCTGGCCGAGAAGTAAGGCCGGGCTAAGGCGTCGTTCAGTGTGAATTATTCGCCGTCGAGCGCGCAGCATCAGGCTGAGGAAACCAGCTCAAGTGCATCAGTCCGTCGGGCCAGGTAGCAAAGACGAGTTTGTCGCCGTCAGAGCCATAGAGCTCAAGATCGGGTGAGTTCACCGGCTCCCACTCTGACGTGGCACGGTTGAGTCTGAAAACCGATCGAGATTTCTTCTTCGGATCGGAACGCTGCACATAAGCCTGGCCGTCGCTGGTGAGCGCCACGCCCCGAAACTCGTCCGATTGATCCAGTCTCCAACGACCGGTGAGATTGCCATTCAGGTCCAATTCGACCCATTCCTTTTGTGAGCCGAGGTTCCCGGAGTATGCATGAATGCCTACGCGATCGGATGTAACCGTGATCCGACGTTGCTGCCACCCGGCCTCTCCCGGTTCCAGCCCGGCAGGAAACAGGGATCGGGGGAGATACGCACCCACTTGTTTGCCGCTGGCCAAATACTTTCTGACCGTCGCGTAGTCCTGTCTATCCGCGATTTCCGGCCTGGTGGCATCGCGCTGCCAACCAAAACTCCACAAAGAATGATCTTGGCCAAACGAAAGCTGCGCCGGCATATATCGGCCCGTGTCGATCGAGCGGATCAAGTTGCCGGACGAATCCCGAATATCGATTCCGATTTTGGGCAAGCCCACCCTGGAAATCGCCAGCGTGCCATCGTCATCGATCGCGACAGACATAACTTCCACTCTACTGTCGCCCCCACCTTGGATCGGAACTGTCAAGATGCCCTCTCCACTGGGTGCGAACAGAGTCACCATGTCATCAGGCTGACATTGGTATAGATACCCGTTGTAAAACCCGGGCATCGGACCCATGATGGACGCCGACAAGGCCTCCCGAACCGGGAGGTTCTGAGTCCAAGCCAAAGAGCCGAACACTGCCAGAAGGGCGATGGAGCGGACCATAAAACGCCTCCTGTACAGATTCTATGACGCGGAAGCGCGTAATGGTAGTGTCTCAGTTTGAATTTTTGAGGGGTAGAAAGTCACAGCCAGCGGCCTAGGAACCCAGAGTTTGTGATGTGCTTTGGTGAAATCCCTTGCTCCACGAGCGCCCGCCAATCGTTCTGTTGGGCTTCGTCCTTGAAATAACGCTTTGGAAGCACGATCCCGGTACCCGCGCTTGTGTATAACAGGAATAGGCTCTTCGTTTCACGCACCGTCCAGAGCGCCTCATAGGAAAGTTCGCTAGAAAAATAGGTTCCGATGCTGTTTATACCTCGCGAAGAGAATGTGTACTTGATCGGGGCGCACAGATTGACATTCGTTTTCAGCAGCCTCTTAGCACCCCTATATGGCGTCGTCGCTAATAGGGCCCAAATTATGAGCAGCAGGAAGAATGGCGTCGCCTTTCGAGCGACTTCCCAGTCGGAAGTCAGCAGTACGACCACTGGTGTGACAAGAACTGGTACTAAAGATACGAGCATAACTGGCAATATGATCCACCAAGTGCGTTGAAAGCACTGCAAGCAATAAGTTCTCAGGAGATCATCGAATGCCAGCGTCCCATCTAATTCCACGCTGTCTGTCTGCACGTCGGATACAATCATATCGCGAGTAGCCGTTCAAGCTACCATGAGCAGTCCCCGCACGTAGTCAGTCTGCCAGATGAGCAATTTCTTCTAGCTCCCAGATGTGATCGGTTACACCCGCAGCCATCGCTGGGGTTATTCGAAGCGTTTTGTGAATGCGAGTAGAGTTGTAATGCATGAGGTGGATCGCGACGGAGGCGGAATGATTCTCAATCTTTTTTGAAAATCCACTGGTCAGGCGGGTGGAGCGGCGCATCCCCATGCGCGCGGTTAGATTTGCCCGCTCGATATAGCTGGTGCTGACGTGTTCGGGATCAGGATAGCCGACGATGACGGTTGGCTTGCACAACTGAGACACTACCCGCGCAATAGCGCGTATCACGGCTCGACGACGGTCTTGTCGGGAAACAAAAACGTGCTTTTCGCCAGATCGGATGCGAGGGTTTCATCCCGGTAGTATTTCTTCAGGACGTTATCCTTCCAGCTCTGCAGATCCCCGTTATTAGCTGCGAATTCGGCCCAAGTCTGTTGGCGTCCGGCCCGAACCATGCGTTCGCGAATCAGGAACAAAAATGCCCAGGTGATGGTTTCGTTGTAAAGCTCGGGCTTGCCTTTCGCCGCGGCGAATCTGATCAGCGAGGAGGAAAAACGCTGGATAGCCTCCAGGGCCGGGTACTGCCGCAAATGCAGGAAAGCCATTCTAATGTGATCGGCGTGGTGAAAGGACGCGAGGCTCGAGTCCTCAAAACTTGTAACGAACTCGTCGTCGGTCATCTTGGTACCATGGTACCAAGGTATTAAGGTCGCAGAGCTACGGCCGCTTTTCCCGCGGCGCCGGAGTAAATCAACTCGAGCGAATGAATGCTCTGGGTCTTGCCGCGGTATAGGAAGTAAATCAATCCTGCCTGGGGAAGCGGGCGCTCGCCCTCGAGCATGGCGGCCTCTTGAATGTGCTGTTGCCAGGTGCGTCGCACCTCGATGGGGATGTGGACCGGGGGAGGCGGGGCGTTCGGATCGGTTTGGCCGCCGCCAGTCCCGAAACTGGTTTTCCCGGCGTCCGATTTCGAAGGCGGCTCATACTCGGGACTCTTGAGGGTTTTGAAAACCAACTCATACGGCTGGTTGGGGGCGGGCGTCTTCTTGTCGTTGATGCGCAGCGAAAAGTCGTTGACGGAGAGCATGAGGCGCGCGTCGGGCGGGCCGAACATCCCGACTTCGACAACGACGTAATCTTCGGTGGAGAGGGTCTCTTGGGGCAGGGGGATCGCGTGTCCCAAGAATTCGGCGGCGATGATCACCGCGCCGGCTTTGATTTGGGCCTGATAATCAGCCGGGGTCGCTCTGGGCGCCAAGCCCTTCGCGGTGCTGATCTTCAAGTCCTTCGCGGGCTCTTGTGCGGACAGGCCGAATGCAACGCAGGCGGTGAGGATCAGGAGGGCGGTTCTAGATTGCATTTCAGCTAACAACCTAGCATAGATTTGCGGTCACGGCGCGACCTGCGTTCCGGCGATGTACACGGCTTCAATCGTTCGCGTGTTCCGAATATTCGCGGCTGGATTGGCTCCGAGCACGATCAGGTCTGCCCACTTTCCCGCTTCGAGCGTGCCCAAGCTTTCGGCGCGCAGGAACTCCGCGCCGCGCTTGGTCGCCGCCGTGATCACCTGCGTGGGAGTGAGGCCGGCGTCCACCATCAACTCCATCTCCCAGTGTTCGAAGAAACCTGGGAACCTCCGCGGGTTTCCGCTGTCGGTTCCCATTCCATACGGGATTCCGGCGTCCGCCAATCGCTTGAGATTCTTGCGCGCCATGTCCAGGATTTCGGGGTATCGCGAGACGTTAGGGTCGGATGCAAAACGTTTCTGGCTTTCCGGATCCTTTAAGCCGGCGAGCGCGGCGGCCGAGACGGAGCGCGTGAAAAACGGATCCGTCAGGAACGCGGGCGCGCTCGCGTAGATAAATGTCGACTCGTCCCGCGTGAGCGTGGCGGCCTGGAGCCACGTACCATGTTTCCGCATGCTCTCGATGAGCTCCTGATCCACCAGTTGATCCCGCACGGAATGCGCCAGGGCGTCCACTCCGGCGTCCACGAGCTGTTTGGCGTCGGCGAGATAGAAAATGTGCGCGGCCACGCGGAGCCCGCGCTGATGGGCGTTGTCGATGATCGCTTTACTCAGCTCGTACGGCATTTTCTTCGCGCGCCCGAGGCTGTCGTCCACCCAGAGCTTCACGATGTCAACGCTATTCGCCGCCAGCGCGTCCATGTCCTTCGGTATCTCGGCTGCGTCGCCTAGCTCATACGTTACGCCCGGCATTCCGCCGCCAGTTTTATAAGTGAACCCTCGTCCGGCAGTGAAGACGCGTGCGTAGCTCGGACGGCCCGCCCGTTGCTCGTCGCGAACCTTGAAAATTAGATCCTGGTCGGTGCCGAGGCTCAGGACCGTGGTGACGCCGTAGGAGGCATAGGTGCGCAGATCCTTCTCGATATTCCCGCGCGTGTAAAATTTCAAGTCCTGGGCAAGGTCCACCGTGTAGCCAACATGGCCATGCAAGTTGATGATACCCGGCATGACGAATTTGTCGGTCAGGTTGATGATCTTGGCGCCGTAAGGAACGCTGAGGCGCGCGCTCGATCCGATCCAGGTGATGCGCCCGTTGTCGATGAGCATGGCCGCGTTGGCCACGGCCGGTCCGCCGTTGCCGTCGATCAGCGTGAAGTTGTTGAGCGCCGTTACTTCCGAAAAAGCGGGAAGCGCAGATACCGCTAAGGCCGCCAGGAGAGCGCTCGCGCGCGAGGGAGATCGCCCCATGGCCGCTATTGTCGCGCAAACCGAGACTCGCCCCTTATAATTGGGCTGGTGACCGACCGAGCGATAGTCAATCACATCGCGCGGCTTCCGCATGCGCGGGCCACGTTCAAACAACTGGTTCGCGAACTCGGTTCGCGCGGTGAAGGGCGCGCGGATCTCGAAGCGGCGCTGGATCGATTGGCCGAGCGCGGCGACCTGGTGGAAGTGCGCTCCGGGCATTTCATCGCCACGCAATTCAGCCGCGAGTACAGCGCCGGCCGGATCAATATGCATCGCGATGGCTACGGGTTTTTGATCCCCGACCATCCCATCGAAGGATTACGCGGCGACGTTTATATCCCGCGGGAGTCCGCGCAGGCGGCGATGCACGGGGACCGGGTGGTGGTTCGAATCGCGCGTATCGAAAACGACGGCCGGGCCGACGGCGAGATCGTCAAGATTCTGCGGCGTGCGCACCTAAACGTGGTGGGCGAGTTTCGCATCGGCCGGCATGGCAGCTACGTGGTTCCGCACGATGAGCGAATCCAACAATGGATCGACGTTCCGGAAGGGATGGAGCTGCCCCGCGCGGCCGCGACTGTTCATCGGGTGGGCGTCGCGCCGCCGCCGGTGGAACGCGCCGAGGATCTCGACGGGATGATCGTCAACGTCGAAATTGTCGATTTCCCCGAAGGCGGCCAGCATGGAGTGGGCCGCGTAATCGAGATCCTTGGGTATCCGGACGATTTCGGCGTGGATGTCGAGATCATCATTCGAAAGCACCACATCCCGCACCAATTTCCGCCGGACGTGCTGGAGCAGGCGCAGAGTGTTTCGAACATCATTCGGTCGGACGAGCTCGCCGGCCGCCAGGATTTCCGCGGCCTGGACATTGTCACGATTGATGGCGAGACGGCGCGCGATTTCGACGACGCGGTGTGGGTGGACCGGTTGCCAAACGGCAACTATGCGCTCCAGGTCCACATTGCCGACGTCAGCCACTACGTGCAGCCCGGCACTCCGATTGACGAAGAGGCGTTCCTGCGCGGCACCAGCGTCTATTTTCCCGACCGCGCCGTGCCGATGCTGCCGCTCGAACTGTCCACCGAGATCTGCTCGCTCAGGCCGGAGAGCGATCGGCTGGTGCTGTCGGCGCTGCTCGAGATCGATCATCGCGGCGACGTGGTCTCGCAGCATTTCGAACGCGGCGTGATCCGCAGCGCCGCGCGGATGACGTATACCGACGTACATGCGCTGCTCGAAGGCGACGCGGCGCTGCGACAGCGCTACCAGCGGTTGGTTGCTCGCTTCGAGCTGATGCGCGAGCTGGCGCTGTTGCTGAATCGCAAGCGCGTCCAGCGCGGCGCCATCGATTTCGACATGCCGGAGCCGCTGATCGAGTTCGACGAATTCGGCGAGATGGCGGGAGTGAAGCGCAGCCCTCGCAACATCGCGCACCGGCTGATCGAGGAATTCATGCTGGCGGCGAACGAAGCGGTGGCGTCGCATCTGGAGCAGTTGGAAATCCCGTCGCTGTTTCGGATTCATGAGAAGCCGGACCCGAAGCGCGTGCTGGAGTTCGAGGAAATCGCCGCGCATTTCGGTTACTCGCTGGGTATCGGAGCGCTGCCGGTGAAGCGGTTCTCAGTTACCGACCACCGCAGGGACGGACGCAAAGCGCGGAAGACCATCGAACTGGCGGATAACACAGTGGCCATCTCGCCACGCAATTATCAGAAGCTGGTGGCGAAGATCGAAGGCAAGCCGGAAGAACGAATCCTGAGCTACCTGATGCTGCGCTCGCTCAAGCAGGCCCGCTACAGCGAGGATAACCAAGGTCACTTCGCCCTGGCGGCATCCAGCTACACGCACTTTACTTCGCCGATCCGCCGCTATCCGGATCTGATCGTGCATCGGGTTTTGAGCGCGTGGCTCGACGGCCGGCGGGACACCCTGGCGCCGGAGCAGTTGCACGTCATCACGCAGGATTGTTCGGAGACCGAACGCCGCGCCGCGGACGCCGAGCGCGAGTTAGTGGAGTGGAAAAAGGCGAAGTTCATGGAAGACCGCGTGGGCGAGCAATTCCGCGCGCTGATCATCAGCACCACGCGATTCGGATTCTTCGTCGAACTGGAAAGCTTGTTCGTGGAAGGCCTGGTTCCCATTGACACTCTTCCCGGCGATCGATTTATGTACCACGAAAACACGCGCAAAATCATCGGCCAACGCACACGCAGGCAGTTCAGCATCGGCGATACGGTGGAAGTTCTGCTCGACCAGGTTGATCCGATGGAACGGAAGCTCCAGTTTTCCTTGGTTGAACCGCAACGGGATCGGAAAAAACGGCAGCGTTAGCGTCCGGCGCCCGCCGAAGCCGCACGCAAGGGGAAATCCTGGGATGCCAGCGATTCGAGCAACTGCTCGTGAATTCCCTGTTCCAGCATGTAGTATTTCCGGCCGTCCTCTTCCAACAGGATGGCGCGTTTCTTGGCCACCAGGAGCAGGCAGAGCTGCTGCTCGCCCGGAGTAAGCGCCGCGGCATCCACGCGCGCGGTGCCGCGAGGGCCGGACGTCAGCTTTCGCAGAAAATCGCGGGTGAAGATCTGGTGGTCGATGCCCTCGATAGCAGCCCCCGCCGAAACCCAGCGATGCTCGGCCAGTCCGAAGAAATACGGACCGGAGGCGAACGCCAGCAGAAAAACGATGACGTCGATGAAGGCCGCGAGCGCCAGCGCGATGCCGTGCCGGGGCGTGGGGGCCGTGAACAGCTCTTCGAAGGCAACCAGCAAATCTTCCTGACCCGACACCGTGCGATCGACGAAATCGTTGTACGACGGAACGGCCGGCTTCTCGATCTTGGCGGTGTGCAGAGCCTGCTCGACGTCGCTCCACGGCACGTTGTCGTAGACCTGCCGGTAGGCTTGCAATTGCTTTTGGGTTGGATCGAGCGGCTTGGTTTGGGCGAGGAAATCGGCGAGATCGTGCTGGGAGCGCTGCATGCTCGAGAGCGACTGCTGCGCGAGCTTGGTATAGCGATCGAACGCCGAGTAACGAACTCCCTCGCCAGAGCCTTCCTTGTAGTTCTCGGCGTACGTCTCGCCCTCGCGCGCGACGGCGGCGCGGACCGTGGCGAGGTACGGATCGGCGTCCGAAGCGCGGGAAATGCGGCCGTGCGTTTTCTCGGCTACGGTCATTTCCTGGAGCGCCAGGATGTGCTTCTGCTGCTCATCGATAGCGGACGTCAGCAGCTTCTGCGTCTGGCCGGCGGAGTCGTTCAGCGAATCGTACAGCCGGCGCTCGATGGTGGCCGGGCGTTCGCGCGCGCTGAACCAGGTGTACAAAGTGGTGTACGAAAACGCGATGGAGATGATCGCGGCAACCACATAGACGCCGATGAGCAGCGGACGCCGATCCACATGCCTGCCGGCGGAACTGAAACCGATGAGCCAGGCCACCAGCACCAGCGCGGTTTGGACCCCGATGGACGCGAGGACCGAGAACCACACCGAAAGATACAGCGTCATGCCCTGGTAGGTGGTGTACCAGGACACGATGGACAACAGGACACTGGCGACGAACAGCGCCTGAACCATGGGCCGCGTGACGGCGGCGGAGTCGGAATTCGAGCTAGAGGCCCACACGTATCCTCCTATGGCAAATAACTGCCTTAAGCGAATAACGGCTGGCGGGTAAGGAAAGTTCCCGCTCTTTACTCTTCTTCCTCCTCCTCGCCCGTCTTGGCGGCCTTGGCGGCGGCAATGATCTTGTCGGCCTGCAGCGCGGGAACGTAATCGTAATGCGAGAATTCCATCGAGAAGTGCGCCCGACCCTGCGTCATCGAGATCAGGTCGTTTTGATAGCTCAGCATATCGGCCATCGGCACCTGGGCGCGAATAATCTGAGTGATGCCTTTAGTGTCCATGCCTTGAATGCGGCCGCGGCGGCCGTTGAGATCGCCCATCAGGTCGCCCGCGTACTCGACCGGAGCCTGCACCTCCACGTTCATGACGGGTTCGAGCAGCGAGGGTTTGGCCTGCTGCATCGCGGCCTTGAAGGCCTTCCGAGCGGCCAGCTTGAACGCCATTTCCGACGAGTCGACGTCGTGGTAGGACCCGTCGTAAACAGTCACCTTGAAATCTACTACTGGAAATCCCGCCAGGAAGCCCAGGGCGGCGGCTTCGACGATTCCCTTCTCGACGGCCGGAATGAAGTTGCGAGGAATGGCACCGCCGAAGACTTCGTTGGCGAACTCGAACTTTCCGCCGCGCGGCAGAGGCTCCAGACGAATCCAGCAGTCGCCAAACTGCCCGTGCCCGCCGGTCTGCTTCTTATGACGGCCCTGGACATCGGCTTTGCCTCGAACGGTCTCGCGGTAGGGGATCTTAGGCGCGTGCAATTCGACGTCCACGCCGTAACGCTTCTTCAAGCGTGAAACGATCACTTCCACATGCTGCTGACCGCTGCCCGCCAGCAAAAACTCCTTGGTCTGCGGATCGCGATAGAACCTGAGCGATTGGTCTTCTTCGAGAATGCGCTGCACGGCGTTGCCCAGGCGGTCCTCGTCCTGGCGGCTCTTGGCGGACATGGCGAAGGCGATGGAAGGCTCCGGCAATTCCACGTGAGGGTAGGCGATCAGCGAACTCTTGTCGCACAACGTATCGCCCGTGAGGGTTTCCTTGAGCTTGGCCACCGCTCCGATGTCGCCGGCGTGCAACTCGGTTATGGGCTGTATCGTCTTGCCCATCAGGATGCCGATGTGAGCCAGACGCTCCCCGCCCGACGTCCGGGAGTTCACCAGATTGCCGTCGTTTTTGACGACGCCGGAGATTACCTTGAAATAGGTGACGCGGCCGGCGAACGGATCCGCCACGGTTTTGAACACGAAAGCGGAGACGGGCTCGCTATCCTTAATGGCGCGCTGGACGTCCTGGCCGTTCAATTTGCCGGCGATCGGCTCGTGCTCGATGGGCGCCGGAAGATTCTCGACGACGAAGTTGAGGAGCGCGTCCGAGCCAACGTTGTGGAGCGCTGAGGCGCACAAAACCGGATAGATGCGCTTTTCGCGGATGGCCTGGCGCAGCCCGCCCAGGATCTGTTCCGGTTCCAGCGTGCCTTTGTCAAAATACTGCTCCATCAGCGCGTCGTTGCCTTCGGCCACCATCTCGATCAGGGCTTCATGCGCCTTTTGAGCGGCGTCGGCGCGGTCGGCGGGGATCTCGGCTTCCTTGCCTTTGCCGTCGCCGTCGTTGGCGTAGGTGAAGGCCTTCATTCGGATCAAGTCAATAATGCCCTTGAAATCCTTCTCCGCCCCTAACGGAAGATGAACCGGAATGGCGGTGCGTCCGAAGATCTCTTGAACGCTGGCGAGAGCGCGGTCGAAATCGGACCGCTCGCGATCCAGCTTGTTGATGACAATGGCGCGGGGCATTTGGAACTCGTCTGCAAAATTCCAGACTTTTTCCGTTTGCACCTCGACGCCCGCCACTCCATCCACCATTACCAGCGCGCTGTCGGCGGCGATCATGGCGGCTTTGGTGTCGTTGATGAAGATATTAAATCCGGGCGTATCGATGAGGTTGATCTTTTTCTTGGCCCACTCGCAGGGGGCGAGCGCGGTGGAGATGGTCAGCTTCCGCTGAATCTCGTCGTCGTCGTAATCGGTGACTGTGTTTCCCTCGTCCACTCGCGTCAAACGGTTCGTCCCGCCCGCGGTGTAAAGCAGCCCAGCGGCGAGGCTGGTCTTACCGGAGTGGCCATGTCCAATCAGGGCCACGTTTCGCACATCGGTCCCTTCGTATACTTTCACTGGTTTGTCACTCTCCGTGGAATGTCAAAACCGGATGTTAACACAATTAAATGATGATGACATTTTGTTCGCAAACCACGATGCCATCGAGAGATGGCGGTTGCCCGGCGGGGTCGCCCGAACGCCGTTTTTGGGGCGGGGGGAGAAACGAGAGCGACCCTAAATTCGTCTGTTGAGGTGAGAGCGAAGTTAGCTCCTCAATCGAGACCAAGGAGCACACACATGAAACGGCTCGGCAAAACCGCGTTAATCGGAGGGGCCCTGGCTTTTTTGTTGATCGCGATGTTTGCGATCAGTCCATGCACTTCCTCGCCATTCTCGGCGCTGGCGCAGCAGCCTCCTCCGCCACCTCCGCCGCCCACGTTGCCACCGGGTGAATTGGACCGCCTGGTGTCACGGATCGCTTTGTATCCCGATTCGCTGGTCGCGCAAATCTTGGCAGCCGCCACCTACCCGGCCGACATTCCTCCGGCAGCCGACTGGGCCCAGCAACACAGCGATCTTCACGGCGACGCCTTGGCCAACGCTATTTCGGCGGACCAGTTGCCGTGGGATCCCAGCGTACAAGCGCTGCTTCCCTTTCCGGCCGTGTTGGATACGATGGCGCGCGACATGAGCTGGACCACCCAATTGGGCAACGCGTTCATGACACAGCAACCGGACGTCATGGATGCCGTGCAACGCGAGCGTCAGAAAGCGTACGACTATGGATACCTGCGCACCAATCCTCAAATCGTAGTAACACCCGGTCCCTACATCACAATTGCGCCGGTGAATCCGGCGTTCTACTACGTGCCGGTTTACGATCCGCTGGTGGTTTTCGCGCCGCCCAGACCGGGCTTCTTTATCGGCGGGGCGATTAGTTTCGGGGGCGGAATCACGATTGGTGCGGGATTCGCGCCGTGGGGCTGGGGCCGAACCAACTTCCTGTGGGCGTCGCATTCGGTGATCGTCAACGCACACCCCTGGACCCGCGCGTGGGTTGGCCGGGGCGCTTATGTGCATCCTTACACCGGAGTGCAACGCTACGCTCCGGAGCGACGCATCGAGCGGCACGATATCCGCCGTCCGGTGGAACGGGGCCGTGAAGAGCGGCATTAGGGCTTCGCTGAAACCTAGATCCCGCGTATCGCTCGGGTACCGTCACCTAAAGATTTTCCACAGTTAGGGCAGGGTTCTTCGCCCCTTGAGCGACCGCCGCAATTCGAGCACACGCTATCACCAGTCATCTTCTGTGCGAGGGCGCTTCCGACAGGGGTTCCTATAGGCACTATGGCGTCAGAGCCACAAACTGGACAGACTTGCTTACGAGCCGATAGCCTCCATATTCCGTAGATCAAGCCGGGAATGATGAAAGAAAAGGAACAGGACGAGCTCGATCCAGACGCTGCCTGGCGTGTGCTTCTTCGCGTAGGCCTGCGATCCACACCGCGTGCAGATCATTAGTGGCGCTGCCATAAAGAACTGAGCAATTCTATCGCAACTGGCGGGATCGCGCTTTGGAAATCTAGATTCGCTTTTCGCCGCCTGCGGCTCCTGCGCCTGCGGCGTTAAAGCGCGGACCTATTTGCCAAACCAGCGCAGCGGGGCCGTCGTCAACCAGGGAACGTACGTAATCAGGAGGACGGTCCCCATCAAGATGAACAGGAACGGTAGCGTCGCCCAAATGATGGTCCCCATGGGCTTCTTGAAACGGTAGGCGGAGAGGAACAGATTGATGCCCACCGGCGGATGCAGATAGCCGAGCTCCAGGTTGGCGATAAAAATGATGCCCATCTGCACCGGGTCGATGTGATACGCGGCGGCCAGGGGCTTCAGCAACGGCACCACCACCAGAATCGCGGCGAAGATATCCATCATCGCTCCCACCACCAACAGGGCGCCGTTCAAAATCAAGAGAAACAGGTACTTGGAGTGGACGTGTGCCTGCACCCAATCAATGAGGCGGGTGGGAACTTCGGCGTCAATCAGGTAATTAGTGAAGCCGAGCGCGACGCCGAGAATCAGCAGAATGCCTCCCACGATGGTGGCGCATTCGACGAATACTTCGCGGTAGTCGCGCGTGAGCTTTAGATCGCGATAGATAAAGACTTCGACGACGAACGCGCAGAAGGCTGTCAGAGCGGCAGCTTCCGTCAAGGTTCCGAAGCCGCCGAACAGGCCCACGATCATAATCACGGGAAGGGCCAGTTCCCATTTCGCTTTCCAGACGGCGGCGGCGGCGTGGCGCGGCGAGAAGGGCTCGCGGACGGCGTCGCTCTTCAGCCCCATCCAGATGCCGACCGTAGCGATACTGGCCACCATCACCAGCTCCGGAAGAATGGCGCCGGTGAACAGACGAGGCAGCGGCGTCTGCGAATAAACGCAATAGAGGATGGCGGGCACGCTGGTTGGAAACAGCAAGCCGAGCGAGCCGGATGCCGTCAGCAGGCCGATGGAGAAGTTTTCCGGATACCGGGTCTTGATCAGCATCGGCACCAGCAGGCCGCCCAGCGACAGGATGGTAAGTCCGGAGCCGGCGAAGGTGAATACCGTGCAGATGGCGACCGTCGCCAGCGCCAAGCCCCCCGGAATCCAGCTAAACAAAGCGGTGAAGACTTCGAGCAGCCGCCGTGTTGCGCCCCCTTGGACCATGAAATAGCCGGCCAGCGTGAACAGCGGAATGGAAGGCAGCAGGGGCGAGGCGACCAGGCGGTACATCTCCACGGGAACCGATGCCGCCGGAGTGGTGCTGTTCCAGAAGAGCAACAGGGCCAAGCCTCCGAATACGGCAAAAATGGGAAGGCCCAGCAGCGTGGCAAATATCAGGACTACCAGCGCGAGTGGCAGCACGCCGGTAGTGCCCACCGGGATCGCGAAGCCTAACAACAGCGGAACGGGAAGCCCCAACGCGGCAATCGCGCGTCCCTTCCAATTCGGGCTGGCGTGCCACACGGCGCGCAACGCGATGACCGAAAACCCTACCAGCATGATGGCGAGCGCAATCCACTTCGGCAAGCCGGGCAATAGCTCGCTGCCGGACTCCCGCTCGGAGCGCACGAATACCCAGCTGGCCCAAGCCAGACAGGTGGAAACCGCGGCTAAGACGGCGCCCGTGAGGACCTTGGCCGGTCCGCGCCAGGAGTCGGGCAATAGCTCGCCGGACGACAAGCCGAGCAAACGATCGGAGCGCGATGCCAGCATACCGCCGAGCATACCGATCCACAGAGTGAGTTGCTGGACCACCACGGCGGATCCGGGAATCCCGTTCCAGCGGAACTCTCGCGCCACCATTTCGATGACGGGCAGAAGCGTCATCAGGGATAGCGCGACAACTGAAAGTGAATCTTCGATCAACTTGAGCGGGGTGCTGGGCCCGAGAGTCTCGGGCGCCGGGGCCGCAACGCTCACGGAGCTCCTGCCGCGTCGGCCGGATGAGCCTTGCGGTACTCGTCTCGAAGATGCCTTACTTCGTCGAACAAATCGGCCGGGAGCGCCGTTCCGCGCAATTTCGGCCAGATGCTCTCGGCGAGAGTCCGCCATTCGGCCACGGCCTTGGGATCCGCATGCTCCACATTGAGCCCGAATTGCTGCATGATCGGGATGGAGCCGGATTCGGCCTTTCGAATCTCCTCGCGCAGAGCCACGCCGGCGGTGCGCGCGGAGGCCATCATTTGTTTCTGAATCGGCGCGGGGATCTTCTCCCAAACATCCTTGTCGATCACGGTAGCGCCCACCAGTTGCGCGAACTTAATATCCAGCATGTTCTTGGCGCCGCCGAACCATTGGTTGCTGAGCGCGAACAGCGGCGGAGATTGGAAAGCGTCGATCAAGCCGGTCTGCAATCCCGTGAGAATGTCGGTGGCCGCCAACGCTACCGGGTGAAAGCCGTTGACTTTGTACAGCTCGAAGGTGCTGTTGTCGCCTTGCAGCACGCACAGCTTCATTCTCCGAAGCTCGTCGGGATGCGTGGCGGGCTGCTTGGTGAAGAAGTGGACCCAGCCGGCATCGCCCCAGTTGAGAACGATAAAACCGTGCTGCGCCAAGCCCTTCTCCAGACGGTCCGAGATGTGGTCGCGCACGTAATCCAGCTCTTCGTAGGAAGAGAGCATCATGGGCACTTCGAGCGCGGTCACCGAGGCATCGATGCCGCTCAACCCCGCGCCTGAAAGCGCGACGGACTGGAGCTTCTTGATGCGAATCTTTTGAACCATCTCCGGTTCGTCGCCTTGTTCGCCGCCCGGATAGAGTCGCAACTCGATCTTGCCGCCCGAGGCCTTCTTCCACTCCTCGCCCATATTGAGCAGGATCTCGTGCCAGGGGGAGCCTTTGGGCACTAACGTACCCATGCGGATGATGGTCTGGGCCGGCAGCGCCGTTGCCAAGAGCACAAGTGCAGTCAGAACGCGAGCCATGACCAGCATGGTACCGCAAAGCCTGTGATTGGATGTGGATGGAACGGGCCGTTCCACTTTAACGCTGGGGCTGTGCCGCCAGATCATGCTCAAAGCTCACCGGCGGATTGTAAAAGAGGAATCGTCCGCAGCTCTCGCAAAACATCAGTTCGTCGCCGTTGCGCAGTTCTTGGAAGAACTGGGGCCGCAAAAGGATTTGGCAAGCCGAGCATCGTCCGCCGGTTGCTTCGGCCACTACGATCCCGCGCCACTTCTTGCGAATGCGCTGGTAGTCGGCGTAGAGCTGAGGCTTCAGCGTGGCCACCAATTCCTTGCGCTCGGCCTGCAATTGATCCAGCTGCTTCTGATCGACCGCCGTGCGCTCGAGGGCCTTGGCCTTCTCCGCATCCACCTGCTCTTTCTCTTTCCGCAAGGCCGCCTCGGCCGTTTTCACGTTGGCGTCCAGAGGCTCTGCTTCGGCCATCAACTCCAGGATTCGATCTTCCGCCTGCCTAATGCCGGTCTCGCAAAAAGAGATCTCATGCTGGAAGGCGCGATACTGCTCGTTGGTTTTGGCGCCGAGCATTTGATCTCTCAGTTTCGAGATCTTCTGATTTTCAACCTTGGCTTCGTCCTCCAGGCGCTTCCGCTCCTTCTGATTAGCGGTCAGAGCGGCCCGATCGGCCTCCAGCTTGCGAAGGTGAGAATCGAGCGCCTTCTCGATTTGCGCCACGTGCTTGGGAAGAGTTGCCACTTCCCGCTCCAGCTCGGCAATCCGCAGGTCCAAGGATTGCAGGCGGGTGACTTCTTCCATCTTTCCAGTCATCCATAGGAGATTCTAACATGGTCCGCAAGAATTTGATTTGCGGCCAGGTAACGCACAACCCATCGGAGCACATCATAAGTACAGATGCATCGAACGCGGAGCGTTATATTGGCGGCCGTGGTTGCGCTAACCCGGGCTGCGCTAATTGGCGATGACACTCTGCCGCCGGTAGAAATCAAGGCCGGCCAATCGATCATCCATGTAACTTTCGCGCGAGGGAAATTCGATCTGCCGGAAAGCGCGATTGAAGCCTGGATTTCCAATGCGGGCAACGCGGTGGTGGCCTATTTCGGCCGGTTCCCCGCCGCGCAGGCCCGCATTCTGGTCCGCCCGGTGGAAGGCCGGAGCGGAGTTTTTAGCGGCACAACATACGGGTCCGGTTTTGGCGCTCCCGGGCCCTTCACTCGAATCTCCGTCGGTCAGCTCACAAGCCAAAAGGAACTGGACCGCGACTGGATGATGACCCACGAATTGGTTCACATGGCATTCCCGGACGTCGCGGGCGACCGCCGCGAACACCATTGGATAGAGGAAGGCATGGCGACGTACATTGAGCCGATCGCGCGCGCTCAAATCGGAGCGATCACCGCAGATCAGGTTTGGAGCGACCTGGTGCGATACCTTCCGCAAGGGCTGCCACAAGAAGGCGACCAGGGTCTGGACCACACCCACACCTGGGGCCGTACTTATTGGGGTGGCGCACTATTTTGGTTCGTGGCGGACGTCCAGATCCGGGAGAGCACAAAGAATCGCAAAGGGCTTCAGGACGCCATGCGCGGTATTCTCAACGCCGGGGGCAACATAGAGCATGAGTGGACCATCGAGCAGGTGCTCAAAGCCGGCGACCAGGCGACTGGGTCGACGGTTCTCATGGATCTCTACGATCGGATGAAGGCGACGCCCGTCCACACCGATTTGGCGGATTTGTGGCGGCGGCTCGGAGTTGAAATAATTGATGGCAAAGTGCGCTATAGCGACCGAGCGCCGTTGGCCGACGTCCGAAAAGCCATCACCGCCCGCGGGGAACCTTAGCCTTAGCCTGGCGCTCCGAGCCCGTTACGGAAGGAAACGGTAGCCCACGCCATGCACCGTTAAGAAGTGCCTGGGCCGACCCGCGTCGTGTTCCAGCTTTTGCCGCAGGCGCACGACATGTGCGTCCACCGTCCGAGTGTGCGGCAGCCAGTCGTAGCCCCACACCGTGTTCAGAATCGCTTCGCGCGTCAAAACGCGGTCGGGGTTTTGGAGAAAGTGCGTGAGCAGATTGTATTCGGCGCGGGTAAGCTTCAGCTCCGTTCCGGCCTTCTTGACGATGCGGCGGGTAAGATCGACCTGAACGTCTGAAAATTCCACGGTCTTGTGGTCCGGAGGAGAAGCGCGCCGGAGCAGCGCCCGGATTCGTGCCAGCAGCTCGCGAGTCCCAAACGGCTTGACCACGTAATCGTCCGCTCCGCTTTCGAGCAACTCCACTTTGTCCATCTCGCCGCCCAGGGCGCTTACAACAATCAGCGGAGTCTTCATTCCAGTCGCGCGAAGTTGCTTGCAGACCTCGGCGCCGCTTAAGCCCGGCATCCGCAAATCCACCAGGATCAGACCCGGCTTTATGGTCAAGGCCTGGAGGAAACCGGCCTGGCCGTCGCCGGCCAATACGGCGTGGAAACCCTCCCGTTCCAGCATCATCCCGATCGTGTCTCGCACGTTGCGATCATCGTCGATCACCAGAACGGTTTCCATGGGAGGCTACCAAAAGTCTAGCCGAGTTCAGCGGTTTAGCCAGCCGCATTCGTGGACGGCGCGCGCTTTTTACAAGATCTTTACCGCATTTTCAATAAACCGTGCCGCAATGCTACTATTCGAGCATCGCGCGCAGGCGTACGCGCCAAATTCCCTCGGCCCGTCCCGCCGAACGACACCCACATTTTCATGGCTTGGCCGGTTCTACTCATGGCTCGCGAACTCGACCTGGGGGGCAGCGAGCGCCAGATGACGGTGATCGCGAAAGCGCTCGATCGCTCCCGGTTCGAACCTTTCGTCGGCTGCTTTCGGCCGGCGGGATTACGGGGCTCGGAGCTTGCGGCCGAGGGAATTCCGATAGTTCACTTTCCAGTCCATTCATTTGCTTCGCCGGCGGCCGCCTCCGGCGCAATCGATCTCATCCGGTTCGTCCGCAAGCGCAAGATCCGGTTGCTGCACACCTTCGATTATCCGCTTACGGTTTTCGCGGTTCCGATTGGACGGTTATTCACGCAAGCGGCGGTGGTTTCGAGCCAACGGTCGCATCGCGATTTGATCCCCGGCAATTATCGCAGGCTGGTCTCGGCCACCGATCGGCTGGCGCACGCGATCGTGGTGAATTGCGAGTTCGTCAGGCGGCACCTGGAGCGCGACGAACACGTTCCCAGCGAGCGAATCCGGCTGTGCTTGAACGGGATTGATCTGGGCGAGTTCCGCGCCGGCGCTGGTTCGCGGCCGCCCTCCCTGCCTGGCGGGTCGCTGGTCATCGGCGCGGTGTGCGCGTTGCGTCCGGAAAAAGGGTTAGAGACGCTGGTCGAAGCTTTCGCCCGCCTTCGACAGGCGCGCGCGGGAGTGACATTGGCGATCGTAGGCAGCGGGCCAATGTCGGCTTCGCTCCAGGCACAGGCCGGCGCACTGGGCGTACTAAATGATTGCGTGTTCGCCCCCGCCACGGCACAAGTCACGACTTGGCTGCGAGCCATCGACATCTTCGTTTTACCCTCGCGGTCCGAAGCGCTTTCCAATTCGCTCATGGAAGCCATGGCTTGCGGCTGTTGCGCGGTAGCATCGAATGTCGGTGGCAATCCCGAGCTGGTCCGCAATGGAGAAACGGGTCTGCTGTTCGAAGCCGGCGACGTCGCCGGTTTGCTTACGGCTCTAAGGATGGCGGCCGATAGCGAACCGCTGCGCCGCCGGTTGGGAGAGGCGGGCATGCGCCAGATCCACGAACATTTTTCGGCGCGCTCGGCGGGGCAGCGAATGGGCGAGATTTATTCGGAATTGATCGGCCGGGCTTCGCGAGGTTCCACGCGTTGACAGCCCTTCGCGATGAGTTCCACTTCGGCGGCCGTCAGCTCCCGATACTTGCCGATGGGAAGGTTGCCGATGCGCAGGCCGCCGATTTCAGTGCGTACCAGCTTCCGCACGTTGCTTCCAATGGCTTCGATCATGCGTCGCACTTGGCGATTGCGCCCCTCCCGGATGGTAATCTCCAGGAACGTCGACCGGGCGGAATTACGCACCCGTTGCACCTCGGCGGGTTGTGTGGGGCCGTCGTCCAACAGAATCCCTTTTCCCAATCGGTCGAGCTGTTCGTCGCTGAGCAAGGTCGATGCCTTTACAAGATAGGTCTTCGCCACCTTGTTTTCGGGATTCGACACTCGCTCGGCGAACGCGGTGTCGTTGGTCAGCAAGAGCAGGCCGCTTGAATCTTGATCCAGCCGGCCCACCGGGACCACCCATTGGCCGACATCCTGAAGGAGATCATAGACCGTGGGACGTCCGCCGGGATCTTTGCGAGTGGTGATGTAACCCTTCGGCTTGTATAGCAACAGGTAGATTTTCTTCGGAGCGCGGACCGCCTTATCGTCCAACGTCACCCGATCGCGCTCGAGGTCGACCCATCGGTCCGGTGTTTGGACGAGGGTCCCATTGACTTTCACGCGGCCGGCGCCGATCCATTTGCGCGCGGCCGCTCGGGATCCGAGGCCGGCCTTCGACAAGACACGTTCGAGAGTTTTGAGAGGCCGCTCGCCGGGTGGCGGTTTCACTGCTGATTAGCCTAACAGGCTACTCGACGGTCGGTGAGCCGGTGAACCTCGCCAAGCACCGCGTGGGCCTGGAACGGTTTGCGAAAGACGGCCTGAGCGCCGAGCTTCTTGGCCAATTCCAGATAGGCTCCTCCGTACGCCCCCGAAATCGCGATCACGGGGATGTCGGGCCACTGGTGGCGGATCGCGTGGATAGTCTCCAAGCCCTCCTGTTCCGGCATGATTAGGTCGGTGATTACCAAATCGAGCGCGGATTCACGACACCGCGCCTGTGCCTCTCTTCCATTGGAAGCTTGCACGACCGTGTATCCATCCGCTTCCAGCAGCGTGGCCAGGAAGGAACGGATTTGAGCGTCGTCGTCCACGATCAGCAATTTCGCCGGACCCTTGCCTTTGGATAGAACCGCGCCGGCTTTCCACAACAGGTCTTCCGGACGGAAGGGCTTGGGAAGGAAATTCCAGCCTGGGTCCAGAAGCCCTTTTTGGTTGATTGCGTTTTCCGTATAGCCCGACATGTACAGGATCTTGACGGCCGGATGCGCCGCGGAAAGCTGGGTGGCAAGTTCCTGGCCGTTCATGCCCGTCATAATCACGTCGGTGAGCAATAAGTCGACCGATGCCAGGGCGTCTCCCAGCGCGAGGGCTTCCTCTCCACTGGCGGCTTCCAGGACCTTGTAGCCCCGATCCCGCAAAACCTCGCCGGCCAGTCCGCGGATGCCAGGGTCGTCCTCCACCACCAGGATTGTCTCTCCGGCCACGGGGCAGGAAGGAGGCTTGAGCTGCTCCGATCGCGTAGCTCGATCCTCCACCAAAGGAAGATAGATCTTAAACGAAGTCCCCACGTTGATTTCGCTATACACCGAGATTGCCCCGCCGCTCTGGTTCACAATACCGAGTACCGTGGATAACCCAAGACCGGTGCCAATGCCGGGGTCTTTCGTGGTGAAAAACGGCTCGAAAATTCTCGCTTTCGTTTCCTCGTCCATGCCGCACCCGGCATCGCTGACCTCGAGCACCACGTAAGGACCGGGCGGAAGCGAGTGCAAGCAGGCGCTGCCCGAATCCAAGTTTTGCCGGCGGGTCACAATAAGGAGCTCGCCTCCGTTTGCCATCGCGTCTCGGGCGTTGATGCAGAGGTTCATCAGCACCTGTTCAATCTGGCCTGGATCGGCCTTGATATTTCCTACCGCGGGATCGAGCGTGACTGACAGCCGGACATTTTCCCCGATAAGCCTGCGCAGCATCGGCTCGGCGTCGCGCGTGAGGTGATTCAGCGAGAGGACACGCGGGCGCTGCACCTGTTTGCGGCTGAACGCGAGCAGCTTCTGGGTCAATTCCGCGGCTCGTTCTCCCGCTTTTCGGATCTCGAGGATGTTCTTGCCTAACGGATCGTCCTTGGAAACCTTGCTCTCCATCACGCCGCTGTATCCCAGAATCACGGTGAGCAAATTGTTGAAATCGTGCGCGATGCCCCCGGCCAGACGCCCGACTGCTTCCATCTTTTGGGATTGGCGCAACAGCTCCTCCAATCGCTTGCGTTCGGTGATGTCGCTGAACATGCAGAGTTCCCCGGCGAAGTTTCCGTTTTCATCCACTCGAGGGCTGGCCGAGACGTTGGCCCAAAGCGGCTTTTCATCCTTGCGGCGCAAGCGTATCTCATACGATTCGTTACAGCCTTGCTTCCTGCGTTCAAATCCACGCCGAGCGTCTTCCGCATCGTCGGAGAAATGAATTTGAGGGCACCCGAATCGGGCGTCCGAATGGCCCAGCATTTGGACGAGACGCTGGTTGCAGAACGTTTTATGGTTCTCGAAGTCGCACATACAGATGCCTTCGTGGGTATTCTCCACGATGCTTCGATAGCGCTCTTCACTTACCCGCAACGCGGCTTCGGCCTTCTTTTTTTCGCTCACATCCTTGAAACAGACCACGCTGCCTTCAATGCGCTGGTTCTCGATGATCGGGTTGCACAAGTATTCCACCGATACAGAGGAACCATCCTTCTTCCAAACCAGTTCGTTGTCGGCTCGGCTCTCCTGCCCGGTTCGGCATGCCAGGAAAACGGGGCACTCTTCTTTCGGATATGGCGAGCCGTCGGCGCGCTTAAAATGGATCAAGTCGTGCATGCTTTTCCCGATGCACTCTTCCGGTTCGTAGCCTAGAAGTGCCGCTCCGGCTCGATTGATGAACTTGCATCTTCCATCGATGTCCAGGCCGTAAATGCCGTCACCGACCGAATCGAGCATCGCCACTCTCTCGATCATCAATCGGTCGCGCTGCCATTCGGCGCGCTTGCGGTCGCTTAGGTCCAGCACCAAGCCAACCGCGTCCTGTTGGGGCTTGGGGAGTTGTACAATCCCTATCAGGACAGGCACCCGCTGGCCGTCTTTGCGCAAGTACTCCTTCTCGAAGGGTGGCGCCGCTCCGGTGGTTTCAACTCTCATGGCGGCCTGTAAATTAGTGTCGCGCCACTCCGGCGGGGTCAGACTTTTCCAGTTGAGCGCGCCTTGTTCAAGATCCTGCCGGGAGTATCCAACTATTCGCAGAAATTCGTCGTTCGCGCGAACGATGGTTCCATCCGCCCTGGAGAAAATGACGCCAATGATGTTGGAATTCGCCAGAGCCTGGAGGGAAGTCGAGTTTGGCGGGGTTGCGTCATGCTGCTCGGATTGCATAGAACATACCTCTTGATTTTCCATGGACGGCTATCCACATTCGTGCTTTACTCTCACCGTGCAGACACCGCCCACGAGGAGTATCCGGGAGGTCTTGCGGCGAAGAAACTCCCTCCGTTTGGCTCATCGGCCAGCCGGGTCAGTTCCTTAGCAGCACGCGGTGCGGTGCGCCGGCCGTGGAAGGGCTGAAGCATGCGTAAGGTAACGTTGATCCGGGGGGCCCGGCAGCTTCTCACGCTGCGCGGACCGAGCGGCCCCCGGCGTGGAACCGAACTCGGGAACCTGGGGATTATCCAAGACGGCGCCGTTTTGATTGTCGACGGTCTGGTGCGCGAAGTCGGGCCCAGCCGGCGGTTGGAGAATCTGGCAGCCGCGCGAGAGGCCGACGAGATTGACGCCAGTGCGTGCGTCGTGATGCCCGGCTTTGTCGATACGGGCGCGCACCTTGTCAGCGGCCCGGCGCGCGTTATCGATTACCAGACGCGCTTGGGCGGCCCCGCCTCTGAGCAGGTCGCGTACGCCGGCGGAGAGACGCTGGCAATCGCGCGATCCATCCAGGATCTTTCCGTCCGCTTGCTGGAATCCATTGCGCTTGGCGTGCTTGAGGAGGCGGTCCGCCACGGCACCACGGCGATGGAGACCAAATCCGGTTTAGGACTCACCGACGCCGGCGAGATCAAAATCCTGAAAGCTCATTCGGCTCTTCAGGAACGGCCCGTAACGATTGTCTCGACCTTTCAATGCGACCGCCCGCCGCCGGGATATGAGCGTGAGACCGACGAGTACATGCAATGGATCAGTTCTCACCTTCTACCCCTGGTGAAACGCCGCAAACTGGCCGAGTTCGCCGGTATTCGCTGTGGCGAACGCAGCTTCACTCCGCGGCAAGCTTTCCGTTATCTGACCGCCGCGCAACAACTCGGCCTTGGGTTGAAGCTGCGCGCTGACGCGGGCGCGAGCCGGGAGACGATACGCCTGGCGGTGGAGATGGAAGCGACCAGCGTTGACGACATAGTCGATCTCCAGGAATCGGAAGCGCGGCTACTCGCGAGATCGCACGCCATTGCAACGCTGTCGCCCGGCGCCGCCTTCCACCTGGCGTTGGAGCGATACCCTCCGGCTAGAATGCTCATCGACAGTGGCGCGGCAGTAGCACTCGGGACCAATTACAACCCAGCGACCAGCCCGTCCCAGAATATACTGATGATGATCGCCCTGGCTTGCCGGAGCATGCATATGAGCGCGGCTGAAGCGGTCACGGCCGCCACGGTGAACGCGGCGCATGCGATCGGCCGCGCTTCCAGCATTGGCTCGCTGGAGATCGGCAAGAGCGCGGATCTGCTGCTTCTCAGCGTCCCTGACTACCGCGAGATACCCTATCACTTTGGAGTAAATCTGGTGGAACTGGTGATGCAGAGCGGGGTAGTGCTGGTGGAGCGATCCGAGGTGAAGTGGCCGGCCCGTTGATTACCAGTCCATTGATCGAATGCGTTCCGAATTTCTCGGAAGGACGGGATGCGACTACCGTGAACGCCATCGAGAGGGCTATCGCGTCCGCGCCGGGCGCATTCGTTCTTCGGTCCGAGATGGACCCGGACCACAACCGAGCGGTTATTACTTTCGCCGGATCTCCGGAAGCCGTTGCCGAGGGCGCGTTTCGAGGCATTGCGGAAGCGGTGGAGCGAATCGATCTGCGGCTGCACAAGGGCGTCCATCCTCGGATCGGCGCCGCGGATGTCGTGCCTTTCGTTCCGCTGCGCGGCGCCGGCATGGAGCAGTGTGCCGGCATCGCGCGCCGCGTTGGCCAGGCGGTTTGGGAGCGATTGGGAGTGCCGGTGTACTTTTACGAAGCAGCGGCTCGGAGTCCGGAGCGCGCTCCGCTCGAGAACGTCCGACGAGGCGGATTCGAGAGCCCCGCGCTGCCGCCGGATTTGGGCGGTCCGGATCTCCATCCGAGCGCCGGAGCGAGCATCCTGGGAGCGCGTCCGCTGTTGATCGCTTTTAACGTCAATCTAAACACCGAGGATCTCGGCGTTGCCCGGGCGATCGCTCGGCGGATTCGCGCTTCCTCGGGTGGGCTCGCGGCGGTAAAGGCGATGGGAGTGGCGTTGCCGAGCCGCGGATGCGTGCAAGTATCGATGAATTTGACCGATTTCGAACGCACGCCGATTGATCGTGTTCTGAACACAGTGCGCGAGTTGGCGGATCGCCACGGCGTCGCTGTCGCGGGCACCCAGACCGTCGGGCTTGTCCCCAGGAAGGCGATTGAGGATGCGGCGTCGCGCGAGCCTGAATGGAAGACTTTCGACGGCCACCTCATTCTCGAGGACCGAATCGCGTCGGCGGGGCTATAGAATGGAATTAGTGTTAGTTTCGATTAGCGCTCCCGCGGAACGGCCGGCTTGGCTGCGGGCGCCCGCCCCGGCCGGCGATAACTACCATGAGTTGAAACGCCTGGTGCGGGAACTCAATCTGCACACGGTGTGCGAGAGCGCGGCCTGCCCGAACACCGGAGAATGCTGGAATCGGCGAACGGCCACGTTCATGATTCTCGGAAACGTCTGCACGCGACGCTGCGGGTTTTGCGCGGTGCAAAAGGGTCAGCCGCTCGACGTCGATTACGACGAACCGCGTCGCGTGGCGGAAGCATGCGCGGCGCTGGGCCTCAAGTACGCCGTCGTGACCAGCGTGAATCGGGACGACAGGAGGGACGGAGGCGCCGAACTGTTCGCCTTGACCATCGCCGCAATCCGCGAGCGCATTCCCGGCTGCAAGGTGGAAGTCTTGGTTCCGGATTTCCAGGGATCGCGCGCGGCGCTCGAGATCGTCATGAACGCGCACCCGGATGTGCTGAATCACAACATCGAGACGGTGCCGAGGCTTTATCGCCAGGTGCGGCTTGGGGCTCGTTACGATCGCTCGCTCCAGATGCTGGCCCATGCAAAGCGCGTGCGCCCGTTTGTGCCCACGAAATCCGGCTTAATGCTGGGCCTCGGCGAGAATACGGCGGAAGTGGAGCGGGTGATGCGGGACCTACGGGCGCATCAAGTGGAGATCTTGACGCTTGGCCAATATCTGCGCCCGTCCGCGAAGCACTTGCCGATTATTCGCTATGTCTCCGAGAGCGAATTCGCCGAACTGAAGAAGCTCGGCTACGAGCTTGGCTTTTCGCATGTCGAGGCCGGGCCCCTGGTTCGTAGCTCCTACCACGCTGGTGACGCGATTTGAACATGTCACATTTCCGCGAGGTATACCCGCATGTGCTTTCGCTCACCCTGCCTCTGCCGTTCGAACTCGAAACGGTGAATGTGTACCTGGTGGCGCTCGAAGAAGGCTATCTGCTCATCGATTGCGGCATGGAAACCAAGCCAGCCTTCGAGGCTCTGAGCGCTGCGATGGAAGAACGCGGCATCGGGTGGCGGGAAATCCGTAGGATTTTCCTGACTCACATGCATCCCGATCACATGGGGCTGGCGGCCCGACTGCTGGAGCTGACCGGCGCCGAGCTCGCCATGCACGAGGCCGAGGCGAGCCATCTCCGCATGGTAACGTCCAGCGACCGGCGTTTTCCCTGGATCGATTTGGTGTACAGCCAGGCCGGCGTCCCCAAGACGCTCGAAGACAAGATGGACGAGCATTTCCTGGAGGTCCGCAAGAACTTTCACGACCTGTCGCCGCACACCCTGTTTTCGGGAGGTGAGGAGATTCCAACCGCGATCGGACCGCTCGAAGTGCTTTGGACCTCGGGTCATTCGCCTGGCCACATCTGTCTCTACGCTCGCGAACGCAAGGTCCTGTTTTCAGGCGACCAGATTCTCGAAAACATCACGCCCAATATCGCTTGGCATCCCGGCCGCGACATGCTGGGCGAATTCCTGGAATCTCTCGAAAGGCTAGCGGAGCTGGACGTGGAATTGATTCTGCCATCGCACGGCGAACCCTTCTCCGGCCACCGTCGCTGGATCGAAGAAACCATCCAGCATCATCGCGAACGTTGCAATGAGATCTTCGGATTGGTCGAGCAGTCGCCTCGCACCGCCTACAGCCTGGTGGGCGAGATGTGGCGCAAAAAGTTGTCACCGATTAACCACCATTTTGCGATCTTTGAGGTGCTGGCGCATTTGGAGCACATGCAGCGCCAAGGGCGTGTGCGGAATCACCAGGAAAACGGGGCGTTGGCCTGGCACGCCTAACTGGGCATTCCTAGCCGATCGGACGTCGTCAAAACCCCGCCGGCAGCCGTAAAATCGGACAACGTCTTCCGAGCCGCGGCCTCATCCAGAGCCTTCACCGCATCGGTCACTATCTCCACGCGCTTGCCGGTCTTGAGCAAGCCGAAAGCGGCAAAGCGCACGCAGATCTCGGTAACGACGCCGTAGACGACATAGCGGTCCGCGTTCAATTCCGCCAGCAGCGGCATTAGGTGGGGATTGCTAAAGCAGTCGAGCTCCTGCTTTTCAAGAATCAACTGTTCCGCGCCTTCGCGCCGCCCTGAAATCAGCGCGCGTTTTTCGCGGAGCGTCGCCAGCGGCTTCTGCTGGCCGACCGTTCCGGATACGCAGTGATGCGGGTAAATAGCGAATTCGGGGTCGTCTTCCGAATGCAAACACTCGGTGGATATCAGCACCGGCGCGCGCCGGTTCAGTTCCGCGACCACCGGCACAATCCGCTCCGCCCCCGGCACATACAAGGCTCCGGCCGGGTAGACAAAATCGATTTGGGTGTCAATGTCGAAGAACAAAGTTTTCATGCTGAACCTTTTCGTACAGCGCGGTCAGCGCGGAGCTGTGCTCCACACGATAATGCTGATCGGTGTCGAAGAGACTGCGAATCGCGGTGGGCAAGCGACGGATGGCGTCCGACGCGTATTGGCGCGCATCGATCAAGCGCGGCAGAGGCTCCACCAGCCGGCCCGCCAGCAGCACCGGACGAAGCAGCGCTCGAGCTTCTGCTTCGCCGGCGCCGCATCCCATGCACTCCCATGAGCACGCGATCACGTCGTGTCCGGAGAACCGAAAAACCTGCTTGGCGCCGGGCAAGGTATGTTTGTCTTCGCTGAACTTGGCGGTGGAGCGGCCGTCCAACTCCACCAGCTTGTACACGACGCCCAGATTCGGCGAATCGGTGGAAGTGGCCAAATCGGTTCCGACACCGAAGGCGTCGATGGGAGCGTCGGCGGCGGCGAATTCGAGGATCTTGTATTCGTTCAGGTCGCTGGTCGCCATGATTTTGGCGTCCTGGAGGCCGGCGGCGTCCAGAATCTTCCGCACCTCGCGCGACAGCTCCACCAGGTTTCCGCTATCCAGCCGAACGCCCCACATCGGACGATCGAGTTTGGCGGCCAGCTTAGCGCCCTCGAGGGTGTCAAAGGTATCGATTAAATAAACGGTGGCGTCGCCGAGCAGGTTTTGCAATCGCTCGAATGCTTCTCGTTCGGTGGGGAACGCTTGCACCCACGAATGCGCGGCGGTTCCAAACACCGGAATGCCGTAGCGGAATCCGGTTTCGGTATTGCTGGTGCCGATACAGCCACCGATATAGGAAGCTCGCCCGGCCAGTACGCCCGCTTCCGGCGAATGAGCGCGGCGGGTTCCGAAGTCCACCACGGCGCGGCCGCCGGCTACTTCGGCGATGCGCGCGGCCTTGGTTGCGATCAGGGACTGGAATCCGACGGTCGCAAGCAGGTATGTCTCGACGATTTGGGCTTCCATCAGCGGCGCTCGAACCGTGAGAATGGGTTCGCTCGAGAAAACGGGAGTGCCTTCCCGCATGGCGAAAAGGTCG
>Ga0302325_10004448_pt1 | contig 32431 bp, 26 predicted proteins | sample Palsa_T0_2_FD_201948 | JGI IMG/M metagenome (GOLD analysis project Ga0302325, IMG submission 201948) | Peat permafrost microbial communities from Stordalen Mire near Abisko, Sweden - Palsa_T0_2 | ecosystem: Environmental > Terrestrial > Soil > Palsa > Peat permafrost | place: Sweden: Abisko... | reverse complement strand
AGCCCGAGAGTTCGGTCTTGGAGCCGGTGATGTCTTGGATGGGGTTGCTGCCGTCGTTTTGCGCGTGTGGGAAGACGAGCAGGGAGCCGGGCTCGTGGTTGCAGATCATCGCCCACAGGTGGCCGGCGGGGTCGACGGTGAGTCCACCGATAGCGTACATCGGTGTGTAGGTAATGGTGCAGATGGGCGAGACGTTGCCGCTGGCTTTGGCGTCGAACACCTCGATCTTGGTCGCGTTGTTGCCGTCGGTCACGGCGACGTAGAGGCGCTGGCCCTTGAATCGATTACACGCATCCGGTCCGAGCGGAGGGACCCGCAGTTGGCTGGAGAGCGTACCGAACGGCACGACGGCGGCCGCATTCGGTGCGACGGTTCCCTCGGCCATATTCGTCGAGCAGTCAGCTGCGGCAACGCAGAGTAGAACGGCGAGGGAGAACGGACGAGCCAAACGACGCATAGCCAGTAGCCTCCAACGGAGACGAAAGTTCGCGCCACGTTCTCGGCAGCCCTTCGGTACCGCACTGCGCTGAGGCGGTGTTGCGCTGGGTGAGCGACGCCTACCCGCTGGCGCAGGACACGGTGCACGCGACTACCATCGCGTTTTGCCGAGTACTCGCTGCGGATCATCGAGGCAAAGCCGGCGCACGAAGGTGCTGCGCGACTGGCGATGCGTGCGTTTGCTACGCTGGGGCGGCCCGCGGCCGCACTGCAGGTATATGAGGCACTGCGCCAGCGGTTGCGCGCACATTTGGACTTCGTGCCAGGACGCGAGACCGAGGGGTTGCTCGCGCGCATCCTGCGCGGCACCGGCGACACCGACTAGGCGACGACCCCGCTACGAACCGATCCCGATCGTGTAGTTGTCACCGGTGAAATTGTTGAAGATTTGCCGGACCGGCTTATACGAGGTTGGTAATCTTCCGAGCACGTCGATGCTGCTAGCAGAGTTGGTCTGGGCCGACACGTAGAGATTCCCACGGTCGTCGACCGCGAGCCCGCCGATGTACGGCGTGTTGGACATTTCCACGGACGGGACGCCGTTGGACTTGAGCGCCCCGGGATAGATGTCGAGATTGGTCTGGCCGGCGAGGTAGAGGTTATCGTGCTTGTCGATCGCGAGGTACAAAGCATAGCCGTTGAGACCGCCGGGCACGGTCCATTGCGCAATTGGCTTCGACGTGTCGGTAAATGGTGGCTGAAAGACATCGATCGTGCCAGGCAGTGTGTTTTCAGCGACGTAGAGGTTGCCGTCTTTGTCGAAGACGAGCGCCTGAGGTCTAGAGATGCTCTCCGACTGCCCGTGGTCGTGCAGCCCGATGGATGCGATGGGGCTCACGTTCCCGTTGGCGTCGTTGGCGAAGGCAATAACGTAGCTACCGAGATTATCCGGCGCCCAGGTATTTCCCGAGGAATCAATGGCCAGAGTCGCTTGCGCGTAGCACGAGCCCGAGAGTTCGGTCTTGGAGCCGGTGATGTCTTGGATGGGGTTGCTGCCGTCGTTTTGCGCGTGTGGGAAGACGAGCAGGGAGCCGGGCTCGTGGTCGCACGTCATGGCCCAGAGGTGGCCGTTTGAGTCGACCGTGAGGCCGCCGAGCAAATACATCGGTGTGTAGGTAATAGTGCAGATGGGCGAGACGTTGCCGCTGGCTTTGGCGTCGAACACCTCGATCTTACTCGCGCGCTCCCCGTCGATAACGGCGACGTAGAGGCGCTGGCCCTTGAAGCGTTTGCAGGGGTCCGGTCCGAGCGGAGGGACCGGCAACTCGCTGGAGAGCGTACCGAATGGCGCGACGGCGGCCGCGCTCGGTGCGACGGTTCCCTCGGCCATATTCGACGAGCAGCCGGCTGTGGCAACGCAGAGTAGAACGGCGAGGGAGAACGGACGAGCCAAACGACGCATAGCCAGTAGCCTCCAACGGGGACGAAAGTTCGCGCCACGTTCTCGGCAGCCCTTCGGTACCGCACTGCGCTGAGGCGGTGTTGCGCTGGGTGAGCGACGCCTACCCGCTGGCGCAGGACACGGTGCACGCGACTACCATCGCGTTTTGCCGAGTACTCGCTGCGGATCATCGAGGCAAAGCCGGCGCACGAAGGTGCTGCGCGACTGGCGATGCGTGCGTTTGCTACGCTGGGGCGGCCCGCGGCCGCACTGCAGGTATATGAGGCACTGCGCCAGCGGTTGCGCGCACATTTGGACTTCGTGCCAGGACGCGAGACCGAGGGGTTGCTCGCGCGCATCCTGCGCGGCACCGGCGACACCGACTAGGCGACGACCCCGCTACGAACCGATCCCGATCGTGTAGTTGTCACCGGTGAAATTGTTGAAGATTTGCCGGACCGGCTTATACGAGGTTGGTAATCTTCCGAGCACGTCGATGCTGCTAGCAGAGTTGGTCTGGGCCGACACGTAGAGATTCCCACGGTCGTCGACCGCGAGCCCGCCGATGTACGGCGTGTTGGACATTTCCACGGACGGGACGCCGTTGGACTTGAGCGCCCCGGGATAGATGTCGAGATTGGTCTGGCCGGCGAGGTAGAGGTTATCGTGCTTGTCGATCGCGAGGTACAAAGCATAGCCGTTGAGACCGCCGGGCACGGTCCATTGCGCAATTGGCTTCGACGTGTCGGTAAATGGTGGCTGAAAGACATCGATCGTGCCAGGCAGTGTGTTTTCAGCGACGTAGAGGTTGCCGTCTTTGTCGAAGACGAGCGCCTGAGGTCTAGAGATGCTCTCCGACTGCCCGTGGTCGTGCAGCCCGATGGATGCGATGGGGCTCACGTTCCCGTTGGCGTCGTTGGCGAAGGCAATAACGTAGCTACCGAGATTATCCGGCGCCCAGGTATTTCCCGAGGAATCAATGGCCAGAGTCGCTTGCGCGTAGCACGAGCCCGAGAGTTCGGTCTTGGAGCCGGTGATGTCTTGGATGGGGTTGCTGCCGTCGTTTTGCGCGTGTGGGAAGACGAGCAGGGAGCCGGGCTCGTGGTCGCACGTCATGGCCCAGAGGTGGCCGTTTGAGTCGACCGTGAGGCCGCCGAGCAAATACATCGGTGTGTAGGTAATAGTGCAGATGGGCGAGACGTTGCCGCTGGCTTTGGCGTCGAACACCTCGATCTTACTCGCGCGCTCCCCGTCGATAACGGCGACGTAGAGGCGCTGGCCCTTGAAGCGTTTGCAGGGGTCCGGTCCGAGCGGAGGGACCGGCAACTCGCTGGAGAGCGTACCGAATGGCGCGACGGCGGCCGCGCTCGGTGCGACGGTTCCCTCGGCCATATTCGACGAGCAGCCGGCTGTGGCAACGCAGAGTAGAACGGCGAGGGAGAACGGACGAGCTAAACGACGCATAGCGAGTAGCCTCCAACGGGGACGGAGGTTCGCGCCACGTTCTCGGCAGCCCTTCGGTACCGAGTTGCGTTGAGCGTTCGTTGAGGAAGCGTTGCGCTGAGCGTGAGTTCCGTTCGCTAGACTGGAGCGATGCGAGGGTGCACGTCATAGATGAACCGTTCACGGCGGTGGCTGCGGGGATGATGGTAACGGGTTCGCCGGTACTGGCCTCTGAGGCGCTGCAGCCGCCTGCATTTGCCGGCGGCGCCGACGGTACGCGAAGCGCCTCGTTGTGGGCTGGAAGAGAGTCCGACGATGCGCTTGCCGTCGCGCCGGGCGTTTGGAACGCTCGCCCGGCTGCGAGCCGGTGCGCGGCTGCTTGCGGTGAACGCGCTCGGGCCTCGCGTTACAGCCGCTGTTCCTTTTGTGCATCTCCGGTTTGAAAGAAGGGCTCGTCTATGTCTGATTTTCTGAGCGATCAGGACCGCCTCGATCTCATCGGCGATCTCGCGAGCTACATGGGCCTCCCCGGTTTCATTCCGGGGACGTCGATCGTTGCGAGCAGCGGTCAGCATCCTCTGCAGCCCCTGCTGGCCGAGTTGTCGTCGAACACGTCGCTAGGAACGTTCATCGTGCTTGCGCCCTCGGGGGTACCGCAGCGCTGCATTCTTCCCAACGCCGTCGACGGACTCCCCAACCCCTGCACCGCAATCGCGCAAAATGTGCTTGAAGTTCCAGGTCTCAATTCCGATCCAGTGCTCGCGAGGTACGATCTCATCGTCGGCCAGGCGGTACTGAACGCTTCACCTGCCAGCGGCCAAGCCGCCCTCGGCGCCACCTTTCAGTACGTCAAGGGGACGGTCGGCCACGGACCCCCGTTAAGTTCTGTTCCCCCGAATTTTGCGCCGGTGGTCCAGATCACGGCGCCGCCGGCGAGCGGTGCGATTCTCGGCAGCGACGTTCAGGTCATCTTGCCCAGTCTCACGACGCTCTCGGTTTCCGGCATTGCGGTTCCGCAAATTGCCGTTGTCGTGACGGCACCGCCGTTTAGCGCTCCGTCGATTGTCAGTGGTGCGCAGGGTCTCATTGCCCCGGCAGTCGATGCAATGGGTGCGATTCAAGCAGCGCTCAACGCGGCCGGTCCCGGGGGCGCAATTTCCATACCCAGCGGCACGTACGGTGTTGCGAGCACGGCCCAGACCGTGAACGGCAGCGTCGCCGGGCCACTTGGCTCGAGCGGAACGCCCAACGGGCAAACGATCATCTTCGGCGGCGAGGTCAGCTTTGTTGCGCTCGCCGACGTTCCCGCGTTTTCGCTCGGTGCCGGCACGGTCACCATCGGCACGCCGACCTTCTACGACAACGTGCTCACGACAGCTGCGGTCTCGGGCGTCACGATCGACGGCCTGACCTCGTACACCATTCCGCTCTCCGGTGCTGCTAACCCGAACTGGGCGAACAGCGCCTATGCGCTGGTCAGCGATACGCTCGGGAACCAGCTCTTCGGCCTCATCACGGCTTCCGCGAGCGGTGCTGCGAACCTGATCCAAATCGATACGGCCGGCGAACAAATCGGTATCACGGCCGGAACGATTGCCGTGCCTACGCCGTGGGTGGGGTTCAGCGCAGCCCTGGACATCACCGTGGGTCCGAGCCTGGTCGAAGGACAGTCGATCTACATCGAAGATAGCAGCGGGCACTGGATCTCGGCGATCGTCACGCCTCCCCTCAGCGGGAGCACGTACTCGCTGCTTCCCGTTGCGCTCTCACCGGTCTTGAGCACGCCCATCTCCAGCGGCGCGGCGGTCATGCTCACCCACGTCATTCCGTCCAGTACGGCCAACAGCGCGCTGGGTGCTCTGGGGTCCGCAGGCCCGCCCACCGTCAAGATCTCGACCACGGGAAATTCGTTTGCCGTGCAACTGGCGGGCAAAGGCATCAACGCCGAAGGGTTCTATACCAACGGCTGGGCCAACGGCGTGCTCCTGGGCGAGCCGCTCCCGTACGGAACGACGGCGCTCACCGACATGTACGCGCGCAACGCGGCCTTCTCTGCAGGTTCGGTTGGCTCGATCACCTGCGATGCAGTCTCTGGGACGGGAGTTCGTGCCTGCGGCAACTCCGGCGGGTCGGTGCACGATAGTCACATCACGTCGATCTACTGCGCTGCGGGTGGCGCCGGTGTGTGTGGTTTCGATGCCTTCGGACCCGGAGGCGGCGACCTGAACTCTCTGAAGATCTCGCACTTCGAGGCGTTGGGATTCCTCGGCGCGATCGGACCGACTCCGATGAACGAGCCGCCGTCGCAAACGACCATCTGCGCAGTCGGCATCTGCATTCGCGGTCCAAAACCCCAAGCCATCCAGTTCGGACAAGCCTTCACCTCGAGCGTTGGGATCGGCGTCTACCTCGACGCCGGCGTGTTCGATATCTTCTTCAGCCTGCTCAATGCCGGTGGCGACGGATACGGGAGCACGTATACCGAGCCGGTGAGCGGCATTCCGAGCCCCTTGAGCGGGTACAACGTGCTCGGCAACGGAGCATCGGGGAGCAAGATCGGGGACATCTACATCGGTCAGGGACGGTTCCCGGGCGCATCCTCCAACAACAGCCTCTATGGGATCTACCTCCTGCGTACCGAGCAGTTCCACTGCGACTTCGCCTACATCACGAACAAGAATCAAGATGGCGTGCGCATCGCCGACCACTGCCAGTCGATTGGCTTCGATCACCTCATCCTCGACGGCAACGGCCTGGAGGCCGGGTACGGTATCAACGACACCGGCGACTCGAGTTCCCAATATATCTCGATCGACAAGCTCGACGTCTCGATGGAAACGGCAGACGCCGGTCCCATCAACCTCGATGCAGCCCAGCACGTCAGCTACAACGACATGGGGACGGTCCCGTCCTCCGGGGCCAGCTTCGGCTACTATACCTCCGACGGCTCGAGCGATCAGACACCGGGCATGACGATCGGACGCGTGGGTGCCAATATCGCCGCGCTCCAGCTCTTCAATTCCAGCTCGGTGAGCGGCGCAGTCGGCGTCTCACGCATCGGAACCGCGACGTGGGCACTCAACTCCGTCGATGCAACCGTCGTCGGAATATCGAATGCGCTCTCCAGCGGCGACGCACACGCGCTCGCTCTCGACGATTCCGGCAACTTGGGCCTCGCTGGGAAGCTCTTCCTCAACGGAGGACCCTCCATCTCCGCCGGCTCGAGCCTGCCGGGCGGATCGGCCGTCAAAGGCTCCATCTACATCGATACCAGCGGATCCAGCGGCCACATCCTCTACGTCTACAACGGCACGAGCTGGGTCAACTTCGCATAACACCCTGCGACGGACACGCGCATCCGAAGCAAAGATGCTCTCCTCGAAGACCGCGGCCGGGGCGTACTCACCGCCCCGGCCCGGGCTATGGGCGATACCCTCCACACCTTCGCGACGGTATAGGGTAGTTGCAGACGTGTCGCGACCACAGCACCGCCTAACCTTCGCTTGTCTTCAACGCCTCGCCGGTGGCGATCGATGCCGGCTCGGTCGGTAGTGCCCAACCTGCAACGTAGAGCGGATCGCCAGCCGGCACGTTGACCAAATCATCCACAACGCCGGCACGGCGCGTTGCACGCAGCGCGTCGAGCGCTTCGGGCAGCGCGAACTGCTCGCCGATGAACGCCTGCACGAAGCGGCCGCCGCGGATCTGACCCTGCGCCTCCATCCGGCGAAGCGCGTACAGGAGATCCCGCCAGGGCGGCGCGAGCTTCTCTCGCAGCACGAGGTCGCGGAACACGACGCCGTAGCGCGCGAGCAACCGCTTCGCAAACGCCTCGACGTTGCGCGTCTCCTGCTCTGCCACGATCTCCGTCCAGCGACCGCTCGACGACCGAGGCCGCGCCGAGCGCGCCTTCTCGCCTAACCGACGCTTCGCGTCCGCGAGCGAGCGCAGCGCGTCGAAGCCGTCGGCCGTCACCAGTCCCGCGGCGATCAGCTCCCAGAGCGCTTCTTCGACTTCCGCCGGGAGACGCCGCGTCTCGCGCACCATGTCGACGAAGAACGGAGCACCTCGCCGACGAATCGCCGCCAGCACGTCCTGCGCGGGATGCGAGAGCGCCGTTTCGTCGACGTCGCCGCGCGCGATGAGCGTCTCCGCGCCGTCGCGCGCGAAGATCGAGATCGGCACGAGCTTCGTCGGCCGCACGCGCCGGCGGCGCTCTTCATCCGTCCGTGGAGCGAGCGCGGGATGCAGCGAGAGCCGCCCCCACATCACCTCGCCCGACTGGCAGAGCTTGTCGAGATACTCGGCCTTGTACCCCGCAACGCGCCGCGGCAGAATCTGCGTCTCCCAGGCGATCGCGGGGGCCTCGACGCCTTCGAGTTGCCGGATTACCTGCAGCGTCCCGTCGACGCCGTGCAGGCGCGCAGGCGGCACGGCGTGCTGCCAGCGCTGCAGGAAGCGTACGAAATCGGCGGTCGAGACCGGTTCGATTTCCCGCCGCAGCGCACCGAGCGTGCGGCGGTGAATGCGGGCGAGCACCCGCCGGTTGCACCACTCCTCCTTCACCCGCGGCCGGAAGTGCCCGCGCAGCACCTGGCCTTCGTTCTCGAGCTGCAGGAGGGCATGCTCGACGACGTCGCGCGGCAGAGCGAAGCGCTGTGCCAATTCGTCCGTGGTCTGCGGACCGCCCGATTCGAGCCAGCCGCGCACGACCTCGGCAGTCGCGGCCTCGCGCGTCTCCGGCAACGCGAACGCCGGTGCAATCGCGCCGATCGCAGGCTGCGCTTCGCCATCGGGGTGCACGAGCGCGAACAGCGCAAGGCGCTCGGCACTCACCCAGAATTCCGCGCCGCCGGTGTGCACGGTCGTCGCGCGCCGCCCGACCTGCAGCTCCTCGAAGAACGAGCTCCATTCCTCGACCGGTGGGAGTGCGATCAGGCTGAGCAGGGCGTCGTGCAACTCGTCGGCATCGCGTACGACCGGCCACGACTCCGCGGCCACCTCTGCGATCGCGCCCGGATCGAGCACGCCGACGCCGTCGGCCGCGTTGCTCCCACCGGAGACGCTGCGCAATTGAACGGCACGGGTGCGGCGCTCTTCGAGCGGCGCATCGTCGAGGTACGCGAACGGATTCGCATTGAGGATCTCGTGCGAAAACGCCGACGGCGAGGCCGTCTCCACGGCGACCGCGCGCAGGTCGCCGCTCTCCAGCGCCGTGAGCACGTCGATCAGCCCGTCGACGTCCATCGCCTCGTGCAGACAGTTGTCGATCGTCTCACGCACGAGCACGTGGTCGGGGATACGCGGTGGCCCGGTCAGGTTTTCGGGGCACGCCGCGAGGTCGGGGAAGACCGCCGCCATCAAGTCTTCGGCGCGCATGCGGATCAGCTGGGGCGGCACCTTGCGGCCCCCGTTGAAGCGCAGGATCGCGAGGGAGCGCGTCGCGTTCCAGCGCCACCGCGCGCCGAACATCGGTGCGGGCAAGAGCGCCTGCGTGAGTACCTGTTCGACGCTCGCCGTGTGCAGGAAACCGAACACCGCGTCGAGCGGGAATGCGTGCTGCTCCGAGAGCGAGATGACGATGCCGTTGTCGGTGGCGGCAGCTTGCAGCTCGACGTTGAACGAGCGGCAGAAGCGCTTGCGAAGCGCGAGGCCCCACGCGCGGTTGATGCGCGCGCCGAACGGCGCGTGCAGCACGAGCTGCATGCCGCCGCCTTCGTCGAAGAACCGCTCCGCAACGACGGTCGTGCACGTGGGAACGTACCCCAGCGTCGCCTTTCCTGCTCGCACGTACGCAACGGCTTGCTCGGCACCGGCGCGATCGACGCTGCACTCGGCCTGCAGCCATGCGTGTGCGGCGTCGTCGTCGCCGGTCGCGTCGATATCCTCGCGCAGCTTCGCGACGTCGCGCGAGAGCTCGAGCGTGCGCCCGAGGCCTTCGCCGTTCCAGAACGGGATCGTCGGGGCGGCGCCATGGGCATCCTCGACGCGCACGCGTCCGGCTGCCGACTCCACGCGACGGATGCGCCACGACGTAGTTCCTAAGAGGAACACGTCGCCCGCCATGCTCTCGATGGCGAAGTCCTCGTCGAGCGTGCCGATCTTCGTGCCCTCGGGCTCGGCGACGACGGCGTAATCGGCCCGATCCGGGATCGCTCCGCCCGACGTGATCGCCGCCAAGCGCGCGCCGCGGCGGGCGCGCACGCGGCCGTTGACGCGATCGCGATGCAGGAACGTGCCGCTGCGGCCGCGCGACGTCGCGATGCCATCGGCGAGCATCACGATGACGTCGTCGAAGTCCTTGCGCTGGAGGTCGCGGTATGGGTGCGCGGTGCGGACGAACGCGTAGAGGTCGTCTTCCTGCCAGTCGTCGGTCGCGCAGGTGGCGACCAGCTGCTGCGCGAGGATGTCGAGCGGCGCCGATGGCAGGCACAGGCGGTCCATCTCGCCGCTGCGGATCGCGCGCACGAGCGCGGCGCACTCGATCAGCTCGTCGCGCGTGGTCGCGTAGAGTACGCCTTTCGGCAGCGCGCCGATCCAGTGGCCCGAGCGGCCGATGCGCTGCAAGCCGACCGCGATGGAGCGCGGCGAACCGATCTGCACGACGAGGTCGACGGAGCCGATGTCGATGCCGAGCTCGAGCGACGCCGTGGCGACAACCGCGCGCAGCTCGCCCTCTTTCAGCCGCGACTCCGCGAGGAAGCGGAGGTCCTTCGAAAGGCTGCCGTGATGCGGCAGCACCACGCCCTCGCCGAGCCGCTGCGCCAGGTTGAATGCCACCCGCTCCGAGAGCCGGCGCGTCCCGACGAAGACGAGCGTCGTCCGGTGTTCGAGAATGAGCGCGGCAATGCGGTCGTACACTTCGGACCACATCTCGCCCGTCGCGATATGGCTGAGCTCGTCGTTGGGCACGACGACCGAGAGGTCCATTGCCCGGCGGTGCCCGACGTTGACGATCGCAGGACCTTGGCGCGTGACGAGTGCAAGCTGGCGCCCGCCGGAGACATCCGCCACGCGCGCGTTCTCCGGAGACAGGTATTCCGCGACGGCTTCGATCGGCTTCACGGTCGCCGACAGGCCGACGCGCTGCGGCTTTGGGTTTCCGGCGGTGGTGACGAGGTGATCGAGCCGGGCGAGCGTCAGCGCGAGGTGCGACCCGCGCTTGTCGCCGGCGGTCGCGTGAATCTCGTCGACGATGATCGTGCGCACGCGCTCGAGCGTCTTGCGCGAACGCTCCGCGGTGAGGAAGATGTACAGCGACTCGGGCGTCGTGACGAGGATGTGGGCGGGCTTGCGCACCATCTTCGCGCGCTCGGACGCGGTGGTGTCGCCGGTGCGCACCGCCGTGCGAATCTCGGGCAGCGGCGTGCCGCGTTCTTCGGCAAGCGTGCGGATGCCGGCGAGCGGCACCTCCAAGTTGCGGCGGACGTCGTTGGTAAGCGCCTTGAGCGGCGAGACGTAGACGACGAACGTCTCGTCGCCGAGCGCGCCCGACTCCGCGCGGCGCACCAAGTCGTCAATTGCGATGAGGAACGCAGCGAGGGTCTTGCCCGACCCGGTCGGCGCGGAGATGAGCACGTCGCGACCGGCGCGGATCTGCGGCCAACCCGATACTTGCGGCTCGGTCGGGGCGCCGAACCGGTCCTCGAACCACGCCTGCGTCAGGGGATGGAATCCGCTCATCACGTCCACGGGCGAACGGGTGTTCGATTCTTGGATCCGAAATCCTTGCGCGCAGCGGCGGTCGCAGGACCCTCCCGGCGGCCGCTCTCGACGGACTCGAGTGTCGTGGAGCGGCCGCTACGCCCTCGTGCAGCGACCGCTCGAGCATCGCGCAGCGATCGCTAGACGGAGAACACGTACCGGTCGTTTGCTATGTTGCAATCACTCGCGCCGGTCGTCGCTTGCTGCGGCGTGAGTTGAAACCGAAGCTTCGTCGTGCCCGTTCCGGCAGCGGCGGAGCGCTCGAACGAGTAGGTGAACGTGTACGACTGCCCGGCTGCGAGCGGCGGTATCCCCTTCGCTCCAACCTTCGTTCCGTTTTGGTACGTATCCACGGACTGAAGGACGCGCTTTCCCTGGTCGGCGTTCCCGAGATTCGTTACGGTCACGGCGACCGCGTTCCGCGTCAGTTCGCCATCGGGAGTCGCGCCGGCCATTCGAGCCGACACGATCGCCGGATCGGCACCGGCGCAGGCGCTTGTGCCCGCGCGAGCGTCCGACGACGGTGCGACAACGCAAAACGCGAGGGCGACGAGCGCCACGATGGGAGCGACGGGAACCGTCTCCCGTCCGCTCCTCATGATGATGTACCCGGTGAGCGCTTCGATACCGTCCCCTTGCGCGTTCGCGTGGCTGCGCCGCGCTGACCCGTCGCGCGTCGCTGCTGCGGATGCGGCGTAAGGTCGTGCCACGACTCCTCGGCGAGCTCCACCTCGTAGTACGCAGCCGCCTTCTTGATGTTGGCGAACGCGAGGGTGCGCTCGGCATCGCTCACGCCTTCGACCTGATCGAATCGCGCTACCGCGTTTCGCACGTGGCGCGCGTCCGTCAGCGGCTCCTTTCTCTGCTTGGGAAACGCGAATACGGCGTCCGGAAGGTCGCTTTGCCGCGTCAGCCGGCCGTGCTTTTCATGGGGTTTCCAGGTCGCTCTCATGCCGTATCGTGTACCCGTGCAAGGGGCCCGCGAAAACCCGACAAGATCGCGGCCCCCGCGCTTCGCCGCGTTTCCACGGAACCCGCGACGGGAATAGGCGAGTTGCACCGTGATCGGTGCCAAGAGAGGCTACGCCGATGGGCTAGCACCTGGGAGACGCCGCGGCCAAGTTGCCGCGGCGTCTCTCGCACCTTTCACGCGATCGCCGCTTCCGACCGTCGGTGCGATCGCTGCTGTCGATCGTTTGCTCGATTGCTGCTACCGGGCGTCGATGCGATCGCCGCTACCGCGCGCCGGCGATCGCCGCTACCGAATGAGGGTGGCGTAGAACGTGCCGTTGCGCCAGTACCCTGCAGCGCTCACCTGACGGCCGACGGCAACGCGGCCGGTCGTCTTGCGATCGAGTGCCGGCTGATCGTTGATCACGAGCGTCTGCGTCGTCTGCTGCAGCGTCACCAGATGCCCTTTCACCGAGGTGATGGTCCCCGCCACGTGCGAGCGATAGTCGTTGGGACCGCACGCGCCCGTGGGAACCCACGTACCGCTCTGCCACGAGCCGCAGTTGACTTGCATATCTGCGCCGTCCTGGTCGGGAGCGGCCTGTTGTTCGACCGCTGGGGGTGCTTGCGGAGGCATCGGCTGCGCCATAGCGTGCGCGACGCAGCCCAGCGCGATCGCGGCGCCCAGCGTCGAGCCCGCCAGAATGGAATTCACGTTCTTCATGACTCTCCTCCGTTTCGTCGATCGTCGGCCCGCGAAAGGCCTCGAACGAGGGTACCCATCCCGAAGTGGTCTTAGACCTCACGCAAAGCGGCACGCGCACGGCGCCATGAAGACGCCGCTGTCGACCGCCTGCCTTCTTGTCCAATCACCCTCGCATGAGAGGGTGATTAAGATCGAGACGAGCCCTCTGCGGTGGCTCGTTCCGTCCCTTGTTAACCAAGCTATACTACAGTGGTGATTAAAAGAATGGGCGTTGCTTTGCGGCCAGCGAAACGTGTCTCGTGGCTCCGGCGACTTGGGGCGATCGCAGCCGTCGCCGTGATGTTGGCGATCTGCTCGGCGGCTCGGCCGACCGTGGCGCAAACCGACGGCGGGGGCCTGTTCTGGCCCGAAGGGCAGGTCCTACCAACCTTCGCGAAGGCGACGCATCTCGACGTCGTCAACGGCGGCAGACTCACGCCGGATGAAAAGGTGATGATCGCCTCCTTGCAGGGGCTCGTCAATCGCCGCCAGCCGCGCATCTATCTCCAGATCGGTCACGCCAAAGCCGGCGACGCATGGCTGACGGGCTTCGGGCTTCCGACGACCACGATCGCAAACCCGATGGACCTCTTGGCGAAGTACCACGACGAGGTGAGCGGCATCGTGGTGTACGACCCGAGCGTGCCGGCGACGATTGACGTCGCGACGACGCTCGCCGGTCTGGATCACGCCGTCATCGCGAGCCCGACGCTCGCGTCAACGCTCGAGTCGAGCTATCATCTCGCGGTGAAGGACGATCTTCGCGGCCGGTTCCACGACGATGTGGGCGCGTACTCGTGGGCCTTCGATACGTTGTGGCCGCGCGTCACGCACCGGATGATCGTCGCGATCGACCCAAGCGGCACGGGCGACATTCGCGACTATGCCGTGGCCACGGGCGCGCTCACGGTGTGGCTGCGCGTGGGCTATCCGAACGAACGCGAACTGCTGGGGCGGATCCTCGACGCGATGCCGCCGGCGACGCCGTACGTCGGATGGTTCTCACACGAGCAGGGGTCGAAAGAAGGTCCCGGCGTCACGTTCTTGAGCGAGCACAGCCACTTCAACATCGCGGCCGCCAACTTCTCGAACGCGACCGTTTTCGGCGGCGTCCCGGCTCAGATTTCGCGCACGCAGCCCGATGCCCCAGTTCCTCCGCTGAGCAACAAGATCTATGTGACCTTCACGGTGAGCGACGGCGACAACGTCACGAACCTGCAGGGTCGCCGCCGCATGCAGTGGGAGGACCCCCAGCGCGGGCGCGTGCCGATCAATTGGTCGACGAACCCGCTGCTCGTCGACATGGCGCCGACCATTCTCGCCTACTATCAACGCACCGCCACGCCCAACGACTATCTCGTGACGGGTTCGTCGGGAGCAGGATACACGTACATCTCCCACTGGCCCGAGCAGACATTCCACAGCTACATATCGCTTGCGGCCAGATACATGGCCCGCTCGGGCATGCGCGTCATCGTCGTGAACAACGGGATTCGCCCGCAGATGCTCGAGCCCGAGCGCGTCGCCGCGTTCGAGGGCGAAGCGCAACCTCTGGGCATCGAGACGCGCATCGCGCGGCAGTTCGGCACGGCGACCAATGGCGTGACCCCGGTGACGATCGACCACGGGATCAAGGACGTGAACGAAGGGCGCACGTATCTCGAGGAGCGAGGGCGTACCTTTAACGGGCGCTCGCCGATGTTTGTATCGCTATTCGTCGACGCGTGGACGATGACGCCGGCCGATCTCGCGCAAGTGGCCTCTTCGCTCGGCCCGCAATTCCAAGTGGTTCGCGGCGATGCATATTTCCGTCTGCTGCGCCAAGCGAGCGGTCTGCCGCAGCGTTAGCAACGGCGTTTGCGCCTGCTAGGCTGCTTGCGCATCCGCAAGCAGCCTAGCGGTTGCGTGACCGCTCTCTCCGAACCCTAATGCAATCTTCCTCGGAAATGTGCGACGTTTGCCGTACACTGAACGGCGATGAATCGCATACGAACTTCCGCCTTCATTCTCGCCGCGGCCGCAACCGCCGCCGGCGTAGCCGCATGTAGCGGCACCTCCTCCACCTCGCCACCGACGGCAGCATTCACGCCGCTTCCGGTCCTCGTCGCGGGGACGACCTCTACGTATTCTGGGACGTATTCTGAGGTCATCACGTACGCTAGCCCTTCGGCAAAGCAGCCGAACTCGACGGCCGCGTACAAGGTGTCGGACGTCCAAACGGTCTCAGCGGCCCCGACGGGCGCGCCGGCGCCGTTCGACGTCCATCGCCAGCTCGCGTACACGGCGACGACCGTCCCGACTTCCGGCATTCAGCTGCAGAAGCGCACCATCGATTCGTACGAATCGTCGACGGTGACGAAGACCTCGCAGACGATCGCGCAGCCCTCGCTGACCACCCTCACCAGCGGCATCGACCAAACGGCGAACCGCGTCGCGGGCAACGGACCGTACGCGTACAACGACACGACGACGACGACGTACGCGACGCCTCGCGTGCTCTTTCTCTATCCGCTGGTCGCCGGAACGGCGACCGAGCCCTTGGCGCGAACGGTCGCAAACAACGAAAAATCCGCGAACGGATCGGGCACCGTGTACTCGGCCCGAAACACGACGTCGACCTTCGGCAACGACGGGTCGTTCGTCGAGAGCGGCTCCATCGGCACGAACGAGACGACGAACGTCACCGAAAATAGCAACGGAACGGCGACCGTCGTCAACACTGGCGCGACGCCCTCCAGCGTGACGATCGGCCTCCCGGTCGCCGGTTCGGGAGGAGCGTTCGAGATACCCATCACGCGCGTTACGGGCAGCGAATCGAAGTCATACCTGGCTGCGGACTGGTATCCCGGAGGCGCTTCGCCGCCCTCTCCGCTCGCGTTGACCACCCAAATCGTCAAGGGACCGTCCAGCATCCCGTCGAGCTGCGGAGTGACGGTTGCCGCACCGAACCCACAAGAGGTCGACACTTCATCGACGACCGTGAACGTCGTCTCGGGAAGCTACACGCAGGGAACGACGCAGACGTTCGTTTCGAACGGAGCGACCGTGTGCCGCATCACGACCTCGACCGCGCAGAACTACGCGATCGATACGGGACTGCTCACCAGCACGACCGTCGATACCTTCACCGAGGGCCTGACCGCGCAGTCCGCCGCGGCGGGCTTCCGGCGCCAGCCCTAGCCCTTCACCGGGAAATAGCTCGCTCGCTCGAAGGACCGTTCCATGGTCCTCGGCGGCGAGTCCAGGCGGAACGCGCTCTTCACGGAACTGCTGCACTCCATCCACGTGCGCAGTTCCGTTTTTGCGCGCCCGGAGCTCCGGTCGCCATGGGGCTTCACGCTGGAGGATGAGGAGCCCGCGTTCCACATCGTCACGCGCGGCCGGTGCTGGCTAACGCTAGACGGGCCGGGCGGAGCCGTCGAGCTGGCCGAAGGCGACTTCGCCGTCCTTCCGCGCGGAGGCACGCACACGCTGCGCGACACGCCGTCGACGAGGCCGGTGCGCCTCGATCGGTCCCTCAAGGATCGGTTGCGCGACCCCGACGGCGTGTTCCGTGCGGGAGGCGATGGCGTGGCCACCGTCCTCGTTTGCGGAAACTTCCGGTTCGACGGCGCGTCCAGCGACGTGCTCATTCGCGTTCTGCCGCCGGTCATCCACGTCAAGCGCAAAGGGAGCCGGCTGGCAGCGTGGCTCGCCGCGACGATGCGGCACGTCCAGTCGGGGCTCGACGCCGGGGCGCCGGCGGCAGACGCCGTCGTCGCCAGGATCGCCGACATCCTCTTCATTCAAGCGGTTGCGACCTACCTCGAGAGCAACGCCTTGACCGCGGAGACCGGCTGGCTCGGCGCGCTGCGGGATCGGGAGATCGGCGCGGCGATCGAGCTGCTGCACGAGCACCCCGAACGTCCGTGGACGGTCGAATCGCTTGCCCGGGCGCTCGGGCTTTCGCGATCGGCGTTTGCCGCGCGTTTCATGCAGTTCGTCGGTGAGCCGCCGCTGGGCTACCTCACGCGCGTGCGGCTCGCCGCGGCCGCCGCGCGTCTCCGCTCGGGCGACGAGAAGGTGAGCGCCATTGCCTCGTCGCTCGGCTACGAGTCGGTCTCGGGCTTCAATAAAGCGTTCAAGCAGCGCTTCGGGGCAACGCCCGGCGCATACCGTGGACGATCGTGCACCAGGACCGGAGCGGAGGACAACAACGCAGACGGTGCGGCGTGGTACGCTCGCGGCGACGAGAGCCGGCACCGAAAGGGAGCGACCCCATGAAGCACTTCCTCATCAAGTATCGCTTCGAGCACGGGAGCGAAGACGCGTGGCACCAGGACATCGCGCGGTTCATCGCGGCGTTGGAGAGCGATCCGGTCCTGAGCGGGAAGATCTCGTATCGGTGCACGCGAGTCAAGGACAGCCCCGACTACTACCACCTCGCCGCGGCTGCCGACGAGGAAGCGGCGAGCGCGCTCGGCGAGCGGGACTTCTTCTCTCGCTACACGGAGCGGACGGATGCCGTCTCCGGCGGAACCGTCGAAGTCTTGCCGCTGGAGATCGTCGCGGAAACCACGTTTCGGGCGTAGCCCCAGGCTACACGTCCTGCGACCAGTGAATCGAGCTCAGCGGGATCGCTGCGATGCGGCCGGTGTTGCTCCCGATGATGAGCGAGCCACCCACGATGACGGGCGATCCCACGTTGAACGACGTTTTCGCATTACGCACGCCGATCAAGCGGCCGGACCCGGCGTCGAGCGCCCACAGGTAGCCTTGAAGGTCGCCGAAGTAGACGATGCCGTCGTGCGCGACCATGCCGCCCTTGACGGGCCCGTGCACCCGGCGGGTCCAGAGAACCTTGCCCGTTCGCGGGTCGATCGCATGCAGGTACGGGGCGACCGCGCTGCCCACGAAGAGCCGCTCGCGATAGAGCAACGGTATTGCGGACTCGTTCCGGGGCGGGACGATGCCCTGCTCGAGCGCGACGTCCCAGGTCCCTTTCCCCGTGCGCGTATCGATCGCGTAGACGTGCTCCTCGGCCGTGACGCCGGGATCGACCGGCGGGCCCGATGCCACTGGAGCAAGGTAGTCGCAGAACACCCAGCGGCCATCGCTCGCTGGGGGACAATCGCCGACGCCTGAACTCGCTGCCGGTAACTCCCAGGTCCACGCGACCTGACCCGTCTTGTTTCGAACCGCAAGCACCCGATTCGGGAAGATGCCGGTCGAGACGACCAGGCCGCCGTCGACCGGGATCGCCGCGACCATGGACGCGACGGCACCGACGTAGTGGCTATACAGCTGGCGCCCGTTGCGCGGGTCGAGCGCGACGATCATCCCACTGCCGTCGTGGTGGATCAGCTTTCCGTCGACGATCGTCGCCGTTGGCTGACCCGTGCCGGTCAGCGCATAGTACCAGCGCGCTCGACCGGTTCTCGCGTCCAGGGCGAGGATGCCGCTGGAACCGCTCCCGACGCGCACCTTGCGGCGCGCCGCGATGGTTGTCGAATCCGCGTTGCCGACGCCGACGATCACGACTCCGCCGTAGACCAGCGGATTGGATTTCATCCCGTTGTGCGCCACATACTTCCAGCGAATGGCGCCCGTCGCTGCGTCAATGGCGAAGAGCGTTCCGCCGTTCGTGCCGACGTAGACGACGCCGTTCACGACCGCCGGACTCGACGAGATCTGGCCGTGTGTTTCGACGCGCCAAGCGGCGGCGGTTCCTGGGGAATCGATCACCGGGTTGTGCGCGTCGTTGAGGCGGAACTGCGTCCACGAGCTTGGCATCGTGACCGGCCGCTCCTGGATGGACGCGACGGTCTGGGACGCTCCGGGCTGCGCCGTGGTCCACGCGGCACCCACGATCAACGTGAGCCCAGCAATGGCAGTCATGTGGCGCAAGCGACGGTTTGGCATTGGGAATCTCTTATTTCCCAAAGAGTCCGTGAGTATGCGCGTTCTTCGTAAACCATAATCAAACTTTGCTCGTTCCCTCGCTCGACCGCACGGCGAGGCGAGCGCGAACGGGGGCCCCGCATCCGTCGGCGCCGAACGCGGGTGACCCTGATGCCGGATGCGCTGCTCGCCAACTATTCCCGCGCCCCCGTCACGTTCGTGCGCGGCGAGGGATGCACGCTGATCGACGAACGCGGCGAGCGCTATCTCGATTTTGTGGCGGGGCTCGCCGTCTGCGCGCTCGGGCACGCGCATCCCGAGATCGCGCGCGCCATCGGGGAGCAGGCAGCGCGACTCGTGCACTGCAGCAACCTCTACGGTCATGAACCCGCCGGCGAACTCGCCGCGGAACTCGCGCGCCGCTCCGGGTTCGCGCGCGTCTTCTTCTGCAACTCCGGCACCGAGGCGAACGAAGCGGCGATCAAGCTCGCCCGCAAATGGGCGTATCGGCGCGGCGAGCGGGAGCGCACGACCATCCTAGCCTGCAGCGGCTCGTTTCATGGACGCACGCTCGGGGCGCTGGCCGCCACCGACAACCCGCGGTACCACGAGGGGTTTGGGCCCATGCCGGGCGGATTCGCGTTCACGCCGTTCAACGACGACGCCGCCCTCGAGCGTACGATCGACGGTACGGTCGCCGCCTTCATCGTCGAACCCGTACAGGGCGAGAGCGGTGTGCACGTGGCGGATCGTGCATTCCTCGCGCAGGCGCGCCGCTTGTGCGACGAACGCGGCGCGTTGCTCGTGTTCGATGAGATCCAGTGCGGGATGGGCCGGCTCGGCACGACGTTTGCGTTCGAATCCGTCGACGTACGCCCCGATCTGGTGACGATGGCAAAGGCCCTCGCGAACGGGCTGCCCATCGGTGCCGTGCTGGTGAGCGAGCGCTGCGCCGACGCGCTCCGCCCGGGCGACCATGGCTCGACGTTCGGCGGCTCACCCGTGCCCTGTGCCGCCGCGCTGACCCACCTGCGGCTGCGCGACGAACTCCGCCTCGACGACCACGTGCGCGAGATCGGCGCGTTTCTGCGCAGCGGCCTGACGTCGCTCGCGTCCAGGTTCTCCGACGTCCTCGGCGAGACGCGCGGTGCGGGCATGATGCTCGGCCTGCAAGTACGAGAGCCGTACGACGCCGCACGAATCGTCGATGCAGCGCGCGAGAGAAACCTGTTGGTCAATGCCGCAGGAGGCAACACGCTGCGCATCGTGCCGCCCCTCGTCCTCTCGAACGATGAAGCCGTAACTGGCCTGCGCCGCCTGGAGCAGGCAGTCGACGCGGTCGCCGGTCAGCGTGTCGGCGTGGCCATGCGGTAGCCGGTCAGCGCGCCGGCGTGGCCGTGCGGTAGTCGGCGAGTCGATTGTTCTCGATCACGAACGTCCACGCCGCGGTCGAAACGCGGATGCCGTGGCCATAGGGCAGATCGAACTCGACGATGACCGCGAAGAGCAGCCCGATCATCGCGGTGATGAGCGCGGTCATCGACAGCTGCAGCACGCGCGCGCACCCGAACAGAAACACGAACGCCAGCAGGATCACCCAGGCGAGGACGAGCGCTAGGTAGAGTGCGCCCTCGATGTGCCGTCCCGCGTCGAGCAGACGGCTGCGCCGCTTCTCACTGAGGTCGTGCAGGCTCGAGAGGACGATCGTTTGCAGCGACGAGCGCTGCAAGGCTGCCGAGATGGTCGCGTTCGGCATCACCGGCATGAGCGCGACCTCGCTAAAGCTGCGCAGCATCAGGCGGCGGGCTTGCGGGTCCTGCTCTCCCTTCGCCAGCAGCGGCCATTCGCGGTCGCGCACCTCGAACGCGTAGTCGGCAAGCAGCGAACGGACGCGCCCACGTGTCGGCTGCGGAAGAATTTGCGACGTGGCGAACGCCTCCGCAACGTCACTCGCCTCCGCGTCCGCGTTGCGCTGCGCCGCATCGAAGTTGGCCCAGGCCGCGGCGACGAGAAAGGCGAGCACGACGGCAAATAGCAGGCCCACCACGGAGACGAGAAAGCCGGCGACCTCGTGATGGGGGATCAGCACCTCGCCGGGAACGATCCGCCGGAACCGGTCGTGGGCCGCGACGGCGAGCGCCGCCGGCACCAGCGCGAACAAGACGTAGACGACCCAGACGGGCGCATTCGTGAGCACGGAGTGCACCATCCGCGCGTACATTCGGGTGTGTGATCTGGCGCACCCTGCGTGGGTATACCTTGCCGAGCGGGGACGGCAACAGGCATGATCGACCCTGGAGGCACTATGCATCGTTCGACGTTCGCGGGCCGCGCGCGCGGCGCGTTCTTGACGGCCGCAGTAGCGGCACTGGCTACCGCCGCTCCGGGCGTCGCGCGCCCGGTCCGTCCGGCGGGGGGCGACGCGCCGACCGCGCCGGCCCAGGCATCCGGCACGATCACCGTCGATGCGTCGGCGCGGGGGGCCACGATCGCGCAAACCGTGCGCGGCGCGAACATGGCCGTCTGGTTTGACATCACGCAGACCGGCATTACGAAAGAGTTCAACACCGCCAACCTCCACCTCGTTCGTTGGCCGGGCGGTTCCGAATCCGACCTCTATCACTGGGCGACGAACACGTCGTGCAACGGCGGGTACTCGAACGCGAACTCGACGTTCGACAATTTCATGAAAGACGTCGCGGTGCCGGCGCATTTGGGCGTCTCGATCACCGTGAACTACGGATCGGATGAGGCGTGCACCGGCGGCGGCGACCCAGCCGAGGCGGCTGCCTGGGTCGACTATGCGAACAACACGCAGAAGTACGGCGTGAAGTGGTGGACCGTCGGTAACGAGGTCTACGGCTCGTGGGAATACGACCTGCACGACCCGCCAAACGATCCGACGACCTACGCGAACGCGGTGGCGACCGGCTACTACCCGCAGATGAAGGCCAAGGATGCGACCGCGCAGGTCGGCGTCGTCGTCGACGGCAGCTCGGCGTGGGATCAGATCGTCCTGACGAAAGCCAAGTACGATTTCGTCGAATTCCACTATTACGCCCAAGCGCCGGGTCAGGAGAGTGACACGTATCTGGTCCAGCAGGCCGCGCCCGCGCTCGCACAGTCCGTCGCAGCCCTGCGCAGCGAAATGACGTCGTATGGCGTCGCTGGGAGCGTCCCGATTTACCTGGGCGAACTCGGCTCCGTCTACTCCAATCCGGGAAAGCAAACGACGTCGATCACGCAGGCGCTGTTCGCCGGCCAGGTCATCGCGGATTTGATGACGGCAGGCGTTCCTCGAGCGACGTGGTGGCTCGGCAACGGCGGGTGCAGCGATGCGTCGAACGGCAACTTTTCGCCGCAGCTCTACGGCTGGCAGACGTTCGGCGGCTACATGATCTTTTCTGACGGGCTCCCCGAATACGGTTGTCCGAGCGCGCCGAGCCTGCCGCTCGGCGTGCTGCTGCCGACGGCACGCGCGTATCAGGTCCTCGAGAAGTTCGGCGACAACGGCGGAAAGGTTCTCGGGTCCACCGTCTCCTCGTCGCTGCCGCTCGTGCGGGCGTACGGAGCGACGCGCGGCCCCGGCTACAGCGTCCTGCTCTTTAACCTCGACGAGCACAGCTCGGCCAAAGTCACGGTGACGATCGCCAATGCGGCAAAGTCGAGTTACGTGGCAACGCAGACGGTGTACGACAAGACCCGCTACGACGCGTCGAAGAACAACGTCTGGCTTGGCCCGACGACGACCAAGCTCGGGACGATCTCGCCGACGTTCACGGTGACCCTCACCCCGTGGAGCATCACGGCGATCGACTTGGGGAGCTGAAAACGCGGTGTGGACCGGGCGGCCTCACAGAGGCTACCCGGTCCACACGATCCGGCGTGAACGCGGCGCTTGCCGCTAAGCCGCTACTTCAGGATCTTGTTGAGGTCGAGGTGGAAGTCGGCCGTGATGTCGGCCTCGCCCACATGGATGCCGCCCGGCGATTGGAACGGGTTTCCTTGCGGGCGCTGGTAGAGGTTCGACGTTTTCAGGGTTAGACCGAAATACGGGTTGAAATGCTTGGTTGCCGTGAACACGAAGATGTCGTAGGCCCACGGGAAATCCGCGTCTTCGAAATAGTCTGCGGCGCCCCACGCGAACGTTCCGGTCACGTCGAAGCCATGTTTTGGATCGACCGGGACGACGATGGTCGCGGCTTGCGTCGTGCCGTACTCACGGACGCTTCCGATGCTGAGGCTTCCAAGCGCGTTCGCGAGGATCGGCGGCGGGTTGTGGTTCGCCGTGTGGCCGGTGATGTTCAGCACGAGGAAGCTGTTCAGGAAGTCCTTGAACGGCGTCGTCGCGTAGGTCAACCCGAGGAAGCCGGTATGCCACTCGGTCGAGTACGGCTGGTTCGGATCGCCGCTGCCCGGGCAGCAGATGCGATGCCGGTTCGCGAGACCGAGGTCAACCGTGAACGACTTGATCGATTGGCTGAGCTGGTATTGCTCGACGAAGTCGTGGTAGCTGCCGGGATAGATGTAGGGAGTCCCCGAGGGGAGGGTCAGGGTCTGCCGCGCGAGCGTGTTGTCGAGCAGGCCGCCGCCCGCGTGGACGTACGTGAACGCCAAGCCCTTCGCAAGGGGTTCCGTGATCGACCCCGTGAGGTCGACGGTCCCATTGACGATTCCCAGGTTCGGGTTACCGCCCGGGAGCAGGGCGTCGCTTGCCGTCGCCCACGTGGCGACGGGCTGGACGTCGATAATCGGCAGCTTGATATCTGCGAGCGCAGGCCGAGCGGCGAGCGAGAACAGGACCGCGGCCACGCCACCGAGCAGCGCCGCGGTAGCCGGACGAGTTTTCATCAGTTGTGGAGCCTCCTGGTGAAGTCGGCCCGTTTTCGCCCAGTGGACCGGCGTTCCAAAGCGTCCCCGCCCCCCGGCCGTACGAACCGCTCCCTGAGTGGTAGAACGGAGGAATCTTCCTCCGAGTTCTCTCTAATAATCCTGTAGGGTAGTTGATGCGAGCAACTACGTCAAGTGGCTTTCCATTTGACCTATGTGAGCCCGACGGGCCCTGCAAGACCGTCCCGACGGGCGAGAGTACCGTCGCGGTTTAGAGCGCCCCGCGTTGCGAGCCTCCATTCACGACAGGCGTTCGGCGAGGTATGCTCTGAGCCCCCCAGCCGGGACCCGCTTTTGCTCCATCGAGTCCCGTTCCCGAATCGTGACCGTCCCGTCGTCGATCGTGACGTAGTCGACCGTCACGCAGAACGGGGTTCCGATCTCGTCTTGCCGGCGATAGAGCTGGCCGATGTTGCCCTCGTCGTATTGCGTCCGCAGGCCGTCTTCGCGCAGCTCGTGCTCGATCGCGCGGGCTCGTTCCACCAGCTCCGGCTTGTTCCGCGCCAGCGAGAACACCGCGACGCTGACGGGTGCGATCTTCGGGTGAAACCGCAGCACGGTGCGCTCGGCTTCGTTGCCGTTTGCGTCGACCGTCGTCTCGCGCGCGTACGCGTCGACGAGCATCACGAGCGTCGTACGATCGAGCCCCGCCGAACTCTCGATCAGGATCGGCGTATACTTCGACTTCGTCGCCTCGTCGAAATAGGTAAGGTCCTTGCCGGACAAGCGCATGTGCGCATCCAAGTCGTACGTCCCGCGGTGCGCGATCGATTCCAGCTCGCCCCAGCCCCACGGGAACTCGTATTCCACGTCGGTGCACGCCTGCGCGTAGTGCGGTCGCTCGCCTTCGGCGAGCTCGTAGAAGCGGACCTTCTCCGCTCGCACTCCGTATTGCGAGTACCAGGCCTTGCGGGTCGCCACCCAGTCGCGGTAGCACTGCATGTCCTTGCCGTCGTGCGGAACGAAATACTCCAGTTCCATCTGGTCGAACTCACGCATACGAAACGTGAAGTTACCCGGCGTGATTTCGTTGCGGAACGACTTCCCGATCTGCGCGATGCCGAAGGGTGGCTTGCGCCGCGCCGTCTGATAGATGTTCTTGAAGTTAACGAAGATGCCCTGAGCCGTCTCGGGCCGCAGGTACGCGAGCGAGGCCGTGTCCTCCATGGGCCCGACGTTCGTGCGCAGCATCAGGTTGAAGTCGCGCGGCTCGGTCAGCGTCCCGCGCATCCCGCAATTCGGGCACTGTTCGAGCGTCTTGAGATGATCTGCCCGAAAGCGATGCTTGCAGTGGCGACAGTCGACGAGCTTGTCGGAAAAGACGTCGACGTGGCCGGACGCCTTCCACACGAGCGGATGCATGATGATCGAGGACTCGAACGCGACTACGTCGTCGCGGAGTTGGACCGTCTCACGCCACCATGCGTCGCGTACGTTTCGCTTCAGAACGGCGCCGAGCGGGCCGTAATCGTAGAAGCCGCCGATGCCGCCGTAGATCTCGCTCGAGGGAAAGATGAAGCCGCGGCGCTTCGCGAGCGCGGTGACCTCGTCCATCGTGACGGGCCGTGTCTGGATCATGATGCGGCGTTCTTTCGTAGAGCTGGGGCGCGTGCCGTCCCATCGGCGGCGCCCGCGCGGGGCTGGGTCTCCGCCCGAAGCTGCCCGCAGGCCGCCGCGATATCGCGGCCCATCGGCACCCGGACCGTGGTCGGGACGCCCGCGCCATCGAGCTGCCGCTGGAACGCGCGGATGCGCGCCTCGGCGGCGCCGCGCAGCGCGGCGTCGGGGGTGGCGTTGTAGGGGATGAGGTTGACGTGGTACAGTTTGCCGCGCAGCAACTGCCCCAGCGCGCGCGCCGACGCATCGTCGTCGTTCACGCCGTCGAGCATCACGTACTCGACGAACACCTTGCGGTTCGTCTGCGCGATATAGCGGTCGCACGCACCGATCAGTTCCGCGATCGGGTAGCGCCGGTTCACGGGCATGATGCGCGAGCGCTGATCGTCCGTCGGCGCGTGGAGCGAGATCGCCAGGTTGACCTGCGTGCGCTCCTTGGCGAAGCGGTCGATTTCCGGCACCAGGCCGACCGTCGAAATGGTGATGTGGCGATGGCCGAGGCCAAACCCGTGCGGGTCGCTCAGGAGCGACACTGCGCCCATCACCGCGTCCATGTTGTGAAACGGCTCGCCCATGCCCATGAAGACGACGTTGGTGATTCTCTTCCCAACGGTTTTCAGCGAGCGCGCGAAGTACCGGGCCTGATCGAAAATCTCCGTGGCGGTCAGATGGCGCGTGAAGCCCGCCTGGCCCGTCGAGCAGAACGCGCAGCGGTACGCGCATCCGGCCTGGCTCGAGATGCAGACCGTCGTGCGACCGGCGAAATGCTCCATCAGCACGGCCTCGACCTCGGCGCCGTCTGCGAGGCGGAACAGACCCTTCGTCGTCTGCCCGTCGGCCGATCGCTGGACCACGACCGGCACGACCGACTCGAGCGGAAACCCGTCTGCGGTCAGGCGGTCGCGCATCTCGGCCGGGAGGACCGTCACCTGATGGAGGTCGTCGACCAATTCGCGCGCCGCCGCGCGGTATAGCTGGATGGCTCGATAGGGCCGTGCGTCCAGCGTCGCGAGCAGCGCGTCGCCGCCCGGAAATCCGCAGCGGCGCGCCTTCTCATCGAGCCAGAGGTCCCTGGGTATCGCGTTCACAAGCGCTCAGTATACCACGCCGCGGCTAGCCGCCGAACAGGTCGGGCTGGGTGACGGGGGCCGGCGCCGGCACGGGCACGGGCTCGTCCAGCCGCGCGCGGACGGCCTTCAGGTCGTCCCAGACCAGCCGCTTCACCGCGCTCACCTCACCGCCGGTCTGGCGGAGGATGTACGCGGGGTGGAACGAGGCGATCAGCGGCGTCTCGAGCGGACCCACGTACCACTGACCGCGCTGCTTCGTAATGGAGAAGCCCGGGCCGAGGAACGATTTTGCCGCCGGCGCTCCGAGCGCGAGGAGAACGCGCGGGCGAATGATCTCGATCTGCTCGTCGAGGTACTGGCGGCAATTCGCCATCTCGTCGGGGTCGGGGGCGCGGTTGCGCAGGCGAACGCCGTCGAAGAGCGTCGGCCGGCATTTGACGGTGTTGCAGATGTAGACCTCGTCGCGTGGCAAGCCGATCGCGGCCAACATCCGCTCGAGCAGCTCGCCGGCACGGCCGACGAACGGCCTGCCCAACTGATCCTCCGTCTCGCCCGGACCTTCGCCGACCACCATGAGCGCGGCACAGGGGTCGCCCTCGCCGTACACGCTGTGCGATCGCGTCCCGCCGATCGCGCAGCGCCGGCATCGCTCGACCGTGGCGGCGCCGCTCGCGAGCAGGTGCTCGCGGCGCGTGCGCTCCGCCAGGCTCACGAGCCCGCGCGCGGCGCCGGCTCGAGCACCACCGCCTCGCCCTCGGCGCTCACGACCGTCGACCCGTCGAGGGCCTCGAGCGCCTCGAATTGCAGCCCGACGACGCCGTTTGCCCCGAGCCGCTCCGCGCGCTCGACCAGCTGCGCGACGGCGTCGGCGCGCGCGCGTTCCGCGTCGGTGAGAAACTCGAGCGGCGTGATCCCGATGAAGGCGCCGATCGTCCGGAACGTGGCGCGCAAGACATTGCGCGGCCGCGTCGCCCGGGCGCGCGCAACGCCCAACGAACGCACGATGCGAAAGCCCTCCGGGCGCTCGAACGTCACGACGTTTGCCGGATCGATCATCGCGGAAAGAACGCCCGGCGCGTCAGCGCGACCGCTCCGACTACAGCGCCGGCGTACAGCGCGTACCGTCCGACGAGAGCGGCCACCAAGAGGCCGTACCAAACGCGACCGTGGTGCTTCGTCCAGTACAGGCGGCGCGAGCGCTGCTTGATCCGCTCGACGTTGTACTGTCCGCGCGCGCTCCCTTGACCCTCGTGCGACGCCTCGCTCGAGGGAACGTACCATGTCTCGAATCCGGCGTAACCCGCTCGCTTCGCGAAATCCACCTCTTCATGGTACAGGAAGAAGCGCTCGTCGAACATGCCGATTGCCGCGAACACCGATCGGCGAATTGCGAGTGCCGCGCCGATCGCGATGTCGACGCGGCGCTCGGAGCCGTAGTCCCAGGCGCGCAGCGCCGACCCATTGGCGAACCGTCGCAGCGGCGGCAACTCGCCCCACGCACTCGATCGCAAGAACGCGCCGGTCCAGGTGTCGAACTCACCGCACGACTCCTGCACCGTTCCGTCGAGGTTATAGATGCGCGACCCCGCGATTCCGCAGCGCGGGTGCACATCCATGAACGCGACGATGGCGGCCAGGGCGCCGTCGCGCAGCGTCGCGTCGGGGTTGAGCAGGTACACGTATTCGGAGGACGTCGCGGCGAACGCGCGGTTGCACGCGGCGGCAAACCCAAGGTTCGCGCCGTTCTCGACGATCTGTACCCGATCGCCGTAGCGCGCGCGGATGAAGGCGCGGCTCCCGTCCGTCGAGCCGTTGTCGGAGACGGCGACGTGAGCGAACGTGGGATCCGCCTGCACCTCGGCGAGGGCGAAGACCGAATCGAGTGCGATCGCAATTTTGTCGCGATCGTTCCAGCAAACGACGACGACGTCGATTCGCGCCACTACGACGCCTGCGCTCCGGCCCCGGCGAAGCGGTGCCGCGCCTGGAGGTAGGGCCAGATGAATCCGTCGATGGCGCCCTCGAGCACCGCAGACGCGTTCCCGGTCTCGACCTGCGTGCGGTGGTCCTTCACCATCGTATACGGTTGCAGCACGTAGGAGCGGATCTGCGATCCCCACTCGTTGGCGCGCCGCTCGCCGCGGAGGTCGGAGAGGCGCTGCTCGCGCTCCTCCAGCTCCCGCTGCACCAGCTTTGCGCGCAGGATGCTCATCGCGACATCGCGGTTCTGCGTCTGCGAGCGCTCCTGCTGCGACGCGACGATCAACCCCGTGGGCACGTGGATGAGGCGAATCGCCGACTCCGTCTTGTTGACGTACTGCCCGCCCGCGCCGCCGGACTTGAACGTCTCGATGCGCAGGTCTTCCGGCCGGATCTCGATGTCCGACGCCTCGCCGCTTTCGATCTCAGGGACGACGTCGACGGACGCGAACGACGTGTGCCGCCGGTGCTGCTGGTCGAAGGGCGAGATGCGGACCAGCCGGTGAACGCCGCGCTCGCTCTCGAGCATGCCGTACGCGTTCCTCCCGCGCACGAAGAACGTGATCGACTTGAGACCCGCCTCCTCGGCCGGCGACTCGTCGGCGACGTGCGTCGTGAAGCTCTTTTGCTCCGCCCAGCGCAGGTACATGCGTGCGAGCATCTGCGCCCAGTCCGCGGCATCGACCCCTCCGGCCCCCGCGTGGATGGTCACGATCGCGTTGTGGTCGTCGTACTCGCGGTCAAAGCTCGCGGCCAGCTCGAGCGCGTCGATGCGCTCCTGCGCGCCGGCGATCAGCGAGTCGGCCTCCTGGGAGGCACCCGTCTCATCGCCGAGGATTTCGAGCGTCTCGCGCGCGTCGGTCAACGCCCGCGCGATCGCATCGAACTCGTCCGTGTCCGCGCGGAGATCGGCGAGTTGCTTCATCACGCGCTGCGCCGCCTCGGCGTCGTCCCAGAAGGCGGGCTCACGCGAGCGCAGATCGAGCTCTGCTACGCGGCGGCTGTTCCCGGCGTAGTCAAAGCCGCACCTTGAGGGCATCGAGTCGTTCGCTCAGGCGCGCCAGCACGGCGAGTTGCGCATCGCTCATGAGCGCGGCCTTCTGCACCCGGTCGCGGGGCGCCTCGGAACGCCCGCTCGTGCCGTCCCGCACTCGAGGGTGGGAGGCAGAGCGAAAATCGTTGGAGGTCTGGCTCCGCCGCACTCCAGCGGTAAGAAATCGATGAGAACGCTCGGAGTGCCACGCCACCGGGACGAAGTGGTGCGTCTGCAGCGAAGCGAGGGTTGGTACGTGGGTCGAGTGTTCGCCGTCGTCAGTGGAGCGATCGTGCTGGTCTTCACACTTTCGATGCTCTCGAAGGCAGCAAACGTCCCCACGCAGCCCATGGGCGCGCACATGGAAGTCACGTTCCACGCATCCCCCGCGCCCGGGGATCGCGAACGTGCCGACGCGATTGTCTCGGCGGCGCGCACGGTGATGCAACGGTATCCGACGGTCGCCGACGCCGAACGAGCCGGCTTCACGAAGTTTCTGCCTCGCACGGAACTGCCGATCGAGCACTACACGAACGGTGCGTTCGCCCGGGAAGCGTGGATGGGGCACTTCGACCCGGCGCACCCGACGTCGCTGATCTTCGAGCGCGGTTCGGATGGTCTCCGGCTCGTCGGGGTCATGTACACCGCGCCCAACCGCGCCACGCGCGAGCAATTGAATGCCGCCGTGCCACTCAGCTTCGGCACGTGGCACCGCCACGTGAACTTCTGCGTTCCGCCAGCGGGCACGGAACGCTCGGACATCACTGGCCCGAGCGCGCGGTTTCTCTTCGGAACGATTGCATCTGCCGACGAATGCGCCTCAGCGCAGGGGCAGTTCGTCCCGCGCGTGTTCGGGTGGATGGTCCACGTATGGCCGCTGGAACACGACCCTGCCAAGATATGGGCGGTCGATCGCGGCGAGGGAATGGGCGGCCATGACACCATGATGGGTGACGGCGCACCTCACGCGTACGACCGGCTCCCGATCGCCCTCGATCGGTTGCCTCAATTGACGGTCGCGGCCGGGGAGCCCACGAGCGGAGCGACCGTCTTCGCCGTGCACTGCGCGGAGTGTCACGGCGTTGGGGGACGAAATGGGCCGGACGCTCCAGCGCTCGCCGGAATCGGCATCGCGCCGGGACAGGTCGCTTACATGGTGCGCCACCCCAAGGCGATCGATCCGATCTCCGAGATGCCGGAGCTCCCGCTGACCGACCGCGAGCTCGCCGACGTTGCCGCCTATGTGGCATCGCTCCGGAAGTAGTGGGTTAGGATGCGAGCCCGTCTACGCAGATCCGCGTATCGCATCCGCATGCCCATTCCGCGAGCAGCCGGGCGCCAGCGTGGCGCCTTTCGATCGCGATAGACCCAACGGAACCGAAGTACTCAGCAACCCGCCTTTACCGCGTATCTAGAACAAGCGTCGGGTGCGAATTCTGGCGCGCGGGCGAGCGCTCCCACGCCTCGCCATCGTGAGCTGCGATGTCGTCCCCGGCTGCCGACCCTTCAGGAGCCCGACGTTTCGCTCTCGAAGTGGACCCGCATGAAGACGATCACCTACCCAGAGATCTTCGTGGAGTGCCTGCGCATTGCGTACCGCGAGGCCGACGACCGCGTGGAGGGCCCGGCGCTCGACGATGTGCTCGTCCCGGCTGCCAGTCGACTCTACCAAAAACTCACGGACGAACTGATCGCGACTTGAGGCGTTCTCTTCTCCCAGCGTAAACGCTCGCCACCGCCGCGCCTGCGTCGCGGCGCCGCTTCCGCGACCGTGTCCGCCGAGGCAAGCCCGATCGCTTGGACTTCAGCAGCCGCCCTTCACGCCGACCATCAGCACGCCCGAGTCGAACTCCTCCCCGCCATAAACCTGGTCATAGGTGCCTTTGCCGATGTTGCCGTTAACGAGTGGAGCGACGAACACCAAGCCGGCATTCTGACTGCCACCCTGTTGTTGGATCGTCACCACCAGGATGTGATCGATGAGTTGGAATGTGCCGTACGGCAGTTTGCCGCCGCCCCCGACCAGCGAGGCCAGGCCGCTGTGCGGCCAGCCTAGGCTACCATCATCGGTCAGCGTCAGGCAGTATGTACCGTTGCTGCGCTGCGAGTGGCTAACGGTCAGAGGCCAATTGCCGCTGGAACTCTGCGCCTTGGCAGCGCCGGCCGAGGTACTCATCGTTAGCGTGGCGGCGATCGTCAAGAGCGTGTTCACGCTTGAAGGCTCCACAAGATGGGCGCGTTTCACACAAGCCTGTTGCGAACTCATGAAGAATGTGTGAGTCGGAGGCGCCCGTTGGTCGGTCGTCCTCCGCTGTGGCGGGCGCGAACTGCGACTGCGGAAGCGACGCGTGCTCGCTACACCGCACAGGCAAAGTGCATGGGCTACGGTCGCCGCGGGGACCGCTGATCCCGTATGTTATCATCGTCGGCTTCGAGGATGTCGAGGATCTTGCTTAGCTCCGGGCGCCGTGCCATGACGGGGTGACGTTCGCGCACGAGAACCTGGTCGCCCGGCAGCATGCGCTCCACAACGAATGTTTCGAGCTTTGCATTGAGTGCGGGAGCCATGGCCTGATCGACGCGCGCGCCCAGCCACGCCGTGACCTCGCCTTCGTCATTCGCCTTCGCGACGGCGTCGCGGAACTCGTCCATTTTCAGGCCCAGACGCCGAACGACGTACGCGCTGAAGCCTGTATCATGGTTGAGATAGTGACCGAGGTTGCCCCCCGGCAGCTCGGCGCGCAACTTATCGACGGTCCGGGCAAGGAAATAGAATCCCAATAGTGTGGCGCGCGGCGATCGAGGAGTACGGGTCGTCAGATCCAGCGGTTCCATCCTCGCGGTTTTCCCCACCGGATGCCACCGCTCCCGGCGCTCTTCGTTCGAACCGCGACGGCCGTATCCACCGGCGTGCGAGCCTCGCCGTTGCCTCAGGCGTACGCTATCGAGTTCTCCAAGCAGAGCCGACCCGCTTCAGCGCGTCTAGAGCGGGCGCATTCGGATTGCCAGGGCTGGCCGCGGTCTTGGACCACGCGCAGGGCTGGACGCCCTAGCAGCGTCGCACCTGACAGCGAATCTGGTGCCTTCAAGGTCGCCCATGTGCGCGTCCTCACGGTCTGCCTCCGGCGCGTCAATCGAATGGGTGTGGCCTGCGATGGCTGCCGAAATGCATCGTAGCATATTGGGGGTATGGCGATGCTAGGTTTGGGCCGGGCCGGGCGCGCGCTTGTCGTTTGCAC
>Ga0302325_10004446_pt1 | contig 32433 bp, 28 predicted proteins | sample Palsa_T0_2_FD_201948 | JGI IMG/M metagenome (GOLD analysis project Ga0302325, IMG submission 201948) | Peat permafrost microbial communities from Stordalen Mire near Abisko, Sweden - Palsa_T0_2 | ecosystem: Environmental > Terrestrial > Soil > Palsa > Peat permafrost | place: Sweden: Abisko... | reverse complement strand
TTACGCGTAGGAATCCGTAAAACGGAGGGAAAAAGATGTCATTCGTCAGACAAGCCACATTCGCCAGAAAAGCTATAGGAACCGCGATGCTTCTCGCGGTGCTCGGCGTTCTATCGTCGCGTATGATTACGCGGGCGCAGGCGCCGCAGCCGGTATTTGCCAATTTCGAGGAGGCCCAGACCAACCCTGTGCGCCTTTCCGCGGATGGCACGCGCCTGTTTGCCGTGAACACCGCGAACGCGTCGCTCTCCGTGTTCGACGTAACGAAGCCGGGCAGTCCCAATTTGATCGCCCAAATTCCAGTCGGGCTGGGCCCGGTATCCGTGAATCCGCTCACCGACGACGTGGCCTGGGTGGTCAACCAGGTTTCCAACAGCGTAAGCGTGGTCTCGGTTTCGAAGGGCATCGTCACGAACACGATCTACGTCAAGCCTGAACCCACGGATGTCGTATTTGCAGGGACCAATCAGGCCTATATCAGCGTTTCGCGCGCCAATCAGATCGCGGTGGTCGACACCACCACGCTCGCGGTCACCAGCCTGCTTTCGGTATTCGGCGACAATCCACGCGCGCTGGCGGTCAGTCCGGATGGGTCCACGGTCTACGCCGCTTTTGCCCTTTCCGGAAACGCCACCACGATCATTCCGCAAGGGATAGCGCCGGTGCAATGCGGAGTTAAAGGCCAAACGGTGTTCAACGGCGCACAGTGCGTTCCCGCATTTAATACGGCCTTGCCGGCGCCCCCGGCGGTGGGTCTGATCGTGGCCGCCAACAACCCGGAGTGGACTTCTTACGTTACCTACAAGATGCCGGACAACGACGTGGTAGCCATCAAAACCGGCGCAACTCCGTCCGTCGCCGGTTATTTCTCGGGGGTAGGCACCATCAATCTCGGGCTCGCTGTGAATCCGGTCACGGGCGATTTGTTCGTGTCCAACACGGATGCGCTCAACCTGGTCAATTTCGAGCCGAACCTGGACGGCCATTGGGTGAATAATCGCATCACGCAGATTCAAGTGGCGTCCGGGACGGTGACGCCTTTCGATCTGAATCCGAACATCAACTACTCCATCCTGCCCAATCCGGCCGCCTTGAGCACGGCGCTGGCGCAACCGGCCGGTGTGGTCTTCGATCCCGGCGGGAATTTCATGTACGTGGCTTCTTTTGGCACGGACCGGGTGGCGCAGGTGGCAACCAACGGGAATGTGAACTGGTTTGTGGAGGTGAACCCGCAGAGCGTCGGCGCGAACGTAAGCCCCACCACCAAACGCGGACCCAGAGGGTTGGCGCTCAACACGGCGGCCCAGACGCTCTATTCCCTGAACCGGATTTCCAATACTATTTCGGTGATCAACACCAGCACCAAAGCGGTGACCAGCGAAATCGCGGTGGGGACCGACCCCACGCCGTCCTTGCTCAAAGCGGGACGCGGGTTTCTGTACGATGCCAAACTCGCCGGCAACGGTACCGGGTCCTGCGCCTCCTGTCACATCGACGGAGACATGGACCACTTGGCCTGGAACCTGGGCGATCCGGCCGGCAGTATGACTAGCGTCGTGCAGGACGGAACGACCATTCTGTTCCATCCCATGAAGGGCCCCATGACCACGCTGACCCTGCGCGGTCTGCTGAACCTCTCGCCCTATCACTGGAGGGGCGACAGAGCCGACTTCGCAGCCTTCAACCCGACCTTCAACCAGTTGATGGGCGGCTCGGAGCTTTCGAACGAAGACATGACGCTTTACACCAACTTCGCCAACAGCATCCTGTTCCTGCCGAACCCTTACCAGAACCTGGACCGCTCTCTGCCCACCTCGCTGAATGGCGGGAATCCGGTCAACGGACAGACTGATTTCCTCACGCTTCAAGAAACGGGAGCGGCATCACCCAAGGGCTTGACCTGCAACCAGTGCCATACCTCCAACCCCGGCCCGGGATCGAACCGCGCCATATTACCGCAGTTCACGCAGCCGCTGAAGGTGCCGGAGTTGCGGAACATCTATCAAAAGCTGTTGTTCGACAGGTTCGCCGCGGCCACCATCGATGGATTTGGGCTGACGCATGACGGTCACGCCGCCGGGCTTGCGGACTTCCTCAACGATCCGCTCTTCGAAGACTACAGCGCGGGTCAGAAAACCGATATGTCCGCATACGATCTATGCTTCGATACTGGAACGGCGCCCGCGGTTGGGTTCACGCTCACGCTGACTGCGGCAATAGTCGTCAACTCCACGGCGCAGACCGATTGGACCACGCTGCAGTCGCAAGCCAGTGCGGGCAACATAGATCTGATCGGCAGAGGCACGATCCAGGGCAAGCTACACGGGTTGCTGTATCAGCCATCGTCGAGCAACTACATCAGCGACACCAAGGCGGTGTATACACAGGCCCAACTGCAAGCGCTGATCCTGGCCGGCGACACTTTGAGTATGATGGGTGTTTATCCGGGCACTGGCAGCGCCACCAGCCAGCCGTAAACCTGATGCACATTACACTGACGCGCTATGCGCCCCTTCTGACGGCCGCGTCGGTGGCGGCGGCTATATTTTCGGTGGCCGCCGCGCAGACGCCGCCGTCTCTGACTACGCTATACGACTTCCAGGCGAAGGACGACAATCCCAACGCCGGCCTGGTGGGCACAGGCAACGCGCTGTACGGCACGACAGCGGCCGCCGTGTTCGTGTTGGGGCCCGGATCCGCGGGCAGCCCCTGGATGGAGATTGAACTGGAAAACGTGGAACTGCCCACGGGCATCGCGATTGGTCCAAGAGGGGAGTTGTTCGGCATGACCCTCCAGGGCGGCACGGCGCCGGCTTGTTCCTTCGGCTGCGGCACGGTGTTCGCGTTGACACCGCCCGCCGCGCCGGGTAGCCTCTGGACCAAGTATCTGATCTACAGCTTCGGGGGCGACGGCGATGGGGCGTTTCCCACCGGCGCGCCCGCCATCAGCCAAAACGGAACGATCTACGGTACGACCCAGTACGGGGGCGGCGGGGACGGCTGCTCCGGAATTCAGCCCGGTTGCGGCACGGTGTTCGCGCTAACGCCGCCGGCTTCGCCGGACGAACCGTGGACCGAGACATTGGTTTACAATTTCCGCGGCCATGATGATGGCGCTAACCCGGGCGGGGGCCTGGTGATCGACGAGAACGGGGCGTTATACGGCACGACGCCGATTGGCGGCGAGTACCTGAAGGGGTCGGTCTTCAAGTTGAGCCCACCTGCAGCCCCCGGCGGCGCCTGGACAAAGACGACGATCTATAGTTTCACGGACAAAGACGGCGATGGCTATCAGCCTTCCAGTGGTCTGGTGGCCGGTCCGGCCGGCGTGCTCTACGGCACCACCGCTCTCGGCGGAGAGGCGGACGGGGGCACGGTATTCGCTCTGTATCGAACCGCATCCGGCGGCCCTTGGGCAGAGCAGGTGCTCTATAGATTCGAGGTTCAGCAAGGACTATTGCCCGTCCCCAACGGCAACCTGGCAATGGGCAAGGGTGGGGCCCTCTTCGGCACCACCGCGCATGCAGGGATCTCCGCTCACCCGTGTTCCTATGGCTGCGGTTTCGTGTTCGGGTTGTATCCGCCGCCGGACGGCGGAGCCTGGACGGAAAAGGTGCTCTATAGTTTCGGAGGTGGCACCGACGGAGCTAGCCCCCTTGGAGGCTTGGTGATCGGCGCGGATGGCTCACTGTACGGCACGACTCTCTACGGTGGAAACCTTTCGTGTAGACCGCCCGTCGGATGCGGCACCGCATTCCGGGTGGTGCCATAGCCTGTGTGGGGCATGCGTCCACGCCTGCAGCGGGTCTCCAGACCCGCATCTTTGCCGCCCTACTGCTCCCACTTCGCCACCACCGCGCTGGCCAGACAATTGCCGATCACGTTCACCGAAGTGCGGGCCATGTCCATCAGCGCGTCGATGCCCAGCAGGACCGCCACGCCCTCCATCGGCAGCCGGAACGTCGACAGGGTCCCGGCCAGGATCACCAGCGCCGCGCGCGGCACTCCGGCCACGCCTTTGCTGGTCAGCATCAGGGTCAGCATCATCAGCAGTTGCTGACCAAACGACAGGTTCACGCCCGCCGCCTGCGCCACGAAAACAGAAGCAAGCGAGAGATACAGCGTGGTGCCGTCCAGGTTGAAGCTGTATCCGGCCGGGATCACGAAGGCCACAATATGTTTGGGCACGCCGAAGCGCTCCATGTTCTCGAGCGCCACCGGCAGAGCGGCTTCGCTGGATGCGGTGGAGAAGGCGATCAGGAAGGGCTCGCGGACGGCCCGGTAAAACGCCGCCACCGGGATGCGCACCAGCAGGACCACCCCGCCCAGCACCAGCGCCACGAACAGCACTTGCGCGGCGTACATGGTGAGGATCAGCTTGCCTAGCGAGAACAGCACGCCGAAGCCCTTGCCGCCCACGGTCACCGCGATGGCCGCGCCCACGCCCAGCGGCGCCAGGTACATGACGTAGCGGGTGTAGCGGAACATCACTTCGGCCAGCGCTTCGCAGAAAGCCACCACGGGTTTGGCCTTGGCTCCGGCGGCCGCGCAGGCCGCGCCGAACAGGAACGCGAATACCACGATTTCGAGCACGTCGCCGCGGGCCATGGCGTCGATAATGCTAGCCGGGAAGACATGCTCGATAATGGAGCCGGCGGCGGCCTGCTGCGGCGGCGTTGCGGCTTCGGCGGAGGTCAAGGACAGCTTCATGCCCGCCCCGGGGCGCACCAGATTGACCGCGGCGAGCCCCAGAAAGAGCGCGAACGTGGTCACGATCTCGAAGTAGACGATGGCCTTGAGCCCGATGCGGCCCATCCGCTTCAGGTCGCCTCCACCCGCGATGCCATATACCAGCGTGCCGAAGATCAGCGGCGCGATGATGGAGCGGATCAGCCGCAGAAAGATGGCGCTGACCGGGCCGAGTTGCCGCGCCACGCCCGGGGCGAACGCGCCCAACACCACGCCGGCGGCCATGCCGATGAAGATCCAGGCGGTCAGCGACAAGCGCTTCAACGCTCGCCCCACTTCAACTTCTGGCGCAGCACATCGAAGAACATCATGCGCGGCGGGCGGATCAGGTGCAGCGCGTATTCGGAACTGCGGCAGACCACGGAATCGTCCTTTTTGAGCGGCTCGCCGATCTGGCCGTCGATGGTGAGATAGACGGAGGCGTCCTCCCCCCGGCAGCGGACTTCGACCTCGCTGGTTTCAGCCACCAGCACCGGGCGGTAAGTCAGCATGTGCGGGCAGATGGGCGTCAGGCAGATAGTGGGCACCGAAGGAAAGATGATGGGCCCGCCGGCTGATAGCGAATAGGCGGTGGAGCCGGTGGGGGTGCTCACGATCAGGCCGTCGGCTTTGTAGGCGCAGACGAACTGCTTGTCGACATAGGTGTCCAGGTCTATGATGCGCGCGATGGCCGCCTTGGTCAGGACCACGTCATTGAGCGCTTCATAGCGCGAGACCACTCGATCGCCACGGCGTACCTCGGCGTGCAGCAGCTTGCGCCGGCCGATGCGATGCTCGCCGCGCAGGGCGCGCTCCAACTCCGGATACAGTTCGTCGATCGTGATGGCCGTGAGGAAACCGAGGCCGCCCAGGTTGACCGCGAACAGCGGGATCTGCCGGCTGCCGATGGCGCGCGCGGCGGAAAGCAGCGTGCCGTCGCCGCCCAGCACGATCAGCAGGTCGCAGCCTTCGGGCACCTCCTCGCGCTGCAGACCATCCGTTCGCCCCGCGTATACGGCGGTGCCTTCGTCATAGCGCACGCGGAGGCCGCGCGCTTCGAGCCAGGCCAGCAGCCTGGGTACCACATCGGCCGCGGCCGGAACGGCGGGCTTGGAGATGATGCCTACGGTTTCAATGGTGGGCATGGAGGAGGAACTCCCGGTTTCCTTCCGCTCCCAGGATGGGGCTTTCCATTAGCGCCGTTTTGAATCCTAGCTGCTGCATCGCATCGTCCACGCGGCGGCAGGCGGCCTGGTGCAATTCCGGTTCGCGCACGATTCCGCCCTTGCCCACTTGTCCTTTACCGGCCTCGAACTGGGGCTTGACAAGTATAACCATTTCGCCGGCCGGTTGTAACACCGGGCAGACGGCGGGCACGATCAGGGTCGCGGAAATAAAGCTGACATCGCAAACGGCCAGATCGATGGCCTCGCCCAAGTCCGCGGGGCGCAGGTAGCGCGCGTTCACCTTTTCGTGCACCACCACGCGCGGATCCATGCGAATTTTCCAATCCAGTTGGCCCGCGCCGACGTCCACGGCATGCACGCGCGCCGCGCCACGCTGCAGCAGGCAATCCGTGAATCCGCCGGTCGAGGCGCCGATATCCAGGCAGATGCGCTCCGCCACCTGGATGCCGAAATGCGCGATGGCGGCGTCCAGCTTCAGTCCCCCGCGGCTGACGAAGGGCGGCTGCGCCAGCACTTCGATTTCGATTCCGGCATCCACCGGCTGGCCGGCCTTTGCGGCTTTGCGCCCATCCACCAGAACCGCACCCGCCATGATAAGGGCCTGCGCTTTTTCACGTGTGGGGGCCAGACCGCGCTCCACCAGGAGGCGGTCGAGACGCGCCTTCATGACTTGCGATGGACGATCAGATCGGCCAACTCGTGCAGGCGTTCGGCGCGCACGCCAAGGGGGGCCAGGGTTTCATGAGCGCGCTGGCACTCGATGCCGGCCATGCGCCGCGATTCCGCGACGCCATAGACCGCGGGAAAAGTGATCTTGTGCTGCTGGGCGTCTTTGCCGGCGGTCTTGCCCAGCGCCGCGGAGGATTCTTCCACGTCGAGGATGTCGTCCACGATTTGAAAGGCCAGGCCGATATGCTCGCCGTAGCAGGAGAGCGCCTGGTAGTGCGGGTCGCTTGCGCCCGCGCAGATGGCGCCCAGACGCAGGCTGGCGCGCAGCAGAGCGCCGGTCTTGGCGCGATGGATGGATTCGAGGAGCACTGCGCTCGGGGGCTGGCCTTCGCCCTCCAGATCGGCCACCTGGCCTGCGATCATACCGCCGACGGTGCCGGCGGCGGTGGCCAGTTCGGCGATCATGCGGGCCTTGCGCTCCGCGCAGACGGCGGACGCCGCGTGCGTTACGGACGCCGCCGGCATGGTGTCGATAGTGGCCAGGACTTCGAAGGCCAACGTGAGCAGGGCGTCGCCCGCCAGGATGGCCATGGCGTCGCCGAAGACTTTGTGGGAGGTCAGCTTGCCGCGGCGGTAATCGTCGTTGTCGAGGGCCGGAAGATCGTCGTGGATCAGCGAGTAGGTATGGATGAATTCGAGCGAGCAGGCAGCCGTGAAGTGCGCATCGCCGGGCTCTTCCCCCGAGGCGCGGGCAGCCTCCAGGCAGAGAATCGGGCGGATGCGCTTGCCTCCCGCAAACAGGCTGTAGCGCATGGCGCGGTGGATCGTTTGCGCTTCCGGCGGCGCCAGGCGATCCAGGTGGGTGTCGACCAGTTTTTGCTGCTGGGCAAGGTAGTCGCGCAGGTTCATGCTTTTTCGGGACGATAAGGCTCGGCCTGGATTTTGCCTTCCTTGCGGATGAGCATTTCGACGCGGGTTTCGGCCTCTTCCAATTGCTTGCGGCAGGTGTCGCTGAGGCGCATGCCTTTTTCAAAGAGCTCCAGCGAGCGCTCCAGGGGAAGATCGCCGCCCTCCAGCTCCTTGACGACCTTTTCCAGTTCGTCGAGGCAGGCCTCGAAGGGGAGGACGGAGGCGGGTGGTGCGGTGGAATCGGCCACGCACTTATTGTAACCAGTGGGGGCGGGTTTCGCTCACCGCCGTGCATTGCCGCTGCATCGTGGGTCGCGGCGGCCTGCGCTACCCCTGCGCTGCCGGTGGCGCCTGAAAGGTGCGTTCACCCGGCATCGGCAATACTTGAAACCGACGTGCCGCCGCCAACGTCAAAACACTTCGGTCGGATTAGGGGGGTAATCGATGGAAATTTCACTCGGTTCGCTTGCCGTCGCGGTAACGCTGTCCTTATTAGTTCTAAGTTCTGGCTGCGCGGTTCAGCACGGGCCGGCCGCCATTATTCAGCCCGGCACAAATGTGGTGCATCCCAACGCCATAAACACTAACCCGGCGGCTCCAAGTGCGGTGCCCGCCGGCGCGAAGCATTTCGCGGGAGCGCAGTAGCGTTTCACTGATATCGATCCACGCACTTTTCAGGCGCTGCCGCGCTGCCTCTGCGCAATCCATGCGCTACGATGGACAGCATGAGTCCGAATCAGCCGGGGCAGATGCAAAAGCTGCCTATTCCCGGAGTGAAGAATCTGATCGCAGTAGGCTCCGGCAAAGGCGGTGTGGGGAAGACCACGGTAGCCGTGAATCTGGCGGTCGGGCTCGCGAAACTGGGCCATCCCACCGGCCTCATGGACGCCGACGTCTACGGCCCCAACGTGCCGCTGATGATGGGCATCAATCGCACTCCCATGGCTTACGGCGAGCGCATCCAGCCGCTCGATCAATTCGGCGTCAAGCTGATGTCCATGGGTTTTTTGAATCCCGGCGACAAGCCGCTGGTCTGGCGCGGACCCATGCTGCACAGCGTCATCCAGCAGTTCCTGCGCGGCGTGGATTGGGGCGAGCTCGACTACCTGGTAATCGATCTGCCGCCCGGCACGGGCGACGTGCAGCTTACGCTCATCCAGACCGCGCCCATCACCGGCGCTATCGTGGTGACTACGCCCTCGGACGTTTCGCTCGAAGACGCGCGCAAAGCCGTGCACATGTTCCACCAGGTGAAAGTGGCGATCCTGGGCATCGTCGAGAACATGAGCTACCTCATCTGCCCGCACTGTCAGGAGCGCATCGACGTTTTCAGCCATGGCGGCGGACGCCGCACCGCCGCCGAGATGAAGGTGCATTTCCTGGCCGAATTGCCGCTCAATCCGGCGGTGCGCGTGGGCGGCGACAGCGGCAAGCCTATCGTGCTGGAGGAAGATCCGCGCAAGGCCGGCGCCGGCTTCCTGGAACTGGCGCGCAACACCATCGCCCGCATTGAGGAAATCGGCCCGCAGGAAGGTCCGCGCATCGAAATCACGGACTAGGCATAAACCAAAATGGACCTGACCCGGCGATCGCTGATAGGCTCCGTCGCGCTGGCCGCAGGCGCGCTGGCCGCTCTGCCCGCTTTCGAATTGGAAGAGGCCACCGTGGCCGATCTGCAGAAGCGCATGACCGGGGGCGCACTCACTGCGCACGCGCTCACCGAGCGGTACCTGGAGCGCATCGCCGCCATCGATAAACGCGGGCCGGCGCTCAACGGGGTGATTGAACTCAACCCCGATGCCTTATCCATCGCCGCCGCGCTGGATGCCGAGCGCCACGCCAAGGGCCCGCGCGGTCCTTTGCACGGCATTCCCGTACTGATCAAGGACAACATCGACACCGCCGACCGCATGATGACCACCGCCGGATCGCTGGCGCTGCTCGGTTCCATCGCGGCACGCGATGCGGTGGTGGCACAGCGGTTGCGCGCGGCCGGCGCCGTGCTGCTGGGCAAAACCAATCTCAGCGAATGGGCCAACTATCGCTCCAGCCATTCGACCAGCGGGTGGAGCGGACGCGGCGGCCTCACGCGCAACCCTTACGCGCTCGACCGCAATGCCTGCGGCTCCAGCTCCGGATCGGGCGCGGCGGTCTCCGCCAACCTGTGCGCCCTGGCCATCGGCACCGAGACGGATGGCTCCATCGTGTGCCCGTCGTCTACCAACGGCGTGGTCGGGATCAAGCCGACGCTGGGTCTCATTCCCGCCACCGGTATCATCCCCATCGCGCATTCCCAGGACACGGCGGGGCCAATGGCTCGCACCGTCGCCGATGCCGCCATCCTGCTGGGGGCGCTCACCGGGGCCGATTACACCAAGTCGCTCGACCCCGACGGACTGCGCGGCGCGCGCATCGGCGTGGCCCGGGATAAGTTCTTCGGCTTCAGCGAAGAGACCGATCGGGTGGTCGAAGCCGCGGTCGCGGAGATGAAGCGGCACGGCGCGGAGATTATCGATCCCGCCGATATCCCCACCGCCGGTAAGTTCGACGATTCCGAATCGGAAGTCCTGAGCTACGAGTTCAAGAACGATCTGAATCTGTACCTCGGCGCGCTGGGGCCCAAGGCGCCCGTGCATTCGCTGGCAGACGTCATCGCTTTCAACGATAGCCATCGCGAGCAGGAGATGCCCTACTTCGGCCAGGACATCATGATCAAGGCGCAGGCCAAAGGTCCGCTGACCAGCAAAGATTATCTGGACGCGCTCGAAAAGGATCATCGGCTCTCGCGCACGGAGGGCATCGACGCGGTGATGGGCAAATTCCGTCTGGATGCCTTGGTCGCGCCCACCGCCGGCCCGGCCTGGTGTACGGATTTGGTGAATGGAGACCACGCGCCGGGCGGCAGTTCCACGCCCGCAGCCGTCGCCGGCTACCCGAATATCAACGTCACGGCTGGCTATGCCTGGGGCCTGCCCGTGGGCATTTCCTTCTTCGGCGCGGCGAATTCCGAGGCGCTGCTGATCAAGCTGGCGTATTCTTTCGAGCAGGCCACGCGGCATCGCCGCCCGCCGCAATTCCTGCCGCGCGCCAGCCTCACGCCGTGATACACTTTGATGCTCTATTTGATGCTATAATACATCCATGAGCCCCAAACGCCGCACCACTCTAACTCTTCCGGTCGAGGCGCTTTCCGAGGCCGAGCGCATCGCGCGCGCGCGGAAGGTCAACCTGAGTGTCGTCATCGCCGAGGTGATTGAAGAAGGATTACGCGCCAGGTCTGCGGCCAAGGCCGAGGGCGAACGACGGGTGCAAGCGTTCGAGGCCTATTGCCGGGCCGTGTCGGACTTGACCGAGGACGAGATGCTGTTGCTCAATGGCATTATCATGGAGCCGGCGGACGAATAGCCCCTGGTAGAGCCATGGTAGAGCCTGCCTTTGGCCCGTACCTGTTCGATACCAGCGCTTTCAGTTGGTTGGAGCGGTCAACTGACCCGGCAGTCCGGCATTGGCTCGCCACTTATCTGCGGCGGCATCCCATGCATGTTTCTGCGATTACTGTAATGGAACGGATACGGGGCTACGCCTTGCTCCTGCAACGGGCCGCGCCCGGACAACGAGCACATTTCGCGCTGAAGCGGCAGGCTTACCTCAATTCGCTTGGCAAGGTTTGGCCGGTCGATGCCACCGCTGCCGTCGTAGCCGCCGAGTTGAGCGCGTTGTTGCCACAACCGCCTTCCCCGCCGAAGCGCGCTCACCGCATGGTAGAGGTGCGCCAGGAAAGACTGTTCCGCTGGCGCTGCGACATTCTGATTGCCGCCACTGCGCTGGCCGCCGAAATACCCCTGATCCACCATAATCCACAAGACTTTGAAACCATCCGCATGGCGATTGAAACCTCACCGGGCAGGTTCCCCAGCCTAGGCCCTTTGAACCTGGTGAGTGTGCTGCGCCTCACCGGCATGTGACTCACTCCGGCTGGGAAGCCAACCTACCCACCCTGCCGCGCGTAGTCCACCGCCGCAGCCGGCCGCGGCGCGTCCTTGGGCATTAATATCCAGGCAATCACATACGCCGCGCAACCGAAACCCGCGCCCAGCACCAGCGCCAGCCACACGATGCGGATCAGCAGCGCATCCACTCCCAGGTAGCGCGCGAAGCCCGCGCACACTCCCGCGATCTTCTTGTTCTCCGTGTCGAGCGCCAGCCGCGGCGACGCGTAGGGATTCGCCGTGGCTTCCGCCAGTTTAGTGGGGTGCCCGCAAGCCGAACAATAACGCACCTTCTCGTCGATCTCGATCCCACATCGTGTGCAGAACATCGTTTTAACCTCGCTCATATGTAAATACGAAATACCCGGCCGATGTGTTCCGGCAGGGCGCGCTATACTGTCAGCCATGTATTTCAAGCCGTCTTTCAAACCGGCCCATTCGCTGCTGTTGGCGGCCATATTTGCCGCCTGTACAGGTGTTTACGCGCAGTCCGATCAGATCGACAAAGGCCACTCGACACACGGCGCCGCCTTCGACATCGGGCCGCGCCAAAAGCCCTGGCTGATGGAGGGCATCGGGGTCGCGCCATTCCCCATCACCACCAGGAACCCGGAGGTCCAGCAGTGGTTCAACCAGGGCAACGCGCTGCTGCACTCCTTCTGGTCTTACGAAGCCGAGCGGTCCTTCCGCTGGTGTCTGAAGCTGGAGCCGGATAACGCCATGGCCTATTGGGGCCTGGCGCGCGCCACCGACGGCGACCGCGCCGCCGACTTCCTGCGCGAAGCCGTCAAGCGCAAGGACAAAGTCACTGAGCGCGAGCGCCTATATATCGAAGCTGAGGAAGCCGTCCTGCTGCCCGATCCGGTGCGCGATACCGGCGCCAAGCGCGATTACCGCGAGTTGCAGCGCGCCGAGATGAAGAAGCTCGAAACGCTATGCGTGAAGTATCCGGACGATATGGAAGCGCGCGCTCTCTTGGCCTTGGTCTCCATGGGCGGCTCACGCTATGGCGCCGAGTTGATCATTCGTGAGATCCTGGCGCACAATCCCAATCATCCCGGCGCGCACCACTACCGCATCCATAACTGGGATTACAACGAACCCGAGCAGGCCCTGGCAAGCTGCCGCGCCTACACCGATCTAGTGCCGGGCATCGGCCACGCCCAGCACATGCCCGGACACATCTACAGCATCCTGGGCATGTGGCACGAGGCGGCGCTCTCCATGGATGCGGCCACCCGCGTCGAAAAGCAATACATGCGCACCAGCCTCACGTTCCCATTCAATAACTGGAACTACGCGCACAACCGCACCTACCTGTCTTACATTCAGGGCCAGCTCGGGATGGCGGATGCGGCCATTTTCGGCGCGCAGCAGCTCATCGACACGCCGCTCGATCCTATCGATAACAAGGAAGACACCTACAGCACACACTCGCGCGGCATCGCGGCCATGCAAAGCGCGCTCATCAAGTTCGAGCGGTGGGACGATCTGCTGAATCCCAAGTCGATCCCGTGGCGCGACGTGTATGAAGACAAGATGAACAAGGCCTACTCCGAGGCGCGCGCCTGGCTGGGCAAAGGCGACCTGGAGAAAGCCGGGAAGAGCATCGCCGCGCACGCCGCGCTGAAGAAGGATCTGGATAAGAATAAGGACGCGGAGGAGACCTACACCATCGAGTCGTTGGAGCTGAAGGGACGCCTGGCCATCGCGCGCGGCGACACCATTGTCGGCCTGGGGCTGCTGGCGGACGCCGCCGGAAGCGAGTACGACATGCAAAAACAATATGCCGATCCGCCGTTTTATCCGCAATCGCTCTACAACAGTTTGGGCGAGGCCTACATGGACGCCAAGAGTCCCGTGCTGGCGGCGCAAGCCTTCGAGAAGGCGCTGGAGCTGACCCGCAACGACATCTTTGCGCTCTCCGGACTCGTGCGCGCGTACGCCGCGATGGGCGAAAAGGCCAAGGCCGAGGACGACATGGCCCGCCTGCTGTTCGTGGCTTCGAATGCCGACGCCGGTTTGAAAATCCTGGAGCGCGCTAAAGCCACCGGCATCACAGCCACGCCGCGCGACTCGTCGCCCGCGCCGCAGCGCAACTACGCGCGCGTGCCTCTCGACCATTTCGGGCCGCCGCGCTGGGAGCCTTATCAAGCGCCTGCCCTGGATGTCCACGACGCCGCGGGAAAAACTGTCTCACTCGCGGAATACCGCGGCAAGAATGTGCTGCTGGTGTTTTATCTCGGTCCGGAGTGCCCGCACTGTTTGCGGCAGTTGCATGACATCGGGACGAAGAAGGACGAGTGGGACCGCCTGAATACGGTAGTCCTGGCGGTGAGCAGCGCCGCGCCGGAGAAGAACACCGAAGCGCTGAAACAGTTCGGCGATCTGCCCGCGCGCCTGCTGTCCGACCCGGATCATGCCAACGCGCGGCGCTTCCATTCCTACGACGATTTCGAGGATATCGAGCTGCACTCGACAGTTCTGATCGATAAGAAGGGCAGGGTCTACTGGGCGCGCTTCGGCGGCGATCCGTTCTCCGACATGGCGTTCCTGGTGAAGCAGGTGGAGCGGATGAACGAGTTGGCGGGGTCGTGAACTTTTTCCGCGTTCAGTTCTTATTCCGGCCCAACATCTGATACACCCGTATCAAAGCAGTATCCATCACCACCTCGCCCGCGCCGACCGCCGCCGGCGACACGGCATTATCCGCACCATAACCGCCCTCCGCCACCGCCTCGATCGTCGGAAAATACTGGTGATACCCGTTGGCATATCCGAAGAAAAACAACTGCTTCACCCGCGCCCGCTGCTTAAGCCGAATCGCATGATTGCTGAAGAACTCGCCCGACACTCCCACCAGCGCGATCTCCCCATTCAACAGCGCCACCGTCAGCCGCGGACGAATCCCGTCCGCATATTCGTCGATGTAGTTCGGAACCAACTCCGGAAAAAACGCCTTCTGATACGCGGCCTTCACCATGGGATTGGCGAAATCCGTGCGCGCGCCGAATCGCAGACGCTCTTCCCGGCAGTCGAGCGCCGCGTGCGCCGTCTCTTGCGGGCTCAGCGACTGCGCCAGTTTCACTGCCTCGCGCCCCAGCGCCTGCCCGAACTCCTGGTAGCTCTTGCCCTCCGCGTTCGCCGATTGGTCGCCCGCGGCCCCCTGCATGAAGATGGCGGCGGCGCCCGTCTCCCGGGTCACCTCCGCTTTCAGCGCCCCCACGTAATCCGCCGAGAACTTCAACATGCTCGCCGGCAGCATGGTCGGATGCGCGGCGAAGTTCACTAGGATCGCCACCGGCTTGCCCGCGGTATCGTCGAACCGCATCACCGCTAGTTCGCGATCGCTGGGCTTCGGCTCGATTTTGGACTGCCGGTTCCGATTGAACCCCGCAAGCTGCGCCGATCCCACCGCCATCCGCGCCGCGGCCAGGCGCGAGTTGGCCTCCACTACAGCCGCCACGATGCCGTCTTCCATCTGCCCGTAGTAGCGTAGCGCCGCATCGAAGCGCCCTTTGCCCTTGCCCTCTTGGTCCGTAAGTTCGAGGACCGGCCCGTGGTGCGTGTGCGAACCGGCGATGATCGAGTTATCGATCCCGGCCTGCTCGTGGATGCGTTGGCGGATGCGCTGCAGCGACGCTTCCGCGGGCGCGCGGCCCAGGTCCAACCCCACGATGGCGATCTTCTTTCCGCCGGCATCGATCACCAGCGCATCGGCATACAGAGGATCGAGCACGCCAACCGACAGCGCATCGTGCCGGTCGCCATAGCCCCACATCGGCACAGGCTCGCGCGGCGTGATGTCGCGCCGGTCCGCGCCAACCCGCAAACCTTGTCCCCATCCGCAAACCGGCCCCAGCGCCAGAAGCAATCCGACCAACCATCGCGTGTGATGCATAAGTGGGGCGGGCGTCCACGCCTGGAGTGGGGCAGGCGTCCACGCCTGCGGCGGGTCTCCAGACCCGCTCCTTAACCCGCAAAATACCATGATATTCCTCCGCCCCCGTCGCACTACCATATTGTCGTGAAAACTTTACTCGCCGCCCTCGCGCTGGCCGGCTGCCTCTGCGCCCAGCAGGCCAACGCACCGAACTACACCGCCGCCGGAATCGTGAACGGCGCCAGCTTCGCCCCCGGCCTGTCCCCCAATACCATCGTCTCCATCTTCGGCACGAATCTCTCCTGGGATACCGTGGCCTTGCAGGCCAGCGATCTCGCCGCAGGCGTAATGCCCACCAGCTTGGGGAATGTCGAGGTCTACTTCGAAGGCTGGCCGGCGTACCTTTATTACGTTTCTCCCACGCAGATCAATTTGCTGGTCCCCAGCAGCCTGATACCTGGCACCTTCCAGTTCTGGGTGGCGCGGCAGGGCACCAGCGGCCCCATTGTCTCCGTCACCCTGCAAAGCGCTGCGCCGGCCTTGTTCGAGTATCCAGCCGGTACAGCCATTGCCACCCACCCCGATGGATCGCTGGTCTCGAGCAGTTCCCCGGCCGCCGGCGGCGGCATCGTCACGTTGTGGGCCACTGGCTTGGGAAACACCGATCCCTCGCTCGAAGACGGCGTTCTGCCCGCCGCCGCGCAATGGCTCAGCCAACTGACTCAATTCGAGGTCCAGATCAACGGCGCAGCGCTCGATCCCACCGCGATCCTCTATGCCGGCGTGGCTCCTGGCTTTGCGGGACTCTACCAGGTCAACGTGCAACTGCCCGCTCAGCTTCCGGCCAACCCGGAGATCCGCCTGGGGCTGGCAGGCGCCATGAGCCCCGCGGGGCTGATTCTGCCGGCGAATTAGTAGTTTCAAAATCCACGGCCCGAGTACACTGGAGATGTGTTTCGCTCCCGCGGTCTCCCAATCCTGATTGCCCTGGCGCTGGCCCTGCCCGCCGCCACCACGCCCAAAGCGCCGCCGCCCAAGCCCGCCCGGCAATCGGCCTTCGTGCGCCGCTGGATGAAGGCCCTCACCCTCCGGCAGAAAGTGGCCCAGTTGATCTTCATCCCGTTTCACGGCGCGGCGCCCAATACCCGCTCGCGCGAATACCGGCAATTCATGAAACTGGTCCGCGAGACCGGCGTGGGCGGCATGGTGCTGGTCAACTGGAGCAACGGCCGCGTCACGCAGAAGGCGCAACCCTATGCGCTGGGCGCATTTCTGAACCGCATGCAGAAGCTGTCGCGCGTGCCCCTGCTGGTGGCCGGCGATTTCGAGCGCGGCGCATCCATGCGCGTGGATGGCACTACCGTGTTTCCGCAAGCCATGGCTTTCGGCGCCGCCGGCGACCCGGCGCTGGCCCGCTTCGAGGGCCAGGTCACGGCCCGCGAGGCGCGCGCCATCGGCGTGCAGTGGCTCTTCTTTCCGGTGGCCGACGTCAACAACAACCCCGATAATCCCATCATCAATATACGCTCCTATGGCGAGGACCCCAAGCAGGTATGGGCGCTGGTGGCCGCGTTCATCGAAGGCACGCGCGCGGACCCCCACTATCGCGTGCTCACCACCGCCAAGCATTTCCCCGGTCACGGCGATACGGCCGTAGATACGCATCTGAACCTGGCCGTGATCGAGGCCCCGCGCGAGCGCCTGGAGAGCGTCGAACTGCCGCCATTCCGCGCGGCCATCCAGGCTGGCGTGGATGCTGTGATGACCGCGCACATCGCCGTGCCTGCGCTGGCCCCCGCCGGCATTCCGGCCACGCTGTCCCCCGCCATCCTCACCGGCCTGCTGCGCGGCGAAATGGGATTCAAGGGGATCGTGGTCACCGATGCGCTGGAGATGGGTGGCATCGCGCAGGGTTATTCGAGCGGCGAGGCCGCCGTGCTGGCGCTCGCAGCCGGCGCCGACGCGCTGGTGATGCCGCCCGATCCCGAAGCAGCCGTCAAAGCGGTTCTAGCCGCCGTTCAGAGCGGACGTCTCACGCGCGCGCGCATCGACGAAAGCGTGGCGCGCCTGTTGGCGGCCAAGGAGCGCATGGGGCTGGACCGCCGTGCCACGGTGGATCTGGAAGCCATCGCCGACCAGATCGACATGCCCGAAGACCAGGAGCGCGCGCAGGACATCGCCGGCCGCGCCGTCACGCTGGTCAAGAACGAAGGCCCGCTCATCCCGCTGCGCGCGCCGGCCAAGACCTGTTTCCTGACGTTGGCGGAAAGTCATTATTCAAGCGAAGGCCTGGAATTCGCGCAAGAGGTGCGCCGCCGGGAAAAGAACGCCACGGTAATTCAACTGGACGCTTCACTGCCGCCGGCCTCGCTGGATGCGGCCGTGGAGAAGACGGCGGCGTGCGAAAGCGTGGCCGTTGCGGCGTTCGCCTCGGTGGCCGCCTTCCGCGGCGACGTGGCGCTGGGCGGCGATTTTCCGCGCATGCTCGACGCGCTGTTCGCGACTGGCAAACCCGTGGCGCTGATCGCGTTGGGCAATCCTTACCTGGTGCGCAGCTTTTCGAAGGCAGCCGCTTTTCTGCTAACCTTCAGCACCGTGCCGCCATCGGAGACTGCTGCCGTCCAGGCGCTGTTCGGCGAGTTTCCCATTCGCGGGCACTTGCCTGTAACTATCCCCGGTGTCTCGAAAATCGGAGAGGGCATCGAGTTACCCGCCGCGTCTCATTAAATACCGGTGATTGGATCGGTCTGTATATGTGGCAGGCTCCCAGGGTGCCCTGGGTCGAGGCCGGAATTGTGCGAATGTTCACGAATTATGAGATTCCGGAGTCCGGCAGCGACAATGTTGATCAGGATGTGCCCACGAGGTATCGGCCGGCTAATTGGGCGTGACGCTTCTCAGTACTGATCCTCTTAGGCCATGTGCATTCCTCATTGGACTACATGCCGCGAGTCTTGCTTTACTCCCTTTGGTCTTACTCTCGGACAGACGAATCCACAGTCTCGCCTGCGCAAGTTCCCGCTCTTTGATTGAAGCGTTCATCGGCGGGGGCTGTTTTCAATTTGGGAAACCTGTTATTGGTCGCCGCTATATATCAATTGCGGCCATCAAGCGTGTCGGGCGTCGCCGTGCAATCGCCGATGTCTGCCGGGCGCGAAGAGCGGGTCCTGGAGGACCGGGAGGGCCGGCGCAGGACTGGAGTCCTGTCCACAACAAAGCTATAATCGTAGGCGTACAGAGGGACTGCATGGCATCCACTACCACTACCATTTCGTCTGTTTCCACTGCTTCAGTGCGCACGGCCGCCGAGCGCGTGCCCTGGTACGTCTGGTGCGCCGTGTTCGGCGTGACATCCGCTATGATCGGCGGCCAGTGGGACATCTCCTGGCATCGCTCCATCGGGCGCGATACATTCTGGACGCCGGCCCACATCGCCATCTACATGTGCGGCGTGCTGGCGGGCCTCTCCTGCGGCTACCTGATCCTGGCCACCACTTTCGGCAACCTTTCCCAACTGCGCGGCACTTCCGTGAAAATGTGGGGATTCGAAGCGCCTTTGGGCGCCTTTATCGCGGCCTGGGGCGGCGTGGCGATGCTGGCCTCCGCGCCCTTTGACGACTGGTGGCACAGCGCCTACGGGCTGGACGTGAAGATTCTAAGCCCGCCGCACGTGCTTTTGATTCTGGGCAACCTGGCGGTAAACACGGGCACGCTGATCCTGATCCTGGGCATGATGAATCGCGCCCGCGCCAGCTTCCGCAGCAGGCTGGAGTGGCTGTTCTTGTACGTCGGCGGCGTGGTTCTGGTCGGGTTGATGCTGATGATCATGGAATTCTCATGGCATTCCCTGATGCACAACGGCATTTACTATCGCGTGGTGTGCATGGTGGTGCCGTTGGTGCTGGCCGGAGTTGCGCGCGCTTCTGAAAAGCGCTGGGCGGCCACCACCGTGACGGCGGTCTATTGGCTCTTCTGGGCGGGCATGGGCTGGATTTTGCCGCTATTTCCGGCCGAGCCCAAACTGGGGCCGGTGTATCACCAGGTGACGCAATTCGTGCCGCCGGAATTTCCGATGCTGCTCTTCATTCCGGCGCTGGCGCTGGATCTTCTGTGGAGCCGGACGCGCGACTGGAACCTATGGAAGAGATCCGCGGTTTCGGGGTTGGTGTTCCTGGCCCTGCTGATCGCGGTGCAGTGGCCCTTCTCGAGTTTCCTGCAATTGCCGGCCGCCCGGAACTGGGTTTTCCACACGAATATTTTCGATTACAACGCGCACCGCGCATGGATGCACTATGTGTTTACCAAGCCGGACGCGCCGCTGGACTTCTTGCGGGAGTTGTGTCTGGCGGCCGCCGCCGCCATCGTAACCGTACGGCTCGGATTCGCATGGGGCGATTGGATGCGCCGGGTGCGCCGTTAGTCCGATTGACCGCCGATTAGCCGCCAATAAAATGTTCAGATCGTCAGTTCTCTTCCTGCTGGCCGCCGCCAGCGCTTTCGCCCACGTGGGCAGCCCGGATGTTTTCTACGATGGCCAAGCCGGTCCGTACCGGCTGTTGGTCACCATTCGTACGCCATCCGTCATTCCGGGAGTGGCGGAGATCGAAGTACGCAGCGCCGCCAACGACGTGCAGACGGTGCACATTGTACCGACGCCGCTTCTTTCAGAAAAGTCGCAGAACAGCGGCGAGGCCACCTTCGCCCCGGTGCCGGATCTGGCGTTGCGTTCGAAAGACGATCCGCAGTTCTTCACAGGATCGCTGTGGATGATGACCTCCGGCTCCTGGCAGGTGCACGTAACCGCGGAGGGACCACAGGGGAAGGGCGATCTTTCGGTGCCGGTACCCGCCCTATCTTCCAGCACCAAGAAGATGCAAGCGCCCATCGGCGTGATGCTGGCGGCGCTGGGGCTGCTGCTGGTGGCGGGCGCGGTCAGCATTGTGGGCGCGGGTGTGCGTGAAGGACAACTGGAACCTGGCCTCGCACCCGATGCGGCGCGCGTGCGGCGGGCGCGGTGGGTGATGGCGGCGACCGCGGTCTTCGTGCTGACGCTGGCCGCCTTGGGCGGCTTGTGGTGGAAGAGCGAAGCGGGCGATTACGACAAACATATCTACAAGCCACTGCAGATGTCGGCCACCTTTGAGAATTCCGGGGAAAACGCCGGCCGGCTGATGCTGCACCTGACCGACCCGGGCTGGGCGCGCTGGCGCAAAGTGGACGATCTGGTTCCCGACCACAATCACCTGATGCACCTATACATGATCAGCCTGCCGGAGATGGACAAGGTGTGGCACCTGCATCCGGACCGGGTGGACGCCGGGGTGTTCGCCAAGGATCTGCCGAACATGCCGGCGGGACGCTATGCTCTGTACGGAGACATCGTACATGCAGACGGCCTGCCGGAAACGCTGGTGTCCGAGATCACGCTGCCGGCGGTGGCGGGCAAGCCGCTCGAGGGCGACGATGCGATGGGCGCCGGCCCGCCGATTTCGCAGGCGGACCCCAACAACACCACCGCGCAATTGGCGGACGGCTCGCGCATGATCTGGGAACGAGAGCCCGGACCGCTGCACGCCAAGCGCGCCATGTTCTTCCGGTTCCGCCTGGAGGATGCGGACGGCAAGCCGGCGCACGACATGGAACTGTACATGGGCATGCCGGGGCACGCGGCATTCGTACGCGCGGACCGAAGCGTGTTCGCGCACGTGCATCCGTCGGGATCGGTGCCCATGGCTTCGCTGAGCCTTACGCAGAACGCAGGCGACGGCGGCGCGGCAATGGCGGGCATGGCGGGTATGGCCGGAATGGACCACTCCGGCATGGGCATGACGCATGCGCTGCCGCCGGAAGTATCTTTCCCTTACGGTTTTCCGAAGCCCGGCGACTATCGCATTTACGTGCAGGTGAAGCGCGGCGGGAGAGTGGAGACCGGGATCTTCGACGCACGCGTGGAGAAGTGACTTTGCGGCCGCTAAAGGACCAGGCAGTCCTGATTACCGGGGCGGGCCGTGGTATCGGCAAGCGGTTGGCCATCGGTTTCGCGGCAGACGGCGCGCGCGTGGGGTTGCTGGCGCGCAGCCAGGCGGAGCTGGATCTGGCGAAGCTGGAGATCGAGCACGCCGGCGGAATTGCGTTGCGCATCCGCGCGGATGTGCGCGACTACGAGCAGATGAGCGCGGCGGTGGAACGCATGCGCGCGGTTTTCGGCGGCGTGCACGTGTTGATCGCGGCGGCCGGTATTCAGGGGCCCATCGGACCACTGGTGGAGGTGAAGCCGCGCGCCTGGGCCGAAACCGTGGAAACCAATCTGATGGGCACGATGCACGCCTGCCGGGCGGTTTTGCCGCAGATGATCGAAAGGCGCCGCGGCAAGATCGTGGTGATCGGCGGCGGCGGGGCGGCCTCGGGGCGGCCGCGCTTCACGGCTTATGCGGCTTCGAAGGCCGGGACGGTGCGCCTGGTGGAAACCCTGGCGGAAGAGGTACGCGACTTTAACGTACAAGTGAACTGCATGGCTCCGGGCGCCACTTACACGCACATGACAGACGAGATTCTGCACTCCGGCGAGCGCGCGGGAAGCAAGGAGATCGAGGCGGCGGAGGATGTGCGGCTTACCGGCGGCATGCACCCGGAGAAACAGATGCACCTGGCTTTGTTCCTGGCGTCGGAACGCTCCAACCACATCAGCGGCAAACTGATTCATGTTAACGACGACTGGAAGCGGCTGGAGCGCCAGAACATGAACCCGGAAGCTTACACGCTGCGGCGCCTATCGAAGATGTAAACGTTGGCGCGTGGAGTACAATGTCGATTGGCTTTCAAACTATCGGTATTGGCGTTCACGATACCGGCGCTACTTTCCGCCGCGGCCATTGAAGGCATCGTCAGGGACCCCAGCGGCGCGGCGGTTCCTGGCGCCGCCATCGTGTTGAAGAATTCCGAAACCGCGCAAGCCGAGAATGCGCTTACCGATACACAGGGGCATTTTGCGTTTGCGGATGTTCCGCCGGGTAAGTACACAGTAACAATCCGGCACGAGGGATTTGAAGACATCGAAAAGGCGATAGATGCCGCAGGCACTCCGCTAGCTCTTGCGTTCACGATGAAGATCGCCACCCAGGAAACGGTGGTGGAGGTGGGCGGCAAGCGCTCCGCGTTCGCGAATTCGGATCCGAATTATGTTGCATTGCGCGGCGCCAATCCGGGCGCGCCGTTCCGCGTCGCCAACCTGACGCTGAAACGCGATCAAGCCGTCTTTACTTTCGCCACGGGGCAGTTCAGTTTTCTGCCGCCGGTGCTGGGCCGGGTAGTAGCCGGCGTATTCACCGGCGAAGGCACTTTTCATCTGGACCCGGCCACCGCGTCCGAGCGGACTTACCTACGCCAGATTTCCGGTGCGGATACCGTGGACGAAGGCTTCCGCTCCGCGGTGTTCTGGTTCACCGATGAGACTTTCGACGAAGTGAAGCGCCAGGCACAGGCCACCGATGAGGCGTCCCAAGCCGGCGGTGCGTGGCACGAGTTCAGGGGCCGCGCCCGCCACCGGACAGAAACCGCCCGCAGCATGCTGGAATTCATGCTGCAGGATGAAGACATACGGAACTATGAGGCGGAAATGTTGGGCGAACTCTATAACCCGAAAGAAGCGGGATCGTTCAGCGCCTCGATCCACGGCAATAAGCATTCCGACCTGCGCTTTTTCATCAATGCGCGGGGCGCGATGCCCTATATGCCTTCTCCCGAGGAAGTAGCGTTGATCAATTTCGATCCGGGCGGATCCCAGGACGGCATCTGGTATTTGACGCATTTCGCGGCTGAGTGGAAGGCCGGCACGGCCCACTCCACGGAGAATCGTCATACGGTGGCGGCGGAGCACTATCGCATCGAAACGGCTATCGGCAAGAACGATCACTTATCCGCCACGTGCGTTCTGCAACTGAAAGCGCTGCTGGCAGGCGTCCGCGTGATCGGATTCGGGCTGTTGCCCAGGCTGCGGGTTACGCGCGTTACTTACAAAGACAAGGAGGTCTCATTCATTCAGGAGAGCCGCAAGGAAGACGGATCCTTTTATGTAATTATGCCGGAGGGCCTCGCCGCCGGCCAGAGTTATAGCGTCGGCGTGGAGTATGAGGGCGATAAAGTCATCGAGAAGGAAGGGTCCGGTAACTTCTCGGTGGGCGCGCGGACAAGCTGGTATCCCAGCTTAAACGCATTCGCAGACCGCGCGACTTATGATTTGACCTTCAAGGTACCGAAGCAGTACACGCTGCTGGGCGTGGGCAAGCTGGACAAAGAATGGCGGGAAGACGACTACGCGGCGTCACACTGGGTCTCGGACGTTCCCATGGCGGTGGCCGGTTTCAATTACGGACTATTCAAGAAGAAGTCGGTCTACGACGACACGATACATTATCAGATTGAATCTTACGCGACGAGTGAGGCGCCGGACTACCTGCGCCGCTTCGGCAGGAACATGAGCCTGAGCCCAAGCGCCATGGCCGAGAGCGCCCTGGTCGATGCGCAAAACGCCATGCGCTGCTTTACGTCGTGGTTTGGAGAGGCGCCGTATGGACGCATCGCGATCACGCAGCAACCGGCCTTCAATTACGGCCAATCGTGGCCTACGCTGGTCTACCTGCCTATCAGCGCGTTCTTCGACAGCACACAGCGCTGGATGATGATGGGAGGGAGCGCATTCGGATTCGCGGAGTTCATCCAGGAAGTTACACCGCACGAGGTGTCGCACCAATGGTGGGGCCACATGGTCGGCTGGGCATCCTATCACGACCAGTGGCTTTCGGAAGGCTTCGCGGATTTTTCCGCCGGGTTGTTCCTGCAGATGACCGAGCCGAAGCCCGACAAGTACCTGAAGTATTGGGAGCGGGCGCAACAAACCGTGATGGCGAAGAACCAGTTTGGCATTCGTCCGAACGACGCGGGGCCTCTGTGGATGGGCATACGCCTTAACACATTCAAGAACGGCGGCGCTTACAGCCGGCTGGTTTATCCCAAGGGCGGCTTTGTGCTGCACATGCTGCGCTATCTGATGTACGATCGCGAGACCGGCGACAAGGACTTTAAGGCCATGATGCACGATTTCGTCGCGACCTATCTGAACCAGAACGCTTCGACGGAGTCGTTCAAATACGTCGTAGAAAAGCACATGAAGCCATCGCTCGATCTGGAAAAGAACGGCAGGATGGACTGGTTTTTCCGCCAGTGGGTTTACGGCACGGAAGTTCCCAGTTATCGCATGGAGTATTCAGTGGCTCCGGAGCCGGGAGGCAAGTTCCTGTTTACGGCGAAAGTTACACAGAGCGGCGTGTCTTCGAGGTTCGTGATGGGGGTGCCCATCTACTTCGATTTCGATGGGCACGTGGTGCGGGCGGGCGAAGTCGCGCTGCTCGGAAATGCGACTTCGAGCGAATTGAAACTGCGCCTGCCCAAGAAGCCCAAGCGGGTTTTGCTGAACGCGAATCACGATGTGCTGGCCGCAGAGACGGTCGTAAAGGAAATGTGAAAGGTATGCTGACCCGAAGAGAGTTACTCGAACTTGCCGCCCTGTCGCCGGCCATGGCAGCCACGGGCGGTCCCGCTTCTCTATCTTTGTTCGATTATTCCCAGGTCGAGTTAATGGATGGCCCACTGCGCCGCCAGTTCGACACGAATCACGCCTTTTTCCTGCGCCTGGACGACGACCGGATGCTGAAGATCTACCGGCAGCGGGTGGGAATGCCCGCTCCGGGCGCGGACATGGGAGGCTGGTACGACGACTTTTGCCCGGGTGCACACTTCGGGCAGTACGTTTCCGCGCTGGCGCGATTCGCACGTGCGACCGACTCCGAAGCGACGCGGGCCAAAGTGAAGCGCCTGGTGCGGGGTTACGCAGAAACGCTGGACCCGGCGGGGAAATTCTTCGTGGATTTGCGTTATCCAGGTTATACCTACGACAAATTAGTGTGCGGACTTCTGGATGCGTATTCCTGCGCCGGCGATACCACCGCACTGGATGTCCTGGCGGAAACTACGAGTGCGGCCCTGCCTCACATGGCGGACCGGGCTTTGACTCCGGAAGAGATGCAACAGCGTCCCCACAAAGATGAGACTTACACATGGGACGAGACTTACACGTTCGCGGAGAATCTGTTTCTGGCTTACGAACGGACCGGCGACCGGAAGTATTTCGATTTGGGCAAGCGCTATCTGTTGGATCGCGGCTTCTTCGATCCACTGGCGGAGGGCCAGAACGTGCTCACGGGATTACACGCTTATAGTCATGTGAATGCGCTCAGCTCCGGCATGCAGGGGTACTTAAAACTGGGAGATGCGAAGTACTACCGCGCGGTGAAGAACGCGGTGGACATGATCCTGAAAGATCAGAGCTACGCAACCGGCGGCTGGGGGCCGAATGAAAGCTTCGTGCAGCCGGGAAAGGGCGAACTGGGCGACAGCCTGCGCACGACTCACCGCCACTTCGAATCGGGCTGCGGCGCGTATTCGCATTTCAAGGTGATGCGGTATCTGCTGGCGCTGACGCGCGAATCGCGATACGGCGACAGTATGGAGCGCGTGCTCTACAACGTGGCTTTGGGCATACAGCCGATCCTGGAAGACGGTTCGACTTTCTACTACTCCGACTACCATGCCGGCGCGCGCAAGAGCTACATCCGCATTATCCCGGACGCGCAGTATCGTTGGGATAAGGACGACAGGTGGCCTTGCTGTTCGGGAACATTTCCGCAGGTTACGGCGGATTACGGAATCAGCTCATACCTTCGTGCGGTGGATGGTATCTATGTCAACTTATATGTTCCATCGCGGGTGAGCTGGACGCAGGGAGCTACACGCTGCTCGATGCTGCAAGAGACTGATTATCCGGCGGGCAACGGCGTCACGCTTACGCTGACTGCGCCGCCTTCAAGTGACTTCACCGTTTATTTGCGGATCCCGGCGTGGGCAGGAAGGAGTACCAGCGTCTCGGTGAACGGCCACTTAGTCCGCCCGGAAATTACGCCCGGATTTCTGCCCGTGCGCCGCAAATGGAAGGCTGGCGATAAGATCGAGCTCGAGATCGACCAGAGCGTGCGGTACGAGCCGGTCGATGCGCAACACCCCAACCAGGTCGCCGTTGTGCGCGGCCCGCAAGTAATGTTCGCCCTCACTGAGACGCAACCCAAACTGTCGCGCCGGGAGATGAACGGCATGCCGAGCGACATCCGGCTGCGGCCTTTTGGGTCGATCGGCGATGAGGTGTATCAGACCTATTGGGAAGTTACGGGATAAGTGCGCGGGACGCTTGAAGCGCCAGTTTCTCGGGGTCGAGGTCTGTGCGGTTCGATAGCACGACGATGGTCAGCTTCGCGACGGTGAAGCGCTCGATTACCGTGCGGAAGCCCATAGTACTGCCGGTATGCCACGCGCGCGGGCGGCTCTCGAACGGATCGAGGAACCACCCGAATCCGTATGCGACCGGTTTGCCCGGATGCAAATTGTCGTCATTCGGATTTGCCGGCCATTTCGGCTGAGATCCGTCGTTCAGCCTTACCGGCGTCAACGCGGCGCGCATCTCCGCTTCGCTCAGGAGGGCGTGGGTCTCAAGCGCGTTATCCCACTTGCCCAGGTCTTCGAGATTCGAATAGATGCCGCCATCGCCTTGAGTCGCCGAGGTCGAGCTTTGGTCCGTCTCGATGAAACGGCCGCCCTGCCTGGTGTGCCCATAGGCGCGATTCGGTACCGTGTTCTTCCCGTTGATATAGACCAGCGTGCGATTCATGTGCAGCGGTTGAAAGATACGGCTGTCGAGGAACTCCGCGAACGGTTTACCGGAAACCTTTGCGACAATCAACCCGAGCACCACATATCCGGAATTGCTGTAAGCCCAGCTCGATCCCGGCGCGAACTTGCCGGCCGTTTGGTGTTTGAGCAGACCCAGGACTTCCTTGTCCTGAATTTGATGCGCAGCCGTCCAGGTATCTCCTGGCATCAGGTCTTCGTAGTCCGGCAGTCCCGACGTGTGGGTCAACAGTTGACGGACGGTGATGGCTTGCCCGTAGGCAGGGAAATCCGGGAAAACTTCGGTGAGCCGCTGGTCATAACGCAGCTTGCCATCGTGCACCAGCAGCATGATCGCAATCGCAGTGAACTGTTTGGTGAAGGATGCCAGGCGAAAGTCCGTTTTCGCATCGATGGGGGCCAATGTTCGCAGGTCGCGTGCGCCGTAACCGCGTTCAAAGACGGTGCGGCCGTTCTGGCGAACGAGGACCGCGAGGCCGGGTGATTTTGCATCGGCTAGCGGTGCGAAAATGGCGTCAATGCCCGCCGCAGACGCCACGACAGCGCATATGGCAAGTGTCGAGACGAGTCTCGACACGGCACGCACGAGTGCGTGCGCCACGGGTGTCATAGGGTGGCTACCAGCTTGGCCAGCAGCGCAGTGCGGTCCGCGATGCGATCCAACAGAATGCTCTCGTTCAGCGCATGCGCGCCTTCTCCCACCGCGCCGAGACCATCCAGGGTGGGGACTCCGAGCGCGGCCGTGAAGTTGCCGTCCGAGCCGCCGCCGACCGATGTTTCGTCCAGCGACACGCCCATCTCGCGCGCCAGCGTTTGCGCCTTGCGGAAGAGTTGAACGATAGCGGGCGAGCGTTCGAGAGGCGGCCGGTTGATTCCGCCGGCGACTTCGATGGTGCAGCGCTTGTCGGCAGGACGCAGCGCGCGGAACTTGCGATCGAGCGCCGCCGCGTCCTTCATCCGCAAAACGCGCAAATCCACCTCGGCCCCGGCTTCGGCTGCCACAACATTGACGCGCGTGCCGCCAGAAATTACGCCGGGGTTCACGGTGATGCCGCGCTCGAAATCGGTAAATCCGGCGATCTTGACGATCTGCCGCGCGAGCTCCAGAACAGCGCTGGCGCCCCCGGTGAAATCCAGGCCGGAATGCGTGGCGCGGCCGCGCACCGTCACGGTGTAACCACCAATGCCTTTGCGCGCGGTTTTCAGTTTGCCCTCCAATCCACTGGCGGGCTCAAGCACCAGCACGGCTTTGCTGCGCTGCGCATTTTTTTCGGTCAACGCGCGCGATGACTCGCTGCCGACTTCTTCATCGGAAACGATCTGCATGACGACTTTGTGCGCCACGGGGGTCTCGAGGTCGCGCAGAATACGCATGGCATAGATGAAGAACGCAATGCCGGCTTTCATGTCGAGCACGCCGGGTCCCCAGAGGCGGCCGTTCTTCTGCCGGAAAGGCATCGACGCCAGGGTTCCCAGCGGCCACACGGTATCGGAGTGGCCGAGCGCCAGAATCTGACCTTGCTTCTTTTTTCCGAACAGGTCGAACTCATACAGGACGTGGCGTGCGAAGCGGCCGCCGGGAACTGTTTTGACGCGGGCGAAAGAGGGCGCAACATCGGCCAGCAGATCCACGAAGCGGTTCACGGCCGCCGGGTCGTCGCTGGGCGATTCGCATTCCACCATTTCCCGGATGAGCGCCACGATCTGTTTCTGGCGGGAGCGAGCTTCAAAGAGAATAGGATCCACGGCTGTTATAATAGCGACTTCCATGCCCGTTTTGGACATCAACGAAATCCGCGACATATTGCCACACCGTTATCCGATGCTGCTGGTCGATCGCATCATCGAGTTAGAGCCAGAGCGTATTGTGGGCATCAAGTGCGTGACGCAGAACGAACCCTTCTTTCAGGGCCATTTTCCGGGCTTCCCGGTGATGCCGGGGGTGCTGATCGTGGAGGCGCTGGCACAGACGGCCGGTGTGCTGGTGCTGAAACAAGTGGAGGACCGCCATCGCAAACTGGTGCTGCTGGCATCCATCACGAGCGCCAAGTTCCGGCGGCCCGTGGTGCCGGGCGACACGCTCCGCCTGGAGATGAAGATTATCAAGCGCAAGGCCAGCGTGGCCGTGATGACCGGCACCGCGACCGTAGACGGGCTGGTGGTGGCCGAGGCCGAGATGATGTGCAAGCTGGCGGACAAGGCAGAAGCGGAAGCGCTTTCCTGACCGATGCCGGTTCATCCCACCGCGATTGTCTCGCCCGGCGCGCGCATCGCCGAAACAGCGGAGATCGGGCCGTATTCGATTATCGGCGACGAAGTCGAGATCGGCGCAGGCTCAAGGCTGATGGCGCACGTGTATATGGAAGGGCCGCTGCGCGCCGGTGAAGACAACCTCTTTTTTCCGTATAGCACGGTCGGCGTGGTTTCGCAGGATTTGAAATACCACGGGGAGCGCGCTGAAACGCGCATTGGAAACCGGAACAAGATCCGGGAGTTTGTAACCATTCATCGCGGCACCGAAGGCGGCGGCCTGGTGACCAGCATCGGCGACGATAACCTGATGATGGCGTATACGCACGTGGCGCACGATGTGCACGTTGGTAACCGCGTGGTACTGGCTAACGCCGTGACTCTGGGCGGCCATGTGAGCGTGGGCGACTGGGCCGTGATCGGCGCTTCGACGGGGGTGCACCAGTTCTGCAGGGTCGGACGGCACGCGATCATCGGCGGATACAGCGTGGTGACGCAGGATGTGCTGCCGTTTTCGAATACCGTCAGCGAGCGGGGGATCAAAGTGTTCGGGGCCAACCGGACCGGGTTGGAGCGACGGGGATTCGAACGGGCCACCATCGAGAAACTGCAGACCGCGCTGCGCCTGTTGACGCGCGCCGGATTGAATACCTCCCAGGCAGTGGAGCGGATTCGCGCGGAGATCGCCGAGTGCCCCGAGGTGGAGGAGTTGGTGGCGTTCATCGGCGAATCCCAGCGGGGGGTGATTAAGTAGATGGCCCCGAAGGAGCCGGCTGAAAGCCGGCTGCGGGCAGAATTGCCCGCCCTCCAAGAATGAGATACGGGCTGATCGCCGGCAACGGCCGCTTTCCGCTGCTGGCGCTAGAAAACGCGCGCCGGCTCGGACACGAGGTGGTGGTGTTGGCCATTCAGGAAGAGGCGTCGCCTGAGGTCGAACGCCTGGCCACACGATGCCACTGGCTTTCGCTGGGCCAGCTTAGCCGGTTGATCGAGATTCTCAAGGAAGAAGGCATTCGCGAAGTCGTGATGGCGGGTCAGGTTAAGCACGCCAGGATATTTTCGTCGATCCGGCCGGATTGGCGGTTGGTGAAGCTACTGGCCTCGCTGCCTTCGAAAAACACGGATGGGTTGATTGGCGGAGTCGCGCGAGTGCTGGCCGATGAGGGAATTCAGCTACGCGATTCCACCGCTCTGCTGAAGCCGCTATTGGCCGATGCCGGCGCGATGACGCGGCGCCATCCGGATTCCCGCGAGCAGGCGGATATCGACTACGGGCGCAAGGTCGCGGGGGCGTTGGCCGGTTTCGACGTGGGCCAGAGCGTGGCGATTTGCGAGCGCGCCTGCGTGGCCCTGGAGGCCATGGAAGGTACCGATGCCCTGCTGCGGCGCGCGGCCGGCCTGGTGAACGGGCGTGCGCTGACGCTGGTGAAAGTCTCCAGCCGGCGGCGGCATTTGCTCTTCGACGTGCCGGTGGCGGGACTGGACACTATCGCGGTGATGCGTGAGACTGGGACGACAGCCATGGCAGTGGATGCGGGGCGTACGCTGCTGCTGGATCGCGCGGAGATGCTGACGCTCGCGGACGAAACCGGCATCGCGGTGGTAGGGCAAACACCAGATGTATAGCGGAGAACCCAAGGCAGCCACAACGCATCGAATCGCTGTGGTTGGCGCGGGACAGTTCGGACAGAATCACTGCCGGGTGATCCGGCAATCCACTCGCGGCGAGCTGACCGCCGTGGTCGATATCGACCCTTCCCGCGGGACGATGGCCGATTACCGGGAACTGGCCGGCCGGGTGGATGCGGCCATCGTGGCCACGCCGACTTCGGCCCATGCGGAGATCGGCTGCTGGCTGCTGGAGCATGGCATCGACGTGCTGGTGGAGAAGCCCATGGCGCCGGATCTGGAATCCGCCGACCGGCTCATCGCGGCCTCCGAGCGCCACGGGTGCGTCCTTCAGGTAGGGCACCTGGAGCGCTTCAATCCGGCGGTGATTGCGCTCGAAGGCCGCATCACGCTGCCGTTATTCTTCGAGATCCACAGGCTTAGCGTGTTCAGCCCGCGCAGTCTGGACGTGGACGTGATCCTGGACTTGATGATCCACGACATCGATATCGTGCTGAGCCTGACGGGCGCTGAACCGGAGGAAATCCGCGCCGCGGGCGTATCGGTCCTGTCAGCGAAGGTGGACATCGCCAACGCCCGCCTGGAGTTCCCGAACGGCTGCGTGGCCAACCTGACGGCCAGCCGGGTATCCACTGAGCGGGTCCGCAAGCTGCGTCTGTTCCAGCCTCAGCAATATATTTCGCTGGACTATGCGCGTAAAGAATTGCTTATATTTTCGGTCGGCGGCGATCGGCAGGTCTCCTTCGAACCTGTTCCGGTGGCGAAATCAGAGCCATTGCAGTTACAGTTGGACGCCTTTCTGGACAGCGTGGAAACGCGAAATTCACCGAAAACTTCCGGGTTGGCGGCGCGTCAAACATTACGGGTAGCTTTGGCTATTCTTGATAGAATTAAAGAACACTCGGAGATAGTCTCTAAGTCGTTGACAGGCGGATGGAAAATCTAGGTCGTTCCTCGGAGCAAGATCCGGCGGAATTGCATCTGCTAACCAGTTGGGAGCAGGACCCCAGACGTGTCCGCAAGGCCCGCCTTTTTTCGGTAGCCGCACACCTGGCGGCTATCGTAGGGCTAATCCTGGTGCCGCGCAGCGTGACGCAGCCGGCGCGGCGTATCGAACCGCTCATTACTCCGTTGATTGAACCGCCCACGGAGTTGACGCAAAAGGCGCCCAATAAAGGTCCCATCGCCAAGGAAGTAACCGTGGAGGCCTTAGAGCCGCACCCCCGTCTTCAGATTCCGAACTCGCCGCCGTCTACCACGCGCCCCCACGCCAGAATAAGTAGCCCGCCGCAGCCTCCGCCCGTGCCGTTGCCGGAGCCGCCGCAGATTCAAGCCGGCAATCGCGACTTCCAGCCGCCGCGCGGGCTGCCGGTGGGACCAGCGACCGCCCAAGCGC
>Ga0302325_10004444_pt1 | contig 32439 bp, 21 predicted proteins | sample Palsa_T0_2_FD_201948 | JGI IMG/M metagenome (GOLD analysis project Ga0302325, IMG submission 201948) | Peat permafrost microbial communities from Stordalen Mire near Abisko, Sweden - Palsa_T0_2 | ecosystem: Environmental > Terrestrial > Soil > Palsa > Peat permafrost | place: Sweden: Abisko... | reverse complement strand
GAAAATCGAGTTTCGGGCGGCACGACACTCGCGATCTCGCCACCGGGGTCGAATCCGGCGGAGCTTCGAGACCCTACGAATTCGGCGACACGCTCAATCTCGACATCGGCGAAACTTTGTTCCGCGCCGTCCGCCGCAATGGCGCGCAGACGCCGATTGAAATCGATTATTCGGATCTGATGGTTCACCAGTGTGAATACCAGAGCTCCTGCGCCACCGTGCTGATGCTCGATTGCAGCCACAGCATGATTCTTTACGGTGAGGACCGCTTCACGCCCGCGAAACGCGTTGCGCTTGCGCTCGCTCATTTGATCCGCACACAATATCCCGGCGATTCACTGCATTGCGTTCTCTTTCATGATTCCGCCGAAGAGATCCCACTAGGCAAGCTCGCGCGAGTTCAGGTTGGTCCGTATTACACGAACACGCGCGAAGGGCTGCGCATGGCGCAGCGCATTTTGAATCGCCAGAAAAAAGACATGCGGCAAATCGTCATGATTACCGATGGCAAGCCTTCCGCGCTGACGCTCGAGGATGGGCGCATCTACAAAAATGCGTTCGGCCTCGATCCTCTTGTCGTTACGCAAACTCTCGAAGAGGTATCGAAGTGCCGCCGCGCGGGGATTCTGATCAACACGTTCATGCTCGCAAGCGACTACAGCCTCGTCCACTTCGTTCAGAAAGTGACCGAACTTTGTCGCGGCAAAGCGTATTTCACCACGCCTTACTCGCTCGGCCAATATCTGCTCATGGATTACGTGCAGAAGAAAACCCGCAACATCCACTGATGCCGCAAGCATTCGGCGTCTTTTGCTGTTGAGTCCGCGGGCGGTGCTGCGCAAGAAATCCGCACCGAGATACGCTGAGCAGCATCGAATCAATGTGGCTTAAAATCTAGATCGGTGGCTGAATAATCGTGTGCGCCTTTTGGTCCAAGAAAAATGCGGGAGGAATGCTGGCGGCTGGCGTAGCCGCTCCGGATTTCACTCTGAACGACGTTGACGGCAAGCCGCATTCGCTCTCCGATGCGCTGAAGACGGGTCCGGTCCTCGCGGCATTCTTCAAAATCTCCTGCCCCATATGCCAGTTCACATTTCCATTCATCGAGCGGATTTTCGAAAGGTACGGCGGCGGAAAGGCGCAGATCTGGGGAATTTCTCAGGACGATGCGCGCGACACGAAAGATTTTTACAAGGAATTCGATCTCAGCTTCCCTGCGCTTCCCGATGGCGACTGCTATCCGGTCTCAAATCTTTTTCGCATCACGAATGTGCCGAGTCTTTTTCTGATCGAACCCGGCGGCAATATCAGCATCAGCGTCACGGGCTTTTCGAAAAAAGATTTGGATGAAATCGCGAAACGATTTGCGGCCACCAGCGCAAAGCCGGTCATTCCACTTTTCGCGCCGAGCGATATCGTTCCCGACTACAAACCTGGTTGAGGCTCCCGCAACTAGGTTCCGGGGGAACCTAACAACTTCCTGAAACGCTACTCCACTTCGATTTCCACGACGGCCTTTTTGTGTTTGGGCGGCTTTTGCCGCTTGTCCGGAATCACTCGTGCAGCGGGCGGAGTTCCTGCGCCCAAGCGCGCGCGGCGCCGCGCTTCTTTTTCCACCTTAAAACGACGCTGTTTTTTTCGCGCCATTCAGTTACGTCGCGAACATCCTCATAAACTTGCGCGGCGCCAAGCCGCCGTCGCCGGTTGTCAAACTTGCAGCGGCGTCATAGCGCGGCTTTATTTTTGCGAGCAGCCGCGGCCGATTGACGTCAGCACGTTGTTTGCGGCTTCGAGCGTGCAGTCGTAGTGATAGCCGGTTGTGTCGCCGGTGATGTAGGTCTGATCGCTCTTTTGATTCTGATTAGAGTAGCTTCCATCTGCCGCAAACACCAGCGTGTCGGTGGAATCCACGTGATTCGAAACGGCGCCGATGAAGTTCGGCGCGAGTATGTCGCTCTCGTATCCCTGATGAACGGTCGAAGTTTGATCGGCTGAGCCGTCGGAGTTGTAGGTCACATCGATATCGAACACCAGCGGATACTTGAATTGTTCGTAGGTGGCGAAGACTTGCAGGCCGTTGCTGGTGAGCGTCGTCGAATTCACTCGCGTGTTCTGCGTGATGTCCTGATCGTATTGCGTGGCGGTGATCGTGAATTGCTGCGTGTTATCGAAATTCACATCCTGAAAAACGTGCGTTGTAATTTTTCCATGTGATGTATTCACGAAGCCCGCGACTTCGAACGAGCGAGATGATGAAACCGCAACCGATCCGTCAATGCTGCCGTCGGGATTCGTCGTGAGATTTTCATCCACATCCGGGTTCGGCCCTGCGCCGATTGTGTTTTCCGTCACCTCGCCAGTGACCTGAGTTGAGCCGTGATCTAGGTAGACGAGCAGCGAAGCGGTGGCGAGGAAGTAGGTGTCCGCGTTGTAGACGCTCACTACGACCGTGTGCGGCTGTCCGTTGCTGAGCAGGCCCGCGAACGGCGTCAAATCCACGCGATACGGAACGAAGTCGAGCGTCTGCACGCCGGGGATAGGGAACCAAAGCCACGGATCAACGCCACCGGTGAAAACCCAAGGGTAAACCGGCGCGACTCCTGCAGGAGTTCCGTCGATGCTTATCTCCGCTTCGCGGAATGCGGTGTTGCCGCAACTATCGAGTTCGGCCGCGACATCGTTCGGCACGCATGTGTACCAGAATTCGTCGTTCGATTGGCTCTGGGTGATGACGTCGAGGTAGGCGCGCTCGACGTTTGTTGGCAGCGTGAACGTCGCGGTCAGCTGATCCGTTGTGGTGTTGAGCGTGGCTGCGCCGCCTTCAGCGTCGGGGATGGGATAGACCGCGTCGGGAGTGAGCGGCGCGCTCGCGTGCTCCGCGACTGGATAGAGTTCTACGACGGCGGTGCCGTAGATGATTCCCGTGTAGGTCGAGTTCACGAGATTGCCGAGGTCCACTTCGCCCGACTGCGAATTGGTGAAGAGCGAGGCGTAATCGGTGAGGTCGCGCTCGACGTGCCACGACGGGCCGAAGGTAGGCGAAGGCTCCGCCGTCGTGCCGTAATAAATATTTGCGTGGCCGAGATAAATCGCTGCGGTGCGATCATACTGCACGCCTGCGGTGACGTTGAAATTCGCTTCGAAGACAATTTTCTCCCACGGGCCGGGGCAATTCGCCGGGGCCGTGTAGCTGAATGTCTGCGCGTTGAAATTCTCGAAGGCGTAATCGGAGAAGAGCGTGACGACGCAGGGCGTCGTCCGCGGCCGTGGGACGGATGGATCGGCGGTCACCGTGTTTTGAGATCCGATCTGCGGCGGAATGGGAGGAGTCTGAGCGAAAGATTGCCCCGCAAAGATGAACAGACCGGCGACGGTCGCCAGAGAAAATTTTGCCAGAGCGAAGAATGCGCGCTTCGACACGGGTACGCTCCTTTTGAGCAGGTCTGAAGTTATTACGGGGCGGCGGGAGTATATAACAGAATGGAAAAGGGAAAATAGAAAAGGGGTAGGCGCGTTGCGGGAGCATCGGTTGTGAGGCCCTGCGCCGATTTTCGTGGCGCATCGGTGAAGAGCGCCGAACGAATTCCGATCCGGCGCTGTACGAAAGGGGCGTGATCGCGCCTCGGAAGACCCTGCAATTTTGTACCGATTAGAAGTGGGTCGTGATGATTGTTTTCTTTGAGTTGCAGCGATTTCTAATCGTTTGGGTGTCTCGATTAGAGAAGCAGCCTTAATCACTCTCCCAGCCGGCGTCTTGCCGCCGATTTTGGGACTTGGCGCTTGCGTGAAAAATCCCCGGCAAGTCCGATCCCGGGGTTCCGATTGAGTCCATCGGACTCCTGCAATCGGCAATGCCAACGGCGCTACGAAAGAATGTTTGATATGCTCCCTAGAACACCCCCTTTTTGTGTCCCGGTTAGAAGCGGGGCGTGATGATTGTTTTGTGTGAGTTGCGGCGATTTCTAATTGTTTTGGTGTCCCGGTTAAAAGGCGAGTGACGAGTGAAAAGTGACGAGTGACGGGCGGAAGGTGTACAGTGTGGTCCGCGAAATCGCGGGGCTCGCGCTGATTTGGCGTTGTCGTTCTCGTAATATAATTCACGAGATACGTTAGCACAAACCCCCGGGGTACCAGCAAATCCACAGGGTACTGGTGCTACGAGGAAGTGCCGAGGAATCAGAAAGTTTCGAGGACAAAAAAACACGACAATCGTGCTCGTGGTTTCGATTAAAAACGCTCAACCGCGTGGGTGTGCTGAACAACCGATTGTCAACGGTACCGAAACGGCACCCTCGCGGCGCATCGCCATAAATCGGCCGAAATCTCGAACGGGCGCAATGCGAATATTGCTAAGATTCGGTCAAATAGCTTTAGTGTTATCCTTTCAGGATAGTGCCGAGCACATCATATCCAAAAGCCATGGTTATCGTGGCTCTAGTAACTTCGCTCACGACATGGGGGTATGACCGGTGTTTCGGGCAGGACCGGACGCCGACAGAGCCAGCCACTGCAATTAGACAGAAAGCCTCGCTCCAGCAGCCGCCGTTCGACAAACTTGAACTCATGGGGTTCGCGGTTGGAGTCTTTTCCGATCAATATTTGCTGCATGAGATTGGCAGCCGCGGGCTAAGTTTCGTACCCGACTCGGAATTTCTGAAAGCCTTGAGCGATTTGGGGAAACGAGGATCGACTGTTGAAGCCATCAAGAACGCAAGTGCCCGCACGTTTCATGCCGCAACCCCGCAGCGCGAAGCCTCGTATGAACTGCTGATTGTCGCGGCAGGTGAAATGCACAGGAGGCAGTTAGCTTCGGCGGATCAAGGGTTTCAAGACGCCCTGGCACTTGCTCCGGAATCCGCAACGCTTCACCTCGCTTATGCGACGGATTTGCTCCTTCTGCAAAAGTTCGTTCCGGCTGAAGTGCAATGCCGGCGCTCAATCGAGCTCTGGCCAGACGATGCCGAGGCACACTCCATTCTCGCGACGAGCCTAAGCCTCCAGAACCGCGACACTGACGCAATTCCGGAAGCGCGCGAGGCTCTGCGGATATTTCCGGCAGACAAGCCAGCGCTTATTTCGCTGGCCATGGCCCTTACGCGCAGCCGGCGATTCGAGGAAGCCGTGCCAGTGTTGCGCGAGGCTATCGCGCGAACGCCGGAACTGCCGTCACTCCGAAAAGATTTAGGCGTCGCGTTGTTTCACGCCGAGGATACAGACGGCTCGATCGAAGTGCTATCAAAGTACATCGAGGCGCAGCCCATTGACGCCGAGGCCCATTACGATCTGGGAGTGTCCCTCCGCGCAAAGGGCCGCCAGGACGAGGCTTTGGCACAGTTCAAGGTTGCTGCAAACATCCAGCCAGCAAATCCGGTCTACGCCACAGTTGCTGACCCGGACGGAGCAAAGAAAGCGGCTCAAACGAACGGGTCAGAGCCGGACATCGGTTCTGTTTCCGGCAATGTGTACACGAATCAGTTCTTCGGTTTCTCGTTCGAATTTCCCAAAGGCTGGACAGTTCTTGATGCTGGCGCAGCCAGAGTCACAGCCGAGGCTGGCGGAGCGATTCTCGCGAATGGCGATCCCACGCTGCAGGATGCGCAGCACGCCGCTACCAGGATTGCGCATCCTCTCTTCTATGCGACGGAGGGTTTAACCAAGGATGGAGCAATCAGCGTTCGATCGGTGCAAATCCATGCCTTAGACGTGAGCGCCGCCCCGGGCTTGAAATCTCCCGAGGACTATTTAACTGGGTTGGCGGCGATGCGCTCGCAGTTCGTCCGGACGGCGACGGAACCCATGGGAAAACCGGAACCACTGCAAGTGGGCGGCAGGCCTTTTTGGAAGTTGAACATGAGCACGAGGGTGGGAAACGCCCTCCTCAGCGAGGCAGAGATTGTGGCTATTCAAAAGCGATACGTTTTGATTTTCGTCGTTGTCGGTCCCGATACGGCGAGCCGTGACGACCTAGTGAAAACCATCCAAGCCGTGCATTTCCTCGGAAACCAGTAAGTGAGAGCAATAGCATCTCGAGGCCGGATCGGAAGGTCTCAGCTCGCGTAGGGCGCGTTGACTTGGCGGGACGGCCAGTCCGCCACGGCGGACTGGCCGCGAGTGTTGACGCCGCCGCGCGTTGACTTGGTCGAGCGGCCAGTCCGCCACGGCGGACTGGCCTGCGAGTGTTGATGCCGTGTTGCGTTGACTTGTCCAAGCGGCCAGCATAAAATTCGCGTCCATGCCCGATTCTTCTCCACTTTCCGGGCGAACGATTTCCCACTACCGCATACTTGAAAAACTCGGCGGCGGTGGAATGGGTGTCGTCTACAAGGCCGAGGACACCAAACTCCATCGCTTTGTCGCGCTGAAATTCCTTCCCGATGAGTTTGCGCGCGATCGTCAGGCGCTCGAACGCTTCGAGCGCGAGGCTCAGGCAGCGTCGGCGCTCGACCATCCGAACATCTGCACGATTCACGAAATTGGCGAGGAGAAGGGCCAGCCCTTCATCGTCATGCAGTATTTGGACGGGCAGACGTTGAAGCATCGCATTTCGGGCAGGGCGCTTCCTCTCGAAGATACGCTGGAATTCTCGATTGAGATTGCCGATGCGCTCGACGCCGCTCACGCGAAGGGCATCGTGCATCGAGATATCAAGCCGGCGAATATTTTCATCACCACGCGCGGGCATGTGAAGATTCTCGATTTCGGCCTGGCGAAAACGCTGGCTCCCCCGACGACGGTATCGGGCACGCAGGATACCGCCGACGCGGTGGCGCCGGAGCACCTGACGAGTCCGGGGAGCACGCTCGGGACGGTTGCCTATATGTCGCCCGAGCAGGTGAGGGCGAAGGAGCTGGACGGGCGCACGGATCTATTTTCCTTTGGCGTTGTGCTCTACGAAATGGCGACGGGTGTGCCGCCCTTCCGCGGAGAAAGCTCGGGCGTCATTACAGAAGCGATCCTGAATCGCGCGCCGGTTCCCGCCGTGCGGCTGAACGCTGATGTGCCGGCGGAACTCGAGCGCATCATCGGAAAAGCGCTCGAGAAGGACCGCGAGACGCGTTATCAAGTGGCAGCCGAAATGCGAGCGGACCTGAAGCGCTTGAAGCGCGAATCCGATACCAGCCGTTCAGGAACGACGGCGGTTGCAGTTTCAGACTCGAGATCGGTGTCCGCCGTCTCGGGCACCGGCTCCTCGTCCCACGTTTCCGCGGTTCAGGCTCAAAGCGGTTCGGCAGTGCACCCGCAAAGCGCAACGGCGCACGACTCCGGCAGTTCCGTGGTCAAAGCAGCGAAACAGCACAAACTCGGAGTTACGGCAGGGCTCGTCGTAGCGCTCATCGTGCTGGCTGCGGCGGGTTACGGCTTATACTCGATCTTCGGCAGCAAGGCCGCGATTCCCTTCCAGAATTATTCAATCACGCAGATCACGGACAATGGTAAATCCCGGGCCGCCGCCATTTCGCCGGATGGAAAATATATCTTGAGCGAGGTGGTGGATGCCGGAAAAGCAAGCCTCTGGCTACGCCACGTTCCGACGAACAGCGACACGCAAATCATTGCGCCTGCTGAGGCGTACTACAGCGATTTCAGTTTTTCTCCAGACGGAAACTACTTTTATTTCCGCAAAGCGCGCTCGCCCGCCCAGGATTACTGGCTCATCTATCGCGCACCGGAGCTCGGCGGCGAACCGAAGATCGTCGCGCGCGACGTTGATTCCGGTATGGCATTTTCAGCTGATGGCAAACGTATCGCCTACGAACGCTTGAACGACCCGGACGTCGGCAAGTATCAACTGCTCGTAGCCAATTCGGATGGCTCGGATGAGAAGATGATCGCCGGAGGCCCGGTGTCTGGTTTGTCGCCCCATTTGTCCTGGTCCCCCGACAGCAAGTTCATCACGGTGACCGACGAGGACTCCGGAACGATTCGCATGATGGATACGGCCACGGGCAGCGCCCGGGATTTCGCGAATCTAAAGGGTCTTATACTCGCACGGTCCGTTTGGCTTCCGAACGAGAGCGGGCTCTTGGTTCAGTATCAGGACAGGGATTCCGGCCTGAACCGGGAGCAAATTGGATTCGTTTCTTATCCCGACGGCCACTTCCACACGATTACCAAGGATACGAACAGCTACGGCCCGCTGACGATCTCGGCAGATGGAAACACGCTCGCGACGGTTCAATCGAAGAATCTCTACACACTGTATGTGATCCCCGCTGCGGGTACAGGACTGACGCCGCCAAATCCAGCGATTCCGGAACAGCAGAAGGGACGCATGACCTTTGGCTGGGACGGGAACGGAGGGTACTACATGGCGGATGACAGTGATCTTATGCGGCTCTCGGCCGATGGGAACACCAAGGTGTCACTACTTAGTCATGAATCGATCCGCTCTGTTTCCGCGTGTCCGGACGGGCATACATTGCTTGTCACTCTCTTGCGGCACGGCGGCGGGTCCAGCGCAAACGTATGGAGGATCGAAGCGGACGGAACGAATCTAAAGCAGCTCTCGAATGGACAACGAGACGCCGGAGCCGAATGTTCGTCCGACTCGAAGTGGGCGTACTACATTACGCTTGACGCGCAGCAGCTCAAACGCGTGCCCGTGGAAGGAGGAGCGGCAGAGGTTGTTCCTGGGACGCCGATTCCTGATTCCATTATCGCCAGCGGCCACCCTGATCTCTTGCCGGACGGCAAAACGGTTGCTATTGAGATCGAGACGATCGGAGCAAATCCAGTTCACAAGATCGCCTTGATTCCGGTCGACGCGGGCGCGCATCCACAAGTGCGGTTCATCGACCCCAATCCCGCCATCAATTGGGGCCCCACGCATACGCGAGACGGGAAAGCGCTCCTGTACACGGTTCTGCAGAACGGGGTGGACAATCTTTGGCTTCAGCCTATCGACGGTTCTCCGGGCCGGCAGATCTCGAATTTCAAGGTCGGCACGATAGCTGCGTTCGACTACTCGCCCGACGGCAAGACCATCGGAGTGCTGAGCCAAAAGACAGAAGGCGACGTGGTGCTGCTGCGCGAGTCGAACACAAGAGCGCAGTGACGCGTCCGGCGGTCCTGCCTAGCAGATCGAAATGAAAACGCGCCGCAGGCAAGTCCTGGGGGTGCGTAACGGCTGAAAGTAAGAGCGGCGATATGAAGACGCGAAAGTCAAAAACGCCGGCAAGATGCCGGCGCTACGATTGAATGGGCCGGCGGTTGGCTTCATTCGAGGGGCGCGCATTAAGTTTTATAAATCAAATGGGTGTATGATGAGCGCCGGTTTTCGGTTCAAGCTGGGAGTTCGTGAGAGGAGAATAATTCTATGAAGAAGAAAACGATTTTGTTGACGCTGGCGGCGATGTTCGCCGTGGTCGCGGTGTGCTTCGCTGCCGACAATCCGAATATGGGGACGTGGAAATTGAATGAGGCCAAGTCCAAGTTCCCCGCCGGAGCGACGAAAAATAACATGGTCGTGTACGCGGCGGCGGGCGACAGCGTGAAAGTGACCGTGGACGGAGTGACTGCCGACGGCAAGGCCGTGCATGACGAGTGGACGGGCAAGTTCGACGGCAAGGACTACCCTGTGACTGGCGAACCGACGTACGACTCGCGATCGTACAAGCAAGTGGACGCGCGCACGCTGTCGATGACGCTCAAGAAGGACGGCAAGGTGGTCGGGACGGGCCGCATCGCCGTGTCGGCGGATGGTAAGACGCGTACTGTCACCGTGACGTTGACGGATGCGATGGGGAAGAAGATGAGCAGTACGGCTGTTTACGACAAGCAGTAGCCGGCTGGATTACAAAATCATGGAGGGCCGCGGAAGTTCGCGGCCCTTTTTTTTTGAGATGGATGAAAGCGGCGAGGCGGGGGCCTCCTGGCTCTGAAGTGAAACGGTAACGAAAGCGGAAAAAAAGACGCGCGAGGCTAGTGGAGGGCGGAGGATTCGGATTTGGCTTGGCGGAGGATGGGGATGTCGGGATCGGCGTCTTTCCAGAGTGTGAGGAAATCGTTGTAGGCGGATTTTGCTTTGGCGGTGTCGCCGGCAAGAGCATATGCGCGAGCGATACCGAGATGAGCGTAGGCGCCCGTGGGGCAATTCCAGACTAGGCCGCGGTGATCGAGAATTTTTTGGAATTCCGCGGCGGCTGCGGATCCCTGCTTCTGCGCGAGGTAGGCTTCGCCGCGAATGTAAATTGGATAGAGGCAGGAATTGTTGAGCGAAGAAAACGTCGGCGCGAGTTCCATAGGCGCGGGGGTTTGAAGCAGTTCGATCGCGCGCGCTGGATTCTTTTGCGCTAGCGCGAGCTGAGCCTGGATCACCGGCAGCCAATACGACTGGATTTGCGTATTCAGCGGAAAACGTTTCGCGAGGGTCTGCGCAATGGATTGCGCGTGAGCTGAATCCCCGGACATTGCGAACACCAGCGCGGACTCGGTTTGAGCATCCTCGCTCGAGACAGCGTGCGCCAAAGCGGCCGATGCGTCCTTGCGCGCTTCCGCCGCGTTGCCGAACACGGCTTCGCGGAATGCGGAATTGTTCTGCCAGAGCGCGCTCGACTCCTTGTTGTCGGTACGATCGGCCGCGTCCGCGGCGCGTTTCGTCATCTCCCGCGCCTTTTGCAAGTGGCCGTAATAAGCGGCTGTGTCGGCTTCAAGCTCAAAGAATTCATGTTTTGCATCCGGATGAGCTTCGAACCACGAACCTTCGTCCGCCATGCCCCGCGCGTCACTGGCGATGAAGTCTAGGACGTACGCGTAAATGTGCAAGCTATCATTGTCAAGCTTGAGCGAGTAGGCTTCAGCGATGGCTTTGCGAGCATCGTCGTAACGATCTAGATCCAAGTACTGGTTCGCGATGTTTCCCAAGGTGATCACGCTGTCCGGGTCGAGGCGCCGCGCGTCGAGGATGAGGTTGAGAGCCTTGTCGAGTTGTCCTTGCGTTACATAACAGACGGCCAGGTTTTCGCGAGCAATGGGGTCCCTGGGGTAGCTGCCAATCCATTGTTGAAAGATTTCGATTGCCTTGTCCAGATCGCCTGTCGCGAGCTGGTAATAAAGAGACTCGATGTGCAGTTTCTCGCGCTCGCTGGCACGGCCGCGCAGCTCGAACGCCTTCGTCAAGTTTGCGTTGCCTTTTTCCGGCTGGCCGGAATCCCACAACATCAGGCCCAACTGTTCGTATGCGCGGGCGAAGTTCGGATCGAGTTCAACGGCACGCTGAAAAAGCGGCAGCGCTGCGGCTGGACCTTTTTCGTCCTCCGTTTTCTGGCCAATGCTTAGGGCCTTCAATGCGTCGAGGGAGGCGGTGGTTTCCTGATCGAGCGGAACGTCGAACTTTTGAACCGATGCGAGAGATTCGCCAAGTTCGGTGCGGAGCTTCGTCGCGGCTTGGCCGAGTGCGTCGAGAACCTTTTCTTTCCCGGTAGCTTGGACCTGCTCCTGCGCTAGGACGTCTCCGGTGGCGCAATTGATAGCTTTTAAGCCGACGACGTAATCGCTGCCGATGTTGGCGATTGACCCGGCGACGAAAGCTTTGCTGCTGGCGCGGAGGCAGAGCTCGCGGGCGACGTCGGGCGTCAGCCGCGTGTCCGCCGGGCGCGTCATCAGCCGCAGAGTGGAAGAAACGCGATCGTCGGAGAGTACGTTGAGAAATGGCGATTGGCGGAGGGAGACACTGAGCGCTTGCTTGAGGGCATCGTCGAAGACCGGATCGCCGGTGGAATTCGCGAAGTCGGCGACGAGCACGGTGTCGCGTTCGGTTAGAGTTGCGGTTTTGGTGTTGTGTCCCTTGAACCACCAGAATGCGCCGGCGGCGAGTGCGATGACGACGACCGCGGCTACAGCGATCATGAGCGTGGATCGAGATGGAGTGGCAGCCTTCGCGGCGGAAGTTTTCGCGGCGGCGGATGTCGAGCGGCTCGATTCCTGATCGCGCTTCATGCGCTGAAGATCGGAGCGCATGTCGGAGGCGTGCTGATAGCGCATCGCGGCGTCTTTTTCGAGGCACTTGTTGATGATGCGATCAAGCTCGGCGGGGACGGTAGGATTCAGGAGTGCCGCTTCCTGAGGCGTGCGATTCAGGATGGCTTCGAAGATTTCCGCGGTGGAGCTGCCGGAAAACGCGGCTTTGCCGGTGGCCATTTCGTAGAGGACGGCACCGAATGAGAAGATGTCGGTGCGGGAATCGAGTTCGCGGCCGCGGGCCTGCTCGGGAGACATGTAGGCGATGGTGCCGAGGGTCGAGCCGGGACTGGTGAGGTCCTTTTCGGCGGAGGTCGCGGCGGTCTCCTCCATCGAAATCGATTTCGATGTGGCGGGAGTGACCGTCTTCGCGAGACCGAAGTCGAGAATCTTGGCCTGTTCGCGGAGAGTGACGAAGAGGTTCGCGGGCTTGATGTCGCGGTGTACGATTCCCTTTTCGTGCGCGGCAGAGAGAGCGTCGGAAATCTGGATGGCGAGGCTGAGCGCTTCGTCGAGCGGCAGAGGCTTACCGGCCTGCCGATGTTTGAGCGTCTGGCCTTCGAGATACTCCATGGCGATGAAGAGGCGGCCGCGATCTTCGGCGATTTCGTAAATCGTGCAGATGTTGGGATGATTCAGCGCGGAGGCGGCGCGAGCTTCGCGGCGGAAACGCTCAAGGGCCGTGGGATCCTTGGCAACGTCGTCGGGGAGAAACTTCAGGGCAACCGCGCGGCCAAGATTCACGTCTTCGGCTTTGTAGACGACGCCCATCCCTCCGCCGCCGAGCTTTTCGAGAATGCGGAAGTGGGCGACCGTCGAGCCGGGAGCGAAGGCGGAAGAGGAAGACGTGTCTGACATCGCGCGGGAATATTAGCAATGAAGAGAACTGCACTACAAGACGAAACGACAATGGCGGGCGTGGATTTCGGCGCGAGATGAGCGCCAGACAGAGACTGCGGGCGATTGCGATGTCGCTGCCAATTATCGTTCTGGCGGCGCTGGCGTTTCGCGTCGGGTACACGCTCTCGCAGATGCACAAAATTCCGCCGGAGGTATTGCGTGCGGTCCCTTATCTGTATGAGCCGGGAAATATCGCGTACTCGATTGCGAGCGGGCGTGGATTCGGATCGCCCTTTCGCGCGGATACGGGGCCGACAGCGTGGACTGCGCCGATTTATCCTTACATCGTCGCGGGATTTTTCAAGGTGTTTGGAATCTATTCCTACCACGCGTTTCTCGCAGCGATTAGCTTGAATATGCTGTGCTCGGCGCTTGCGTGCGTGCCGCTTTACTACGCGGGGACGCGAATCGGCAGGCCGGGCCTGGGAGCTGGAGCGGCGTGGTTGTGGGCTGCGTTTCCCAACGCGATCATCATTCCCTTTCAGTGGATTTGGGATACTTCAATCTCGACGCTGCTGGCGGCGACGATTCTGTGGGCGACGCTCGTGCTGTCCGAATCGCGGCGGGCGCGGGACTGGATCGGCTACGGGCTGCTGTGGGGCCTGACGCTGATGACGAATCCGACGCTGGCCTCGTTGCTTCCGCTGCTGCTCGCGTGGCTTGTTTATCAAGCGTGTAGAGAAAAACGGCCGTGGGTCGCAAATGTGGGGCTCTCGGCGGCGGTGATCATCCTTTGCTGTGTGCCCTGGACGACCCGCAATTACATCGTGTTTCACGCGTTCGTGCCGACGCGCTCGGCCTTCGGAATACAACTTTGGATTGGGAACAACGAGCACTACAGCGACCGCTGGGCCGTCTGGAAAGATCCGCTCGACGATCAGGACGAGCGCGAGAAGTATGTGGCGATGGGCGAAATCGCGTACATGGCGGAAAAGCGCGACGAAGCGGTCGAGTTCATGCTGACGCATCCGCGGCGTGAAGCTCACATGATTTCACGGCGGTTTGTCTCCACGTGGACGGGGAGCGCGACGCCGATTCGAGATTTTCTGGACACGCACTCGTTTGTGATTCGCGGATTACTTGCCAGCAATCTGATTGCGGGAATTGGCGCCCTTGCGGGAATTATCGCGTTGTGGAGGAAGAGGAGCGTGTACGCGTTTCCAGTTGGCGTGTTTCCGATTGTGTATCCGTTTGCCGAATATCTCGCGCAGGCGCTACTGCGTTACCGGCATCCGATCGATCCCATTGTGATGTTGCTGACGGCGGTTGCGATTGCAGAATTATGGCCTGGCAGCAAATCGGCGACTGGCAACGCACGCTATTCGTAACCCAACGCTTCGCCGGGATCGAGGCGCGCGGCCTTGACTGCCGGATACATCCCGAAAAATGGGCCTACACTCATCGAGACTTCGACGGCCATGACGATACACTAGACGATCGAATATGGGCGTAACAACACGAATGACTCAGCTCGGCCCGCGCGACCTGAAAAGATGAACGACGAAGAAAATAACAGCCAGGATCAGCAGGATATGGATGAATGCGCCCACGATGTGAAACGTGAGAAACGCAAAGACCCAGACGACGGCGAGAAGGGCGGCAAGGACAAGGAACGCGTAGCGCACGGTTCACCTCGCCCGCATGCTACCACTATTTGGTCCGTGAAATTCGTACGGGATTCTGACGTCCCCGCTCTCTCGACTGATGTGACATATGATATCTGCCGATGAAGAGATTCGAGATGATGAAGGCAGTTGCAGGGCGGAAGTTTCAAGGTGAAACGTGCGGATAGCGTCCCGTCTGAGCGTCGTAGCGTTTACGTACCTCTTGCTAGCCGCGATAGCGCAAAGCGCCTTCGCGCAGTCGCCCGCGGAAGCGCAGGCGCCCGCTCCTGCTTCGACTGCTCCGGCCACGAGTGCTCCTGCTGATCCGGTTCCGGCTACTGCCGAAGCCGCCACGTTGACACAGTTGCCTCCACTTCCATCACCCAGGCCGGCTTATCGGACCTATCCAAAACTAGGCGTCGGCGTGAGTCTTTCGCCGCTCGGTATAGACATCGAAGCCGCAAGGCCCCTCTCGCCGACCATGAACGTCCGCGCTGGCTTCAACACTTTCGGCCACAGCGATTCAGTGCAGATTAATGGCATCAACTATGACGCGCAGTTGAATCTTCACTCGGTGGAAGCGCTCATCGATTGGTATCCGCGTCCGCGGTTTCATCTCAGTCCGGGCTTGCTCGTTTACAATGGAAATCAGCTCGCCGCTCAGGCATCTGTTCCAGGCGGACAAATTTTCTCGCTCTCGGGCGTAAGTTATTTGAGCATGCCGAGCGACCCTATCACTGGGATGGCGAAGCTCGACTTTTTCAAACTCTCGCCGATGATACTTGCGGGCTTCGGGAATCTCGCGCCGCGCGATGGTAAACATTTTAGTTTTAGATTCGAGTTCGGCGGCGTTTATCAAGGGACGCCGCACGTTCAGCTAAATTTCGCCGGCGGGGATTGCAATCCAGATGGCACCAACTGCAATACCGCCTCGATGAATCCGGCAATCCAGAGTGCGCTCCAGTCCATTCGACAAACGATCAGGCGCGACGCATCCCACTACGGGCTCTTCCCTATCGTCAAAATCGGCATTGCCTTCGTTATCTAGCCTCATTTATTTTCGGCGCGCAAAATTGACGAGAGTGACCTGATTTATTGGCTGTTCGTGGCGGGAGCGCGCGGGAATCGATGGCGCGGTGACCGGAACAGCGGTCGGCATTAATCTTGCTTTTCGTTCGAGTCCTTGCCTCTTTGAAACGATTCCTGTTTCGGTTTGCGTGTTTTCAATCCGAATCGTTCGATATGCTCAATTGCGCTCTCTAGACACGCCTGGGCCTTTTCGCAACCTACCGCGAACGGGTCTCGACGTTTATCCAAATAACCGGATTCCTGGAAGCTAATGTTTGAAAATCTCTCACTGTAATGAGTCTCAGGGAGATAGCGGTTGAACACCTCCAACGTTGTAGCGTACCAACTATCAAAAGCGCTATCCGGCACTCCCCTGAGACTGAGGGCCAGTAGCTCACCCAACTTGAATTCAAAAATACTTTTGGCTTTTCGCGCCTCCGGCGTCATCTTGGCGGCGTTCATGCGCGAATTCTATCACGGTGCGGAGCATGGAATCTGCGGTTCGCGGTTCGCGGTTCGCTGACCGCCAGCATTTACGAACGGCCGGGGGGGGAACATCAATAGTCTAGACGCCGGAGAGATTCATCTGTGAAGTTGGCGGAAGCGTGTGGGAGTCGAACCCACCATCCGGCCCGCGAAGGGCCGCATCGCCGGCTTTGAAGGCCGGGAGGATCACCGGACCCCTTTCGCCTCCGTTCTCAAAAGACTAACACGACGCTGCAGTTATGCGGCATGCGCGCGCACGGAGGCGATTCCTGCGCAACCGCTACGTTGCTCGTAGCGTGTTATTATGCGCGGTCGGGCCGAGGGGAGATGCCGGGCGTGAAGCCTGGCGCTACAAGTGCCCATCGCTTCACGTCGATCTGAGGAGCCAGCCACGCGCGATGCTTGGTAATACGCTCGGTCACTATCGCATCATTGAACACATCGGCTCCGGCGGAATGGGCGTGGTCTACCGCGCTCACGACGAGAAACTTGACCGCGACGTCGCGCTGAAAGTTCTTCCTCCCGGCACTCTCGCCGATGAATCCGTCCGCAAGAAATTCCGCAAGGAAGCTCTCGCTTTGGCCCAGTTGAATCATCCGAATATCGAAACCATTTTCGAGTCCGCCGATCAGGATGGCGTTGATTTCCTGGTGATGGAGCTGATTCCTGGGCGCGCTCTCAACTACAAAATCAAAGAGGGTCCGCTGCCGCTTCCGGAAGTCGCGCGCCTGGGCATCCAACTCGCCGACGGTCTGGCGGCCGCGCATGACCGCGGAATCATTCACTGCGATCTGAAGCCGCACAATCTTATTCTCACTCCCGATGGGCGCCTAAAGATCCTGGATTTCGGGCTCGCCCGGCGCATCCATACTGTCGTCGCCGGCGACATTGCCCGTGACGCGACGCAGAGCATCACTGTTGAGACCGCAGCCATTTCCGGCACCGTGCCGTATATGTCGCCGGAACAATTGACCGGGCAAGTTCCCGACGCGCGCAGCGATATTTTCTCAGCCGGCGCGGTGCTCTACGAGATGGCGACTGGCAAGCGCGCTTTCCCGCAGGCACAAGTCCCCGAGATCATGGGCGCAATCCTGCATCAAGAGCCGGCGCCGCCCATGTCTATTAATCCGCGGATTTCGCCTGGGCTCGACACGGTGATCCGAAAGGCGCTCGACAAGACGTCCTCTCAACGCTATCAGACCGCTGGTGAGCTGCGCGTCGCTCTCGAGGGCCTAACCGCTGGGAGTGGATCTGGCGCAACCGCTGTGGCCGGAGCGGGCGCTGGCACCGCTGGCAGACACGAAGCTCGACTCTCCTCTGGCGCGAAGTGGGGAGTCGCCGTGGGAGTAGCGGTGCTGCTCGCGGTGGGAGCGATGATCGGACTCAACTTTGGAGGTTTGCGCGGGGACCTGCGCAGCCGGTTTAGCCACTCTGGCGCGGCTGCAGTTGCAAGCGGCGCGACTGCTGGAATTCCCGTCCGGCCTGCGCAAATTCGCCCCGCGGTAGCAGTCCTTGGTTTCAAGAACTTGTCGGGGCGCCCCGACGAGGCTTGGCTTTCCACGGCGCTCGCCGAGATGCTTACAACGGAGGTGGGCGCTGGCGAAAAATTGCGCACCATTCCCGGGGAAAACATCGCGCGTATGAAGTTGAATCTTTCTCTCTCTGACGCCGATAGCTACGGTGCGGAGACGTTGCACAAGATTCGCGCCAGCATCGGAAGCGATTACGTTCTGCTCGGCTCTTATCTTGCGCTTGGCAACGGCCAGGTGCGTCTCGATCTTCGTCTCGAAAATACGGCCACGGGCGAGATGCTCAGCTCGATGTCCGCGCAAGGCACTGAAATGCAGATCGCTAATCTGGTGGCGAGGGTGGGCCTGGAGATTCGCAAAAAGCTGGGAGCCGGGCAGATCACACCCGAGGATTCCGAGATCGTTCAGGTTTCGATTCCGTCGGATCCCGAAGCGGCGCGGGCTTATGTGGACGCGCTCACACGCATGCGCAACTTTGACACCAAGGGCGCTCAGCCGCTGCTTGCGCAAGTGATCAAATCACAGCCGCATTTCGCGTTGGCGCACCTAGTGATGGCGCGGGCCTGGAAAAATCTGGGATATCTCGAGAAATCCAAAGAGGAAACGAAGCTGGCCTTTGATGATTCCTCCACGCTGCCGCGAGCTGAACGGCTTTCGGTGGAAGGCGCATACGACGAATCCATTGGCCAGCGCGCCAAGGCCATCGAAATTTATAAATCCATCTGGAATTTTTATCCCGACGAGATTGGGCCCGGCCTTGCGCTGGTGGACGCACAAATCGCTGACTCACAGTTCAAAAACGCCCAGGCCGGCATCGATGCTTTGCGCAAACTTCCCGCCTCCGGCATCGAGAACATCCAGATCGATATCGACGAGGCGCGCGTGGCGCAGGGAGAAGGCGATTTCAAGCGCGAGATCGAGATCACGCATCGCAACCTCGAGAGAGCCCGCTCGCTCGACGCTCGCTCGCTCGAAGCCGACATGCTCTTCATGGAATCGCGGCCTCTCGAAATGCTCGGCGATTTGAAAGGCGGACAGAAAGCATGCGAACAGGCGCGGGACGTCTACGCTGCGCTTGGCGATCAAGCCGGCGTTTCCCGCTCGATCACTTGCGCGGCCAATATGCTCGCCGACCAAGGCGACAACGCATCCGCGCGACGCATGTATGATCAAGCCGAAACTATCGCCGAAAAAATTGGGAACAAGAATGCTCAAGAGGTCAACCTTCACGACATCGGGGTTATCCTCCACGACCAGGGCGAATATTTGGCCGCAAAGAAGATAATTGAAGCGTCGCTGGCTATTGACCGCGATACCGACTACAAGGTGGGCATCGAGCAAAATTTAACCAGCCTTGGCAACATCGCGTCCGACCTCGGTGATATGTCCGGGTCGGAGAAGCTTTTCCGAGACGCCCTGGCCATTAGTCAAGAGATCGGCGACCGCGCCACAGAAGCGCTCATCTCCAATAACCTCGCCGCTATCTTGTACGGCTACGGGAATGACACCGGTGCGCAAGCGATGTTCGAGAGCGCCCAGGCGATTTACCAGCAGACGGGAGAAAAAGACGGCATCGCCCTGACCGACAGCAACCTCGGCGAGATTCGCGCGGAGTTGGGCGATCTCGAGGGAGCCAAGACTCACGTTCAGAACGCAATCACGCTGTCTGCGGAGTCCGGCAACAAACAGAGCAGCGGGACCGCCACGCTTGGCATGGGGCAAATTCTAAGAGAACAGGGCGACCTTGCTGGCGCTCACAAATTCTACGATGAGTCTCTGGCAATACGCACCGCGCTCGGGGACAAAGGCGCCGTCGCCGAAACCAGTGCGTTTATCGCCGACTTGGACAACGCCGAAGGCAATTACGCGAGCGCTTATGAGCTGGCGAGTAAATCTGCCGCCGAGGCTCATCGCGAGAAAGCCTCCGATTTAGAGGCCGAAGTGCTGGCAATTCTCGCGCGGGCCGCAGTCGGATTGAACAAAATTCCTGACGCGCAAAACACTGTGGCAAAAGCTGCTGCGCTGGCGAAAAAGAGCCAGGAACGCCACTCCATAGCGGGCGTTCAGATCGCACAGGCAGAGGTTGATGCAGCCACCGGAAAAACGGAAGATGCCGTGAAAGGCCTCGAAGCTGTCCTCGCCGACATGAACCGCCTGGGCCTCGTGTCAGTTCAATTTGAAGCGCGCCTGGCGCTCGGTGAAGTTCAGATCAAGTCGGCGAAAACCGCCGCCGCAGGGCGAGAGACTCTGGGTGGCCTGGAAAAGGACGCCACCGCCAAAGGCTTTCTATTCATTGCCCATCGCGCTCACACCGCAGCAACATCAAAATCCGCTTAAACCGAAGTTGAGCGGGACCGCAGACGACAGATCGGAAGCGACGAGCGTTTAGCTCTTCGGCGGGCCTTCGGTAATCCTCTTGTGCGCGATTTCAAGCAGGCGCGGATGGGTGCAGACTTCGTAGTAGGGACGTGAACCCGGCAAGCCGATTTTGCCTCCCGGAAGCAACTGCCGCACGTAACCCTTGCGCACGACAATTGGTTCGAGCGCGCTCGAGATCGGCAGTTCGCCGAAAAAAAGCTGAACGCGCTCCTTGCCCCATGGCAGCGTGAATGTCCCGGCCATCGGCGCGAGCGAAATTTCACGCGAGAGCTTCTGGAAACCTTCGTCGTTTAGTTCGATTCCGTTCAAGTTATAACGAACGAGGAGCTCTTCGCCTTCGTCCTCGACGGCGTCTTCCATCAGCGTCTGCACGAGAAAGACATTGAAGGGCGAGGGATTGTGCGCGAACAGGCGCCGCGCCATCTTCGAGCAGCTCGAGAGCCGGTCGGACAAATTCAGCGCTTTTGAAATCATAATGCGCGAGTCGCCGTCCATCCAAAGGGACGGCGCGGAATTCTGGAAGGCAACGCCAACGCCAAGCTCGAGGCGCGGCAGGTCGCTCGATTCCGCGCGCACGTTGTAAGCCGCAGTAGCCGCGAGAATTTCGCGTCCAAGCACACAAGCTTTCGCAACCGCATGCTGAGTGGCGCGTGTGGATTCGGTTTCGTAAATGGCGAGAATAATCGCATCGCCTTCGATGAAGACTTTGGCGGCGCCGTAGCGGTTGAGAAGACGCTTCACCGGCTCGTGCAGATTCATACTGAAGTGCGAGGCCGGATTGAGTCCACGGGCGAGCAAATCTTTTGTGATGCCCGTCGAGCCGCGCACGTCGGCTTTGATCACGGCGTGTGACACGACGGCGTCGGCTTCCTTGCGGATTTCGGCAGGCAGCACGAGTTCGTACAGGCTGTTGTTGATACGCGAGAGTTCGCGTGAATGCTCCGAGCGCACGAGACTCACCCGCTCGATCCAACCTCCGATGTGCTGATAATTGCGGCGATCGCGGCGTAGCCGCGCAAGATCTTCGGCAAAACGCAACGCCGTCGTGCGCGCCTCTTCGGCTGAGATGCGCCGAATCATGCGGGCCGAATCCTGAAGCCGCTTCATGGAAAACTTCCGCGCGGGATATTGCTCGAGAATCTGTTCGACGCGCTTTTGCTCTTCGCTGAGGACCAGCGCCTTCTTGAGCTGCTGCAAGTGGACCGGGGGACAATAATCCCGATGGATCGTTCGCGTTTCGTAGCCGGCGAGAACGTGAACGAGCAAATCGCGCTCTTCGAGGCGCCGCACCAATTCGTTCAGCAGCCGGCCGCGAGTCTCGGGCGTGGTTTCGTCGTCGCCGGTGGCAGTGCGCGAATCAAACAGGCGGCAGATATTTTCAGGATCGTTCAGGTAGTTTCCGATGCGCTGGCGATATTCGTCGGTCAGAAATTCAATTTTTTGCTTTGCCGATTCGATGGAGGGCGCGACCTCCTGCAAATTCACTTCGAGAGAGTCAATCCGGAGCCTCAGCTCGCCGGCTTCCGTGTGGTCTTCGGACGGCGACCCGCGCCGCTTCCACGGCCAACGAAAGGATTCGCCGCCGCTGTCAATCTTCCTGCGAAGCTCCTCCTGCTGTTCCTCCAAACGAAAAAGCTCGGCGCGCGATGAGCGAGCCTGCTCCATCAGCTGCTCGTAGGATTGTTGCGTCCGGCTCAACTCCTCGGCGTTGTCGTCCACAACAACGAACTCGCGAACGAGGCCCAGAAGAAGTTCGTCGAACACTTCGAAACGGTCGGGATCGCGGCTGAAATTGCCGAGCAGAACGTAGTGTTCGAGGAAAACCATTTCGTCGCTGCCGTCTTCGACATAAAGCAGGCGATTTTTCAGCAAATCGTACATCGCGCTGTAATCGTCGCCGAAGAGCGCCCGGCGCGCCTTGGCGAGCATCGCGTCATCCAAATCACGAATAATCTGAAAAAGCGTCTGCCCCACTTGGCGATAAATATTTTTGCGGTCGGCCTGAAGCTCCGCGATGCGGGCGCGCATGACGTGGGCCTGTTCGCCATGCTCGAAATGCACGCCGCGCGAATGGATCCATTCCTTGCACTCGACAATAAGACTCGAAAGCTGATTCGTGATCTCGGCGAGAAGAAATTTAAGAATCGCGATTCGATTCAGCAGGTCTACTTCAATGTTTTGGGTGAACTTGGCCCGTGTGAGCGAAATCTGAAGCAGCTCCAAAAGCTGTTTTTTGAAGGCCGCCGTTTCCGGAGCTACCGACTTTCGACCGTGATCCCAGAATAGATTCAGGTTTGCCGTCTGGCGAATGAGGTCGAGCAGGTAGCGGCGCGCGAATTCGGCAAATGCCGGGCTCAGGAAAACGTCGAAATGGATGTTATCTATCCCGATGTTGAGAGATTGCAGGCGTATTTCGGCCGAATACGGCTCGAGCTTCATCCGAGCCGGTTGCGTAAGTGAAGGCGCGATCGGTGCGTCAGGCATTTTGGACACTTCTGGCAATCAAAATTTCACTGTAGCAGAATGAGACCGAGGCGCAACCAGGGTGAGCGAACAGGTTAATGGCGGATTCCGAACTCCGATTTCGCCGGGGATGTGCCTGCATATCGCGCAAAACGGCAAGCGCTGCACCCGGCCGTCGCTGTTCAGCGGGTTCTGCGAACGGCACGATCCGCAAGCCACTCCGCGTCCGATGATGCCGATCGTCCGCATGGCAGCGGCTGTCTTATTGCTTATGGTGTTTTTGTGGCCGCTGGTAGCGGATCTGGCGAGAGAAATTGGCCGATGGATGCGCTAACGCGCGAAACGCCAGGCGCAACGACGATAATCGGGCCGTCAGCTGTCGCCGAGCACGTTCTCAGAATCGGAAATGCGGATTCGGCGGGTATTTTCGTCCACGTGCTCGAGATCAATCTGCACCACGGGCCATCCGCTGCGCAGCGTCATCCTCTCCGGCCACTCGACGATGACAATCGCAGGCGTGGCGAATAAATCTTCCACGCCGAGCGTCTCAAAATCGCGAAAATCGGCGACGCGATAAAGATCGATGTGATACACGCGCACGCCGTTGTGATAATTGTGCACGAGCGTAAATGTCGGGCTGGTCACTTCCTCCTCGCGCGCAGCGCCGAGCCCGGAAACGATCCCTTTCGTGAGCGTCGTTTTCCCCGCGCCCAGTTCGCCACGCAACAGAATCAACGCCGGAGGCTTCAGGCGGGCGCCGAGTTCCCTTCCCGTGCGAATCGTGTCCTCGGCGGAGTACGTCACCCAATCACGCTCGCCCATGCGCCAGCTCCGCAATGTAATGCGAATAGGCTTGCGGGATAGCACGAATCAAATCCGTCGCCATCAATGGAATTTCACCGATTTCCCGCGCCGCCAAATCTCCAGCCAGCCCATGCAAATAGACGGCCAGGCAAACAGAGGACGTCCAATCCTTCCTTCCATGCTGCGCCAGTATCCCGGCGAGCATTCCCGTCAAGACATCACCCGTCCCGCCCTTGGCCATACCCGGATTGCCGGTGGAGTTCACCCACACGGACCCGTCGGGCGCGGCGATCACCGTCTCATGTCCTTTCAGCACCACCGTCGCGCGGAATTCGGCAGCCGCCTCTTGCGCGACGGGGATCCTGCGCTGTTGAATCTCAGCCGCCGAACTTCCGATGAGCCGCGCCATCTCGCCAGGATGCGGAGTGATGACGAGCGAATCGCACTTATGCGCGGCGAGTTCCGCGCGGTGATCGGCAAACGCATTGAGGCCATCGGCATCGAGCACAGTCGCAGTTGAAGTTTCGCGAATCACCGCACGCACAAATTGCTGAGTCTCTGCATTCGTAGTCAAGCCCGGCCCAATCGCCAACACCGCCTTGCCACGCACCAATCCGGCGAACTGATTGTTTTCGATTGCCTTCGCACCAATCGTTCCGGCTTCGGTCGCGGCGAGCGGTTCGGTCATAATTTCCGGCGTCTGGCCGGCGACGATCGAAAGGCTCGGCTGCGGCGTTGCAACCGTGACCAATCCTACGCCGGCACGCAGCGCCGCCCAACCGCCCATAATGGCAGCGCCAGTTTTGCCGACCGAGCCTGCCACCAAGAGTGCATGCCCGAAATCACCTTTGTTCGCATCCGAGCGGCGCTGTAAATCCACAGCCGACATCTCGGCGGGCTCAATCCACCGCACTTTTGAATCCGAGCATTCCTCCACTAGCGCGCGCGGCGAACCAATTGGCACCACAACCAGCCGGCCGACTTTTTCTGATGCGGGATACAGAAGCTGCCCGATCTTTGGCGCGGTAAATGTAATCGTAACGTGCGCATCCACTGCCGGCCCCGTAACTTCCCCAACATCGGCGAATATTCCGGACGGAATATCGACGGCGACAATATGCGCGACATCGCGGCGCGCATTGATATCGCCAATAATGCCGCCAAGCCACGCTTCGACCGGCCCGCGCAGACCGGTGCCCAAGAGCGCGTCAACGACGATATCGGCTCGCGCGAGGAATTTCTTCGCGTCCTGCCAATCGCTCGGAGTCCGCGCAAACGCGATGTCGCCGCCCGCGCGGCGGTAGCGATCGAGATTGACGCCGGCATCGCCGCGCACTTCCTCGGGCCCGGCGCAGAGAATTGCAACGGGGCTCGCGCCGCGCGCCCGCAACAGCCGCGCGATTGCAAATCCATCGCCGCCGTTATTTCCCTTTCCGCATACGATGACGATGGCCTGCCGATCGACGTTTGCAAGATTTTGTTCAAGATAATCCACTACGCCCGCGCCGGCATTCTCCATGAGTTGCAAACCAGGGATGCTGTACCGCTCGGTGGAAAGGCGGTCAACTTCTCGCATTTGCGCGGCTGTGAGGACTTTCACGGGTTACACCTTGTAGGCGGGATTACAGCAATGCCAACGATAACAAGAGGAATGAACGCGGCGCAAACTCATCACAGCATCCAACCGCCGCTCACGTTGAGGACCTGCCCGGTAATAAAATCAGCTTCGTCACTCGCGAAGAATTTCACAGCCGCCGCCACATCATCCGCCGACGGCGGACGGCCAATCGGCGAACGCGTGTCGCGAATCCGCCGCGCCTCATCAAGCGTTAAATCCTTCTCATCCACATTCGACGGATTGATGACGTTTACGGTGATACCGTGCTTGGCTTCTTCGATCGCAAGCGACCGCGTGAATGAAACGACGGCTGCTTTGGCGGCCGCATACGCGGAAATCGTCGCCTGGCCGAATGCGCGCTCCGCTCCCACGGCTCCAATGTTGATAATCCTTCCCCACCGCTGGCGGCGCATCACGGGCACAACGGCTTTACTCATGTAGTATGTGCTGAAGAGATTCGACGCAACCACACGTTGCCATTCCTCGTGCGTGGTCTCAACGACGCCCTTCCAATAAAACGTGCCGACATTATTTACAAGAATGTCGAGGCGTCCAAAACGCTCCGCGGCCGTATCGGCGAGAAATTGTACTTTGTCCGAGTCGGTGGCGTCGGCTTCAACGGCGAAACACTCCGCGCCGAGCGACTGGATCTGCCGCAAGGTATTCTGCGCGGCGCTCTTATTCGTGCGGTAAGAAATCGCAATCCGAACGCCTTCGCGGGCCAGACTTAGCGCGATTCCCTTGCCGATTCCCCGGGTGCCTCCGGTGATAAGCGCGCATCGCTGCCGAAGAGACACGCTGCCTCCTCCTCAAGAATTTCCGCCGTACCAAGAAGATCGAGTGCCCGCTTTTAGCTCGTTCTCGGGCTCGCGCCCACGCACAAGCGTGCGACAACCACGGTCATATCGTCGGCCTGCTCGGGCGTTCCCGCCCATTGCTCCGCGGAGTCTATCAAGCTCTCGGCCAATCTTTGCGGCGGCGCGTCGCGGTGACGCAGAATTTCGTCGGAAAGGCGCTGGGTGCCGAATTCCTCGCCGTAAACATTTTCCGGTTCGATCAAACCGTCGCTGAATACAACTAAAAGACTATCCGGTGGCGCATTGATTGTACCTGACTCGTATTCGGCTTCGTCGAAAAGTCCGACGACCGTTCCTCCCGTGTCGAGCTTGGTAACCTTCCCGTCAGCGACAAAAACCGGCGCGCAGTGGCCGGCGTTCGTGTATTCCAGAGTTCGCGTGCTCGAATCAAAGACGCCGTAGAAAAACGTGGCGTACCGGTCATCTGAAGTGTTGTGAAACAGATGGTGATTCAAGCGGCTCACGAGTTGGGCCGTGCTCCCGTTTGCATCGAGAACCGCCTGACTACGCAGAGCGGCCTGAAGGCTGGCCATCAGCAGCGCCGCTGAAATTCCTTTTCCACTGATGTCTGCGACGGCGATACCGATCCTGCAGGGGCTGAGGCGGATGAAATCGTAATAGTCGCCGCTGACCACGCGGGCCGCCCGGCATATTGCGGCGAGCTCGACGCCTTCGATTTGCGGGATCGATTGCGGAAAGAGCTGCTCCTGCACTTCGCGCGCAATCGAGATTTCATTCTCGAGCCGCTGGCCCTTTCGTTGCTCTTCAATCAGTTCGGTGATGGAGCTCGTCATTTCGTTGAACGACTCGCCGAGAGCGCCGAGCTGGTCGCGCCGCTGCACTCGCACGCGATGGGTAAAATCCCCGCGGCGAATATACCGGGTGGATTCGTATAGGTCGGAGACCGCGCTGGTGATACGCCGGGTTAATACAACGCCGGTAATGAGCGCGCCAGCTTCGAGAACAAGAAAAATAACGCCAGTGACCACCAGGATTAGCGTCAACAGAGGCCCGAAGTCCCCTAGCGAAGCGAAGAGACGCTCATTTAACCGTGACGGACGCGCGGAGAAAGCAGCGAGGACGGGTACGGTGCCCCGATCACCTTGTTGCGGATCGAGAAGAATCGCTTGCCACGTGAAGCCACCGGTGACCACGGAATCGAGCCAGTTCGCACGCGGCCCTACCGTTCGCCGGTGGCTCGTTAGCTCGCGGGCGGGCACAAAATTGCGGTTATCAATCGACATGTGGAGACCGTTTGATTGACTGCCATCATCGGGACGGAGAATCGTCAGATTGATCGGGCCGAGTTCAGAGTTCAGGTCATCGAGCATCTCCGAAGTCACCGGAACCGAAAACGAGAGCGGAAATGATGATTTCGGAAGCTCGACCAGCGTGGCGCACCGCAGCCAGAGATCGTCGCCAATTTCCACCATTCCCGCGAATCTGCGGCGATTGCTTTCGCCCCACTTTTCAAGCAGATGGTTCGTGCGTTCCGCTTCGACGTGCAAGCCAGGCAACTCACTCGACTCACCGGCGATAACGGCAACCACGTCGGGCCGGGTCAGCAGCGTGTAGGGATCGTCAGTCTTTCCCCGCAACGCTTCTTGCACCACCGCCGACTTGATGGCCCGCGATGCTCCCTGCAGCATGGCGATTCGTTCCTGAACGTCGTCGCGCAAAATGTGCGCCCCGAACTGCATGTAGATCAGATACAGCCCAAGCGTCGCCATCGTAAGCAGTAGAACAACCGGTACGACCGCAATGAATAGATAGGCAACGATGAGCCGGTTCCGCAGGCTCCAGAGAACCTTCGTGCGGACCCAGGGGACCAGGCGAAAAAGCCCGTAGGCAATTGCGAGGATGAACAGAAATCCAAAAAAGCCCGAAAATGGAATGGCAACGCCGAGTGAGGCCGTGAGCCGCGAAAGAAAATACGCGACCGCAACGATGACGGCGGCGACATCGAATGCCGACAGCCGCCGCCAGAGAGCCCGCACACGAAGCATGGAGAAAGGGGACATAAGCGTTCATTCTGACGCAGACGGGCGCCTGCGCTCAACCTCTCGGCTCAACACTCGCGCTCACCCCATTCGCCTAACAGGGGCCCGCGTACAAACGCAGATTCTAGCGATTCAAAGCTTTCTGTACCCGGCTGTGGCTGCGACTGTAGAAAAAGTAAATGAACATTCCGAACGCAAGCCAGATCAAGAGCCGCAACCATGTCGCGAGAGGCAGGGCGACCATGAGCGCGCCTGAGATCAGGATGCCCATGATCGGAACGAAAGGCACCCACGGGCATGTGAATGGCCGCACCATCTCTGGACGGCGCACTCGGAGTATCCAGATGCCCGCGCAGACAATTACGAAGGCCAGGAGCGTCCCGATGCTTACCAACTCGCCCAAAACTGCGATGGGAATCATCGCGGCGAATACGGCCACGAAAATTCCAACCACCATGCTGGAGAGATACGGAGTGCGGAATCGCGGGTGAATCTTGCTCGCCCACGGCGGCAGCAATCCGTCGTTCGACATCGAATAAAAAACCCTCGATTGTCCCAGCAGCATCACCAGCATCACCGTGCCCAGCCCGAATATCGCGCCGAGTTTTACGAGAAAACTTCCCCATCTCACGCCCGGCACAGCATCAATTCCTACCGCGACGGGATCTGAAACGTTCAACGCCGTGTAAGAGACCACGCCAGTTAACAAGCCCGATACGACGATATACAGAATCGTGCAAATCACGAGCGAGCCGAGAATGCCGATGGGCATGTCTTTCTTCGGATTGATGGCTTCTTGCGCTGCGGTCGAAACGGCGTCAAATCCGATGTAGGCGAAGAAAATCACGGCTGCGCCGCGCGCGATTCCCGACCATCCAAATTGCCCGAACGTTCCTGTGTTTGGCGGAATAAACGGATGCCAGTTCGCCGAAAAGTGGCTTGGGTTCCGGAAGAAATACACTCCCGTCACACCGATGAAAATGAGCACGATGGAAACCTTGATCATCACGATCGCCGAGTTCAGGTTTGCGGATTCCTTGATGCCGATGATGAGAACCACCGTCACCGCAATGATCGCCAGAAATGCCACGAGATCGAAATAAGCGGTCATGTGGGGCAACGAAGCCGCATCCACGCCATTCGATGCCAGCGTGTCTTTGATTCTCGATAAGTGCTCCCAGTGGCCGTTGTATTGAACCAGCGGCTCGCCGTACGCGCTGGTGAATTGTGGAGGGATGCGAATGCCAAAATCCTGGAGAAAGCTGAGCATGTAGCCGCTCCAGCCGGAAGCCACCGTCGCCGCACCGAAAGCGTATTCGAGAATCAGGTCCCAACCGATGATCCAGGCAACAATCTCGCCGAGCGTGGCGTATCCGTAGGTGTAGGCCGAGCCAGCGATCGGAATCAAAGAGGCGAATTCCGCGTAGCAAAGTCCCGCGAAGGCGCAAGCCGATCCCGCGAGGATGAAAGACAGGACGATCGCTGGGCCGGCGTATTTTGCGGCCGCGGCTCCGGTGAGGACAAAAATGCCGGCTCCGATAATTGCGCCAATTCCAAGCGACACCAAATTCACGGGCCCGAGCGCGCGCTTGAGAGAATGCTCGCCCGTTTCCGAGGCCTCGCTCATGATCGTGTTGATCGGTTTGGTGGCAAAGATCGAACCTGCCATCGAGTGCCTCCACAAAATGATTTCGGCCGAAGCTAGCGGCGGCCAATCATACGTTTACAGTTTCCTGCTCGCTTGCGTTCTTCCATCGCTCACACGGGCAGTCCAATAGCGGCCATTAATTGCGCAAGTGTACTGCGCTTTATGCCTTAACAACCGACTTTCGATGAAAATCGCCACGAATAGATAAGCGCGGCAATTGCGGCAAACCAATTCCGCAATGCGACCCTCAGCCGTCGCTCTAGCCCGTTTTGGCATACCGCTTGTGACTCTTTAGTTCTGCGACTTACGCATTTCACTTGCTAACTTCAGGAATTGACGCGCACGACTGGCGGGATCGGTCGCGGCGATCAAATCTCGGACCACGGCGATCGAATCCGCGCCCGCCCGATAGACTTCTTCGGCGTTTTCAAGGGTAATGCCGCCAATCGCGACGATCGGCTTCGATGTCATCGGGCGGACTCGACGTACGAAATCCACGCCGACAACTGGATCAGGATTATTCTTTGTTGCCGTAGCAAAAATCGGGCCGACAGCAATGTAGTCGGCCGAAGTTTGTCTCGCTGCTTCGAACTGCGCGAGGTTATGAGTTGAAATGCCAACCCATCGTCCATTGCCGCACACGGCCCGAGCAGCTTCGACGGGAAGATCCGCCTGACCGACGTGCACGCCGCCCGCACCGCACAGCGCGGCAAAATCGGCGCGATCATTTACGATGAACCGCGAACGCTCGCGCAATAGATCTGCGAGGTGAACGCAGTCGGTGTACGCGGCGAGACTCGAAGCGCTTTTATTTCGATATTGAATTATTTCGACGCCGCTTGAGGCCAGCGCCTCGGCAATTGAGAAAATTTCGCCGCCCGCCAGTTCTGCATCGAGTATCGCGTAAAGGCTCGGGAACATGAGCTCCGGTTTTACTTCGCAGGCAGCGCCGGCGTCTTTTCCAGGAAATGCGTATCGAATTTTCCGGCGATGAAATCCGGATCGGAGAGAATTCTTAAGTGCAGGGGGATCGATGACTTGATCCCCTCTATTACAAATCCCTCGAGGCCGCGCCGCATTCGCGCCATCGCTTCGTCCCGGGTGTGCCCATGCGCGATCAATTTCGCAATCAAGGAATCGTAGTAAGGCGGAATTACGGCATCGGCGTAGGCAGCCGTGTCCACGCGAATGCCGGGGCCGCCGGGCAAGCGAAAGGCAGTAATTCGTCCGGCTGACGGCGCGAAAGTGTCGGGATCTTCCGCGTTAATTCTGCATTCCATCGCATGGCCGCGAAATTCCACTTTGCCGACGACATCATCAAGCCGGTCACCGGCCGCAACCCGGATCTGTGACTTGACCAAATCGATGCCGGTCACCATTTCCGTGACGGGATGCTCGACCTGAATCCGGGCGTTCATTTCAATAAAATAAAGTTTGCCGGACTCGTCACGCAGGAATTCCACCGTGCCGGCGCTCGAATATTTGATGGCTTTGAGAGCAGCGACGACTTTTTCGCCCATGTCGCAGCGCGTCTTCGCGTCGAGAATCGGCGAAGGCGATTCTTCGATGACTTTTTGGTGGCGGCGCTGGATCGAGCATTCGCGCTCCCCAAGATGAATCAAGTTGCCGTGGCGATCTCCAAGAACCTGAAATTCGATGTGGCGTGGGCGTGCAATGAGCTTTTCAAAATAAACGTCGGGCGAGCCGAACGCCTGGCGAGACTCCGAGCGAGCTGTCTGGAAATGGGAGATCAACTCCCCAGCGCTCAACACCACGCGCATGCCGCGGCCTCCCCCTCCCTCGGCCGCCTTGATCATGATGGGATAGCCGAGTTCCGCGGCCAATACTTTGGCGGCCTCCTCATCGGGCACGATTCCGTCGCTCCCTGGAATCACCGGAAGCCCTGCCTCCGCCATGGCCTTCCGAGCTTTGTCTTTTTCACCCATCAATCGAATGTTTTCGGAAGAAGGTCCGATAAAAGCGATGTGCGATGCTTCGCAGACTTCGGCGAAGTTCGCATTTTCGGACAGAAATCCGTAGCCGGGGTGAATCGCATCCACGTTGGTGATTTCTGCCGCGCTGATCACATGGGGAATGTTGAGGTAGCTTTCGGAGCTGCGCGGAGGCCCAATACAGACGGCCTCATCCGCGAATCGAACATGCAAGGCATTGCGGTCCGCTTCGGAGTAAACGGCAACCGTACGGATGCCGAGTTCCTTGCAGGCCGAAAGGATGCGAAGGGCGATTTCGCCCCGGTTGGCAATCAGAAGTTTTTGAAACATCTGGCTCGGGCGCCCTCGGCTGGACGCCTATTTCTTGCGCTGCGGATGGATACCAAACAAAGCTTCGCCGTACTCGACGGGCTGGCCATTTTCGACGTAAATGCGCATGACTTCGCCGTCAACATCGGATTCAATTTCGTTCATCAGTTTCATCGCTTCGATGATGCAGAGCACTTGACCGGACTTGACGCGGTCGCCAACGCGCACGAACGCCTCTTCGCCAGGATTCGGTGACGCGTAAAACGTGCCAACGATCGGCGACTTGACGACGTGGAGATCATCGGGACGCGCGCTATCTCCAGCCGCTTCCTTGGCCGCCGCTGATTGTGGCGCAGCAGAGGCAACGCCCGGAGCCGCTATCACAATCTCTGGAGAAATTCCCGGACGGAAAATTGTCGCGGAATTCTGAGAAGCCTTCTTTAATCGAACGCGAACGCCGCTGCGCTCGTATTCGAGTTCCTCGAGTCCGTGTTTGCTCATGAATGCGAGCAGGCGTTCGAGGTCCTGTAAATCGACTCCCCCAGCTTCGGCTGAGATATTGTTTCGCGCCTTCTTCGAATCCGCCATTCAGAGCTCTAAAAATTCCTTGGATGCGCTGGTGAGAATTTGAACGCTTTTTAACGCCGTATCTGCGTAATCCTGGACCACCAGTACATCGTCCTCAATGCGTATTCCGCCGACATTTTCGACGTATACGCCGGGCTCGATGGTGACCACATTGCCCGCCACCAGCTTAGTCGTTTCACCGCGACCGAGCCGGGGGGCCTCGTGGACTTCAAGCCCCAAACCGTGCCCTGTGCTGTGGGTGAAAAACCGCGCCAACCGGTGCCGGTGCAGAACGCG
>Ga0302325_10004443_pt1 | contig 32441 bp, 28 predicted proteins | sample Palsa_T0_2_FD_201948 | JGI IMG/M metagenome (GOLD analysis project Ga0302325, IMG submission 201948) | Peat permafrost microbial communities from Stordalen Mire near Abisko, Sweden - Palsa_T0_2 | ecosystem: Environmental > Terrestrial > Soil > Palsa > Peat permafrost | place: Sweden: Abisko... | reverse complement strand
GATCGACCCCCGGCCTTCGATGATCTGATGGGTGACAGCAATGGCGCTACTGGTGTGACCGCTCAGAATGGCCAAGGCCGCGAAGATCGTCAGGACGCCCAAAATGAAGGTGAGGGCGATCGCCACCGGTGGCCGCCAGAGAGGCGACCGGCTGGGGGGCTGCGGGCCGGTCACACCCCGAGCGACGGCCCACGACGCAGCGAAGCGTCGAGGATCGAAGGCACTATTTCCGAGTACGTCTTCGAGTGAACCCCCCTCGGCCTCGGCCTCTTCGAGATCGGCAGTTAGGTCGGCGGCCATCTCGTTGGCCACGGGGTCCGAGACTCCGAGCCGACGCCACTCTCGGCGACACTCCTCGACGAACTCACTCACGGCCCTACCTCCACTTTGACCAGTCCGAGGGCACCATCAACGGCGTCACGGGTTGTCTTCCATTCGCTGACGCCGCTGTCCAGCTCCCGCTCACCCTCGGGCGAGAGGCTGTAGTACTTCCGAGGAGGGCCTCCGTTGCTCGCCGCCCGTCGGGTCTCGACCAGGCCATCGCGCTCCAGCCGGCCCAAGAGGGGATAGATCGACCCCTGGCCGACAATAGAGAGACCACGCGCCCGGAGCCGCTTGGTCATCTCGTAGCCGTATGCCGGTCCCTCGCCCATGACCGCCAGAAGGCAGAGGTCAAGGACGCCCCGGAGCAGCTGGCTCCGCCGCCCCTCGGTGCTTGCCATGCACTACAAGATACCGTTTGCTATCTTGCTTGGCAAGGCACCCAGCTAGGCACAGCGAGCGCCCCAGACCCGGCCCAACCAAGTCCGAGACGGCGAACCCGAGTTCCGCAGCCACCGGGAGCGATCAGACAAGGGGCGGTCAGACAAGGAGCGATGACCAGTTGACCACGACCACGCAGCCCACACCGGGAAAACTTGGCGCCGATACTCAGTGGGCCGTCGAGACCCACGGGCTGACCAAGCGATTCGGCGAGAACGTCGCCGTGAACGGTGTCGAGCTCCTGGTCCCTCGGGGATGCGCCTTCGGCTACCTGGGACCCAACGGAGCAGGCAAGACCACTCTCATCCGAGTGTTGCTGGGACTGACCCGCGCCGATGCCGGCAGCATGTTCCTGCTCGGGTATTCCGTCCCCCGACATCGAGCGACCGCACTGGCGCGGGTCGGGGCCATCGTGGACGAGCCGAGGTTTCACGGACACCTCACCGGGCGCCAGAACCTCCAGATTCTCGCTGCCGCGCGCGAGCCGGCGGCGAGGGTCCGCATCGAACCATCACTCGAACGAGTCGGCATCTTGCACCGCGCCGACGACAAGGTTTCGAAGTACTCCATGGGCATGCGCCAGCGCCTCGGGGTCGCCGCTTGCCTGATCGGGGACCCTCAGCTCCTCATCCTGGACGAACCGATGAACGGGCTCGACCCGGCGGGCATGCAGGACATGCGCGAGATGATCCTCTCCCTCGTCGCTGAGGGCCGCACGGTCGTGTTGTCCTCGCATCTCCTCGATGAGGTCGAACGGACTTGCGACGCCGTGGCCATCGTCGACCGGGGCAACGTCGTTCGGCAGGGACCAATCTCAGAGTTGCTGGCGGGAGCATCGCTGATGGTCCAGGTGGAGTGTTCCGAGCCCCATCGGGCCCGAACGATCTTGGAGGGCACCAACATTGGGGCCCACATCGAAGTGGGGCAGATCGGTCTCGGGATCACTCTGCCTGTTGGGACCGCACGCGAGGTCATCGCCGAGATCAACCGTGTGCTTGTCCACGATGGGATTTCGGTCTATCGGCTCCAAGAGATCCAAGCGTCCCTTGAATCGTGGTTCCTCCAGGTCACCAGCCGACTGGGATCCGAGGAATGACCGCGCTGCCCCAACCGGGAGTCACCGGTCCCACCTCAACTGGTGGGCCGGCATCGCGTCGAGGATCGCCAATTCCGACCTGGGGCATGGTCACCACCCGTTTTATGGAGTTGCGCAAGCGGCGCGGGTTGATGGTCGCTTTGATTCTGGTGACCGTAGGGATCCCCACGGTCTTTCTGGCCATCCGACTGCTGCTCCATGCCTTCGCACCGAAGACCTATGGACCGGCCGGCGGATACGACATCTACACCGCGCTTGTCTCTGGGGTCTTGTACGTCTTCGGCTTCATCGTCGCCGCCACTCTGGGCGCCACAGCTGGATCCGCCGACCTCACCGAAGGGATGTTCCGACATCTGGTGGTGACCGGCAGATCGCGCTTGGCGCTCTACGTGGCTCGGATCCCGGCTGGACTCGCCATCGTCGTCCCACTGGTGGCGGTGGGCTTCACCATCGTGTGCGCGGTGTGCGTGTTTGCCTCGCCAACCCGACTCAACTTCAACGGTGTGAACGTGCCCGTCAACCTGTCGCGAGCCGGCCTCGAGAATTGGGCCGCCGACCACGCGGACGAGGTCATCTGCAACTTCGGAATCAATATCAGCTCCTCCTCCCCAAGCGCTTCGACGATCCCCGCGGCCATCAACAGCGTCCCCTGCGGCAACGGCTCCGGAGCCGGCCCCGTGATCACCAAGCGGCTTCCGGGATCGCAAGCCCCCCCGCACGTCTCCCAGGCCCAGGTCAGGGAGGCGGCCAGGTTGATCGCTCGGATGGACTATTCGGATTACACCCGACAATTCCTGTATCCATCGGACTCGCTCATGATCAAAAGTGGATTGTGGCTCGAGCTGGAAGCTGTCATCGGTTTCGTCGTCGGGTTGGGGCTCGGATCGCTGCTCGGCCAGCGGACGGTCGCGGTGATCCTCATGATTGTCCTCGAGGTCGTCCTGACGCCGATCCTCTCGAGAGCGCGGATCGCCCATCTGTCGAACCTGCAGCGTGCGGTGGTCGGCCTGGCCACAGCCCACCTGGCCCCCGGCGGGCTCCCCGTGCTCGGCGGTGGACCCGGGGGCAACGCGGGAAATCCCGGACTTCTGCCGGAGTCCACCACCGTTGCCGTTTGCGTCATCATCGCGTGGCTGGTGGTTTGGTCAGTCCTCGGCGCGTGGCGAATGATGACCAGGGACGCTTGAGGCAATTTGAATTTGGGGCTCACGATCCCCACGATCTGTTGAGTTCGATGTTTCGGAGCCTGCGCCCCCTTGGGGATCGTGGAGTTGGCGCGAGGTTGTGAGGCGGTTGACGTCCGACGCGGCGTTACGCTCGATTCGGGCCGGATCAGCGAGTCAGCCGGACCCGCCCGCCGGAGTACTCGACGCCACCGATCCGTCTGCTCGGGCGATGACGGCACGGACGAAATCGGCGAACGCGTCGGGGTGGGTCAGATGGGCTCCGTGGCCGGATTCGGCGATCTCGATCCTTTGGGCCCCGGGGACGTTATCGGCGAGCCAGGCCACGTTCTCCCGGTGGAACTGATCGGAGGCTCCGCCGCCACCGAACACCACCGGCACCTTGAGTTTGGTCACGTCGAACAGTGCGTCTCCGCTCAGCGATGCCAGCTCGGCCACCAGCGCCGGTCCGTCGGCCAATCGGTCGGCGCGGGCGGCCGGCTCCAGCCGGTCCCACGCGGCGTCACCAACCCGGCCACGGAAGAAGCTCTCGACCGCCGCGTCGGGGTCGCTGAAGGTTTCCCAGGCGCGCTCGCGCTCGGCGCGTCCCTCGACCGGGACCCAGCGCATGGGGGGCTCGAACGCTCCGACGGCAGCGAACCGAGCCGGCTCGGCCATGGCCGCGCCGATCACGACGACGCCACCCAGGCTGTGGCCCACGACGACCGAGGCCCCGCCGATCTCGTCGAGCACCCCGAGCAGATCCTCGATGTGTCCCTCCACGCCGACCACGGGCCCCCCGTCGCGCGAGTCCTGGTAGCCGCGACGGTCGTAGGTCACCACCCGGTATTCATCGAGTCGCCGGATGGTCCGTCGAAAGCTGTTCCCCCGGTCCAAGGTGCCGTGGACCAGAACGACGACCGGCCCGGCCGACCGAGCGCCGCCGTCCTCGGCGTAGCCGCCGGCCGGATGGTCGACGACGAAGAGGCCAGGGGGGTAGCTCACCGGTCGGAACGTTACCGTTTGGCCGCTCGTGACCGACCAATCGGTGACGTCCTCCCTGGTTGCACCGACGGCGGGCTCGCCCCCGGTAGGGTGGGAACATGTCTGACGCGAGTAGTTCTGAGCGCGTCGCAGAGGGCCATGTGAGCGCCGCGGCGGGCAAGGCGAGCGGATCGTTCGGGCCGAACGCGTGGTTGGTCGACGACATGTACGACCGATTCGTCGCCGACCCGAGCTCGGTGAGCGAGAGCTGGCGGGAGTTCTTCGCCGACTACCGGCCGACCCCCGTTCCCGCCCCGCCCCTGCCCCTACCGGCGAACGAAGAGACCCGCGCGACGCTGACCGCCGCCCCGCCCGCCGGCCCACCGGGCCAGGGGCCCACCGGCTCGAACGGAACGGCGCCCCCGGCCGCGCCGGCACGTACCCTCGCCATCGGCAACGGCGAGCCGGTCCCGCTGCGCGGCGCGGCCTCCCGGGTCGCCGCCAACATGGAAGCCAGCCTGGGTGTGCCCACCGCGACCAGCGTGCGCACGATCCCGGCGAAGCTGCTCGAGATCAACCGGCAGATCCTCAACAACGAGCTCGCCCGCACCTCGGGGGCCAAGGTCAGTTTCACCCACCTCATCGGCTACGCGGTGGTCCGCGCGCTGGTCGAGGTCCCCGCCCTCAACGCGAGCTTCGTCGCCGACGTCGACGGCAAGGGGACTCCCGGCATCATCCGACATCCCCATGTCGGGCTGGGGCTGGCGGTGGACGTGGCCAAGTCAGACGGATCGAGGACGTTGCTGGTGCCGTGCGTGAAGGAAGCGGACACCCTCGACTTCCGCGGATTCGTGCTCGCCTACGAGGACCTCATCAGAAAGGTCCACACCAACCGCATCAGCCCCGACGACTTCGCCGGCACCACGGTCTCGTTGACCAATCCGGGCACGCTCGGGACCGTCCAGTCGGTGCCTCGGCTCATGCCCGGCCAAGGGGCCATCATCGGTGTGGGCGCACTGGGCTATCCGCCCGGCTTCGAGGCGGCCGACCCCGACGCAATCGCCGAGCTCGGCCTGGGCAAGGTGGTGACGGTCACCTCCACCTATGACCACCGCATCATCCAGGGGGCCGAGTCGGGCCTTTTCCTGGGCAAGGTGCTCGACCTCTTGGAAGGCAAGGAGCGCTTCTACGACGCCGTCTTCGAGTCGATGGGGATCCCGTATCAGCCGGCCCGCTGGCGCACCGACACGAACGCTGGCATGGAGGGCGTCGACGCCACCCACGAGCGGCTGGTCAAGCAGATCCACGTCCAGACCCTGATCAACATGTACCGGGTCCGGGGCCACCTGATCGCCCATCTCGACCCGCTCGAGGTCGAGCCGTCGCGCTCGCACCCCGAGCTCGACCCCTTGACCTACGGCCTGACCATATGGGACACCTCGCGGCGTTTCGTGGCCGACGGCCTGGCCGGTCGCGACGTGGCCAGGCTCGAGGAGATCCTGCACCTGCTGAGGGACGCCTACTGCCGGACCCTCGGCATCGAGTACATGCACATCCAGGACCCCGACCAGAAGCGGTGGATCCAAGAGCATGTCGAAGGGGTCTCCCAGACGCTGGACATCGACGAGCAGCGCCACATCCTGGACCGGTTGAACGCGGCCGAAGCCTTCGAGCGCTTCTTGCACACCCGCTATGTCGGACAGAAGCGGTTCGGCCTCGAGGGGGCCGAGTCGACGATCGTGCTCCTCGACACCGTCCTCAACGAGGCCGCCGCGGCCGGCTGCGCCGAGGTCGTGCTCGGCATGGCCCACCGAGGTCGGCTGAACATCCTGGCCAACCTGGTCGGCAAGTCCTACCGGGAGATCTTCGAGGAGTTCGAGGGCAACCTCGACCCCGAGTCGGTCCAGGGGTCCGGCGACGTGAAGTACCACAAGGGTGCGGTCGGCAAGTTCGTCTCACGCTCCGGCGTGCCCCTCCCGGTCTCGATGGCCTCCAACCCCTCCCACCTCGAAGCGGTCGACCCGGTGGTCGAAGGGATGGCCCGGGCCAAGCAGGACCGCCTGGTGTCCCAGAACACCGACGGGACCTCTGACACCTCAGATCCCGACGACGACTACCCGGTCCTGGCCCTGCTGGTGCACGGCGACGCGGCCTTCGCCGGACAGGGCGTGGTCGCCGAGACCCTGAACCTTTCGGGCCTCTCGGGCTATCGCACCGGCGGCACCGTGCACGTGGTCATCAACAACCAGCTCGGGTTCACCACCGCCCCCCAGGCCGCCCGGACGTCGGTGTACCCGACCGACGTGGCCAAGATGGTCCAGGCGCCAATCCTCCACGTGAACGGTGACGACCCCGAGGCGTGCGTGCGGGCGGCCCGCCTCGCCTTCGGCTTCCGCCAGCGCTTCCACAAGGACGTGGTCATCGACCTCGTCTGTTACCGCCGTCACGGCCACAACGAGGGCGACGACCCGAGCTACTCCCAACCGCTCATGTACAAGCGGATCGACGCCAAGCGCTCCGTGCGCAAGCTCTACACCGAGGCCCTGGTCCGACGGGGCGACATCACCTTGGAGGAGGCCGAGCGGGCGCTCGACGACTTCAACACCCGTCTCCAGACGGCCCTCGACGAGGTCCGGGCCGAGACGCCCCGGCCGGCCGAGATGGTGGTCATCGAGCCCCCGCACCCGCCGGCACCGGTGGCCACGGGCGTGCCGATCGAGTTGCTCCGCTCGCTGGCCCATCTGGTCCGGACGGTGCCGCCGGGCTTCACCATCCACCCCAAGCTCGAGCGGCAGTTCAACAACCGCGACGCGCTGGTGGCCGAGGGGAGCGTCGACTGGGCGCTAGCCGAGGCGCTGGCCATGGGCAGCCTGGTCGCCGAGGGGGTCGACGTCCGACTGACCGGCCAGGACACCCGCCGAGGGACGTTTAGCCAGCGCCACGCGGTCCTGGTCGACTACGAGACGGGGGAGGAGTACGTCCCGCTGGCCCACGTCGACTCGGTGCAGGCCGACGCCAAGGTCAAGACGGGACGCTTCACCGTCCTCGACTCGCTGCTCTCCGAGTACGCCGCGGTCGGGTTCGAGTACGGGTACTCGGTCGAGTCTCCCGGTGCGCTGGTGGCCTGGGAGGCCCAGTTCGGCGACTTCGTCAACGGGGCCGAGATCATTATCGACAACTTCCTGGTCGCCGCCGAGGACAAGTGGGGTCAGCGGGCCGGTCTCACCCTGTTGCTCCCGCACGGATACGAGGGCCAGGGACCGGAGCACTCCTCGGCCCGGATCGAACGGTTCCTCGGGCTGTGCGCCCGGGGCAACCTGCGGGTGGCCGTCCCCTCGAACGCCGCCCAGTATTTCCACCTTCTGCGCGCCCAGGTGCTCGGGTCGCGCCCCTGTCCCTTGGTCGTCTTCACCCCCAAATCGCTTCTGCGGGCGCCCATCGCCCACTCGCCCCTGGAGGCGCTCACCGAGGGAAGCTTCGCCGAGGTGCTCGACGACCCCGACGTGACCGACCCCCTGGCCGTCCAGCGGGTGGTGCTGGCCAGCGGCAAGGTGGCCTTCGAGGCCCTGGAGCGCCGCCGGGCCCGGCTGGCCGGGGCCGACCCCGGGGACCCGCCGGCGGAGGGCATCGCGGTGGTCCGGGTGGAGCAGCTCTATCCGTGGCCGGAGGGCGCCATCGGCGCCGTCCTCGAGCGCTATCCGAACGCCTCGGAGGTCGTGTGGCTCCAAGAGGAGCCCGAGAACATGGGTGCCTGGTCGTTCGTGCACGCCCGGCTCCACCGGGTGCTGCGGGACCGCTATCGGCTGATCCACGTGAGCCGGGCCGAGTCGGCCAGCCCGGCCACCGGCAGCGCGGGCCAACACCAGCTCGAGCAGGCCGACCTTCTCAAGCGGGCCATCGGCTGAGCCGGGGTCTCACGGTCACCGGGCCCCGCTCCCGGATGCTTGACTGAGGCTGATGACAGCGACCCACCACGTCGTCGTGGACGGCTCCAACCTGGCCACGGAGGGTCGGACCACCCCGAGCCTGGCCCAGCTGGACGAGGCTGTCCGTGCCTATCTGGCCGAGGATCCGGGTGCCGAGATCGTGGTCGTGGTCGACGCCTCGTTCAGTCACCGGATTGACCCGGCCGAGCGGAGCCAGCTCGAAGCGGCCGAGCTCCACGGCGAGGTGGTGGCGCCCCCGGCCGGCGCCATCGGGCGAGGCGACGCGTTCGTCCTGCGGATCGCCGAGCGAACCGGGGCGGTGGTCCTGTCGAACGATTCGTTCCAGGAGTTCCACGAGGAGCACCCCTGGCTTTTCGAGGAGGGACGACTGGTGGGCGGCAAGCCCGTTCCCGGGGTCGGCTGGATCTTCACGCCCCGTCGTCCGGTGCGTGGGCCGCGCAGCCGCAAAACCACCCGGGATGCCGACGGTGACACCGACGCCGACGATCAGCTGTCGGCGCCCCGCAAGGCCGCCGAGGTGGCCAAGGCCCTGAAGAGAGCCACCAAGGCCCCGGCGAACGGACGGGTGAAGGCCGCCGCCAAGGTCCTTGAGGCCAAGCCGGCCAAGAAGAAGACCTCCAAGGCGACCGCCGCCGACAAGACATCGAGGGAGACCAAGCCGGCCAAGGCGCAGGGGGCCAAGAAGGACAAGGCGTCGCGCCGAGACGACGGCCCCCGTCTGGCCAAAGAGGCACCGGCCTTGGCTAAGGGGGCCAAGAAGGGCGCGGGCAAGGACAAGCCCAAGGACAACAAGTCGGCCAAGGCCGAGAAGGAAGGGGCCAGGGCGGCCGGTGCGCCCAAGAAATCCGCCACGGCCCGCCGAAGGCGCCGTGCGGTGGACGTTCGTGCGGCCATCGACCAGGCGACCGTGGAGGTGCTGGCACCTTCATCGGCGCTCGGCCAGGGCCACCCGGACGACGAGAAGGTCGGAAAGGGCAAGCGCCGCCGCCGGGTGGAACCGCCCCCGGCGGTGAACGAGCCGCTTGCGTTCATCACCTTCGTGGCGGCGCACCCCCTGGGGTCGACATTCGAGGGGGTCGTGGCCTCGTTCACCTCCCATGGCGCCATGGTCGACGTGGGGTTGGGTGACGGCGGCGTCCTGCACTGCTACGCCCCGTTGGCCGGTCTCGGCGCCCCGGTCCCGCGCGCCGCCCGGGAGGTGCTCACCCGCGGCGAGCGCCGGGACTTCTCGCTGGTCGGTCTGGACCCACCGCGTCGGATGGCCGAGCTTGCGTTGCCCGAGCTCGCGTCGGGCTTCCTCGGCGCGAGATCGGCCGGATCCAAGGCGGCCGGTTGACACCGCGCGGCTAACCTGCCCGGCGGATGGAACCGGGCGACGTCCTTCCCCATCGCGAGCCGTTCCTCTTCGTGAGCGAGGTGGTCTCGGTGCTGCCGGGCCGCGAGGCGGTGGGGCGTTGGCATCTCAGCGGGGACGAGGCGTTCTTCGCCGGTCACTTCCCGGGACGACCGACCCTCCCGGGGGTTCTGATGCTGGAGGCGTTGGCCCAACTCGGCGGCATTGCCGTGCTCTCCGACGAGCGCTACGCGGGCAAGCTGCCGTTGTTCGGTGGCGTCGACAAGGCACGCTTTCGTCGCCAGGTGGTGCCGGGGGAGACCCTAGAGCTTGAGGTGACCGTCGGCCGCCTGTCGGCGCGGGCCGGCACCGGGCACGGCCGGGCCCACGTCGGAGGCGAGACCGCGTGCGAGGCCGAGCTCCTGTTCGTGTTGGTGGATCGGGGAGCCTGAACGGTGCTCCTGGCCACCTGGAATGTCAACTCGTTGACCGCGCGGATGCCCCGGGTCCTCGGCTGGATCGACGAGCACCAGCCCGACATCTTGTGTCTCCAGGAGACCAAGCAGGCCGACACGGCCTTTCCCGCATCGACGTTTGCCGATCTCGGGTATGAGGCCGCGCACCACGGCGACGGACGCTGGAACGGCGTCGCCCTGCTGAGTCGGGTCGGTCTCGAAAACCCCGTCGGTGGGTTCGGCACGGACGAGGACGAGTACGGGTGCCGGATCGTGGCCGGGACCTGCGCTGGCGTCCGGGTGCACTCGGTCTATGTACCGAATGGCCGCACGGTGGACCACGAGCAATATGGGTTCAAGCTCCTCTGGATGGCCCGGCTGGCCTCCTACCTGGCCGAGACCTGTGACCCCGCCGGCGACGTGGCGGTGTGCGGTGACTTCAACATCGCCCCCGACGACCGTGACGTCTGGGACCCGGCGGCATTCGTGGGTGCCACCCACGTGAGCGGCCCGGAACGACAGGCCCTGGAGGTCCTCCTCGACTGGGGGCTGGAAGACGTCTACCGGCGCTTCCACGACGACGGAGGGGTCTTCTCGTGGTGGGACTACCGGGCCGGCGACTTTCACCAGGGACGTGGGATGCGCATCGACCTCGTGCTATTGAGCCGCGCGCTGGCGGAACGCTCGACCTCGGTCTCGATCGACCGCAACGCTCGGAAGGGTCAGAAACCTTCCGACCATGCGCCGGTGGTCGTCGAGTTCGGGGCACCGGCCTGATCGGCTGTCCCCCGAAACTGGCGACGGGTCGGGGTCAGCGGCTCGAGCCCCGAGACACGAGAGACCGAAGGTGCACCAGGTTTGAGGCCACGATCTCGGGCCCGGCCGGAGCCTGCTCCTGCACGAGTGCGGCCCGCTCCCGCTCGATCGACTTGAGCCACCGAGATGGGCGCCTCGGGCTCCGCCCGTTGTCGGCGTGGGCCCGATGGGCCCAGCTGCACCACAACTCGTCCTCGGCCCGCGTCATGGCGACATAAAGAAGGCGCTGTTCCTCCTCGAGCGCGGCCTGAGATCGGCCCGAGGCGATGGGCACCAAACCCTCGCTCAAACCGATGACAAAGACGCACGGCCACTGGAGTCCCTTGGCCCGGTGGAACGTGCTGAGCACGACGCCGTCGATCCATTCGTCTTTCGTTGCGACGGCCTCTTCGTGTCGGTGACCGGACGTTTCCTCGTCAACCGGCGTATCAAGGTCACTCGCCGGCCCCAGCTCTCCGCTGGCCAGGGTGAATGGGATTCGCTGTTCGCCCAGGGCCTCGGCGATCGTTCGGAGCTGCGCGTTGGTTCGGGCGAGGACGGCGATGTGGGACCACCGACGCCCGGGTCGATGGGCCAGCCAGGCCTGCCGGGCCACCCACTGGGCCTCGGCCCGATCGGTGTCATGTTCGGCCACGGTCGGCACCGATCCCTCCTCGCGGGTGCTGATCAGCCCGAACGCCGAGTTGTCCAGTGCCGCAGCGGCCAACCTCACGATGCCGGGGGAGCACCGGTGATTGTCATCGAGACGGATGACCCGGGTGCCCGGGAACACAGCCGGGAGATCGGCCAGGAGTTGTGGATCGGCCCCGTTCCATCCGTAGACGGACTGGTTGGGGTCGCCCACCACGAACAGGTCCGGCTCGTCGGCGACAAGCGTCCGCAGGAGTCGGAACTGCGCCGCGTTCACGTCCTGCATCTCGTCGACGAAGAGATGCCGCAACCGCCACCGCAGGGCGTCGGCGAATGCAAGGTGCTCCTCCATGACGAGGGCGCTTTCGAGCAGGAGATCGTCGAGATCGAGGACGCCCCGCCGCTGGCGCTCCTCTTCGTAGGAGGAGAACAGCTGGGCCACGAGATCGAGCGGCACCCGGACCACCCGTCCGGCCCGTCGAGCCGCCAGCTCGTAGTCGCCCGGACCGATCATGCGGGCCTTCGCCCACCCGATCTCTGTCTCCAGGTGGAGCACCGTGGCTCGCCTGGTCTCGTGTGCCGCCAGCACCGACTCGAGCAGGCGGCGGCGGTCACCGAGGACCGTTGGAGCCGGTTCCCGGTTGTGCTCCCGCCAGTCGCGGAGCACCCGAAGGGCCAAGCGGTGGATGGTCCCGGCCGTGACACCGGTGACGCCGAGGCGCCAGAGGCGCGACCGCAGCTCGTCGGCAGCCTTCCGGCTGAACGTGCAGACGAGCGTCCGCTCGGCCGTCGCGCTGCCGTCTCGGGCGCGCCGGGCCACCCGGAGGGTCAACACGCCCGTCTTCCCGGCCCCGGCACCGGCCACCACGCACAGCAACGGATCGTCGGCCATCACCGCCTCTCTCTGGGCCGGGGTGAGCCCGGGTGGGAGGGGGCTCAGGAAGGGTTCGACTGTCGGTTCCAGGACGTTTTCGGCTCGGAGGACCATGGCACACCCACCGTACCGAGGGGGTGGGACAGAGACGGCGATGGCGGCTGGCGTAACCGGGTCCCGCGGGATGATCGGCCGACCTCGATATGGTGGCCGCCGACGCAGAGGTGCCCGAGGAGGGCGGTTGGCGCCGTCTCAACAGACGCAATCCATTGGCGGTCCCCGGTTGTCGGACCTGGTCAGGACGCGCGGGGCCACCTCGCGTCCGCGGAGCCACTGAGATGCTCCGAGCATTTGCCGGAGGTCGGCTGATGGGGGAGGCCTTCGGCGCCGGGCCGCCGACGGTGTTGGCCCTGCCCGGCTGGTCGAGGTCCCATCGGGACTTCTCGGCGGTGTTGGCGCCGGCCGGTGCCGAGCCCCTGAACGCGATCGCCCTGGACCTGCCGGGATTCGGAGCGACCCCGGCACCCCCCGAGGCCTGGGGGAGTCGGCAGTACGCCGAACTGGTCGCGGAGGTCCTGGGGGAGATGGCAGCGCCGGTGGTCGTGCTCGGGCACTCCTTCGGTGGCACCGTGGCCCTGCAGCTCGCGGTGGCCAGACCCGATGACGTGGCGGCGCTTGTGTTGACCGGCGTGCCCCTGCTTCGACCCGACGGCCGAGGTCGGCGGGCGCCCTGGCCCTTCCGGCTGGGACGGCTGCTCCATCGGGTCGGACTCGTCCCCGAGGCCCGGATGGAGGCGCTCCGCCAACGCTACGGGTCGTCGGACTACCGGGCCGCCCAGGGGGTCATGCGCCAGGTCTTGGTCCGCGCCGTCAACGAGCGCTACGGCGACGAGCTCGCTGCCCTGCGCTGCCCGGTCACCCTCGTGTGGGGCGACGACGACGCGGAGGTTCCCGTGGAAACGGCGCGCACGGTGGCCGGAGACCTTGACCACGCCCGACTGGTGGTGGTGGGCGGGGCCGGACACATGACGCCCCTTTCGATTCCCGGAACGCTGCGCGACGCCGTGGTCGAGCGTTTGGATCAGAGGCGGGCCGGGTGATCGGGTGACCGGTCTCACCACCTCGGGCTGGGTCGCCTCGGGATGCTGTTGGGCCAGCCTCATGCCGGCCGGCGCGCGGTGGTTGCGGGTGGCCCAACGCGAGCACTACCTGGCCGGGTCGGCGACCCGCTTTGCCTTCCGGTGGTGGATCGGTGTTCGCGCCAATGCCCCGCTCCTGGCCGTGGCGCTGGTGGCGACCGCCCTGTCGTGGCGGTGGCCGGTGATCGCGGTGGGGACCGCCGCGATCACAGTGCCGGCCCCGATCGGTCTGTCGGTGCGCGGCCGCACTTCTCGCCTCGGCCTCACCCGCAGGCTGGTCACACTGGCGGCGATCTGGCTAGCCGGTGAAGGGGGTCTCGTCGCCCTCGGGTTTGTCGTCCATCGGGCCGCCTTCCTCGCCGCGATCGCGGTGCTCCTCACCCCGGTGGTGGTGGACCTGGCGTGTGCGGTCACGGTCCCTCTCGAGCACCAACTCGCCTCTCGCTACGTTGGCCGGGCGACCCGCAGGCTCCGATCCGTCCACCCATTGGTGGTTGGGATCACCGGTTCATACGGGAAGACCTCCACGAAGAACTATGTGGCGCACTTGTTGGCCAACCAGGCTCGGGTGGTGGCCAGCCCGGCCTCGTTCAACAACCGGGCCGGGCTTGCCCGAGCGGTCAACGAACACCTGGTGGACGGGACCGAGGTGTTTGTGGCCGAGATGGGCACCTACGGTCGCGGCGAGATCGCCGAGCTCTGCGAGTGGTGTCCCCCCAGCCTCGCGATCATCACGGCGATCGGCCCCGTCCATCTCGAACGGTTCGGATCGGAGGACGCGATCCTGGTGGCCAAGTCCGAGATCACCGACGGCGTGGCGACGGTCGTCCTGAACACCGACGACGACCGGTTGGCCCGGTTTGGCGACGACCTCGCACGTCGGGTCGACCCGCCGACGGTCATCCGATGCTCCGGGGCCGATCGAGGCGCCGACGTGTGCGTGATCGAGCGTTTGGGGACCTGCGAGGTATTCCTCGGGGGCAGCTCGATCGCGACCGGTATCGAGCTGCCCGAAGGCGCCCGGCCGACCAACGTCGCCTGTGCCATCGGGGCGGCGCACCAGTTGGGGGTCTCCCCGGCGGAGCTGGCGGCGCGTCTGGTCGATCTTCCAACCGTGCCGCATCGACTGGCGGTGGCGACCGCGCCAAGCGGCGTGGTGGTGATCGATGACACCTACAACTCGAATCCCGCCGGTGCCCGGGTCGCATTGGGGGTTCTCGGCAATGCGACCAAGGAAGGACGGCGGGTCGTGGTCACCCCGGGGATGGTTGAGCTGGGCCGCCGGCAGGCCGAAGAGAACCGAACCTTCGGCCGAGCCGCACGGCAGGTCGCGACCGATCTCATCGTCGTCGGTCGGACCAACCGTTCGGCGCTGCTCGGCGAGGCCGACCAGCCCCGGCCGATCACGGTGCGGACCAGGCAAGACGCGGTTCGATGGGTACGTGAGAACCTCACCGGTGGCGACGCCGTCCTGTATGAGAACGATCTTCCCGACCACTACCCTTGACCGGCACCGGGCCGCCATGGCGGCTGAGCTCGGCTGACTCGAGCGGGGGCTTTCAGCTTGTCTGAGGTCGGAGTGATCTTTGGTGGGCCGTCTCCCGAGCACGACGTGAGCGTCTTGACCGGGCTCCAGGCGGCCCGAGAGCTGGCGACCGTCGCGGAGGTCGCTGTTCGTGGTCTCTTCTGGTCAAAGTCGGGGGAGTGGTACGAGGTCGATCCGGGCCTGGAAGCGACGGATTTCCTAAACGGACCCCCCAAGGGCGCCTCTCGGTTACAGCTCGTGCTGGGCCCCGACGGAGGGTTCCTGCCGACCGATCGGCGGCTGGGCCGCGGCCGGCCCCGCCAGCTTGACGTGGCCCTGGTCTGTTGCCACGGAGGTCCGGGCGAGGACGGTTCGCTACAGGCTGCCCTCGACCTTGCCGGTATCAGCTACGCCGGTCCCTCGGTGGCCGGGGCCGCACTGGGCATGGACAAGTTGGCCTTCGGCGCCGTGGTCGCGAGCGCCGGCCTCCCGACCTTGCCGCGGAGCCTGCTGGTGGCGGGAATGACCGACATCGGGTTTCCCGGCCCTTACATCGTAAAACCGCGATTCGGTGGTTCGTCGATCGGAATCGAGGTGGTAGCGGACCTGGAGACGGCGCTCGCACTGCTCGAGAGCAGCGTGCACTTGGCGAACGGTGCCGTCGTCGAACCATATCGCCCAGAACTGTTCGATCTTCAGATCTCCGTGAGGTCCTGGCCCGTGCTTCAGCTTTCGGCCATCGAGCGCCCCCTCAGAAGTACTGGGGTCAGCTCGGGTCGGGAACCTGAGATCCTTGGCTACCGAGACAAATACTCGGGAGGCGAGGGAATGGTGAGTGCGCCGAGGGAACTTCCGGCGCACGTGTCGGTCGAGCTTGGTGGCCAGATCCGGAACGCTGCATCGGGACTCGCGTCGCTGAGCGCCCTTCGAGGTGTTGCACGAATTGATTTCTTGTCAGATGGATCCGAACTCTGGGTGAATGAGCTGAACACCATTCCTGGATCGTTGGCCCGGTACCTCTGGATCGATCCGCCGGTGTCCTTCAAAGAGCTGCTCGCAGACCTGCTTGCCGAGGCCCGATCACGTCCGTCGCGACCAATGCTTTCGAGCGGCGCGGATGGATCAATCCTTCAAGGTGCATCCTCGATAGCGGCAAAGCTCGCCTGATGCTCTATTGACGTCGTCGAAGCCCCGCGGCTTAAGCGGTGGAAGAGGCTCTCGGTTTCGTGCGACGGGAGCCCACCCGGATCGAGTTCGTTAACACGTCGTCGACACTCATCCCATTCGCGTCGAAGTCGAGTTCGGTCGCCTGCCGCCGCCGCGGTCGCCATTGCGGCACGACTTAACGGTTCGCTGTACGGGTCGACTAAGCGGGCCCTGTCGAGAAACCAAGACGCAAGATCGAGGAGCCCTTCGCTTATTGCCAGTTGTACCGCTCTACACGCAGCATCGACGACGGTAGTTGCTAACCGAGCCTCGTGACCCTCGGACTGCCACCACGAATACCCGGACAACACTCCGGCGAGTGGCTCTCCCTTCACTAGATCGAACGCAGCCCGGTACAGAGCAATCGATTCGTCGACCGAGTCGGCGCTCTTTGCTGCCACGACCAAGCGAGCAGTCCTGGTGACATCAACGGTAACCAACTCGGACAATTTGTAGTGTCCGTATCGCGAAGCATTAGGCAAATAAAGCTGTCCGGTTACGTCGGAACCAAGCGCCCTTCTGGCTGCTCCAATCGTGTTGAAGAGCGTCTTGGCGGCTGCATCGGAGTCGGGCGATCCCAACACTCGGGTTCGCAGGCGGTCGCTGCTGATGGGGTCCGGCTGATGGAGAGCCAGGTACGCGATTACCTCTGTTGCCCGCCTGATCCTCTTAGAAGGGAGCGGGTCATGAAGGCCTTCAACAGAAGGGAGGGCTGTCAGGAGTTTTACCTCCAAGTCGCCCGCGGACGAAGCAGTGGAAGTGTGAGACGACAGCCGAGCTCTGGTTTGCCAGGACCGGATTGGTGGCGACACCTCTTGAACATGTTCGGTGATCACATTGTCGTTGGGTGCCTCGTAAGGTTGAAGGGAAAGTCCCTGGGGATGAATCGCCAGCGCTCGAGAATCGACGGCTACGGGTGGGACAGGACCTAGGTTCGGTCGGACGAGCCACGAACAACCGCCGGTACCAAGCGACCACCCCTCCGGTGACCAATCGACCTTGCCTGAAAGGACAAACTCCAAGCCATCTGGTCCCGATCGAACGAGACGAATGGCCGGGACCGCAGCCCGCTTTCCGTCCGAATCCAGCTTGGACAGCAATTCTCGTAGGTGGTCAGACAGCTCCCCGAAAGCTATTTGGCCGTCCAGGTGGGAATCGGTTCGTGTTTGTGCAACGGTGCCAGCCTCCGGATGAGATGGCAGTTGAGGTTTACGAAGACGGCCCCGCCGTGCCGACCGCACGCGTCGGCTGAGCGCCAGCCCACCGAGACAACAAAAGCCCGCTGTCGCCAAGTCTGATAGCAGAACGGGGAGTTCGACTAGGGCGACACCGAGTCGTGCTCGCGTTGGGACGTTGAAGTAGCGGACTCTCGGCCGTGCACTGCTTGCTGGGCTGTGGCCATTGGAGATCCAAAATCCAAGGTTCAGGATGTGGATACGTGGTGGCGACGAGACACCGGCTCCGGGCCAGTTCGGCGTGTGGGTTCGCGTCGTTGAGCCCGTGCCCAGCCACATCCAATCGGTCCGTGCCGTCAGGTATGAGGTCGGCGCGTTTGGTCCAACTTTGCTGACAGAGTCCACCGTTGTCGAGCTGGCCCGGATCGTCGAGCTTTGAGTCCCACTGCTTCTGAGCAAATCCGACGAGTGACCGCTCCGGGACGCGCTCATCTGTGGCTGAAGGGAGACGGCTCCGGCTACAGACGTTGATACTAACGATGCCGGGACAAATGACAGGATCGCCGCGGCAATCCGGGTCGCGAGCCAGTCAACGACATGGCCATCGCTACCGCAGACTGTATCCGGGTTGTGGACCCTTTCATTGACGCGCCGACAGATTGGAATGCAACACGCCATCCAGGCGATCCATGCTGTGGTCGTCGCGAGATCGAGGGCACCTTGCGACGACAGGATCCGATGAAGTCCCCAAGATGTTGGCAAAGGCCAGCCGACTGCGACCGCCAATAAGAACGGCACCGCCGCGAGGATGGCGACGGCGACTGCGGCGGATACAAACTCGAGTAAACGTCGGCGCAAGGTTCTCCAATCAAACCGGAAGTCCGAGTATTAGGAATCGGGGCCTATCGTGATTGTTAGGTCGTACGCCACGGCTTCCATTACAGCGGGTTGTTCACTCAGACGCACCGAGCAGGGAGAAGTTGTCGTCGACATCGAAACCGAAACGGTCGAAGTCCCAACTGAGGACTGCTGACCTGACGGACAACTGATTGACACATCCAGTGTGGCATTGGCTTGCCAAGTGGCTGAAGCCGTCACGCTGCTAACCGCGCCGGTTACTGGATATGAGCTAGCGACGTCGTACGGGTAGCTCAAATAGCCAGGGTAGGTATTGGTAGCATCAGTCGTTCCAGTTGTGACCGTTGTGGAACTGGGGGCCGGAGTTGGTGGCCGGGCCAAAGCTGCACCTCCAAGCAGTGTCGGAGTTCCCCCGGCACTTGAGCTCAAGGTCTGGCTTGGGATCGGTGAGAGCTGATCAAGTTCCGGCGTCCGCTTTGCTGATCCAGTCGAACGTTTTACGAAAGTGGGAGGGTTCAACAAACTGGACACCTTGGTGGATCCGGATTTGTGATCTGTACTCTCAGATAGGGCGAAGATCAGCGCCATGACGGCCATTGATACAGCCAGCAAGACCCACCAGGTCGGGCGCGTGGATGCACGTTCGGGTCGGCGCTCAGCGCGCCGCATTTCCCCCATGGATGCAACACTCTCACTTCTGCCTGTTAGGCGCAGAATTGCTCCTCCGCCCGCCGGCGTCTGTCAGCTAGAAATCGTCTACTCCGACCGGTCATTTTGGCGAGCTCAGTCATGGAAAGTCCGAGAACCCTATTTCCGTATAGGACTGCGGCATCTGTTGGGTCGAGCTCATTGCCTTGAAGATCTTCGATTGCTCGAGCAAGGATCTCCAGATCACTGATCTCGCTCGAACTTCTGGCACCCAATCGGCGCTCAAGTTCGGGTCCGAGTGCGATTTCGCGTGCCGACCTGCGACTCACAATTTGGCGTCTCATTCGGCACCGGACTGCCGATAGGAGATCGAGCAGCGCGTATGGGCGGTCCTCCCCGCACCATTCGGTTATGACCTCCCAGGTCGTTGTTACGAGGTCTGAGAAGAACGTTCCTCCATCGGCCCAATCTCCCCCCGAGCCCCAAGACAAGCGACGAGCAACGGTAACGAGGCCTGGGAGCAGGGCCTGAAGGATTGCTCGTGGGATCAGGGGGTGTACGGACTGGGTTCGGAGCATTGCCTGCAAGACGCGTGGAGCCCAGTTCCCGTGTGGGTCGCCTATGGCGCCGCGCAGGAGAGAGACAAGCTCTTCAAGGTCCTTAGCTGCGGTTGACGCAACGTCGGGCTCAATGCCTGCGAGTAGGTCGAGGGCACGCTCGGACTCAGGTCCTCGGCTCACCGCCCGCCAGTCCAAAGTCAATTGATCGATCGGTCGTGACGAAGTTCCGTGCATGTGCGGATGGTGGAAAGACGCATTCCCCCCATGCCTCCCACCCAGAGGCTGGATCAGCGAGCTTGTAGGCAAATCTCGAAAACCCGGGCAAAGTTGCTATGGATCAGTAGCAACATTGCCGCGCACTACAGTTTCGGCGTGGACATCGAGCAGTTTTATGACGCTGATGAACGTCGGCGGCAATCGGCAGAAGTGGAGCTAGGCACCGAGTGGCGAGATGCGCAAGGCGTTCGCTACGAGTTGAATTGGATCGAAGATACTGGCGAGCTCTACGTGATGATGGAGCCTCCTCCTCCGGAATGGGAGGGTCCGTTCGGAGACATTCACGTTCAGACTGGCGACCGGGCGCACGTTGACGCAATGACAGTGTCGGTCATCGCCCAGGTGGAGTCCCATGAGCGACTCGAACAGGTCCTGGATGGATGGCAAGCGGCCATGGAAGGCGAGGACAGCGTGAATTGGCTTGCCGATCGACTGAAGGCAGAGGGGGTCGCTGACCTCAGCTGGGCCGGGGGGCCCTCCTAGCCGGAACCCTCAGACGCCGGGATGTGAGGTCATGCCGGGGACCGGTCCGTGGTGGGGGAGACGTAACCCGAGATCCGAGCGCCGTGCGAGTGGGTGTCGGCGTAGACCTGGTCCGACCCAGCCTCGACGACGCTGAATCCGGTTCGATCACCGTCGCCGTTCACGACATTCGGTCCCGCATCTCCCGGCGTAATTGAAGTTACGACTGCGACGTGTACCGCGGTCAGCGCGGCCGCATCCAGGCCGTAGACCACGACATCACCCGGCTGGGGCACGTAGCCATCTCCAATGGGGTGCCATGTCCCGTTTGCCACCCCCCATTCGTAGAAGCTTGCCGACGAGGAGTTGATGTCCCCGTTGATGAACTGGTACGTGAACGTCACCCCGGCTTGGTGCCACACCCATGCCGCGAAGTCGGCGCACCACTCCTCATCCAAATTGCTGTTGCCACAATCGGCCGAACCCGAGACCCAGTACGCGCTGTAGCGGTTGCAGTACGTGTTTGGGGGGTCGGTCCGGTAGCCGATTTGGCTCTCGGCGATGGACACGATCCGTTGTTCGAGCGGGGGGAGTTGCGGTCCACCCTTGCCGAGACCGATTACCGCAGGATCGACGCCGAGCACAACGACCCCGGCGACGACAACCGCGAGTATCGCCAGCCGGCGAAGCCGGCGTCGGCGCCGCGGGGGTCGACGAGGACGCCCGTACGGCAGCAGCTTCGGCTCCATTAACTGCGTCACTCAACTCCCGGACAAGAGGGCCGATTCGCGCCCTGTGGCGAAGGGCCGCGACTGTCCATGCTAACGGGGCCGATATCGAGTTCGAAGGACGCCCGTTTTGCTGGTGGTTATTGGCTCTATGGACCCGAGGTTGGTGTCGACCCCGTTCCGGAGGGTCGGGTGCCTGGGACGGGTGGAAACGTCGTCGGCAGGTCGGGGATTTCGGACTGATTGCTGTTCGCGACGGCGCACTGAGCCTGTAGAGCAGAGATCAGGTGGCTCTCGTCGACCTGACCGACCTCGTTGAGAGTGGTCATGAGTGCGTTCCACTGGCCATCGGCCGAAGTCGCTGCCGCGGCAAGTGGTTCGGCCGCCTGAAGTTCGTCGTTCGCTTTCCTCAAGTCTTGCTGCATCGTTGATCGATTTGTGGCACGCATCCCGGCTTCGTAGGACACAATGGACGAGTGGACCCGACCACAGGCTTGGCGGGCCAGCGCCAGCGCTGACTGGTCACCGCAGGCAGAAAGCGCAACGGCCGAGACTGCAACGACTCCCAACACGAAGCCGCCGCGCTTCCACATCTCGATCAACCAAGCCAGCCGACGGCGGCCTCGAGGAGAAACCGGCTCACTGCGAGACTCCGGTCGAAGACTTCGCAGAGCAGCTCCTCGCCAGCCAGGATCTTCGCGAGCGAAACCGGATGCCGGGCAAGGACGCTCAAGCGACGTTCCGGACCGTCGGTCGCGGAGGCAAAAGAGTCGATTGCCGAGACCTCGAGAGGTAGTTCGATGCCGCCAATTCCGGCCAGGTCGATCGCCAGGCGGAGGAGGTCCGGCCCCTGAGGAAGTGGGGGGAGCGCCCAGGTAAAGGTAAGGGGAAAGTGGTATTCGTCGGGAGGTTCTTCGTCGTCGGCCAACCCGAGGACGGCGTCTTCGAAAGAGAGGAGCACTCGGGGGTCAACGTCGAGGGCGAGGTGCAGATCGACCGGACCTCCGCAACCCTCCTCGGGATGCAGGTCCACCTCCCAAACCTGTCGGAGTGAGTAGGTCTCAACGAAATGGCGCTCGTCGTGGACGTGGAAGCCATGGTCGACCGAATGGTCCTTCAGATCGGCGACGTAGCCGGCAACGTCTATTGCTGCCACAGGCAGCCCAGCCTAGTGGTGATCAAGCTGGCCCTTCCCTGGAGATAGGGTCGGCCCGTGGACGACCTTGCCCTGCTTGAGGTCCTGTTTGAGGCATCAACTGCGGCGCGAGCCGCCCTCGACGGACTGGAGGATTGGGGTCCGAACGGGGAGCGTCCGGGACAGTATCGGCTCGATGTTGTCGCTGACGCGGCAGCGGTCGCGGTGCTCAGCCAGTCGGGGATTCCGATCCTGTCCGAGGAGTCCGGTAGGACGGACGGACCGTTGCCATTGTTGGCTGTGCTCGACCCAATCGATGGCTCTACGAACGCGTACCGGGGGATCCCTATGTACTCGACCAGTATCTGCGTCTTCGATGGCGAGGGCCCCCGAGTCGGGACGGTGGTGAATCACTGCTCAGGGCAGAGGTACCACGCCGTTCGGGGCTCGGGTGCCTGGCGAGACGACGACATCATCACCCCGTCGAAGTGCGACTCGCCCTCCGAAGCCGTGATTGGCCTGTCCGGCGTGCTGTCCGGAGGCCTCGAGCATTGGCAGTACCGAACCTTTGGATGCGCTTCGCTTGAGTTCTGTGCCGTCGCAGAGGGAAGTCTCGACGCGTACGTGCTCGGGCAGGGGAACTCGCTACGACCTTGGGACTACCTCGCCGGTTTGCTGATCTGCGTGGAAGCGGGAGCGTCGGTATCCGAGCTTGATGGTCACGATCCCTGGATCCGTTCGGACGATCCTCGCCGACCGGTCGCGGCGGGGACACATCGTCTCCTCCAGGCGATCCTGGCCGGGGCTGCTTGAGTTCGCAGGTCCGATCGGCCGTCAGCCATTCTCAGGATCGACGGTGCGTGGTTTGCGCGAACTGTGCGGCACCGGTGCCTGCCACGCGACCGAACACCGCCCCACTGGTCAGTCCAGTGCCGCCCGGATAGTTGAAATAGAACAGATCTCCCACAATTTCACCGGCCGCGTAGAGGGCCGGGATCGGTTGACCGTATATATCGATCACGTTCGCTGACGAGTCGATCTTGAGACCGCCGAACGTGAAGGTGATCCCGCAGGTCACCATGTAGGCCTCGAACGGTGGCTCGGAAATCGTGTTGGCCCAGTTCGACTTCGGTGGATCGAGGCCCTGAGTGCTGAGACCGTCCTTGATGTTGGGGTTGAACGGGATTTCACTCCGAACTGACTCGTTGAAGCGCTCCACGGTGTTGAGGAACCCCGCCTGGTTGACACCTTCCAGCCGACCGGCGAGCTCCTCGATCGATCCTGCTTTTGCGGCCGTCACCTCCCGAATTCGGTACTCGCCCCTCAGCAAGTCGGAGACCTTGGAGTCGAAGATCTGCCACGCGAAGTGGCCGGGCTGCTCGAGGATCCGACGTCCATATTTCGCGTAGGTGAAATTCCGGAAGTCGGCCCCTTCGTCAACAAACCGCTCACCATTGGCGTTCACCATGATTCCAAGTGGGTAGCTGTGTTTTTGAAAGCCGTCACCCACCGCGAGGTCCCCAAAGTCGGGTGAATTCATGTCCCATGCGACGGCGTGGCAACCAGACCAGTGCCCGGCCGAGCTGGCTCCGATGTCCAGGGCCATACGGATCCCGTCACCCAGGTTGAATCGGGTCCCGCGCACTTTGGCGAGGTCCCAGCCGGGACCCAGGTACCGGGTGCGCCACTCGCGGTTGGCCTCAAACCCACCGGAAGCCAACACGACCGCGTTGGCGGGAACCTCATAAGTTTCACCGCGGGATCTCACCCTGACGCCACAGACCTGGTGGCCGTCGAAGAGGAGATCGATGGCTCGGGTCTCGTATTGGATGTCGATGTCGCGTCGCTCTGCGGCCGTGACCAGCTGATCGATGAGGCCTGGGCCGCCGCCGTTGACTTCGACGGCCAGACCGCCCCAGAACTGGAACTTTCCGGCGACCTTGAACGCCTGCCGACCGTAGGATGGCTGAAACCGAACGCCACTTTGGTGCATCCATCTCAGGGTCTCGAAGCTGTTGTCCACCAAAACCTCGACCAGCTCGGGGTCGGCTCGGTTCTCGGTCACCCGTGCCATGTCGGCAAAGAACTCTTCTCGGGAGTAAGAACCGAAGTCGGTCTCGCGCTGCTCGGTCTTTGTCAGGTCGGGCATCAGCTCCATTAGGTCGGCGACCCCGCCAAAGGCCACTCGCATCGCTCCGCCGGTGAAGGTCGAATTGCCTCCTCGTTCGGCGCGGGGGGCGATTTCGATGACCTTTACCGACGCGTCTCGGTCTCGCGCCGCAAGCGCGGCACAGAGCGCCGCATTGCCGGCACCGACAACGACAACATCGGTTTCACTCATCTCGGCCAGGCATCATACGGCCGCGTCTAATCGTGACGACGAGGCAATCGCTAGAGCCGGGTGCACCCGAGGCTGTGCCGGACACCCAACCGGGGGCGAGGAGCCGCCGTTAGCATGCGCCGGTGAAGTCGGATGCTCGTCGTTCGGCCAAAAGGGGCACATACCTGCTCTTGGCGTTGGTTCTTCTCCCATTCGGAGTGGAGTGGGTTCGCCTTCAGTTCTTCGGGAGCAGAGTGCTGTTCCTGACCGAAGACATCGCCATCGCCGATTACAACACCCGGCTGGCGATGCACGGTCAGATGTTCGTCGGCGTCTACGACCGCTACGGATGGCATCACCCAGGACCCGCTCTCTATTACGTTTTCGCCGCCTTCTACTGGGTCTTCGGCTCGGCGCCCCGAACTTTATTCGCCACGTCGTTGCTCCTCGCTCTTCTGAGCGTGGGGGCCTCGGTGCTGGTGGTCCAGCGACGGGCCGGCGCCGCCGCCGGCCGCGCGTGTGCCTTAGCGGGTGGCTTGTTCCTGATCTTTCTGGCGCAATCGACCACCTCTCCCAATTCTCTCGACGTCATGTCGATACTCACCAGTCCCTGGAATCCCGACGTGGTCATCGCCCCGACGCTCCTGTTCATGGTGCTGGCCGCCTCGGCCGTCGACGATGCTCCGAGCATGGCTGGGATGCTGGTCATCGGGTCGTTCCTTGTCGAGACCGACATCGGAACAGCTCCTCTCGTGGGCATCGTGTCCGTTGGGGTTATCTGCACGGCTCTGGGTCGTTTCGTCTATCGGCGCTGGATCCGCACGAAGCCCGGCGCGAAGGCGGAGAAATCCACAGCTGCAGCACCTGCGAGGAGCGCCTGGCGACGCCCAATGCTCTCAATGATCCTCGGTGCAGCTTTTCTCGGACTCATCTGGTGGCCGCCGCTACTGCAGCAGCGATCCTCCCATGGCAACCTCACCGCAATTGGCAATTTCTACGCACACCATGGCAACGCGCTGACCCGTAATGGTCTGCTCACCACGTTTGATTACCTGGCCAAGGCAGCGAGCGGCTCTGGGGTCGCTCGGAGCGCCGGACTCGCCACGGTCCCATTCGCGCACGCCGTGATTGCCCTGACTGCGGTGATCATCGTGCTTGCCGCCACAGCCCTCGCCGTTCGCCGCCGTCCCGGTTATCTGAGGTCTCTCGTCTTGGTGGTAGCCGTCGGGCTATTGGCGAGTGCCCTCGCAGGAAACGACGTTGTTGGACCGACCTTTGGCTACCTGATGGAGTGGGCACTTGGCGTCGCTGCAGCCTTGGTCTTCGCTGCTGCCGGCACCGTCGGACTCCTGCTCAGCCGCAATTGGGGACGGATGCCGGTGCCTGGTCGGCGCACCGTGCTTGCCGTCGGAAGCGTGGTTGGTTGTACAGCGGTGGCGGCCATCCTCGGTGTCCAAGCCGCCACGTATCCGGCGCTCTCTTCGGTGAGCTACCCGGCCATCGGGCGAGCGGCGAACGAGGCGGCGGTCGCACTGCGGCCATCGGATCTGCCCACCCAGATCGACCTCCGCGCCAACTCGCTCACCGCCATCGATATGTACGCGGGCTTTGTCGACGCCCTCTCGCGCCGGGGTGTCGACTTGGTCATCGAACCGATCTGGTTCAACTCTTTCGGCAATGGATGGTTCGGACTCCACGGACGCTTGCAGGCTGGGCCTTATCGCAGCCTCACCACCGTCTCGATTTCGAGTCCCAACGCGCCGCCGTTGGCCGTCCGGCGGCGCACCGTTATCTCGGTACGTGTGGTCGCTACGCTTGAAGCCCGACCTCGCCCGCCGGTCGGCGCCAGGCAAGATGCCAGCCGACTCGTGGACGCGACAACTGGGTTTTGGAATGTTTTTGCTCGCCCGTGGAGCACATCCGGCGAATGGTGAACGGGCACCGATTCCTTCTTAATAACTTCTGACCAAATTCCCAGACCCCTCCCAGTGTCTACCCAGCGTCCCCCCAGAGGGAGGGAGCAACCTAGGAGAGTGCGGTCATACGGCCCTAGGCAGCTCTGGACGATCCGTCATGCCGAGAGCGAGTGGAACGTCGTCGGCCTGATCCAAGGGCAAACTGACGTGTCGCCTCTTACTGCCAGGGGCCACACGCAGGCGATGGCGCTGGCGAGGCAGTTCCGGGTTGGGTCCGTCTCCACGGTTATTTCGAGCGACCTTCGTCGAGCTGTCCAGACGGCGATGCCGCTCGCAGCGGCGCTTGGTCTCCCGGTTCACCTCGATCCACGTTTGCGGGAGCGATCGTATGGAGTTTTGGAGGGCCAGCCCACGTCCGTTCTCACCTCCGCCGTCAGTGGGATCGAGGACGATCGCGTGGTTGATCCCGGCTGTCGGCCCCCTGGTGGTGAATCGATCACCGAGCTTTGGTGGCGAGCGGCTGCGTTCTTGAGCAGCTTGGCCAACGGTGAGGGGGATGTCGTCGCCATAGTCCATGGGGGCAGCCTTCGCGCTCTGCAAGCCTGCTCAGAGGGGACTCCGCCGAACTTGATGACGTGGACCGCCAAATCCAACTGTGCCATCCAGCGTCTAGATCTCTACAACTTCGATAGCCCTGCCGGGATGGGGGCTCACGTGAAAGAAGAGGTAGCACCGTGAACTGCACCGCACTACGACTGCCGGAGCGCTCATCCAAACCACGGGTCGACGGTTTGTGCATGGTTGTAGATGGTGGGCTCCCCCTTGGGCACTTCGCCGACCTGGTGGAGAGCGCTCACGAGTACATCGATTTCATGAAGTTTGGATGGGGGACAGCCCTAGTGACGACCAATCTGCGAGACAAGATCGCGGTGTTACGAGATTATGAGATCCCCTTCTACTTCGGCGGCACCCTCTTGGAGAAGCACATCCTCCAGGATCGCCTTGATGCTTTTCGGGATCTCTGCCATCAGTTCTCCTGCTCTCATGTCGAGGTGTCCAATGGAACCATCCCCTTGTCCAACACCGAGAAGGCCGGGTACATACGAAAGCTCTCCGACGAGTTCACCGTGATCTCCGAGGTTGGCTTCAAAGATCCCGAGCAGTCCGAGAAGCTGCCACCGTGTGACTGGATCGAGTTCATCCATGAGGATCTCGAGGCCGGGGCATCGCTGGTAACCACCGAGGCTCGGGAGAGCGGCCGATCGGGTATTTGTCGGCCGGACGGGCAACTGCGATTCGGACTTATCGAAGAGATCCTGGCCTCCGACGTACCGATTGATCGGCTCTTGTTCGAAGCTCCGTCGACAACCTTACAGACCTACTTCATCAAGCGGGTCGGGCCGAATGTCAATCTAGGCAATATCGCTGCGGGTTCTGTTCTCGGCCTGGAGACTCTGCGCCTCGGACTGCGAGCCGACACCCTCATCGACCTTGAGGTGACGTAGGAGTGCGAAATCACTTGAACGCTTTCCACCTTGCCATTCCCTCGTTCAGCCTTCCCGAGTCTGAGCACTTCTACGTCGACCTGCTCGGCGCCAAGCTGGCTCGTCGCTATGACGATCGGATCACCCTGGACTTTTTCGGCGATCAGCTCGTCTGTCACGCCACCACCCCGGCACCGGCGTCTAGCCCCCTCGAGCTTTACCCGCGACATTTCGGGATCACGTTCGTGGCTGAGGAGGAGTTCCTGGCGCTCTACGAGTTGGTGCAGCTACGCAAGATCCCGATCTTCCGAGACATTACGACACGCTTTGAGGGCATGGCTGAGGTGCACCGCACCTTTGTGCTCGTCGATCCTTCCGACAACCTCATTGAGTTCAAGCACTACAGCGACCCAAGAATGATGTACTGAGGTGGTTCTCCAATCGGCCTTCCGCAGGTATTCGCCGAATCCGATCAGCCGACCCAATCGGCTGAACGAACTCATCGCCGTCCGGGCTCTTACTTCGGCGAGTCGATCCTTCGCCGAAGATGCACGAAGCGATCGGCGCCTTTGCTTTGGAGACCTTCCGCAGGCAGTCCGCCAATGGTCTCGTGTGCTCGATGACCTGGGAGCGCCGGTGGGCAGCTCGGTGGGAGTGGCCATCAAGGACCCTCTGGACTTTGTCACCGCATTCTTGGGCGTGATTGGTGCAGGGAGATGGGTCGCCCCGATCGACCAGAGTGCTCCCGATGCCGCCATTGCCGCCTCATGCCAACGCCTCGCCCTCCCCCTCGTGCTCGCAAGCCGAACCGCCCCGGGAGGTCTAGAGCTCAACTGGGTCCCGCTGTCCGAGGGAGCACGCGGATCAGTCCGTGCGGTGATCGCCGAGCGCTCCTTTCCATCTGGGCGACTTGATCTCAATGAGACGGCGTCGGGTGGTGTCTTGCTCTCCTCATCAGGTACGTCCGGGACACCGAAGGTAATCTCGCTTGATGAGGCGCTCTTACTTCATCGAGCCGGCGCAATCGCCTCACATCACGAGTTTTCGGCCTCCGATCGGGGATTCAATCCGCTCCCGTTGTTTCACATCAACGCCGAAGTGGTCGGGCTGCTCTCGTCACTCGTGGCGGGTTCAAGCATCGTCTTGGACGATCGGTTCCACCGATCTGGGTTCTGGGAGCTCATTGCTGCTCGAGCGATCACCTGGATCAACGCCGTACCCGCAATAATTGCCCACCTGAGCGACCGATCACCGAGCGAGGAGGTCCCTGCCGGAGTTCGGTTCATCCGATCGGCGTCCGCACCCTTACCTCTGGCCACGCACCACAGGTTCTCCAGAAGCGTAGGAATCCCCATTCTGGAGACCTACGGCATGACGGAAGCGGCCAGTCAGATCACCGCCAACCCCCTCCAGGGTGTGCGCAAGCGAGGGTCGGTAGGAACTCCCGTCGAAGCCGAGCTTCGAATTGCACCGATGGACCTCCGCGAGGAAGTCCTCGATGGATCGGGTCTGTCCCGCCGGGTCGGTCGCGTGGAAATCCGTGGTCCGGGAGTGATCTCCCGTTATTCCAGTCCCGGATACGAAGATCGATTTGCTTCCGACGGCTGGTTGCGAACCGGAGACCTCGGCTACCTCGATGAGGACGGATACCTCTTCTTGGTGGGTCGGGAAGATGACGTCATCAATCGGGGCGGATTCAAGGTGATGCCACGAGACATCGAAGAGGTCATCTTGGCTGAACCATCCGTGAAGGAGGTGGCCGTCGTGGCACGATATGACGAGGCATTGGGCGAGGTTCCGGTGGCCTTCGTCGTCCTTCGTCACGACAGCCCGGAGCCAGACGAGCTGGCGAAGGCGATGACGGCAATCGAGCGTCACTGCGCGATCACATTGGCACGTCCAAGCCGACCCGCCGCTCTCCATGTCGTGAAAGCCCTCCCGACCGGGACAAACGGAAAGCTGCATCGTCGAGCGCTCTGGCAAGAGCCGGTGGTCTCGCTGGCCTCAGCGGCCCTGCGTTGAGCTCAGCCACCCTCTCAACGAGCGAACGGGTCCGTCCGCCCCTGGATGTGCAAGCGGACAGGGCTGGGGCAGAAGTCTCACCCCAAGCTCCTCGCCAACGGCTTGACCACATCGACGCGATGCGGCCCGTCAAACAGGCGGGAGTTGTCTCCACTCACACGCTGTTGGCCTTTGCACCGGTGGCCAGTCTTGGCGTCGGCGGGTCTCTCGTGCTCCTTCACGTCACCCGAGAGGCGTTCTTGTTCGTCTCATCTTGCATGCTCACTTACAGCGCAATGGATTTGGCTCGTTCGGGGTGGAGGCACTTCTACTGGCGACGGTTCCTCTCGGTTGGCCTTCCTTATATCTGTTGGACATGCATCTACTTCTGCTTGACGCTCAGATCGTCCGGCGACACCGGGTTCGCCGCGTTTGCCCATCTCATGTACCTCTTGGGTACCGGCTACTACCAGCTCTACTACTTGATCGTGGTGATGCAGTTCTATGTGATCTTTCCGCTCCTCTTGTTCCTGATAAGACGTATCCATCGTCACGATCTGTTGTTGGCCGTGAGCGGTATCGTTCAAGTCGTCTTCATCAGCTTGATGCATTGGGGCGTGTTGCCGTCCACGATGCGCGGGTTCTGGGCGTCACGTGAGATCACGTCGTACCAGTTCTACCTACTGGCCGGGATGGTCGTCGCGTTCCATCTCGACCAGGTGCACGATTGGTTGAGGTCGCACGTTCGGCTGATCGTCTTGGCCACCGTTGTCACCGCCGCTGTTGCCGAAGCGTGGTTTACCATTGCCACTACCGGAGCGGAGTCCTGGCTAGGGGACGCCTCTGACCCATTCCAGCCAATCGTCATCCCATTCAATGTGGCGGCCATCGCCGCCATATACGTGCTGGGCGTCTACCTCGTGGATGAACGGCGTAGTCGGCGAACGCGCGCCATCGTTCGGGTGGGGTCGGATTACTCCTATTCTGTGTATCTCGCGCAAATGGTGTTCATCACGGCGCTTACCTGGTTGGGTTGGCGTTCATTGGATCACACCTTCTCGTGGCCGGTTGTCAGCGTCGCGACCATGGGTCTGGTCTATCTAGCCTGCGTCGTCTTGGGCGTCCTGCTAGCACGCACGCGACTGTCAGTGGCCCTTACCGGGCGGCCCCGTCAATCATGGGGCACACTCGTTACGCACCTACCGAAGGTTTGTAAAGGTGCGAACGCTGAGGGTATTACGAAGACCTAGAGAGCTGGGTGGAACGCCAACGTGCTGAGATCCATCGGGGCGCGTCGGCCTCTCGATGCGACCGCGGGCGCCGTCGGGACTCAATCGTCCGGTCAGGGGTTGCGGCTGACAACACTGGCTATCGCCGACGCGATAATCCGATAGCCCAAATCATTGGGATGTGGGTTGGGGCCCAAGGGTGGGCTCGCGCACATCCAGGTGATATCGCACATCTGGTCGGCGCCTGGGTCAGACACAGACGTCTCGCCACCGAAGTGATCGAACGCCGCCTGAACGTTGGCCAACTCGATTCCGCGTTGTGTGTAAACCTGATCGAGGAGGTCGTTGAGTTGGTCGACAATGCCAACACTCCGGAGCGCAAACAATTGGTCATGCTGGTCCCCTCGATCGTCGGCCAAGTAGGGGTCGTAGTGATTGAGTCCGATGATCTCCGTGTCCGCTGGGGTCACTGCCTGGATGTCCCTCAGAATCTCGGGAAGCTGTAGTCGAATGCGGTCGAGTGCTCGGCTCACGCATGCGGAATCCACGGTCTCGTGTATCAGACATCGCGAGACATCGTTGAAACCAAGATCGACCGTCACTAGCACCGTCGAGCCTGGGTTGTCTCGAAGGAAGGTGACGACTGCCTGGATTTGGGAGTTCGGTGCGGCATAGCACCGGTCGCCCCCTTGCAACATCGTCTGAGTCGTCTCGCCCGGACAGCCCGTGTGTACGACCTGGAGGTCCGGCCATCGGGAACTTTCGAGTGTGACTAGATCATTGGCGTATCCGTCATCGGTTGGTTCACCGCTGACCGCATTCGGAGTTGGCTGGAAGCCAACCGATAAAGATCCCCCCACGGCCACGTAGTAATGGGGAGTGACCTCGGCCGCCGAGCCCTGCCCAATCCACCCTCCGAGAACGATGGATACCACCGAGAGAATGATCGTGACGCGCGACATCCGGCTCGCATTCCTCTGGCTGAGGCCCGTCCACAACCCACCGAGTCTCGATTGATCAGTTCCCACTTGACCACTTCCCCTGCGGCGTCGTTACTACTGAGCCGATCACCTCGGGCCATGGTCGCACACGGGTCCTGCCGCCGCGCGTCAGCACGAATCTCTTTATTGCGCTGACGACTGGCCCAGCCGCGGGGTGTGCCTACGTGTAGCTCCTGTCCAGGTAAGTGGGCGCTCAGCTCAGTTTGGTTAGAGCAGTTGGCTTACGACCAATCCGGGCGCGGCACGACTCTCTCCTTGCTGTCCCTGGAAACGTGACCAAGGATGGAGTCACGGTGACCGAAGTTTGGGTTGAGCCGTCCTTCGAGCAGGGCTCGCGCTCAGGATGACAACCGCACTCGTCGTTCGGGACCGGGACTGTGGTCGCGTTGGACAAGCAAGTCTCACAGCGTTGTGCTTGGACGGAAACGTGGGAGAAAGGACCAAAAAACCAGCTAGATAGAATGAGAGAAGGGCGCTTAGCTCAGTTTGGTTAGAGCAGCTGGCTTACAACCAGCAGGTCGGGGGTTCGAGTCCCTCAGCGCCCACAGGGTTCTAGTAACGCTCCTCTGGCTCTCCCTTGAGGGTCTTACTGGCTCATCGGAATCTGGCGGGGCGCGCCCCTCAGCGGACCACGATCGAGCCCAGCACCCGCCAGTTCGGCCGGCCGGCATAGAGCAGAGCCCGGATCCGGTAGTTCTCGAAGTTGCGGAACCCGAAC
>Ga0302325_10004442_pt1 | contig 32443 bp, 34 predicted proteins | sample Palsa_T0_2_FD_201948 | JGI IMG/M metagenome (GOLD analysis project Ga0302325, IMG submission 201948) | Peat permafrost microbial communities from Stordalen Mire near Abisko, Sweden - Palsa_T0_2 | ecosystem: Environmental > Terrestrial > Soil > Palsa > Peat permafrost | place: Sweden: Abisko... | reverse complement strand
ACCGAAACGGGCTGCGCCACGCCGCCCCATCGACAACACCATCCCAGCAGCCACCCCCATGGTCTGCATCACATGACGACCCCCAGATCGCACAAATTTGCGACCGACCCTTGACATAGGAGCAACAACACTCCGCGGTTTGATGTAATCGGGGAGACAGGATTTGAACCTGCGGCCGCCCGGCCCCCAGCCGGGCTCTGGGAGCCGCGGCCAGTCGAAAACCCTGACTCCAACGGGGTTTCGTTGTCTGACGAGGCGGACAGTTGTGCTCAGTTTGATGCCCCCGTTGATGCCCTCTGGTCGCACGAGCCGCTAGCTGAACGGCGCCCGGCCGGATCGGTCATGCTGGTTGTGCTCGCAGCCGTCGTGCTCGAACCGAAGCTGGGCGTCGAACGGCGAATCCGGTGAGGTGCACGCGCCCCAGTCGGAGCCCAACGGTCCAGTGAGCGGGCAGTAGAAGCGGCAACTTCCGCATTGCTGCGCCCACCACTCGTCCTGGTACTGCTCGCTCGCCTGGTCGCGGTTCAGTGCGATCTTCTGATCCCAGCGCTGGTGCAACCTGTCGCTCTCGTACGTCATTGGCGGTCGACTCGCGCGCCGTGGCGGTACTCGGCGACGACTTCGATCGTGCCAATGATCGCGTCGTTGAACCGCTCGAGTTCCTCTGCGGGAACCCAATACTCGGTGTGCAGCTTCGCGCCGACCTGCTGCGGGGCGTACGCGGCGAGCGTTGCGGAGGGCACCTTGAATCGCGTGACGTATCCGACGTGGGCGTGGCGGACATCGGTGGAGTTCCAGTCGCGGGCGATCTGCTCTGCGTACTCGAAGTTCGTCACCGGGTAGAAGATCGGCTGCTCCGGTAGCCGAGGCGGGTAGCGCCGGAACCCCGCTGCCTCGATCAGCGACAGCTCATTGCGACCTACCGGACGCCAGAGCGTCGTGACCCCGTCGCGCCGCAGCGCCCCGGCGAACGTGATCTCCTCGGCCGTGGCCGCCCGGAAGCTGGTCAGCCCAACCGCGGCGAAGCGGTCCTCTGGCCCGTCCGATCGTACGCCGAGCCACTCAAGGGCAGCATTGATCGCCCAATCCCCGCCGGCAAGTTCAGAGGCTCCAGCGAATTCCTCGCCCGGCGGCGTTCGCAGCGGACCGAAAGACTCGACGCCAAGCTCGTAGCTGATCGCTGCTTGCGCGCCGATCCCGCCGAAGAACTCAGCCTCGATGTACACCGCACGGGAGTGGCGACTCAGCCGGACTAGCAGGTCAACGACGCCCTGTTGGGGCCGCTCGCCGCCCATCATGGAGCGTTCTTTCGTGACGACCAGGGCGTATCCCTGCCTCAACAGGAACGCCCGATCTACTTCCATCTCGCGGGCGCACGCTTGCGAGATCACGACTCCCGAGAGAACAAAGCTCACGCCCGAAAGTCTCCCAAGTCTGGACGTGCCCGAATCGCTGTCGGGGGCCTGTCTTGCATTGGATGCAATGCATGCAACCCTTGCGTTCGGTGCAATACTGGTGGTATGTCGATCAAGACCGCATCGCGTGCCGAGTACGTTCGCGCACTTCCAACGTTCGCCGAGGCGGCCACGCTGATCGGGATCGATCCGTCGGGCGTCAGCAGAGCCGTCAAGAAGCTCGGGATCGAGCCGCTGCCCTGGGGGAACCGCGAGAAGCACCTGGCGGTCGCCGACGTGTTCCGGATTGCGATCCACGCCAAGAGGCTTGCACTGGAGGAAGTCGGCGGGGGGCTGCTCGATTGGGCTCAGCGGGAGCATCCGGAGCAGGCGGACGCGATCCAGGCGGAGGTCGATGCGTTCTTCGCCTCGCTGCCGGAGCCGAAGGCGACTCCTCGCGATCAGTTCATCGCCGAGTTGCGCGCCGGGCTGCCGCCTGAAGCGGCCGAGCGAGCGAGCGAGATCTATCTCGACCTCGCCTCGAACACGAAGTAGTCACCGCGGTATCCATCGCGCGTCGACCCTCGGACGAGGCCAAGACTCGCCAGTTCGCCCGGCGCGAGTTCGATCGCGTTGTCGATGACCAGGCCGATCCGCCCGCGGTCGATGGTCAGTCGGTCGATCGCGAGGCCTGTGGAGAGCAGCAGCGACAACGCAACGAGGTAATCGACCCGGACGCGCTCAGGCACGGCTGATCGCACCGCGGCAGAGGTCACGAGGTGCGGCCGACGCCGGCCCGGCTCGAAGTGCCAGCTGAGAACAGCAGCGACGCGCTGCCCGGCCGCGATGTCCGCTGCAAGCAGCCGACGGCCCTTCGCTCCGTCAGCGGAATGCCACGTCCGAAGCGGCTCGCGCGAAACGGGCGACGGGTAGAGATGCCGCTGACTCGTCGCGAGACGCCAGCGAGCCGCCCGGAGCCGAGATCGTCCGGTGACGGCATCAGGTGGTCGAGCTCAACCCGAGTCTCGGCGTCGCCGCCGCGCCGGCCGCCGGTGACGGTGATGACCGCGGCGAGCCGGTCAACCAGCTCCGCCGCCCCGCCGCCGTGACTCACGCGCCGCGACGCCTCACGGCAGGCGTGGCAGCAGGCGGCGCTGGCGTGGGGTCAGACCGCTTCGCCTCCGCTGGAAGCCTGGTGCCCGGTGCGCCGAACACGCCGTTGACCAGCTCCGCCTCATTTGCGCCGGGCGCGTAGTGCGTGTAGACCATCGTCGTCTTGATGTCCGCGTGACCCATCCACGCCTGTAGCGTCCGGAGCGGCACGCCGGCGGCCGCGCAGCGCGTGCCGAACGTGTGCCTCAGATCGTGGAAGCGGATCTCGCGAACACTCGCCCGTTTCAGCGTCCGCTTGAACCGCTTGCTCACTTGGCTGCGCTCGAGGGGGTGGCCGGTGTGGGGGTGCCCGAACACGAGATCGTCCTCGGCCTGGTACGCGGAGGCTTGGAACAGCAGCTCCAGCTCCTGGCCGACGCGGTCAGCCATCGGCACCGCCCTGGACGACAGGCGTGACTTGGGCGTGCGGAACTTGCCTCTCACGTACGGCCGGACCACGCGGACCTTCTGTGCCGCCCAGTCGACGTCACGCCACCGCAGGCCGAGCAGCTCGCCCTGCCGCAGGCCGGCCATGGCAGCGGTGAGGTAGAGCGCACGGTCTACGCGGGCGAGATCATCGTCGAGCACGGCCTCGGGAGTTGCGCGGTAAAGGTAGATGGCGGTCGCGGCGGAGCATCCGAGGCGTTCGCCGACCTGCTGCCATTCGAGGAACTCGATGTCTCGCAGCGTTCGCGCCTGCGCCGCCCTTGCGAGCGTCGCCGGTGTGTGCCGACAGACAGGGGTGGTCGCCGCGGCGAGCAGCGCGTCGAGCTCGGCCTGGTCCAGGAAGTGGATCTCGGTGTCGTCGTCCTCTGACGAGGCGGGCTTGTCGACGGCACGGCACGGGTTCGCGTGGGCCCACCCCTTGGAGACCGCGAACTCGAAGATGCCGTTCAGATGGACGTACAGGTTGCGGACGGTCTTCACCGACAGCTCCGTGAGGCCGCGGTCCATCCGGTCCTCGGCGTCGAGGCAGGCATCGATGAAGTCCTCGACGTCGCCGGTCGTGATCTCGTCGACGGCCGTCTCGCCGAAGTGCGGCGCGAAGTGGATCCGGATCTCGGATTCGTAGCTGGCGAGCGTGGTGTCGGGCTTTCGGCCGCTGCGGGCGAGGTGCTTGATGCGGCGATCTCCGACCTCGGTGAGCGTCATCCGCTCGGCCACCGGCGGCGGTGCCGCGTTCGTCTCCAACATCAGCTCGCGCAGCCGCGCCTCGGCCTGGGTCCGTGTCAGGCCTTCGCGGCTTCCGGGCTGGCGCATCGGACCGAGCGAGCGCTTCACCAGCTTGCCGCGGATGTACCACTGCCCGTACCAGCGATTGCCCTTCTCGAACACGACCCCGGTGCCGCGGGGCCGGCGCTGACGTTGCCGGGCAGCTCGATGCTTGGCTGTCTCATCCGTCACAACTCGTTCGACGCTATCGACCGCTCCGGCGTTTGGCTTGCCCAGGGGCGAGAGCTGGTCGGCCGCTGGAGATGCGGGACGGGTCACGGTCGGCGGCGGGCGGGCAGTCCGCGCTCACGGGAGTCGATCCAGGCCTCGATCGACTCGCTGCGGAACCTGACGGCCCGACCGAGGCGGATGTGTGGGAGCCGGCCCGCGCGCACCTCGCGGTAAACCCAGTCGGTCCGGACGCCGAGGTAGTTCGCCACGTCCTCCGCCTCGAGCAACCGGGCTGAGTCACTCACGGGACGCACGACGCCACTGCTGACGCGCCCCGGCAGGTCACGCATGGCTGATCGCCTGGATCGTCACGGCCGCGAGCGTTGTGCTCCCGGACGGTTCATGACGAACGGTGGAGTGGCGAGGCGGCGCAAGCACTTGTATCTCCCATTGCTTCGAGGATTCGGGTCTTGGGCGGCGAAGTTGACGATAACGGACTTACGTGGATTACGCTATGGTACATCACCAGGAGGATCCCATTCGTGACTGACGAGAACGAGTCAGACCCCGCCGACGACCCATGGCTCACGCTCGCCGAGATCGCCGAGGAGCTGCGCGTGAACCCGGCTACCGTGAGGTTGTGGGTCAGGCGCGGTCGGCTGAAGGCGATGCGGGCCGGACAACGCAAGCTCTTGGTCCGACGATCGGAGCTCGACCGGATGCTCGCCTTGACAGATCCGGCACGGGCCGCGCCTGCGCAGCCGCGGATACCGGAACCGCTGCGTCCTGTGTTCTCCCGCCCGTTGATGGGACAGGTGGCCAGGGCCAGGGCAGACATGGACCCGGCCGTCATCCGCGATGCGATCAAAGGGATGCAGGAGGCCGAGGCCGTCTTTGACACGGCCGTCGAGGCGAGCGACGACGCGCCACCCGACCCGGGCTTCCCGCAACGGATCCGCGCCGTCGCCGAGGCGAGCCTGCAGCGAGCCGATGCGCTTGGCGCCGCCGACCGGATACCCGGGTTCAGGTGGACGCCGGTGACCGATCCGCAGCCGGTGATCCGCTCCCACGAACTGCGGCCGGGCGCGAACCGTCCCGGTCCCGCTCACATGTGGCAGAGCTACGACATGGCCGTCGAGCGGCTGGCCATCCACGTACAAGGCAACGTGATCAGTTTCGTCGCCCACGAGTTCCGAGAGATCGGGTGGGTGCTGAACGAGATCGCCGACGCGTTGGAGCAGGATGCTCCGACGGTCGACAGCGACGAGCCATCGGACGCTGGTACGCCGCCTGAGACGCAAGGGCGGCGGGGGTGAGCGGTGTGGCGCGGTCCGAGAGCCGGTCCGCAGTTCCCAGACTCGGGCGGACAGGGTCGCGGACCATCGCAGACCGCCGTCCGCCCCGCCGCTACTGGAATCCCGGACAAGCCCCGGCCTCTTTGTGGCAGCTGACTACCCGCCCCCCACGTGCAAGCACAAATGGATGGGGTTCGGGTAGTCAGCTGCCAGTCGAGACCTGGGGTGCATGTTCGTGCGGGCGGGGCGGACGGCGGTGAGGCTGCGGGTGCATCAGGTTGGGGGTGAGGGATGAGCAAACAGACGAGGCTGGGTCCTGGGTCTCTGAGGGTGGGGCGGTTCATCGGAAGGCTGGGAGTCGTGTCGATACCAGCTGTCGAGGTCGGGCTTGATCTCGATCAGCGAGTGGTTCGGCGGCATGTCGCCAAGCTCGAGGCGGCGGGCTGGCTGGGTCGGGAACCATGGATCTGGGGTGAGGGATCCATCGTCTGGCTCACCGGCACCGGCATCGAACGCGTCGGGCTCGGCGGTGTACGACCGATCAAGACGCCGCCCCGGGCGATGACGGTCGCGCACGGAGTGCTCGTCGGCTGGTCAGCAGCGCGCGCCGAACACAGAGGCCGCACATGGAAATCGGCGCGCGAGCTGGCAGTTGAGCGCGAGACGTGGGCGGTCACGGCGCGCTGCGAGCGCGGCTACACCGAGCAGCTCCCTGACCTGGCGGTCTGGCTCGAACGCTCCGAACCGCCGGTTGCGCTGATCGCTGAAAGCGGCGGCCGCCGCGAGGATCGCCAGAAGATGATCCTCGAGGGCTGGCACAACGGCGTCCTGGCCGGCCGCTACTCGGCCGTTCACTACCACTGCACCAGCGCATCCGTCGCGCACTGGATCAAACGCCTGGCAAGAAAGGTCGGGCTGACCGGCCGCACATTTCATGCGGAAGTACAGATGACAGCCGAAGAGATCGCTGCCCTCCCCCCCGCCGCCAACGACCCCGACGAGCCCCGCGGTCGCGCGCAGCTGCGCAACCGTGACACTGAGCCGCCGGCTGACGAGCAGGTCCAGGTCCTCCCGGCCGGCGCGATGCTCCCCCCGCCAGTGCCCGAGAAGCCGCCGGAACCAGAACCGGAACCGCAACCCGAAACCCCCGAGGCCGTCGCCGAGCGACAACGCCAATATCGGGAGATCTTCGGAATCGAAGATCCCTTCGGAATGGACGAGCCAGCGCGCCGCCGCCGATGGGGACGCTGATGTTCTGGAGCACAACCGCCCTCAGGGGCGTGCGCATAGTGACTCAGGGGATGTGGCCCGTAGCGTTGTTGCCGAGAAGGGACTCACGACGGGAGATCGGAACATTGGGGCCGGCGATCCACAGCTGGTATGCGGCTGCCATCAGCGCTGCTGCCCGCTCAGGTCGGACCATCCCCACGCCGGTGCCGAGCCCGGGACAGGCCACGATGCGGATCTGATCCGCGGCGGCGACTTGTGCGTTGTGTCGGTCGACGGCTAGTAGTGCAGCCCAGAGCGCGTCGTGGATGGCCACGTCGCGGCCGCCGTCTAGGCGCATCGGTAGTCGCATTGTTGGGGCGTAGATCAGCCATCGGCATTGCTGATCACCGGTTGGAATGACGTCAGCGGAGCCCACGGGCAGGAATCCGTGGTGGCGCTCGGCGATCGTGTCCCAGACCGTGCGCTGAACCGAGGGGAAATGACGGCTGATCACGCCGTCGACTCCTCCATCCATCTGGCCGTAGCTGTTACCAGGCGAGAGGAGAGCGTCGAATTCGCCGATTACTTCTTGGAAGCCTCCGAGGTGGATGCTCACGTGACTTTCGGCCCACCCGAACGCGTCACGCCAGGCGTGGACTAGGCCGTCTAGCGGGTCGACTAGCAGCAGCCTTAGCGGCGATTCATCCATCGGTGCTCGCTTCGGTTTCGGTCCGGAGGATCGGTGGGTGCAGGCGCGTCGCGGGACCGCGTCGGTATAGGAGCGGTGGCCGTCCGCGAGACCCGACGGCTGGGGCCGCGTGCTCGGGGAGTACGAAACCCTCCGTGGATAGGACCTTGCGACGGAAGTTCGCCAGCTCGGGCGCGTTTCCCCATGCTGCCACGTAGATTCGCCGGAGATCGGCGAGCGAAAACGGCTCAACGCAAAACGCCGTGGCGAGCGTCGTGTATTCGAGTTTCGAGCGGACGCGCTCGAGTGCGTCGGCGAGGAGCTCGGCGTGATCGAAAGCGATCGGGGGTGAGTCTGGCCGACTGGCCCCGTTGATGGCCAGGTCTTCGATCGGCCAGAAACGAGCTTCCGAAGCGTCGCCGCCGGCTGTGGGTAATGGAAGGTCCGGCAGGAGCGCCACGTGAGCTACTGACACGATCCGCATGCGGGGGTCGCGGTCCGGGGCCCCATAGGTCGCGAGCTGCTCGAGGTGCGCGGGAACATTGGTGAGTCCGGTTTCCTCCGAGAGCTCTCGCGCTGCGGCTTGGTCGATCGACTCGCGCTGGCGGACGAATCCTCCGGGTAGCGCCCAGTCGCCTTTGAACGGGGGCTCGCCGCGACGGACGAGCAGCACCTGTAATAGGCCGGCCCGGACGGTGAAGACCGCCAGGTCCACGGTGACCGCAAACGGCGGGAACGCTCGCGGGTCGTACGTGTCTAGCGTGTCCTGCTCTGCTCGCGACTGAGATCGATCAGTCGATCGCGTCGATCGTCGCTTTGACTTCGGCGACGGACTCATGGCGCTGAGCTTGTGAGCGCTCTGGTTCGGACGAACGGCCGGCACGCCGTCAAGGTGAGATTCAATCGGTCGCCGTGCGCGCCCGTAGCTAGCGTCCACGGTATCGGAGGCGTCGAGCTCCCGGATGAACTGTTCGTGCATTGAGGCGCGGATGCTTTCACCGTCGCGTAGTCCGTCCTGATCGAACGGGACACCGTCGGGATCGGTGAGGATGTAAAGGTCGGGTGGCCTTGCCCGCGCGAGACTCAGGGCTGGTGGGTGCGGCCCTCCGACGTAGCGGTCATGCCAGACGCTGGTTGCGAGCGCATCAGTATCCGCGACGATGATCGAGCTGGCCAGGCACGCCGCATCGATCGACGCCGTCTGTCGCGCTGCGATGGTCGTGAATTCATCGGTCGTCCACTCGAGCGCGCCCATCCACGGCACCGGCTCTCCATCGACGTAGGCGAGCTGCCGGGCGTTCGCGAGCTTCGCAGCCGAGTAGACCCGTCCGTACTCGGGAACGAAGGCACCGTTCACCGCTCGGGCCAGATCCCGCGCCAAGGTTGTAGTGCCTGTCGACTCGGCTCCCACCACGACTATGCGCGTCGCCAGGCCGATCCGGGCCGCGGGGACGAGGTCATGCCACCACGTGTGGAGGTCCGCTCTCAGCCTCGTGCCGGACCGGCCGTTGCGCGTGCGATGGTGACGAACGTGGGCGGCGTCGAACCGCCGAGCGAGCTCGTCGCCGTAGTCCTCGGCGGTGAAGACTGCGTCGACGTCCACGCCCCGGCCGATCTCGGCGACGGCATCGCGGAACACGGACTCGTGGGCGTCCCATATGCGCGGGTCCTCGTAGTCGATCGTGTGGTCGTCGATCGTGCCGATCACGCTCACGTTCGGCCAGCCGGCGCACTCCCACCCGAGCCACTCGACACGCGCCGCCAGCGAGATCACCTCGCCCGTGTTCGCGGCCACGACCACCGACACCCGCTCGCACAAGCCGGCCGCATCACGTATCAACTCCATGTGGCCTGCGTGCGGCGGGTAGAACTTCCCGACCACGAGCCCGTGCCGAAACGATCGGGTCATTTTGTCCCCTCAAACGCGGGGACGCCAAGCCGACCGAGCCTCGGCCGTTGTTGCACAAGCGCCTCTCGCCACTCGGCGATCCCGCGGAAACACAGGATCAGGAACACCAGGTAGACGAGCCCGGTGAGCCACAGATGCTTGACGCCGTACAGCGGCACGTACACGACATCGGCGGCGATCCAGAAATACCAATTCTGGATCTTCTTGGTGTTGAGAAGCCACTGAGCTGCGAGCGACAGCGCCGTCGTCAACGCATCCCAGAACGGAGCCACATCGTTGACGCTCTCGAGCAGAAGCGTCAGGCCATAAGTGGCCAGGGCGACCAGCACCGCGAGCACGATCAACTCCGTTGCGGAACTCCGGCCCGCCTCAAGACGCGTGTGGTTCTGACCGCCGTTGAGCCACTGCCACCAGCCGACCGTCCCGAGGACGAGGTAGACGATCTGCAAGCCGGAATCTGCGTATAGGCCGGCGGCCAAGAACAGAATCAAGAAGAACGCGTCGTTAGCGAGCCCGACCGGAAAGTTCGCAATATGAACCTTGACGGTCAGCCACACGCACGCGGCGCCGGTGATGAACCCTGCGAGCTCGGCGACGCTGACGTGGTCGGCGCCAACCACGAGCAGGACGTGGTTGAGGGGCGCTATGAGTTGAGCGAGCCAGTGCATACGGGCGTTCCAGGCATATTAGTCAATCTGACTATAAAGGTTGGAGGGCGCCGAGTCAAGAACCCAACCGAGACGCATACGGCTACCCGCTGCACGAAGCAGCGCGCGTCTCGCTCATCGCAACGCGCGCCGCGCTCGACGCTCATCCAACCGTGCGAGAAGCCCGCTTCTGGCTCTTCGATCAGGCGGCTCACGAAGCGTTCGCCCAGCAGCTCGAACGTCACGACCTCGCGTACCCCAGCAGATAACTCGGCTGCCGACCCAAGCTGCCGCTCCGATTGACGATTAGACGGGGCTAAATCGCTCGCTGGCCGTGCCGGTATTCGGCGACGAGTCGGATCTTGCCGACGATCGCGTCGTTGAAGCGCTCAAGCTCCTCGGCGGGAATCCAGTACTCGCGGTGCACGCGCCCGCCGACCTGGTGCGACTGGTACCGATCGAGGAACTCGGTCTCGACGTCGAACTCGGTCACGTAGCCGACGTTGGCGTGCCTCTCGTCCTTGGAGTTCCAATCGCGAGCAATTTGTTCCGCGTACTCGAAATTCAGAACCGGGTAGAAGATCGGCTGCTCGGGCAAGCGAGGCGGGAAGCGTCGGTAGCCCGATTGTTCGATGAGGCGCAACTCATTGCCGCCAACCGGCCGCCACAGCGTACGGTTGCCAGATTGCAGCGCATCGAAGCTGAGGCGCAACATTCGATCGCCGTCCGCGAGCTCGCAATCCAAGAGCTCGACATCCACCGGGCCGTCGCTGTGATGGGCTCCGATGATCCGGCAGCGCAGTCTGCCGGGAACCGGTAGCTCGCTCGCCGCATGGAGGTTGGCGCTTGTGAAGATCGGGACCTTGTCGACGATCACATGCTGCTCGCCAGCAGCATCAACTAACTGGGCCTCGACGAGCCCGGGGAAAGGCTCATCGGAGACCCACCGCACGATCTGGCACGCAATGCTCGCCACCGTCGGAAGTCTTGCGCGCCGACCCGATAGAGGCGATGTCGCGCCGATCGCGATCTAACACCCTGTCAGCGAACGGCTTGGATCGTCCGGGTTGTCGATCCCATGTGGGACGCACGCTGCGTCGACGCGCTGCCTTCGGCGGCAAAGCAGCACCGGGGCACTGGGGAGGTCGCGTCTCTTTGGCGCTGTAAATTCGGTTCCCGGTGATCGTCAGTTTAGGCGGCTGTCACCTCCTTGGGGATGGTTTGCTCGTTGCCTTGGTAGCGCGATCGTTTGAGGCGTTGGCGGTCCAGCGCGTTGAAGTGGATGCCGTTGGTCTGGTGGGTGATCAGGAGATCGAGCACGGCCCAGACCAGAGTGAGGCAGCTAGTCTCGCCGGGGAAGCGGCCCATCACCTTCGTGCGTCGCTTCACCTCGCCCAGCGAGCGCTTCAGCAGATTGGTTGACCGCCACCTTCGTCGGTGCCGGACGGGGTAGCGCAGGTGCACGACCAACGCGTCGAGGTCGTCAGAGAGGCATCGGGCGGCGGCGGTGAACCCGTGCTTGTCGAGCTCGTCGACCAAGGCTTGGAGCCGGCGTTTGGCGTCGGCCTCTGAGATCGCCTCGTCGAGCGCCTGCCAGTAGGCGTGCTTCACGCGCTCGCGTTCGCGATCGGGGACCTTCGCGTAGAGGTTCCGAGCGCGGTGAACGCAGCACCGCTGGCGATCTGACGCCGGCCAGCACTGCTCGATCGCCTTGATCAGACCCGGGGCGCCGTCGGCGACGATCAGCATCGGCGCGCCGAGGCCGCGGCTGATCAGATCACGGCCGAACGCTTGCCAGTCCTCGAAGGACTCGCGCATCCCCAGCGACACGGCCAGCAGCACCCGCTCACCGTCCTCTGTGAACCCCCACGCGACCTGGACGCCCTCCTTCGGCCCATCGTGGCGGACCGCGATGAACGTCGCATCGAGGAACAAGGCGACCAGCCGGATCTCGTAGAGATCGCGGCGACGGAACCGCTCAAAGCGTTCCTTGAGCTCCTCACACATCCTCGAGGCGGTCGCCTTCGAGAGCTTCCCCAGCCCCGCCTCCTCGCACAGCGACTCGACATCACGCATCGACAGACCGCGAACAAACGCGCCGATCACCAACGCCTTCAACGGCTCCGTTCGAATCAGCTTCGGCGTCCTAGGGAACAACTTCGACGCGAACGTCTCGGCCGCCTGGCGGACCTGCGGGATCTGAATCTCAAGCTCCCCCTCCGCGGTCTGCAGCTTCCGCGGGCGAAACCCGTTCCGCATTCCGCTCTCCTCGCTGCGCTCCTCACCCTGCTCGGCCGCCCGGCGCTCATAGCGGGCGCGACCCAACCACGCGTCGAACTCCTCCTCGACCGCGCGTTGGATAATCATTCTGGCGCCGAGTCTCGCCAGCTCCGACAACGTCTCGCGCGGGTTCTCACCGACCCCCACCGACAACATCTGCTCGATCCGGGCTTCTATCTCCGCCCACGGCGGTACGGTACGTCTCACGGCGTAGGCCTCCTTCATCGTCTTGCAGGACTTGAGGGAACCTACGCCGTTGCTCTGACAGCACCGACGCTATTTACAGCACTCCTGAGACGCGACCCCCCACCGGGGATCCAGACTGCCGCCCCGGCGACGAAGGAGCAGTCAGCTGCCGCAGCGTGTTGCGACCACCCCGCGGGCTAGTCGTCCCACGGTGGCTCGCCTCCGGTCCAGATCCAGCCATCCCGGTCCTCTCCGCGGTATTCAGCGACCTCGGAAAAGGGCTGGGCCGTGAGCGGGGTTGCGATCCGCATTCCTGCGCTCAAGTCGATGACGAGGCCCAGGTCAAGGAACTCGTCGATCGAGTCGACGGTGGAGTCGATGAGGGCTACGAGCTCGTCGGCGTAACCCGGTTGGCCGCGGCTGACTGGCTCGTGACCGTCGCGCAGCAGCACTGGGGTAGCCGCAAGGGTGAGCGTCGCATCGGGAAACTGCAGTTGTAGATAGTCCTCGACGAACCAGACTTGGCTCAGGCGCTCGCCGACCAATCGTTGATAGGGGCGGGTCCTGATCCTGTGCTCAGGTGGGTCCAAACGCTCGAGCTCTAGCTCGCTGAAGGATTCAGCTAGGAACGCGCGCCGCTCAGGCTCGGCGGCGAAGCGGCGGCGTCCTATGCCTGAACACAGCAGATGCCATTCTGTGATCTCGCGTTCGGCGGTGCCGGCGACGTCTCGCCAGACGCCTGTACTGGTGACCAGCTCCACCTCGTAACTCCGCCCTCCCCACAGACCAACGCCCCGCTGGGTGACCTCCTCAGCGTCTCGCACCAGGTGATCATCGCACGCGCCTCCTCACGACCTCCGCAACGACAAGAACCCAGCACTCTCGCCGAGCCCCGCGACGCGCTAGACGACTACTTCCAGCCGAGTCCGGCCGCAAGCTCCAATCCGGGAGGCAGCCGATCAGAGTGCAAAGGGACGCGCCGGCCGTGCATCACCTCGTCGCAGTTCAGCGTTGGTTGGGCAACTGAGACGCTATTTCGAGGACGCCAGCTGCGTCGATCACTCAATGCCGGAGGCGAGCGCACTGCCAAGACCTGTCTTTGGCGTGCGCGAGCATCAGGCTGGCCGCAGGCTGCCTCTTCTCCCTTGCGCGGGGGCAAGCACCAGTCAATTCTGATTGGTCGCCGGTCGCGATGGCCAGGTCCGCTGGATCGGCGGTATCGTGAGCGTGTGTCCCGGCTCGAGCGCATCACGTCTGACCCGGCGGTCTGCCACGGCCAACCGACGATCAGAGGGCTGCGCTACACCGTTGAGAGCGTGCTCGAGCTGCTGTCGGCGGGCATGACGATCGACGAAGTGCTCGCCGATTACCCGGACCTGGAGCGCGACGACATCCTCGCTGCCCTCGAGTTCGGTGCCCGCGCGGCCGGCGGCCGCGTTGTGCCGCTGTCCGCGGCGTGAAGTTCCTGATCGACGCGCAGCTGCCGGCCCGACTCGCGGAGTTCCTGAACCGAGCAGGGCACGACGCTGTACACACGATCGGCCTGCCCGATGGGAACCGGTCAACCGACAGCCAGATCGCGCAGCGCGCCGATACCGACGGCCGCGTCGTGGTGACGAAGGATCAGGACTTCCGCGACGGCCATCTGCTCGGGCGGTCGCCGCGGAAGCTGCTCGTCGTCGCAACGGGCAACATCACCAACGACGCCCTCCTCTCGCTCTTCGAGCTCCACCTCGACGCCATCGTCTCGGCGCTCGGTGAGGCCGACTTCGTCGAGCTGACCCAAGACGCTCTCGCGCTGGGTCGGCGCCCAGACGATGCCGCCAGCTGACGCCGCGGGGGATCGAAATCGACCGTCCGGCAGCTGACGCGTCGGGTTTCCGACGTTGCCGAGAGCAGGAATTTGTTCCCCGTTTGTTCCTCGTCGCTCGCGTAGTCGCGATTGCTGATGCCGCAAAACCCCAGCAGCACTGGCAGTTTGATGTGATCGGGGAGACAGGATTTGAACCTGCGGCCGCCCGGCCCCCAGCCGGGTGCGCTACCAGACTGCGCCACTCCCCGTGGTCGGTCGATCATAGCCGCGGTGCGGCGTCCCCGCGCCTGGGCCGGCCGTGGACGGCCAGCATGCATCCTGGCAGCCGCCGGGCGCGGCTCAAGCGGGCGACGGGAATCGAACCCGCCCTCGGAGCTTGGAAGGCTCCTGTGCAACCACAACACTTCGCCCGCGGGATCGTTCGGATGGTACCCGGGCGCGTTAGACCGGCGAGCACCCGGCGGCGCTATTCGCCGAGCACCTTGATCACGAGGCGCTTGGGTCGACCGCCGTCGAACTCGCAGTAGAAGATCGCCTGCCAGGGGCCGAGATCGAGCCGGCTGTCGGTTACCGGCACGATCACCTGATGGTGGACGAGGAGGTTCTTGAAGTGCGCGTCGCCGTTGTCCTCGCCGCCGCCGTGATGCCGGTAGTCGCCGGGATCCGGAAGCAGCTCGCGCGCGACCTCGTTGGCGGGCTCCTTCCAGCTCGGCGGTGCGAGCTTGTCGAGCCATTCGAGCGCGTCCGCCTGGAGGCCCGGCTCGTCGTCATTGATCCAGACCGCGGCGGTGATGTGCATCGCCGACACGAGCGCCATGCCCTCGCTGATTCCCGCGTCGCGAACAGCGGTCGCGACGTCCTCGGTGATGCGCACGAACTGGCGGCGCTGGTCGGTGTGGAAGGTGCGGTAGACGGTGTGGGACTTCATGAGCTGGATCGTACTTTCGCAGCGCCCGACATGACCGTGCCGCCGGAGCAGCCAGGCGCTCTTCATCACCAAGCCGCTCTGGGCCCAGCGAGCTCGCGCTGGCTTCGAAGACCTGCTGGCGGGCCGAGCAGTAGGCTACGATCGTCTTACGTCCCATGGGGCAGTAGCTCAGTTTGGTGGTAGCGCCGGTCTCCAAAACCGGAGGTCCCAGGTTCGAGTCCTGGCTGCCCCGCTTCAGGTTGACGCCCGCGTGCGTGCGGTTGTGGTGGCTTCAGAGACGCACGCGCGCAACCGGCTCGCCCGCCGCTCGAACCGCCGTGTCGGCATCGCGCCTGGGACGATTCCGATGTCGAGCGTGGACGGGGCCAAGACCGTGCGCGTCGTGGCGGGACTACACACAACCGAACGAACGAGTCGAGTGCGGGCGGAGGGACTTGAACCCCCAAGGGCCGGAGCCCACCGGCTCCTAAGGCCGGCGCGTCTACCAATTCCGCCACGCCCGCGAACCTGTAGCGCGTAGCCGGAGGAGATTGTATGTTCCGCGTCGTGCCGCCTGTTCGGAACCTGCCTCCCGGCTACACGATTGCGTATCCGAATCGAGACAAGGCCGCGTCCAAGGCGTCGAAGGGGATCGTCGTCCTGCTGCTGCTCGTATCCGTGGTGCTAATGCTGATCGTGACGATCGGCGGTTGGACGAAGCTCGAAGGCCAGCAGCCGGTGAACTTCCTGTTCGTCCTTGCGTACCTCTTCTTCGCGTTCTTCATCGCCCGCTGGAAGCGTGGACTGCTTCCGATCGCGGCCGCCGTCGGGATCATCCTGCTGATCCTCGCGGCGGTAGCCGGCACCGGCGCCAGCGGCACCTCCTGGTTCGACCGCACACGGCCCGGATTCGCGCCCCCAGAATCGATGTTCGGCGGGGGCGGCCTCAGTCCCGACGTGCTCGGCGTCGCGACGCTGCTGCTGGTCCCCGTTCAGGCGCTCCTGATCTTCTTCTCGCTGCAGGCCTTCTCGCAGGGCTGGAATGTCGAGGTCGAGGTCTCGATCGACGAGGCGCGCCGGCGCGGCGGCTCCCCCGCTCCGGCCGCGCCCGCCGCCGCGTAACGCCGCGCCGCCGCCGCGTAACCGCACATACGGCGGGTGGGATTCGAACCCACACGTCCCCAAGGGACAATGCGTTTTGAGCGCATCATGTCTACCGTTCCATCACCGCCGCGTGGGCGCGAAGTCTACGGTTGCGACGGCGGGTGGGCGAGCAGGGCCCGAGCTCTGAGCGGTCGGTGCGCCCCCGGCCTCACGCGACCAGACCGACCAGCTCTTCGATCAGCTCCTCGCGCGTGACGACAACGCCGTCCGGGACTTCCTCCGTCTGCTCGAGACGCCGCACCTCGAGGCCGGCGCGCGCGGCGATCAGTCCCCCGGCGGCGAGATCCCAGCGCTTCAGCCCGCGCTCGTAGAAGGCATCGAACCGTCCGCACGCGGTCCAGCAGAGATCGAGCGCAGCGGCGCCCATCCGGCGGATGTCGCGCACGCGTGGCAACACCCGCGTCATCACCTCGGCCTGCCGCGCCCTGACCGCGGCGTCGTACGCGAACCCGGTTGCCACCAGGGCGTTGGCGAGATGCCCCGCGCCGCGGGCCCGAAACGGCTCGCCGTCCAGCATTGCCTGACCCGACCGAGTCGCGGTGAAGCACTCGCCGCGCATCGGGTCGAGGACCACCCCGACAAGTCCTCCCTCCGCGTCCTCGCATGCAACGCTGACCCCGAACACCGGAATCCCGAAGAGAAAGTTGATCGTGCCGTCCAGAGGATCGACGACCCAGCGCAGCGCACCGCCCGCTGTCGCCCCGCCCTCCTCGGCGAGGATCGCGTCCTCCGGCCGGCGGGACCTGAGCACGGCGCGGATCGCCGCCTCAGCAGCCAAGTCGGCGTCCGACACGAGGTCGGTGGGTCCGCTCTTCGCGCGCACGCCGTGCTGCCGGTGACCGAACCTGGCTCGGAGCTCGGCTTCCGCTCCCCTGGCGGCCTCCAGCGCTACGGCGAGAAGCACGTCCTCGTCCGCTTCGCTCATCGCCGTCGGCAGCGTAACGGGTTGGCAGCCTGGCCGGTCAGCCACCGCCGCGGCGCGACATGCTCGTGCTCGTCTCGGCCACCTTCGCGCAGCCTGACGCCCGCCTGGGATCATTGCGGTGCCATGCCGTCCGCCGACACGATCGCCAGCCTGACTGCGTTCGATGGCCGCGCGGCCGGATCCGACGCCGAGCGACGGGCGGCGCTCTGGCTACGAGACGAGCTCAGCACGAGTGGGCGATCGGCGCAGATCGAGCCGTTCTGGTGTCGCCCGAGCTCCGCGCTGGCGCACGCCTGGCACGCCCTGCTCGGCCTCGCCGGCGGCCTGGTCGCCGTGTCCGATCCGACGGTCGGCGGCTTGATGGTCCTCGGGGCACTGCTGTGCGTGCTCGCCGACGCCGCGACGGGCCGCTCACCCGGACGACGCCTCACCCCCGAGCGGGCGAGCCAGAACGTCGTCTCGCGCCGAGACGCAGCCGACGCGGATCCGCTCCACCACGGCCGCGTGCGGCTGATCCTGACGGCGAACTACGACGCCGGACGGATGGGTTTCGTGTACCGAGACGGCCCGCGAAGGATTGCCGCGAGGGTCCACCGCACAACCGGTGGCCTGGCCCCCGGCTGGCTCGCGTGGATTGCGCTCGCGTTCTGGTGGTTACTGGTGATTGCCGTCGCTCGGCTCCACGGCACCCACGGGAAAACGATCGGCCTGCTCCAGCTCCCCCCGACGATCGGACTCGTGCTAGCGATCGCACTGTTGATCGAGCTGGCCAGTTCGCCACCGGGACCCGCGGCCGCAGACAACGCCGCCGGCGTCGCGATCGCGATCGCGCTCGCCCGGGCCCTCGACGCTTCCTCGCCCAGCCGGCTCGAGGTCGAGGTCGTGCTGGCCGGGGCGGGTGAAGGCGACGGGATCGGCCTGCGGCGTCACCTCGGCCGGCGCCGCCGCGAGCTGACATCCGAGAACGCGATCGTGCTCGGGATCTCGGCCTGTGGCGCAGGCTCGCCGCGATGGTGGCGCAGCGACGGAGCGCTGCTCCCGCTCGCATACCACGCCCGGCTTCGCGACCTGTGCGCGGGCATCGCGCACGACGAGCCCGCGCTCGCGGTCGCTCCGCATCGCGGTCGCGGCGCGACCCCGGCGCTGCCCGCACGGATCGCGGGCATTCCGGCGATCGCGATCGGATGCCTCGATGATCGCGGGCTCGTCCCGGGCTCTCACCAGCCGGCCGACATTCCTGCAGCGATCGACAACGCCGCCGTCGACGCGACACTCGAGTTCGCGCTGATGCTCGTCGAAGCAATCGACGCAGAGGTCGCGCGGATCCTGGGAGCGCCGGCGATCGATGCGGTTCGCGCGACGCCGGCCGCCGGACACGCCGTCAGCGCGGCGTGAGGCCGCGGCTCACACCGGCGTGACCGGATTTCGCTTCGCGGGCCAGTCGCGGCGCTTGCCCTCGGCGAGTGCGTAGCGCCGCACGAGCTCCGAGCGGAGCTGATCGGGTTCGATCACCGCGTCCACGACCAGCTCGGAGGCGAGGTGCAGGATGTCGATCTCCGCCGCGTACTCCCGCCGGAGCTCCTCCGTCCGGGCGGCACGCTGATCCGGGTCCTCGATCGCCTGCAGCTGGTTGTAGTACACGGCGTTGATCGCGGCTTGGGGGCCCATCACCGCGATCGAGGCGGTCGGCAGCGCAATACAGCAGTCGGGCTCGAATGCCGGCCCCGCCATCGCATAGAGACCGGCTCCGTAGGCCTTCCGCACGATCACCGAGAGCTTCGGGACGGTCGCCTCGGACACGGCGCTGATCATCTTCGCCCCGTGGCGGATGATGCCCTGGCGCTCCACCTGGGTGCCGATCATGAACCCGGGGACGTCCGCGAGGAACAGCAGCGGGATGTTGAACGCGTTGCAGGTCCAGATGAAGCGGGCGCACTTGTCCGATGAGTCGACGAAGAGAACACCGCCCTTGACCTTGGGCTGATTCGCGACGACCCCGATCGCCCGCCCGCGCAGGCGCGCGAAGCCGACGATCACCTCCTTCGCCCAGCGCTCGTGCAGCTCCAGCAATGAGCCCTCGTCGACCAGGCTGTCGAGCAGCTCGCGCATGTCGAACGGCTTGTTCTCATCGGCCGGGACGATCTCGCCGATCGGACGATCGGAGGCCGGCGGGGCGGTCGGCGCGGCAGGCGGGCTCTGCTGCCAGTTGGTCGGAAGGAACGACAGGTAACGCTTGGCGACGTCGATGCCCTCGCTGTCACCCGCGACCAGGATGTGGCCACAGCCGCTTCGCGAGGTGTGCATCCGGGCGCCGCCCATCTCCTCGAGCGTGACCTTCTCGCCGATCACCATCTCGGCCATCCGCGGCGACCCGAGGTACATCGAGGCGTTCCCATCACGCATGATCACGACGTCGCAGAAGGCAGGGATGTACGCGCCGCCGGCCGCGCTCGGGCCGAAGAGGACGCAGACCTGCGGCACCACGCCCGACAGCCGCACCTGGTTGTAGAAGATCCGGCCGGCGTGCGCGCGACCCGGGAACATCTGCACCTGTTCGTCGATCCGCGCCCCGGCGGAGTCGACCAGGTAGACGATCGGCACCATCAGTGAGAAAGCGCGTTCCTGGATCCGGAGGATCTTGGTCACCGTCCTCGGCGCCCACGACCCCGCCTTCACCGTTGGGTCGTTGGCCATCACCGCGACCGGTCGCCCGGCGATCGTGCCGAGCCCGGTGACGACGCCCTCCGCACCGAGACCGTCCTGGTTGTAGCCCGCGAGCAGTCCCTCCTCGGCGAATGAGCCGGCGTCCAGGAGGAGCGCGACACGCTCGCGGACGGGGAGCTTGCCTTGCTCGGCGGCCTTCTGGCGGTGGCGCTCGGGCCCACCCTGCAGCGCCCGGGCGGTGGCGTCTTCGAGCTCTCCCGGCATCAACGCGCGAGCCCCGGGTTCTCCACCGGCTCCTCGCCCGAGTAGTCGTAGAAGCCGATGCCGGACTTGCGTCCGTACCAGCGCGCCGCAAGCATCTTGCGCAGCGTCGGCGGCTGCGCGAACCGTCGTTCCCGGAACTCGTCGAACATCACGTCGCAGATGGCGCCGAGGGTGTCGAGGCCGATGAAGTCAGACAGTGTCAGCGGACCCATCGGGTGGCCGGCGCCGGCCTTCATCGCCGCATCGATCTGCGAGATCGACCCGACGCCCTCCTCGAAGGCACGCATGCCGTCGAGGAGGTAGGGCACGAGCAGGCGGTTGACGATGAACCCGGCGTTGTCTTTCGTGGGCACCGTCAGCTTGCCGAGCCGGGCGCCGAACTCGATACCAACCTCGAGCGCCTCGTCTGAGGTGGTCACGCAGCGGACCACCTCCAGCAGCTTCATCACCTGCGCGGGATTGAAGAAATGCAGGCCGAGGAAGCGCTCGGGCCGACTGGTGGCGGCGGCCTGCGAGATCACCGGCAGCGACGAGGTGTTGGTGGCGAAAAAAGCGTCGGGCTCGAGGATCTGATCGACTGCCTTCCACAGCTCGAGCTTGAGCTCGAGATCCTCGGTGATCGCCTCGATCACGAGACCTGAGCCGGCGAGGTCGCTGTAATCGGTGGTGCCGTGGATCCGGCGTCGGATCACACCGGCCTCCTCGGAGCTCAGGCGCTCCCGCTGCACCGCCTTGGCGAGCTGCTGCTCGATCTTCCCGAGCCCCTTTGCCAGCGTCGCGTCATCGACTTCCCGCACCACGACCTCGTACCCGGCCTGTGCCGCGACCTGCGTGATCCCGTGACCCATCAGGCCGCATCCGAGCACTCCGACCCTGGTGATCCGCGCCATTCCGCCTCCGTCGTCGTTGTCCGAGCCCCGCGGAGGCTAGCGCCGCTCGGCGGACCATTGCACCGGCCCGGCCGTCAGGACGTGGCTCCCGAGCCGCCGTCCGAGCACGCGCTCGGCGGCGCGCGAGGCATCGATCAGAGCCGGGAGCTCGACGCCGGTGGCGATTCCCATCTCGTGCAGCATCGAGACCAGATCCTCGGTCGCGATGTTGCCCGTCGCGCCCGCGGGCACCGGGCAACCGCCCAGCTCGCCAAACGAAGACTCGAAGCTTTCGACGCCGGCCTCGAGTGCGGCGAGCACGTTGGCCAAGCCCTGACCGCGCGTGTTGTGAAAGTGCGCCGTCAGCTCGACGCCGAGCAGCGCCGGTCGAGCGGCAAGAAAGAAGTCACGTACCTGCAGCGGATTCGCCATCCCGGTCGTGTCTCCGAAGCCGACCTCCTCGGCGCCGGCGTCCGCCAGGCGGCGGGCGATCTCGAGCACCTTCTCCGGCGGCACGCGACCCTCGTATGGACACCCGAACGCGGTCGAGATCACGCCCTCACAGCGCAGGCCCTCGGAGCGCGCGCGGGCAAACATGCGCGAGAGCCCGGCCAGCGACTCCTCGATCGTACGTCCGACGTTCTTGGCGTTGTGGGACTCCGACGCCGACAGGAAGCCGTTGATCTCGTGGAATCGCGCGCGGTGCACGAGCGCCCGCTCGAGACCGCGCTCGTTCGGGACCAGCACGCTGACCGAGACCGTCCCCGGCAGTCGGACGGCCTCGAGCACCAGTTCCGCATCGGCGAGCTGCGGGATCACATCGGGGCGGACGAAGCTGGTCACCTCGATCCGGCGCAGGCCGGCCGCGCCGAGCAGTCCGATCAGCCGCACCTTGTCGGCGGTCGGGATCACCTCGGGCTCGTTCTGGAACCCGTCGCGCGGACCGACCTCGCGGATCCGAACACTCGCCGGAAGCTCCGTCATCGCCGGCAATGGTATGGACCGGCTTGACGTCATGGCGGGCGCTGTCAAGCTCCGAGGAGCCGCGTCACTCCGCGCGGGCGTCGATCACCCGACGCTCGTGCGTCCCGACCCCGATCGTGCGCCCGTCCTCGTCGAGGACCCCGACGGCGAACCGGAGCTTGCGTCCGTCGAGGACCTCGGTCAAACGGACATGGGCAACACAGCGCGAGCCGGCGCTGGCGCCCGCCACATGACGCACGCACACTTCGAAGCCGACGGTCGCCCGGCCCGGGGGGAGCAACGGATACACAAGCATCGCCGCTGTGCGCTCCATCATCGCGATCATCCCCGGGGTCGAGAGCACCGAGAAACCGATCGTGCCGCCGACATCGGTCACCAGTTCGCCCTCGACCAAGAAATCACGCGCCGCCTCGAGCCCAGGCGCGAGGGCGGGAGCTTCCCCAGCCATCATTCACATCCACCCTACCGGTCGCGAGTCAGGGCACCACATAGTGGTTATCTGTGCAGGCGCCTCCGTGTCAAGCCGCCGCTAATAGATTTTTGGGCGTCGGGGTCGTTAGACCTACGACTTCCTTGTGGTGGTGCGCCGGTAGCGGCACTGTTCACCTCGAGGAGGGCCGGCCGGAAGCGGATGCGGCCGCTCAGTCTTTGGAGGCCGTCCACGCGAACGTGGCGGCAGCACAATGCTGGGAGCCGACCGCGGACCGCGGTGCATCGGTGAGGGCTGCGCGCGCACGAACCAGGACAGGGTCATGCGGGCGCGACCTGCGCGGCCTCGTAGAGCGCCCAGCGCAAGGTCGGCGGCCCTTGGCGTGAGAGATGCCCGGGCGCGCGGCGCCGGTCGGAGGCGTGGACGGTGATGTCCAGGCCGCTGTAGCGGACCGCTTGGCGCGAAGCGGAGAACCGGCGGCAGTCACCGAGCTCTGCGAGGACCGCGACCGCGGTCAAAGGCCCGATCCCGTAGTGGACCATCAGCGCCTTGCTCGCGGGCTGGCGGCGCGCGTAGGCCCGCAGCTGTTTGGTGAGCGGCGCGATTCCTCGCGTCGAGCGAGTCGATCACGCAGAGCGCGACCGTGAGCTGCTCTCGCGCGACCTCGGGGACCTCCAGGCCCGTCAGCCAGCCGCGCCCGTTGGCTGTGAGGAGCTGCAGGTCCGGGCCAGCGGGCAGCCCGTGGTGGTAGAGCACCGCCCGGATCCGCTGCTGCCACTCGCCGCGATCATCGACCAGCGTATGCCGCAGCCGGACCCGTGCGCGGAGATCGACCCGACCCTGGAACCCGGCCAGGAACTGCCGCACCTCCGCGATCCGACGGCGCCACCCGACCGCGCGACACCTCTCCCGTCCCGGTATCGATCCACTCCGCGGTGATCTGCGCCCGATGCTGATCCAGACCCAGCATGATCGCCATCACCTTCGCTCCTCCACGCCGTCGAACCTGACACGCGCAGCATTCAGCCCGACCCACCACATACCGTGGGTCACGGTCGGCCCTTCATAGTCGAGTGACCGGCCGCGCGGCTGGCACCGCGCGCGCCTTCACCCATGTCGTTCGACGCGGAGCGCCGACCGCCTTCACCGGAACCGCCACGCCGCCTGCTCATGCCATCTTTGTGATGTCGCGACGGGCGAGGGTCCTTTGAACGGTGGGCGCGGAGGCGGCCGATCGTGGCCCGGTACTGGACGTCGTCTGCGCTCAGGGCGAGGAGCCGGCGCGGCGTGATCAAGCCCTGCTGCCGGCCCGGCGATCGCCGCGATCGCGTTGTCGATCACGCTCGGCATCACATGACCCCCGAGGCCCGCGCTGCGTTCCGCCGGACTGTCCGGCGTTTCGCATCACGCCCCCCCAAGGTTTCTGGCGGGCCGCCCGCGACCGGGGGCTAAACCGTCCGAAGAGTCGCCGGCGCGAGGGAGACATGTGACGCGCCCGTCACACCTGGCGCGTGAGGCGCCCGCACCCGCCCGCCGGCACCCCCGCCGGCGCGCCGGACCGCTGAGCGTCCGCGAGGAAGATACCGGCGGCTCGGCTGAGCCCGACGGCGAGCGCCTGGCCCCCGCGACGAGAACGCGTCGCGCCTCGCGCTCGACTGCCGTCACCACCCGCTCGACCCGGGCCGCGAGAATACGACAGCCGCCGGGAATACGACAGTGACCGGGTCGCCGACACAGGGGCACCGCTCGCGGCCGGCGATCCGAGCCGTGGAGCTTAGGTCAGGGTGCCTGCCAAGACCCGCGATTACACTCCGACGCCCGTGCCGACGCCCGTCAGCATCGTCGGAGGAACCGGTGCGCTCGGCTTCGGCCTCGCGCTCCGGCTCGGTCGTGCCGGAACTGATGTTGTGATCGGATCGCGCGATCCGGATCGCGCCCTCGAGGCGGCGCACCGCGCCGAGGGCCTCGTCCCGGACGGCTCCTTCGCCGGCCTCGGCAACGCCGAGGCGGTGCAGGGAGCCGAGATAGTCATCCTGACGGTCCCGTTTCGCAATCAGTCAGAGACGCTCACGAACCTGAAGGGCGCCCTTCGCGAAGGTCAGCTGCTGCTCGACGCAACGGTCCCGCTGGCAGCAGCCGTCAGCGGCAAGGCGACCCGCACCCTCGGCGTCTGGCAGGGGTCGGCCGCGCAACAAGCACAGGAAATGGTCCCCGCAGGAGTTCGCGTCGTCTCGGCGCTCCATACGGTCAGCGCGGCGCTGCTGACCGAGCTGGGTCACCGGCTCGACGAGGACGTGCTCGTGTGCGGCGACCGGCGCGAGGACAAGACGCGTGTCGCCGAGCTCGTCGAGAGGATTCCCGGTCTGCGGGTTGTCGACTGCGGCCGGCTCGAGATGGCCAGGATCGTCGAGCAGCTTACGCCGCTGCTGATCTCGATCAACGTCCGCCACAAGACTCGCGCGGGAATCAAGATCACCGGCCTGCACAGCGATCCGGCGCGAGGCGAGCGCGCGCCCCAATGAGCGGTCATGTCGTCGTGCTCGCCGGCGGGACCGGCGGCGCCAAGCTGGCGCGGGGCATGCTCGACGTCGTCGGCGATGATCTGGTGGTGATCGCCAACACGGGCGACGACATCGAGATCTACGGCGCCTACGTCTCGCCGGACCCCGATCTCGTCACCTTCTGGCTCGCCGACCGGATCGACGAGCGTGGCTGGGGACTCGACGGCGACACCTTCGGCGTTATGGAGGGACTTCGCGAGCTCGGAGTCGACGTCTGGTTCAACCTCGGCGACCGAGACCTCGCGATCGGCGTCGAGCGCGCGCGCCGGCTCGACGACGGCGAGCGCCTGACCGAGGCGCACGCCGCAATCAGCGCCGCCCTCGGTGTCCGCGCCCAGGTCCTACCGATGAGCGACAAGCCGGTACGGACATGGGTACGTGCGAACGGCCGGGTCTGGCCATTCCAGGAGTTCATGATCCGGTCCCAAGGGCAGGGGCCGATCGAGGACGTCGACCTCCGTGGCGCTCGCTCGGCGCCCGCGACCGATGACGTGCTCGACGCGATCGCCGGCGCTCGTGCGATCGTCATCGGCCCGTCGAATCCGATCGTTTCGATCGGCCCGATCCTCGCCTTGTCCGGGGTGCGCGATGCCCTCAGAGCAAGCACCGCGCCCGTCGTGGCCGTCAGCCCGTTTATCCACGGCGCGGTGCTCAAGGGACCAACATTGGAGTTCATGGCCGCCTCGAACCTGCCGCCCGGCTCCGAGGGGATAGCGATCGCTTACGAAGGCGTGATCGATGGTCTCGTGGCCGACGAGCGGACCGACCGCATCCCCGTGCTCCAGACCGACGTGCTGATGGCGGACCCCGCCGGACGGCGCCGCGTCGCCGAGGCGACGCTGGGCTTCGCCCACGCGCTCGGCTAGGTTTACGGTTCCGATGCCGACGCTCGCCGTCCTCCCGATCAAGAACTTCACCGAGGCCAAGCAGCGGCTCGAGACGGTGCTGACGCCCGGCCCGCGGCGAGCGCTCGCCGAGGCGATGTTCTCCGATGTGCTGACGGCGCTGCGGCGCTCGAGCGCGGTGCAGGACATCCTCGTCGTCACACGCGACCACGGCGCTCAGCAGATCGCCGGCGGCCACGGCGCGCTCGTCCTCGACGACGAAGAGCCAGGACACAATCCGGCGGCGATGCTCGGCGTCAGCTACGCGCTCGAGCACGAGTACGACCGTGTGCTACTCGTCCCTGGCGACTGCCCGATGCTCGACCCGCGGGAGCTCGACGCCTTGATCGCGCGGGCGCACGATGTGCCGTCGGCGCTGATCGTCCCGGATCGCCACGGAACCGGTACCAACGCGCTGCTGCTGACACCGCCCGACTCGCTCCCGCCGGCGTTCGGACCCGACAGCCGCGAACGACATGTCGCTGACGCCGAGACCGCGGGCACGACATCAGAGGTGATCGAGGTCGCCTCGCTCGAGCTCGACATCGACACGCCCGAGGACCTCGACGCGCTGCGCAGCACGCTCGAGATAACGCACGGAGGGGCGGCGCACACGCGCGGGATGCTCAGTCAGATGCTCCGCAGCCGAGGCTGACTTGACCGGATGCTGACGGCGGCAGCGCTCGCAGGACTGCCGGAGATCGAGCGCGGCGCCGATCTCGCGGCGCTGATCCTCGCAAGCGGACCTCGCCTCCGTGACGGAGACGTGCTGGTGATCGCACACAAGGCCGTCTCCAAGGCCGAGGGCCGCGTTCGGGCGCTGGCCGATGTCGTGCCGAGCGACCGCGCGCAATTGCTGGCGCTCGAGCATGGCAAGGACCCCCGCCAAGTGCAGGTCATCCTCGACGAGTCGCGCGAGCTGCTCCGCGCGGTGCGCGGCGTTCTGATCTGCGTCACCCATCACGGGTTCATCTGCGCGAACGCAGGCGTCGACGCCTCGAACGCACCGGCCTCAGGCACCGTGGTCATGCTGCCGCGGGACCCCGACGCCTCGGCGCGCGCGCTGCGCGCGCGGCTGCACGCGCTGACCGGCGTCCGCCCCGGCGTGGTGATCACCGACTCATTCGGGCGCGCGTGGCGGATCGGACAGTGCGACGTCGCGATCGGGTGCGCGGGCATAACGCCGCTCGACGACTGGCTCGGAAGAGAGGACCGCGCCGGGCGCGAGCTGCACGCGACAGTCCTCGCCGCTGCCGACGAGCTCGCCGCCGCGGCGGACCTGGCGCGGACCAAGGACGGTGGGCAGCCGACAGTCCTGCTGCGCGGCGCGAGCCGCTACGTCACCGACGCCGACGGCCCCGGTGCCTCCGCGCTGATCCGACCCGCCGCCGCGGACCTGTTCAGGTGACGGCAGCGCCGGGGCGGGTTTCAGGTGCCGGCCACGGGCTCGCTTGGCGCCCCGAGCGCGTGGAAGCCGCCGTCGACATGGAGGATCTCAGCGGTGATCGCGCGCGAGTAATCGGACAGCAGGAAGCAGATCGCGCTCCCGACCGGCGACGGGTCCTCCACGTCCCACTCGAGCGGGGCCTGCGCATGCCAGAGGTCGGCGAGCTGCTCGAAGCCCGGGATGCCGCGCGCGGCCACGGTCCCTAGCGGGCCGGCGGCTACCAGGTTCACGCGGATCCCGAGCGGTCCGAGGTCGCGTGCGAGATATCGCGAAACCGATTCGAGCGCCGCCTTCGCCACCCCCATCCAGTCGTACACCGGCCACGCAACCGAGGCGTCGAAGTCGAGCCCGACGATGCTCGAGCCAGACGGCATCAGCGGTGCGAGCGCCGCGGCGAGAGCCTTGAGCGAGAACGCGCTGGTGGTGAACGCCTGCGCCGCGCTCGCCGCGGGAGTGGTCATGAAGCGCCCGCCGAGCGCATCCTCGGGCGCGAACGCGATCGCGTGGAGCGCGCCGTCGACGCGTCCCCAGCGCTCACGGAGTCCCTCGGTCAGCGCGTCGAGGTCGTCGGGGTTGTTGACGTCGAGCTCGAGCACCTCGACGGGCTGCGGAAGCTTGGCGGCCGCCCGCTCGGTCATCCGCCGCACCCGCCCGAAGCTCGTCAGGAGCACCTCCGCGCCCTCGCGCTGAGCCTGCTCGGCGGCGTGGAACGCGATCGAGTCCTTGGTGATGACACCGGTTATCAGCAGGCGCTTGCCCGCCAGGATCACTGTCGCGACCCCGCCAGTGTGCGCAGCGCCCAGGCGAGCCGGTCGCGCGTCTGGCGCGGCTCGACGATCTCGTCGATGTGCCCGGCCGCCGCCGCCGCCGCGGCGCGCAGGTGCTCGCCCGCGTACACGTCGGAGAGACGCGCCAGCTCGGCGTCGACGTCGTCGGCAACCGCCAGCTCGCGACGGTGGACGATCCCGACAGCGCCGCGCGCGCTCATGATCCCGAGCTCGGCGTTCGGCCATGCGAGGACGAGATCTGCCCCGAGGTCGCGCGAGTTCATGGCGATGTAGGCGCCGCCGTAGGCCTTGCGCAGGACGACGGTGAGCTTGGGAACGCGCGCGGAGGCGAAGGCCCGCAACAGCGAGGCGCCGTGACGGATCACCGCGGCGCGCTCCTGACGGGTGCCCGGCATGAAGCCCGGCGTGTCGACGACGGCGATCAGCGGCAGGCCGTAGGAATTGCAGAAGCCGATGAAGCGCGCCGCCTTCTCGGCCGCGACGGCGTCGATCACGCCGCCGAGGTGGCGTGGCTGGTTGGCGACCACGCCGACCGGACGACCATCGATCCGGGCCAGCGCGGTGACCATGTTCCGGGCCCAGCGCGGGCACAGCTCGAGCAGCGAGTCCGCGTCGACAATCCCGGCGAGGACGGCGCGCACGTCGTACACGCGGCGCGGCTCGACGGGCACGGCGGCAGCGGGATTTTGCGTCGCGGGGTCCCTCGAGGCAGCGTGCGGAGGCGGCTCGCCGGCCGCCGAGGGCAGGTAGCGCAGCAGCGAGCGCACGCGCGCTGCGGCGGCCGCCTCGTCGCGTTCGACGAGGTGACAAAGGCCGTTTCGCTCATGGACGCGGCGGCCGCCGAGCGTTGCCGCGTCTACATCCTCGCCGAGCGCCTCGCGCACGATCCCGGGACCGGTCAGGAACATCGAGGCGTCCTCGGTCATCAGGATCAGATCTGTCAACGCCGGCGAGTAGGCGCCGCCGGCGGCCGAGTTGCCGGAAACGACAGAGATCTGAGGGACGACGCCACCGAGCGCGATGGTTTCGCGGAACACCCGGCCGTAGCCGCCGAGCGCCGCCGTTCCCTCCTGCATCCGCGCGCCCCCCGACTCGACGAACGCGACCACCGGAATCCGCGCCTTGCCCGCGGTCTCCAGTACGCGCACGATCGTGCCGGCATGGCGCTCTCCGAGCGAGCCGCCGAGAAAGCTCCCGTCCTGCGCATAGCAAGCGATCGACCGACCGTCGACCGTCCCGGTCGCCCCGACGACTCCGTCGCCGGGTTGGGCGCGCGCCCCGAGCCGGTTCGAGGTCACGCCGGATCGCAGCACCTGCAGGCTGCCGGCGTCGCACAGGGCCTCCAGGCGCTCGCGCGCACTCAGTCGCTGCTGTGTGGGGCGGACTGCGGTGACGCTCATCGTCTCATTCCCCTCCTCCCAGGACCAGGGTTACGTTGTGCCCACCGAACGCGAACGAGTTCGAGATCGCAACCGGCGGGTGGCCATTGGACATGATCAGCGGGCGTGCCTCGCCCGGCACGTAGTCGAGATCGAGCTCCGGGTCGGGGACCTCGTAGCCGAGCGTCGGCGGGATCACGCGCGCGCGCAGGGCCGCGAACGTCGCGACCGCCTCGACCGCTCCCGCGGCGCCCAGCAGGTGGCCGATCGCCGACTTGGTCGATGACACTGGAATCTGCTTGGCGCGCTCCTCGCCGAGCGCACGCTTGAGTGCCTTCGTCTCCACCGCATCGTTGAGCGGCGTGGAGGTGCCGTGCGCGTTGACGTAATCGATATCGGCGGGGGTCTTGCCGGCGTCCGCGAGCGACAGCTCGATCGCGCGCGACGCGGGACCACCGGTCGGATCGGGCGCGGTCAGATGATGGGCGTCCGACGTGGCGGCGTAGCCGAGCACCTCGCCGAGGATCGTCGCGCCCCGCGCGAGCGCGCCCTCGGCATCCTCCAGCACCAGCACGCCGGCGCCCTCGCCCATCACGAATCCGTCCCGGCGAGCGTCGAACGGCCTCGAGATCCCCTCCTGCGACAGCGCTTGGAGCGCGTTGAAGCAGGCGAAGCCGAACTCCGTCAGCGTCGCTTCGGAGCCGCCGACGATGACCGCATCGGCGTCGCCGTACTGGATCATCCGCGTCGCCGAGCCGATCGCATGGGCGCCACTTGCGCAGGCCGACACCACACCGTACGTCTGCCCATGGATGCCGTACTTCATCGCGACCGCCGCCACCCCGGCGTTGGGCATGTACGACGGCACCCCGAGCGGTGAGACCGATCGCGGGCCTTTCTCTCGCATCACGTCGTGATTGCTCTCGACCGTGTGGATGCCGCCGATCCCGGTCGCCAGGACGCACCCCACCCGCATCGGGTCATAGCCGGCATTCTCACCGTTCCACCCCGCCTGCTCGAGCGCCTCGCCGCTCGCGACCATCGCGAGCTGGGAGAAGCGATCGGTGCGGCGGATCTCCTTGGTCGAAAGGAACTCCTTGGGGTCGAATCCTGAGCATGCGCCGGCCCCGTCCTCGATCCCGCACTCGCCCGCCGCCCAGCGCTCGTGCAGCGCGCCGGCTCCGACGCCGAGCGGCGTGACCGCGCCGAGGCCGGTCACGACCACCCTCCGTCTCATCGCGACACCACCATCGACCATGGCCGTCTGGGCGCCACTACTCCGCCCGGCTGACGATCAGGTCGATTGCGTCTCCGACCTTCTTGAGCTCCTTCATGTCCTCGCCCTTTAGGATCACCCCGTAGTCGTCCTCGACGACCTGGGCGAGCTCGACCAGATCGAGGGAGTCGATGTCGAGCTCTTCGAAGGTGGCGTCGCGCGTGATCTGGCTGACGTCGGGCCCGAAGCTCGCGAGCGTCTCGACGACGCGAGCCTCGACCTGCTCTGAGGTGACGGTTGACATTTATTGGTCCTTTCGTTGCTGTCGATTTGTTGGTTCTAGGCCGCTAGGCCGCCGTCGACGGTGAGAACCGCTCCGTTGACGTAGCTCGCGGCGTCGGAGGCGAGAAAGCTGACGCAGGCGGCGACCTCCTCCGGGGTCCCGGCGCGCCGGGCCGGAATGTTGACGGTCAGCCCACTCTCGACCCCGGCGGTCATGTCGGTGTCGATCCAGCCTGGCGCGACCGCGTTGGCCGTGATGCCGCGACGCGCGACCTCGACCGTGACGGTCTTGGTCATCGCGATCAGCCCGGCCTTTGCCGCCGCGTAGTTGGCCTGGCCCGGGTTGGCCCGCAGGCCGACGACCGAGGAGATGTTGATGATCCGCCCGAAACGGGCGCGCATCATCGCCTTCAGCGCTCGGCGCGTGAGGCGGAACGCACCCGTGAGATTGGTGTCGAGCACGCTCTGCCACTCGTCGTCGCCGATCATCGAGATCAGGTTGTCTGCGCTGATGCCCGCGTTGTTGACGAGCGCCAACACCGGGACCCCGAACTGCGACTCCGCCCCGGCGAACAGCTCCTCTGGCGCGCCCGCGCTCGCGACGTCAGCGGCGAGCGCGACGGCGCGGCCGCCTCCCTGCTCGATCTCCGCGACCACGGCCGCGGCGCCGGCGCAGTCGCTGCGGTAATTGACCGCGACCGGCCAGCCGTCACGCGCGAGCGACTTGGCGATCGCAGCACCGATTCCGCGCGAGCCGCCGGTAACAATCGCGCAGCCCTCGGGCCTGCCCTTCGCCTCAGCCATCCCGTGCCGCGCTCCATTCGATCACTCCGCCGCCCCAGGTGAAGCCGGCGCCGAACGCGCTCACGAGCACGCGCGCTCCGGGGAAGAGCCGACCATCCTGCTCGGCTGCGAGCAGGCCGACCGGGATCGTCGCGGCGGATGCGTTACCGAGACGCTCGACGACGTCGACCACCCGGTCAGGGCGGAGCCCAAGCCGCTCGCCGAGCGCGCGCGTGATTCGCGCGTTCGCTTGGTGGTAGACGAACAGGTCGATGTCGTCGAGGGTCAGGCCGGCCAGCTCGACCGCTGCATGTGTGACCTCGGTCATCCGCAGGATCGCGTTGCGGTACACCTCGGGTCCGTCCATCCGCAGCAGCCGATCCTCGTGGGTCGCGTGAATCGTGTTCGCGTGCGATCCGTCGCAGCGCAGGACGATCGGTCCGATCCGACCGGCGGAAATCGTCTCCGCCGGGCCCAGCACGACCGCGGCGGCGGCGTCCGCGAACAGCGGCGCGGTCGACTTGTCCTCGTAGTCGGTGATCCTGGTGATGAAGTCGGCGCCGACGAGGAGGACGATCTCGGCCCTTCCGGACTCGATCTGCGCGGCTCCCAGGCCAAGCCCCGACAGCCACCCGGTACATGCCGCGCCGACGTCGTAGGCGCCGGCGCCGATGGCGCCAAGCGCGTGCGCCACCAGCGGCGCCGTATTCGGTGTCACCTCGTCCGGGGTCATCGTCGCCACCAGGACGAGGTCGACGTCGGCAGCGTCGACGCCGGCGCGGGCGAGCGCGTTTGCACCCGCGCGCGCGGCGAAGTCAGACAGCCGCTCATCGGGTCTTGCGCAGCGACGCTCGCGGATGCCCGTCCGCGAAATGATCCACTCCTCGGTCAGCCCGAGGCGCTCGGCGAGCTCCGCCGTGGTCAGAACCCCGTCCGGGAG
>Ga0302325_10004440_pt1 | contig 32449 bp, 26 predicted proteins | sample Palsa_T0_2_FD_201948 | JGI IMG/M metagenome (GOLD analysis project Ga0302325, IMG submission 201948) | Peat permafrost microbial communities from Stordalen Mire near Abisko, Sweden - Palsa_T0_2 | ecosystem: Environmental > Terrestrial > Soil > Palsa > Peat permafrost | place: Sweden: Abisko... | reverse complement strand
GCGACCTATGGCAATCAAATTGCCACCTTTCGGAATAGTTTTGAGGAACAACACTCACTATTCAGGCATCCCTTTTGAGGATTTCTCTTTACGCCTGGATATGATCCTATACCCTATTTGTTCTTTGCAAATGTATTTTTTTTATGCCTTACATCCAAATCACTGAAGATGATTTGGTTTTACGGCGAAATTTATAAAAGGGAATCACATGCATCGATTATACGATATCCTCATAAGATGCCAGATTATTCCATGGAATTATCTCAATTCCGCTACTTCTTTTTTGAGCATCTTCCCCGCCATAAATAATATAGACTTTCTTATACTGGGTAAGTTCCTGCCAGAATGTTAACCCTTTAAAGAAATCGGGGACAACTGTCATTCCTGATTTTAGTTCTATACCAGCGGCATAAGATCCATGATCTACTACCACATCTATTTCGTGACCGCTCACATCTCGCCAGTAGAACAAGTTACTTCGCAGGCCTCTGTTGAATCTGGTTTTAATCAATTCATTTATAATATAATTTTCAAATAAAGCCACCCGGCTGGAATGCAAACTTAGTTGGGATGGAGAATGTATCCCCTGCAAAGCACAAGCGAGGCCGGTATCATAAAAATATAGTTTTGGTGATTTGATAATGCGTTTTGAAAAATTATTATAGAATGGAGGCAATAAATGGATTACATAACTGGCCTGAAGTATTCCTATCCATGCGCCAATAGTTTTATGATCTACTCCACATTCAATGGCGAGATTATTCAAATTCAATTGCTGGCCCGTACGGCCTGCACACAGATATAATAATTTTTGGAATAGGTTTAGATTGGTAATGTTCTTAATCTGCCTGACATCACGTTCGACATATGTTCCGATATAAGAGGGAAACCAGAATTCAGGATCAATACCATCAAATGTAACCGCGGGATATCCACCCGAAAATATCATTTGATTCAAATGAAGATCCTTTTCCGGGATTTTTTGGATTTCACTATAACAAAATGGTAATAATTCCAGGTAGCCAATGCACAAAACAATTTCTATATAATAAGAACCAAGTGATCATGCGATTACATCAATCCATTAGGCCAAACAGAAAATGGTATTTTGAGCCAATTTTCCGATTCTAAGCCCAGCATCTATCTAATTTATTGTGCGGCAACTACTTATGAGATTGAGAGAAAGTCGAAGACTAGGAATAATTTATCGTCCACCGAATTAGGATTGTTTTTTATTAGTTCTGATGAATAACAGAATGAAAGGCACGCAGATCAGAAAAAGGATCCCCACCCAGAGAAAGACATCAATATAAGACAGTAGCGTTGCCTGTTTTGTCACACTGCCATCTAGCAATTGATAAGCACTACTCAATGCCTTATTAGTTGGCATTCCTTTAGCCATCATGGTCGCGGTATAACCCTGCACCCGTTGTTGGACGATCGGGTTGTTTACATTTAATTTAGAAACAATATCGGTTCGATGAATCTCCGTCTGTCGTGTTACATAGGTTGAAATAAGTGCTACCCCAAAAGCGCCCCCCAACTGTCGCGTCATGGCTGAGAAAGATGCACCCTGTCCGATCTGTTGTCCCTTTAACGTAGACAGGGACATGGTGCTTATCGGCACGGAGAGCAGACCCATTCCAAAGCCTCTCAAAATAAGGATCCAAAAAAAATTCTGACTGCTGGTATCTGTCGTCAAGATATTTGAAGCAAGTAAACTGTACAGAAAGAAGATGCTCATTCCAATAGCGATCAAATATTTCTGCGGAACCCCTCGCTGGATGAGTATAGCAACGACCGGCATCATCAAGGCCGCAAAAATGGTGCTGGGCAATTGCAGAAAACCGGCTTGCTGGGCCGTCCAGCCCAGCATGGACTGTGTGTAGATCGGGATAACAAATGTAGATCCGAACAATCCAAAACCCAGGACAAAGGAAAGAATGACGCCTATCCTGAGGTTAGCATTTTTGAGCACCCTCAGTTCTACAATCGGATATTTATAGGTCATTTCCCTCCATATAAATAGATAGAGGCCAAAGACAGTGACGACGCCGAGTATCAGGATCAGTGAGCTGTTAAACCAATCATCCTCCTGGCCTTTTTCCAGGATATACTGTAATGAACTGATCCCGATCGTGAGTAAGGCGATCCCCAGAAAATCCACCTGCCGTATGGGCGTTTTTTCTTTGTATTTTGGACTTCTTACGAATCTCATTGTTAACAGCGCGGCAATGATGCCCACAGGGATATTGATATAGAATATATAAGGCCAGGAGAAATTATCCACAATATATCCACCCAGCGGCGGCCCGAGCGTTGGGCCTACGATCACACCAAGTACATAAATCGCCTGCGCCATCGGCCTTTTTTCGGGTGGATAACTTTCGGTAATGATTGTTTGGGAAGTGACCAGCAACGCACCTCCGCCCAAACCTTGTAAAAACCTGAATATAACCAACTCCCAAAGGCTATGTGCATTGCCGCAAAGAAAGGAACAGATGGTAAACAGAATTATCGAGGCGGCAAAATAATTGCGTCTGCCAAATTGCTGTGAAAGCCAACTGGTCATGGGTACGATGATTACATTGGCAAGGGAATAGGCAGTGATGACCCAGGTGATCTCTGTGAGTGTGGCGTTTAGACTGCCGCGCATATCATTGATCGCGACGTTTACAATCGTGGTATCCACAATTTCCAGAAGTGCGCAAAATACCGCAGTGACCGTGATCACCACCCTTCTTGATCCGTATTCTACTAAAGATTCCTGTTCCATATGGATATCCTGAACAATCCTGCCTGTCTGCCCCTATTTCCTTAAGCAATAGTTAGACCTTGCCTGAATTCATAGAATCCGGATTCCCAAACTTCGTACAAATTGGGAAATTAAAAATGAAATAACTTGATCTTATAAATTACAAAAGTAGATTTTCGACGAATTACAGTTTCTCTATCCTCATTTCTTAAACTGCCATTTTTGATTTTCTAAGAACTACCGTGACAACATGATGCCATACCAATAAACAACATGCGATTTTCCGGTTTGTATTGTCATATCCGCACACAGGGGTACAGTCTTTGTATCGCAAGCGAACAGTGTATCTTTTTGGCCATTTAATAAATCCTTTATTTATAGCTAATTAGCGGAATGGCACTTGATTGGATAGACTTATTGGTGGGGAGGAAATAGAAACTTCAACAACAGAATTATCCAACTATTAACTTCAAATCATCATTATGCTCAAAAACTATTGTAAGACTGCCTGGAGAAATCTCATGAAGAACAAATTCTACTCGGTGATCAATATAGCCGGTCTGACCCTTGGCCTTGCTATTGGCATACTCATCTTACTATGGGTGGAGGATGAGATGAGTTATGATGGATTTCATAAAAATGCAAGCCAAATTTACAGGCTGGAGATTTCTGGAGGAACAGGCGCCAGCAAACAAATATTTACTTTTGGCGTTGCGCCAATTGGACCTCTTTCCAAAAAAGAGCTTCCGGACGTAATAGATCAGGCCCGCTTTACAGGGAATAATGATTATTCACTATATAAATATGACGATAAAGTCTTTGGCGACGAAACTGCCATATTTGCGGATCCCTCTCTTTTTTCCATATTTGATTTCCCCCTGGTAGAGGGCGATGCGACCAAACCTTTCCCTGATGACAATACCGTAGTCATCACTAAAAAGACAGCTGCGAAATTCTTCGGCGCTGCTGATCCGATCGGCAAAGTGATCGTCGCCGATAATAAGCAAAATTTTGTAGTCAGCGGGGTGATCAATGATTTTCCTAAGAACTCAAGCCTGCAAACCGATATGATCATGCCTATGAGCTTCCGATTGAAGGAAATGCTCGCCCAGGGCATGGATATGAGTGATAATTTCAGCTACCTGGATTATGCGACTTATCTACAAATCCGGCCGGGAGCCAATCTCAAAAGCCTTTCGGCCAAAATATTAAAAATCCACCTCAACCATAAACCTGATGATACAGATGCCGATTATTTGCTGCTGCCCCTGGCCAAAATGCATTTGTACAATGCAGACATGACGGATAACGGAATTGCGACAGTGAGGATATTTTTAGTGATCGCGCTGCTTATCCTGGGGATTGCATGTATCAACTATGTTAACCTTTCTACCGCACGTTCCATGATCCGGTCAAAGGAAATCAGTATGCGCAAAATAGTAGGCGCAGAAAGATCACAATTATTTCTGCAATTCATTGTGGAAACAGCCCTGTTGTTTTTATTTGCTGCAGCGCTGGCCATCGGACTTATTGATCTTTTGATGCCCTTGTTCAACCGGATTTCGGGGAAAGAAATGTCGCTCGATCTCTCCAATTACCAAATATGGCTGACTTTGATATTAGCCATTCTGGGCACACTTGCCGCATCCAGCATCTACCCTGCATTTTTACTTTCCTCCTTTCATCCGTTAAAAGAATTAAAAGGCAAACTTTCAATGGGCATCGGGACGGCCATGCTTCGAAAAATATTGGTCGTGATACAGTTTGGGTTTTCGGTGATGTTGATTGTCGGAACCCTGGTGATCACGGGCCAGCTTAATTATATCAGAAATAAGGATTTGGGTTTTGACAAAAGTCATGTATTTGCCTTTTGGATGCGAGATATGTCCACGCATTATGATGCTGCTAAGGCAGAGTTGCTCAAACAGCCCGGCATTCTTGCGGTTACCCGTTCGAATCAAAATATTATCCATTTTAACGGTTTTACCGGCGCTGTCAATTGGGATGGAAAAGATCCAAAACAAAACCTGATCGTTCACCCGATCGGTGTAGACAAGGATCTCATCTCTTTTTTTAAAATGAAAATGGCCAGCGGTTCCTCATTTACGGGAGCCATCGCGGATTCGGCCAACTTCATATTAAATGAAGCAGCAGTTAAAGAGGCAGGGATCAAAGATCCCGTTGGCAAACGCTTTACCATACAGGAGACCAAGGGGACTATCATTGGGATCGTAAAGGATTTTCATTACGCTTCGATGAAGGAGAAAATTGCACCCTCTGTCTTTTGGTATAACCCAAAATATTATGACAGGATCTATATTAAAACCACCGGTCTTGATGCCCAGAATGCCATTGAAGCTGCAGGGTCAGCATTTAAAAAATATAATGGGCAGTACCCATTCTCTTATGCATTCCTGGATGATGTATTTGATAATATGTATCGAGGTGAACAGCAGGAAGGCAATTTGTTCAAATATTTCGCCGCCATCGCCATTTTTATATCCTGTCTTGGCCTGCTCGGGCTCGCAACCTATGTCGCACAGGTGCGTACAAGGGAAATAGGTATAAGGAAAGTCCTGGGTGCGGGGATCGGGAATATCACAGCGATGCTTTCTACCAATTTTTTGAAACTGGTGCTGATATCCATCATCATTGCCACACCCGTCGCCTGGTATCTGATGAGTAAATGGCTGGAGGATTTTGCCTACAGGATTGAGTTGCATTGGTGGCTATTTACCATTGCTGGGTTTGCGGCGCTCATCATTGCTTTTGGAACGATCAGTTTTCAGGCAATCAAAGCTGCCCTGGCTAGTCCAGTAAAAAGCCTTAGATCTGAGTAATGATTTACGGGCTTGATTATTTTTGAAGTAGCAGTCCATAATAAGATGCAAAGGGATACCTTTGAATTGGAAATCAAAGAGAGGGTTCAACATCTTTTATTTAGAAAAAATACAACTTTATGAGTGCTTTGATCACAGGTGCGCATGCCATCATTTATAGCGCTGACCCCGAAGCAGACATCTTATTTTTTAAAAATGTGCTGAAGTTTCCTAATGTCGACCTTGGTCACGGATGGCTTATTTTTCGGCTTCCTCCTTCAGAAATGGCCGTGCATCCTTCGGCGGATGGCAGGATTCAGGAACTCTATCTGATGTGCGCCGACATCCATTTATTTGTTGAGGAAATGGCCAAACATAAAATTATTCATACGACAGTAGAGGAACAACGCTGGGGCTTGCTCATATATCTGACTTTGCCGGGAGGGGGTAAACTAGGAGTCTATGAACCTAAACACCAGAGTCCTGCACCCTAAAATGTATCTGACAATCGATCAGAAAATGGACCGGCTAAAATTGACTCTGGCAATTTTTCGACGCCTAATATCACCTTATCAGGGCGGAGGGTGATCAGGGCTTTCATTTTAGGCACCTGTTGCGTTGGTTTGATCATGAACCGTTTAAAAAAAAGATGCAGAACCAAACTGATCTCTGCCATCGCAAAGTTATTTCCGATACACATCCTCGGGCCCGCTCCAAAGGGGAAGAAACCAGGATGTTTTTTTACTTTCCCCTGTTCGTCGAGAAAGCGTTCGGGATTAAAGACAGCCCCATCTTTCCACTGATCCTTGTGCCTGTTTAGTCCAAAAAAGAAAGGCATGACAATGGTTCCCTTGGGAATGGCGTAACCTCCAAATTGGTCATCGGCGAGAGCGACCCTGTCGGTAATCCAGGCTGCAGGCCTGAGCCTCATGGATTCAGAAATCACCGCCTGGAGATAATCATTTTTTATACTGTCATACACGCTGGTTAGCCCAATCGACTGTTGGATCTTTTCAATGACCTTTTTCTCCGGGGCGGTTTGATAGAGCAGCCAGGAAAGTGTGGTGGCTGTCGTCTCATGACCGGCAAAAAGAAGGATAAGCACTTCTGCAATGATCTGATCTTCGGACATTGGTTCACCCGTGTCTTCATATCTGGCCTTCAGCAATAAATCCAGCAGATCATGATATGGTTTGGGATCGGCCCTTCGCTGTTCGATGATATCCAGGATAATGCCTTTCAATTGTGCCGCCTTTTTATCATGGACTCTGTCTTCCCTGGTTAGCGGATAGAACAATCTTCGAAGGGGGAGGTTAATATCCCTGATATAAAACTCCTGCAATTCATTAAAGATCCGGTTGAGATCATGGCTTTGCCTCTCAGAGAGCTCGATATCGAAAAGCGATCTGACTGCGATTTGGAAAGCAAGCTGATGCATCAAGGGATATATATCGACCTGTTCTGCGCAAGGAAAAGAAACCAGGAATTCTTCCGTGGTCTTGACAACTATCTCATAAAGGCCCTGTATTTTTTTCTGGTGAAAGCTGGGTTGTATCAAACGGCGCTGCCGCAACCAATACTCACCGTTTGAGAAAAGCAAGCCGTTCCCGAAAAGCCGGCCGCCTCTTTTTGATGTCAGGTCGGATTTGTGATAATTCGTATGATTTTCCCTGAGCACATAATTAATCAAACCCGGCTCTTCGGTCAGGATAAAATGCATATCACCGGGTAACGCCGCCGAATAGGTGCTGGAAAACCGCAGCATATTTTCAGTGATGGCTTGAACGGGGTGTCTGGCGGAGCGGAATGACCTGATGACGGTTTGGGTTTTATTCATTCCCTTCGGCAAATGGTGGTCGTTTTTTTTCAAAATGTCCTGACTTTTTGCAAATTTAAGCCCTGTAATTACTTTCCAAAAGTAAATCTTCCATTTTGATTATGTTATCTACAATTCTCATATGCTTCTAACGCGGTTTCGATTTTATTAATTTGCCTCTGCTAATCAAATATCTTCTAGTGTGCTTCGTCTTTTAAGCCTTAATTTCCTAAAGAAAGAAGGAGATAAACCCGTCAGTTTCTTAAACTGATTGGACAAGTGAGCCACACTACTATAGTTCATTTTCCAGGCAATTTCACTAATCTTGAGTTCATTGTATATCAGTAATTCTTTTATGCGTTCAATTCTATGCAATATGTAGAAATGTTCAATAGTTAGGCCACTCGTTTCAGAAAATAGGTTAGCTAAATACGTATAATCGAGATCCAGTTTCTGACTTAAATAAACCGATAATTTTATTTTCAGCGGTTCTTCCGAATAATGAACAAGTTCAACGATTATATTTTTAATTTTCTCAATCAGAATACTTTTTTTATCCTCCATCAATTCAATCCCTGATTCTTTTAAAGTAATATTTAATTCATTCCATTGCTCCGGAGAAATATTTTCTTCGATAATAGCTTCACCCAGCTCTACGGTTGTATAGTGAATCCCGAGGTTTTCCAACTTCGATTTAACCAGCATTTTACAGCGAATGCTAACCATATATTTGAAGAAAAGCTTCATTGATTAATATTTTAATTATACCACCGAGTTTTTTATCCTGAGGTTTTTCTGTAATTCAATACCGCCCAGCTGTTAAGTACAAGTCCAATGATCGCCATTGCTCCCAAATGATAAGCGATATCCCCAAACCCACTGCCCTTCAATACTACCATACGCATAATTTTGATAAAATGACTTGGCGGAAAAGTCTCCACAAGGCCCTGTGCCCAACCGGGCATACTGTCCACTGAATTGAATACACCGCTCATCATATTGAATATCATGATGAAAAAGAAAGCAAGGGACATGGCTTGCATTTGTGTATCTGAATAGGTAGCTACCAGCAGACCAAGCCCGAGCATCGCAAAGAGATACACGATCAGCGAGGCATAAAGCACTATGAGGCTGCCAACCGGAATAATCCCATAAACTAGTCTTGCAATCCCGAGTCCAAGCGAAAATATTATAATGCCCATCAGCAGGAATGGTATCAGCTTTCCGAGAATGAATATGTATTTCTTAATCGGGCTTACATTGATTTGTTCAATGGTACCGCTCTCTTTTTCTTGAACGATATTAAAAGCCGATTGCATAGCTGCCAGCGCCGTAACCAGGGTAACAAGTATGGCAGGCACGATATACAGATTATAATCCAGTAGTGGATTATACCAGTTAGACGAAACCACACTGATATGCGGCGAGCCTGATACCGATGATCCTTGTTGCCAACTATTTCTGATATCGGAATTAAAATCGGAAATGATGCTGCCAAGATAATACCCTCCGAGGCCGGCTTTAGTTCCATCAATGGCATTAATCGCTATATACAGCTTTTGAGAATTTTCCCTAACCAGGTCTTGCTCGAAATGCAGGGGAATCTGAAGCACAAGGTCAGCTTTATCCTGCTGAACTGCAGAAAGTGCCTGGCGATATGAAGAAGTATATTCAGCCATCTTAAAATTACCTGAGGAGGTAATCTTTGGAATGAGCTTGCGTGAAAAAGTAGAATGATCGTTGTCTACCACTGCTATAGAGATATTCTTTACCGAATAATTGGCCGCAAGCGGCAAAAGCAAAAGCTGGATTACGGGGCCGATAATCAATATGCTGACATTTTGCTTGTTCCGCAATATTTGCCTGAACTCCTTTTCCAGTAGAAAAAGTAAAGTTTTCATTGTAATCTGATTTTAAATTTTCTAAGGCTTATTGCAAATAGGACCAGACACATGCTTAACAGAATGAGGGTTTCTTTCCAGACCGATCCAAGGCCAAGCCCTTTCAGCATGACATTCTTAACGATGATAAAGTACCATCGTGAAGGAACAATATTGGCAATCCATTGCATCACGATGGGCATATTGTCAATTGGAAACAAAAAACCAGTGAGTAGCATTGTAGGCAACATCATGCCCATCAGCGAGCCCATCATGGCTCCCTGCTGTGTTTTTGCATAAATCGATAATAGTAATCCGATAGATAATGATGTTAAGATGAATAGGATTGAGTCAACGGTCAGCAATACAATGCTTCCTTTTACCTTCAGATCCAAAAAAACGGCACTTAGCAGGATGATGATGAAATAGTTCGCGATCGAAATAAGCAGGTTGGGCGTCAGTTTTGCTATAATAATGTACAGTGGTTTAAAAGGGGAGACCAACAAGATTTCCATCGTACCCAATTCCTTTTCCTTTACTATAGCGACAGATGTCATCATGGTACATACCAGCATGAGTACCAGGGCCATAACACCCGGCACGAAGTTGGGTGGCCCGGTTAAGCCTGGGTTATATAACATAAGGGTTTCAGGTACGATTTGTAAAGCCTGCCCGGACGCGCTGTCCAGCTCCGCGTTATAGACATTAATGATCTGTGTGACATAATTGGTCATTGTCGTAGCTGCGTTTGGGTCGGATGCATCCGCGACTATTTGGATTGACGCTTTTCGGGTATGCATCAGGTCTGCGGAAAAATTGTCAGGGAAAATGACTGCCAGTTTGATAATCCCCTTTTTGAAGGCCGTCTGTAACTGGTCTGCGCTCCGAAGGCTTTGTTCTACGTCAAAGTATTTACTTGCTGATATTTTGCTGATGATCTGACTCGTAACCACATCTTTGGAATAATCAGCCACCACAATTTTGGAATTTTTGACTTCACTGGATAAAGCAAAACCAAATAAAACGATCTGCGCGATGGGCAGGCCAAGGAGCATCAGCAATGTTCGCTTGTCACGAAAGACCTCAAGGAACTCTTTTTTTATAAAAACGATCAATTGCTTCATTTATATGAGTCTTAGATTAGTCTTCTTTACGTTTTGCATTTCGTGCCAGTCCATAAAAAACGTCTTCCATAGTGCCGCCATATTGCTTTTTTAGATTCACAGGGCTATCAAGGGCGGCTATTACCCCATCTACCATAATGGAGACCCTGTTGCAGTACTCTGCTTCATCCATATAATGAGTGGTTACGAAAACCGTGACGCCTTTCTGTGAGGCATGATAAATGAGATCCCAAAACTGCCTGCGGGTCACCGGGTCGACGCCGCCCGTAGGCTCATCTAAAAAAACGATATCAGGATCATGGGCAATGGAAACCGAAAAGGCTAATTTCTGTTTCCAGCCCAATGGCAAGTCCCTAACCAATGTCTTTGCTTCTTGGTTGAGTTGCAGTTCTTCCAGCAACTCCGGCGTTTTTTTCCTGATCTGCATATTATTCATACCATAAATACCCGAATAAAAACGAATGTTTTCAGATACCGTGAGGTCATCATAGAGAGAAAATTTCTGACTCATATAGCCAATTTTCATTTTTATCTTTTCTGTTTGTTTATACACATCAAACCCGGCAATACTGGCTGTTCCAGAGGATGGGGTGAGTAGTCCGCAAAGCATACGCATTGCGGTTGTTTTGCCTGCCCCGTTAGCACCTAAAAAACCGAATATTTCTCCTTTCTCCACCTGAAATGTCAATTCACTAGCAGCTATAAAATCGCCAAATTTCTTGGTGAGTTTTTCGGTAATTATTACTGGCGGCATGGATTTAGTTTTTTAGCAGTTTAATAAAACAATCTTCAATGCCGGGTGTGATTATTTCCATGCTTGCATTCTCATCCCCTTTTGTATGCAGGTACTCTATTATCCCCTTATCTGATGAATTTTTAAAGGTTGCGTGCAGGGAGTCGCCAAAGGCAAAACAGCTGGCTATACCTGAATAACTTCTTGTATCCTGTAGAGATTTAAATATATTGGGAGACTTAATAGCATAAAGCTGATCAGGATAAGACTGTATAATTTTTGCTGGCGTTTCAATGGATAATATCTCTCCTTTCTGGATCAAAGCGATCCTGTCGCAAAGATTGGCTTCATCCATATAAGGTGTCGAGACCAGAATAGTGATTCCCTGGCCTTTCAATTTCTTCAGCATTTCCCAGAATTCTTTTCTTGAAACCACATCCACACCGGTTGTAGGTTCGTCAAGGAAAAGTACAGTGGGCTTATGTATCAAGGCGCAGCACAAGCCTAATTTTTGCTTCATGCCTCCTGATAACTTACCTGCCCTGCGGTTCTTAAAAGGTTCGATCTGCTGATAAATGTCTTTTATCAGATCATAATTTTCCTTGATGGTCGTTCCGAAAACGGTAGCAAAAAAATTGAGATTCTCCTCTATCGTCAAATCCTGGTAGAGACTGAATTTGCCAGGCATATATCCCAGCGAGCTCCTGATCTGTCTATAATCCTTCACCAGATCAAAACCATTGACGGAGCCTGTTCCCTGATCGGCTAGTAGTAATGTAGTTAGTATCCTAAAAAGCGTTGTTTTTCCTGCCCCATCGGGGCCGATCAGACCGAACAATTCGTCCTGCTCTATTGAAAAGGAGATATCTTTCAATGCGGTTACCTTTCCTTTATTAAAGGTTTTCTTAATATTACTTAGTGTAATCATCCTTCTGAAATTTTACTTCTCCGTACATCCCTATTTTCAAGTATCCATCATTTTTCACTCTGATTTTTACCGCATACACGAGGTTGGCCCTTTCCTCTTTTGTTTGAATTGTTTTAGGGGTAAATTCCGATTTGTCTGAGATCCAGGACACCTGCCCTGGGTATTCTTTATAATTCTTTGTACCGTCATCTATGAAGACTTGTACTGTCTGAGATAATTTTATCGCTGTTAGTTGGGATCCTGTTATAAATGCCCTTAGAATAAGTGTATCCAGGTTTGCGATCTTATATAATGCTTTGCCTGTTGTTGTCATTTCTCCCTCCTGAGCATATTTGGTAAGTACCGTACCGCTGATAGGATTTACAATTTGGCCCTTATTGATGATGTCCTGCATTTGTGCTACTGATTTTTCCAGAGGATCCTGTTCGCTGAAAACAGTACTATTTAATGTACTGACATTAGAGCGGTCCAAGGCAATTTGCTGTTCTGAAACAGCGATTTGTTTTTGTAATTGGTCTATCTGCGAGTTAATGTCATCCAGTTGTTTTTGGGTAGCGGCATCTCCTTTGAGAAGGTTCTCAGTTCTTGTTTTCTCTCTGAATTGCTGGCTCAACTCTGATTGTTGCACGGCAATTTGTTTTCTGACCAGCTCAATTTCCGGCTGCGGGTTGGTCGTCTTTTCTTTAAGTGATTGAATGGTTGCCTGCACTTGCTTTCTCTGCAATATAGTGTTTGACATATCGATGTTTCCTATAATTGCTCCTTCGTGAAGTGTATCTCCTTCTAAAATGGAGAAAGAAAGGATCTTCCCATTTTCCTCCGCCGATACAATCACTTCGACCGATTCAAAAACACCGGAAGCATCTGCTTTGAGCTTATTTTGGCTGCAGGAAGATATCAACCCAACACCCACTATAACTAATGCTGAAAATTTGCTCATTTTATATTATGTTTTGAATGGTTATTAATTGCCAGATGTTGTTTTATGATTGTATTGACTCATGAGTAATTGAACCTGGTGCACGACTCGATCCTGTCTTGCCTGACCTTCTGCATTAATATCGAGTAGAAAATCATTGGCACTGATTACGCCGTTTTGCAACTGAAGAGTTGAGCTTTGCTTAACCGAGTCGCGTAGTTCAATAATTTCATTATCAGACTTGATGAGCTGTTGATAGCGTATCATATCAGCATTTTGCTGTTGCAAGGTCAGCCCCGTATTGAATAAAAAAGTACTGCGCTCAGCCAACACGATCCCTCGGTTGTTTGAATTGATCAGCCGGTCTTTTCTAAAAGTATATAGACCCCCGATATTCCAGTCCAGGCGCAGGCCGGTAATATAAAATGGAGATAAATCTTCAGACAACAGGTTGAGCGGTGAAGGCCTGCCGATGCCTCCATGAAAAAAGGCACTTAGATGTGGGTAATTGCTGATGTTGTTAAGTCGCTGTTGTTCTAAATACGATCTTATCTGCAAGTCATATGATCTCAGTTCAGGCCTGTTAATGGAATCGCTCAAGATGGGCACTGCAGGTTGAATTAATATCGTGTTTTCATTTATCGTCTGATTGATAAACAGACCTAGCATGATGGTATAAGCCTGGCGTGATGCTCTCAAGTCAATGGAATGTTGGTCAGTTTTCAGTAATTCCGCTTTGAGTTTATTCAGGCTGCTGTTAAAATCTGTACCATTATTAATCGCAGTCACAACTTTTGCCATACCAGTCCGAATATCTTGTTTTGATAGTTCATTTTGTTCCAGCTGACCGTCGATCAAAAGAACACCGAAGAATAACTGGTTGATCCGGTCTTTCAGTGAGAATAATTGCGTATTCAAATTTTCCTCCTGTAACTCGGCATCGGTCCTGCTTAATTCTTTCTTTCGATTATTTATACCGAAATCGGTGAGGGTTTCAGATAAATCCCCATAGACTATATATTGGTCTTTTGGAATTTTCAGTGATAGAAACCCGGGAATTGAAATATTGGTCACGTCAGATTGATAGGTGGCCGTGCCACTGACAGCTAATTGAGGATATATCCCTTTTGAGATATTGGCTATAGTGTAATCTTTTGTCTCTCGAATAAGTCCTCGTTCCTTGGTTAAGGGATAATTAGTTTCCGCCAGGTGGTAGCATTGTTCCAGGGTAACCGTATTCTTCTGTTGGGTTAGGGCGCTGCCTCCATACAATAGGAAGGAAAAATGCCATATTACTCTTAGTGGCCATTTCATTTTGGCATTTAGTTTAATGACCATGATTTATTATTAAGCTTTAATCAATTGATTAATCCTTACCTAAAAAAAAGGATTCGAATTCTCAATGAATGCTATTTAACTTTCATTTCTGCCTTGATCCATTTTGGTATCAATCGTTTTCTTTCCAACATCAGCCGTTCGAATTCCTTAGAACTAATATTACCAGATCTAGACTTCAGCAATGAACTAGCAATGAAGGGGAATATAATTAAACCCATCATGTTGGTGATAACGTGAAAAGGATGCAGGGTTTTTACCTTTCCTTTCTCCAAGGCTTCCTGAATGCCTTTTAAGAAACATCCCCGCATTTGCTGAATGCTTTTGATAAGTGGATCATCCTTATTTTCAAAGGGGATCTTACCTGATTGCAGGATATTAAGAACAAATAAGGGGAGATCAGGATTTTCCATCAACATATCAATATATCGGCTGATCAGGAACTGTAATTGCTTTTCGAATGGCCGAGGATTATTATTGATATCTTCTATTATAGCCCCAAAGAAGAGGTAAACATTCTCCTTCATCACTAGTTCGAATAGTTTCCTTTTGCTCCGGAAATAATAATTTAAGAGTGCCAGGTTGATACCAGCTTCCTTCGCGATCTCCCGGGTACCCGTTGCTGCATATCCATTTTGTGTGAATAACTTTCTTGCCGAACACTTTATTTTTTCTTCGGTAGAAAGGTCTTTTGGGGCTATTTTTTTTGACTTGGACAATGTAAAATCATTTAAGAGCTTTTGATATAATTAAACCGAACCTGGTTGGGAAGCTAGTCCCATTCTCATTTGTTTAGTATATTGTTTTAATCACAGGATTAATAACTTTTCACAGATGCCTAAAGGTGGGAGGCTTTAGACAAGGGATTGTTATATAATATTTGGGATAAGTTGCATCTTTCTCACTTAATTGGAGAACGAAAAGGATTTCATTGAATTCTCCTGATGAATGTGTGAAATATGTAACTAATTCATAGAAATGTGTAACATCATTTTGTATACTTACACGTGAATACCCGGCTTGAACCTTCTTGCATTTAAATATTCGGAGATCTAAGTTTGTGGTTTTTGATTTTTAAAAACCACTAGGATACATGGAACCTTCAGTAAAGGAATCTCGTCCGAGAAGGACTGCAGCAGAGATAAAAGATATATTTAGACAACAGGAAGATAGCAATGAGACTATAAAGGCATTTTGCGCTCGGAAGGGCTCAATTGAGAAAACATTTTATAAATGGCGCAATAGTATAGCACCAGAAAAGTTATTTTTTTCATACGCGAAATTTTGGCGGAGTTTTAGTGGTAATTACAATACCTACTCAATAAGCGTCGCAGCATTGATATCCCGTCAAGCACTATGAAAGGAATAATCTGACGGGGATATTGGTCGGAGGTCATAAGGCGGGTAAGCAGAGATGTTAAACATCTAGTAGCGGATCCAATTGACCAAGTGCTATGAAACGCCTTGCATCCCAAAGCTACAAGCTTTTCGGTATTTGGTATTAAAGAGGGCATTTATTCTTCAAATCGAAAAGAATATATTAACCAAAATATTGGTGATTAATTAGCTATTCAGAAGAAAAAATATTTTATCAGAATAAAGTATAGGGAATAATTTTTGAAATTACCAAGACGGGGAATCTCGGGTATTTACACATGTACTGGCTTTGTGGGGAATAAAAATAGCTGAAGAAACACGCGTTGTAAGCTTATTTTTAGAATCAGGCGCGTCTTAAAGTATTCCAGTCGACTTGAAATGAATATGGATAGTATTTAAATAAATGGAGACTTCTACTGGTACGGGACATTTTGTTACTGTCAAATAAGTTCAGTGGACAAACGAAGTGAATGAAAGCACACTTAAATACAATCTCAATTATATCAGCTTTGAGATGGAGGAAATATAAAAAAAGATCCTACGGCTTTAAATTATTATTGTTTAGGCCAAAAGAATTCAGTGTTCATATATTTCTAACCAACGAAATCCACGTTTATTTCCGCAAAACCTTTAACAGAAAGTTGCGTATCATCAACAAAAATTTAGTTAAATAGTTGGTGCGTGGCCTTTTACAACGATAAATTATTAAAAGCTAAACATTAACAGCGATTCGGTTTGATATAGGTCTACCTTACATCTGTTGCTGGTTATTCTACTGGCAAATAAATTACAAAAAATGTCAAATATCACACAGGTTGTCAACGAAGACAAAAACATGACAACATTGAAGAAAAGTGTTATTGCGTCAGGATTAGACAAGGTTTTAAGCGGCACAGGCCCATTCACCGTTTTCGCCCCAACTGATCTTGCTTTTGGGAAACTTGAAAAAGGAGTTTTAGAGAACTTATTAAAGCCAGAAAACAAAGCCAAGCTTGCAGATGTTTTAAATTATCATGTTGTTTCAGGTAAAATCAATTTTAAAGATTTGAAAGAGGGCGAAAAACTGAAAACAGTCAATGGTAAAGAATTACATGTTCATGTAAAAGATGGTCATGTAAGTATTGAAGGAGCTAAGATTCAAGGACATGATCTAGCTACCTCTAATGGAGTTATACATTCTTTGGACACTGTCATGATGAAGAATTAGTTTCTAACTATATTCATATAAAAGCCACAAGCTTGGGTTTGTGGCTTTTATATTTTAGTACTTTGGTTTTTGCCCGATATCAGTCAACTGTTGGATAGTATAAACTATTTTATTTTTAGCAAACTTGCATTTATGGCTACAACGACAGTACTTACAGCCATTAATACTGCACCTTCTGCAGGACTTAATAATACACCGGATTTGTATAGTACGCCCGCGGCCAAAGGTAAGGCTACCACATTATACCCTGTAGCCCAGACCAGGTTCTGGATCATTTTGCGGTAAGTTGCTTTACCAAATAAAATAAGGCTTACTATATCCTTTGGATTGCTATTTACCAGGATGATACCTGCTGTTTCTGCTGCAATATCGCTGCCGCTGCCAACTGCGATACCAATATCTGCTTGAGCCAGAGCAGGGGCATCATTAACGCCATCTCCTGTCATGGCAACAAATTCACCTTTATTTTGCAGTTCTTTTATTTTTTGGAGCTTTTGGTCGGGCAACACTTCGGCCGTAAATCCAGACATGCCCAATAGCCCACTTACACTTTTTGCTACTTTAGCATTATCGCCAGTCAATAATATTGATTTGATATGGTTTTCTTTTAAGGTTTGAATGGCGGCCGCGGAATCAGGCCGTATTTGGTCTGACAAAGCAATGTATCCTGTCAATTCATTATTAATTAGGACAAACACCACTGTTTCCGAATCAGTCGCTGAAAAACCATCGGGTAATGCAATATTGTTTTCTTTCAGGTAGCCTGGACTAGCGACCAATATTTGCTTTCTTTCGATGGTGGCTTTCACGCCTTTCCCAGGTATGGCTTCGAAATTGTCAATTGTTGGAATCGTGACAGACAACTCTTTTGCTTTTTCCAATATACCTGTGGCAATGGGGTGTTCCGATTTTTGTTCTAATCCAGCAGCAAGACGAATAAGTTCTTTTTCATTTACCTCCTTTTTCAATGAAGCTATTCTTGAAACTTCAAATTTACCAACTGTAAGTGTTCCGGTCTTATCAAAAACGACGGTGGTGATTTTTCTTGCATTTTCAAATTCAGTTCTGTTCTTGATCAGCAAACCATTTTTCGCAGACAAAGCGGTTGATTTGGCGATCACTAAGGGCACTGCCAAGCCTAGTGCGTGAGGGCAACAAATAACGATTACTGTAACCATTCTTTCAATGGAGAATGCAATTGGTTGGCCTGTTATATTCCAATATAAAAAGGTCGCAATTCCGGCAATAATTGCAATGATTGTTAGCCATTTTGCGGCAATGTCGGCCAGTAATTGGGTTTTAGATTTTGATTTTTGTGCATCATCAACCAATTTTACAACTTGAGACAGATAGGAATCTTTTGACCCATGGGATACATTTACCTTAATTGAGCCGTTTCCATTTATAGAACCAGCGATCACTTTATCTCCTTTTGTTTTTTTGACGGGTTTGGATTCACCGGTCATCAAAGATTCATTCAAATAGCTTTCACCGTCTACAACGACCCCGTCGGCTGCCACTTTTTCACCTGGCTTTACCAGGATAATATCCTTTTCTTTCAGTGATTCGGTCTTTACTTCACGAATCATTTCAAGCGTTACCAGGTGAGCTTCAGCCGGCATTAGCTGCACCAATAGTTCAAGATCTTTTGACGCCCCTGCAACGGATTTCATTTCGATCCAATGACCTAAGAGCATGATCAGAATAAGTGTCGCCAGTTCCCAGAAAAAATCCTGCCCTTTCAGGCCAAAGACCACGGCTACACTATAGGCATATGATACCGTGATCGCAAATCCAATTAAAAACATCATGCCTGGCGTCTTTGATTTTACCTCATCTGTCAATCCTTTTAAGAAAGGCCAGCCGCCATATATAAAAACCACAGTGGATAGGGCAAATAATATATATGGAGAACCTGAAAACTGCCAATTAATACCAATAAATTGCTGTATCATGGTAGACAGCAGCATAATCGGAACAGTCAAAATAAGTACTACATAAAAGCGCTTTCGAAAATCTGCAATCATCATGGCATGGTGATTATGTCCTCCGTGACCCATTGACGGTTTTGCTGCAAGGGGCATATTCTTCATGTTGTGATCCGAATGGTCCATATTGATTGTGCTTTTGATCTCAATTCAATAAATATCCGCGATTAATCACCAAAGACTATTGACCATACTTATAAGCCAGCTTGGATAAATTCCTATCCAAATCACTAAAGCGACTAAAACGGTCAATAATAAGATCCCTTGAATTGAGGGAATCAGCGAAGACCTTTCTGTACTTCCAGCATGCTCATCCTGCTTCATCATGACAGCAATTATCCTCGTGTAATAATAGAGGCCGATAACACTGCTGATCACAAGTACAAAAGCGAGCAACCAATTTCCTTTCCCCACCCCTGCAGTCAATAAAAAATATTTCCCCATAAATCCAGCGGTAAGCGGAATTCCGGCAAGTGACAGTAGAAATATAGTAAGGAGTGATGCTAAAATAGGTTTTCTCCAAAATAAGCCTTGATATTCCTGGATATCATGGGTCTCTTCGTCTGATTTTGAAATAATAGTGATCAGGCCAAATGCACCAAGGATTGTTATTGAATAGGCCGTTAAGTAAAAGGTCGCTGCCTGTGCTCCCATTTCTTTTCCTGAAATAATTGCAACCAGTAAATAGCCAAAGTGGGCGATGGAAGAAAAGGCCAAAATTCGCTTTATATTATTTTGCCTGATTGCCAGAAGATTTCCAATAAGCATCGATGAAATAGCTATGATAGTGAAGACTAACATTATTTTTTTGAAATGATATAGGTCAGCCATCATAAAAAAACGAAGTAATATGGACACTACGGCTCCCTTGGATACAGTGGCGATAAAGGCCGATATGGGAGAAGACGCACCCTCGTACACATCAGGGGTCCACATATGGAAAGGGACGAGTCCTAACTTAAAGCCAATACCCGTTATCATCATGCCGATGCCGGCTGCAAACATCATTAAGGAGGCTGGGCTAAGGACTGGCGAAACTGAAACGAGCATATGGAATGATAGCGTTCCGGTAACTGCGAAAATCATGGCCATTCCAAACAATAAAAAGGCTGAAGACATGGCCGCAAGAATCAAATATTTTAACCCAGCTTCAATTGCCTTTGTTCTATTCCTGTAATAGCTGATCAGCGTATACAAGGAAATATTGAGTATTTCGAGACTCACAAAAAATGAAATAAAATGGGTACTGATGACCACCATGCATGAACCAAGGGTTGCCAGCAAGAGTAACAGATAATATTCTTCCTTTCTTTTTTCCGGATAGAATCTCCTTAGGCTTAGAAAACTAAATAAAGCCGCCATAAAACTTGCAAACAGAAACAAAGCCTGATAATATAATCCAAACCGGTCTATGAGGAACAATTCGCCAATAGCGTGAGGTGCTACGGGCCTTATGAAAATAATTGAAATGAAAGAAGCCGTTAACACCAGCAATGTGGAAAGAAAAGTAAATATATGGCGCCGCTTCAGCGCAACCCCGAGCATTACCAACAGCATACCTCCGGCCAAAATCTCCATTGGAAGTAAACTTTGTATATCTAGTCCTGACATTTTTATTTGGGCGTTTTAAATCAAAATTCAGCGTACTTTTTTTATTTTCAAAGGCAAGAAAGCTGTTGATTTGCTTTCGATTCGCTTTATTCCAGCTTGTATATTTATTTTTTCAAGGACTTTTTGCACCGTCCCTCGCGATTCCTGAATTACCGAGGATGGAAATAACCCAAGCCAGATGATTACTAAGGCCAGGGAGATCATGACAATCATCTCCCGGAAGCCAAAATCCTTTAATGCCCACTCTTTAAGCGATTTTCCGTAGAATACCTTCTGCATGATGCGTAAGGAATAAATGGTGGCGGCTAACAAGCCGAGTGTGGCCAGCATGCTAAGTGTCTTATTTGCCAGGAATGAGCCGGTTAAAATCAAAATTTCAGCTATGAAATTCCCAAGCCCTGGCAACCCCAGCGAAGCCATAACAAACAGAAGCCCCATGGCACCCATTCTTGGAACCTTGGTCCACAGTCCACCCATTTCTCCGACTTCACGTGTTTGGATTCGTTCATGAAGCGCTCCTACAATAATAAATAGCGCTCCTGTGCTGATGCCGTGTGCAATCATTTGCATGATCACCCCTTGCATGGCGATTTGATTGAAGGCATATATGCCAAGTAAAATAAACCCCATGTGACTTACGCTGATATAGGCCACCAGGCGCTTAAGATCAGTCTGCGCAAAAGCTAATTTAGCTCCATAGAGAATACTGATGACACCAAGCGTCATAGCCACAGGGGCAAACTGGCGAGAGGCCAATGGAAATAAGGGTAATACAAAGCGCAGGAGACCATAGGCTCCAGTCTTCAACAATAAACCAGCGAGAATGACGCTTCCAGCAGTTGGCGCCTGGGTATGGGCATCGGGAAGCCAGCTGTGAAGCGGTACCGTGGATAGTTTTACCAGAAATGCGATTGCAAAACCAAGCATCAAGACAAAAGCCATTTTCGGAGACATCGAAGTGTTCAACAGTTGTTCATAATCAAAAGTGAATATTCCCTTGCTGCGACCATGAATAAAATATAAACCGAGTATGGATAGAAACATAAGGAGCCCGCTGGCTTGGGTAAAAAGGAAAAACTTACTTGCTGCATAGGCTCTGTTTTCATAACCCCAAATGCTGATGAGAAAATACATCGGAACTAACATCAATTCCCAAGAGAAGTAAAACAGAAACAAATCAAGTGAGATAAAAACCCCGGTTATACCGGCTAATGCAAACAATAGATTAAAATGGAAGAACCCGACTCTTTTCTGAATTTCCTTCCAGGAAGCAAGGACAGCTAATACACCAAGGAAAGAAGTAAGTGCCAGCATTAGCAAACTCAATCCGTCGACTGCCACCTTGATCTGAATCCCAAATGCCGGAATCCAGGGATGTGTATATGTTGCAATCCATTCCTGTCCCTCCTTTCCAGGCCCACGGCTGATCCAGGGGTAAAATGTAATCACAAGCTGGGCGATGGTGGCTACCAGGCTGATCAACCTTGGAGCTGTGTTGCTCCATCGTCCTGCGACCCAGGCCAATAATCCGCTTCCCAATAATAGTAACATCAACTCTATTAAAATCATGGGTAAAAAAGTATTGTTAATGTAATAATTGCTCCAATGACTAGAACCAAAGCATACCATCGAACTTTTCCATTTTGGGTAGCACTCAATACTTTATTCAACGCTTGCGTGATGGAAACAAGTCCAGTATAGAACCGATCGATAAAATCATTTTTATCGATCCTGGATAAAAACAGGATCGGTGCAACAATAAGTTTATCATAAAGCCCATCAAAATACCAGCCTTTATAAAAGAATTTATCTAATGCGCTTCTATCGGGTATCTCAAATGGAAAATGTTTGTCATAATATAAACGGTAAGCTGCAATCACTCCAATAATGGCCACGGCCCCTGCGATAATCTGGGATATCCATTCTGTTGAATGGCCAAACACAGTTATTGCGGTTCCCGGTAATGTCTTCTGCATAAAATCGGAAAATAGGGTAATATGTCCCATATTATCGGGTAATTCAATAAAGCCACCGGCAAAGGATAGTATAGCCAAAATAACAAGTGGGATAGTCATCAGTATTCCAGGACGGTTCGTCAGTGCTTCTTTTGCCTCCCCAAAAAAAATAAGAAAGACCATCCGGAAGGTGTACAGTGCAGTAATAAAAGCACCAACCATTGCGGCTAGCCATAGTCCTATAGACCCTTTATCACTGGCATATGCCAGCCACAAAATCTTGTCCTTGCTATAAAACCCTGCGGTGACCAGCGGCAATGCAGACAGTGCGCAGGAAGCAATAAAGAAGGTCCAGAATACGATCGGGATTTTTTTTCGCAAGCCGCCCATTTTAAACATATTGTGTTCGTCCCGCATCACCCAAATGACGACGCCTGCCCCCAGAAATAATAGGGCTTTGAAAAAGGCATGAATCATAAAGTGGAAAATGGCTGCTGACCAGGCTCCAACACCTAGTGCAAGGAACATATAGCCAATCTGAGAAATTGTGGAGTAAGCAAGGACTTTTTTGACATCCTGCTGGTTTAAAGCAGATAGACCTGCAACGATTAAAGTAACCGCCCCAATAATGGCAACGATCGTTTCGACAACGGGCGCAAGGTCAAACAACGCATGCGTTCGCGCAATTAGGTATACTCCTGCGGTTACCATTGTGGCTGCATGAATCAGCGCAGAAACAGGGGAGGGGGCGGCCATCGCATCAGGCAGCCAGGTTTGAAGTGGCAATTGGGCGGACTTTCCTACAGCACCTCCGAGCAAAAGCAAAGTGGTGATGATAACCGTCTTGCAACCCGATGACCACTCCCTGGGAGCGGCAACTAAAATCTCCTGGATATTTAAAGTATGAAAAGTCATAAATAAGAGGAATAAACCAATCAGCATGGCAGTATCCCCCACACGGGTAACGATGAACGCTTTTCTGGCAGCATACCCGTTGGCCGGGTCTTTATACCAAAATCCTATCAAAAGGTAACTGCACAGACCTACACCTTCCCAGCCCAGGTACAATAAGAGAAGATTATCTGCCAAAACCAATATGAGCATAAATCCAATAAATAGGTTCATAAAAGTGAAGAACTTCGCAAATCCTTCATCTTTCCACATGAATTGAACGGAATATAAATGGATGAGTGCTCCGACGAAAGTGATCACAAAAATAAAAGTCAGGGAGAGGGTGTCAAGCGTAAAAGCAAACTTAGGAGACAATCCATCTACATCCATCCATTGCCAAAGTACTTGGTGAAAGGGTGCTCCGCCATGGTTATTTTCCAGAAAACCGTTGCCTACCAAAACCGTGAAAATAGCAGATAGAAAGACGGATCCCACACCCAAAAATGCGCAGGCAGTCCGGGATAGCTTCCGGCCTAGCACCGCCAGGATCAAAGAACCAGCAAAAGGCAAAGCTGGAATTATCCAAAGTAATTCTTTCATGCGTTATAGGTTATATTACCCATTCATGGTACTTGCTTTATCGGTATCCGTCGTTTTGAATTTCTTGTATAACTGTATGATTAATGCCAACCCTACAGACACTTCCGCAGCCGCCATGGATAATATAAATATGAACATGACTTGACCGTCAGCCAAGTTCCAAGCAGATCCGGCTACAATAAAAGCCATCCCGGCTGAATTTAACATCACTTCTACGGACATCAGCATAAAAATGACATTCCTTCGAATCAGCAAACCGGTTAATCCTATGCTAAAGAGAATTGCAGAAAGCAAAATGCCTTGTTCCATGGGAATTGTCATACTATTAATTCCTCTTTTTTTAAATAGCGGTGAAGGGTTGTTTTTTCTTTTTCCCCAAGATGGTATGCTCCAATTATCCCGGCGGTCAGCAGAAAGATCGCCAGCTCAACAACTACAGTATATTTTGTAAACATCAGTTCGCCAACCGCTAAAGGAGCCAATTGTTTCACTACCATGGGATGGAATGATTGATGTAGTAACATATAGATCATTTCCAAAAAGAGAATTGTGGATATAATGGAAGGACCGATCCAGGTTTTTGCTTTCAATAACAGGCGCTCCTCCTTAATCCCTTCACTACTGACGTTGAGCATCATAATCACAAAAACAAATAATACCATAATGGCACCTGCATAAATAACTACTTCCAAAGCCGCAATAAAAGGAGCGCCTAATATGAAGAATATGACAGAAACAGATAGCAGGGAAGCGATGAGATACAACAGGGCATGAACGGCATTTTTACAGGCGATCATTTTTGCAGTGGCGATAATGGAGCAAAGGCCAGCGATGTAAAAGAGAATATTCATTTTGATCATTTTTTCGCCTTATGGCATTAGTTTCTTCACGTCTACAGGTGTATGCTCGTTTTCTCCCTCACCCTTCCCTTTGACCCCGGCATCTATCCCCGCTACTTTATAGAAATTATAGCCATGATATTTTCCCTGGCCATCTATCAGCAAGTCTTCCTTTTCATAAACTAGGTTTTGGCGATTGTATTCTCCCATTTCAAAATCGGGGATAAGTTGTATGGCATTGGTTGGGCAAGCCTCTTCACAATATCCACAGAATATACACCTGGAGAAATTAATGCGAAAAAATTCAGGATACCTCCTTCCATTTTCATCTTCTGTTGCTTGCAGGGAGATGCAATCGACCGGACAAGCGGCAGCACACAAATAACATCCCACACAGCGCTCTTCTTTGTCGGGATCACGGGTCAGCACAATTCTTCCCCGCCAGCGAGGCGGTAGGTAAGCTTTTTTTTCCGGATATTGAACAGTTACCCTTTTATGAAAGAGGTGTAAAAAAACGATCCAGATTGATCTTAAGTTGCTGAACATGGTTATTGATATTTAATGAAAATAAAGTACAAGTGCACCTGTAATAAGAATATTTAATAGAGAAATAGGCAAAAGGATTTTCCAACCAATCGACATCAGTTGGTCGTATCTGGGCCGGGGCAATGAAGCGCGCAGCAAGATGAAGACCAGGATAAAAGAAAACATTTTAATCAGAAACCAAAATATTGGTGGAAGGAAATGGAACCCCAGCCATCCACCGAAGAATAAGGTGGTGATCAGCGCAGAGATTAAGGTAATGCCCAGGTACTCGCCAACAAAGAACATTCCAAACTTCATACCGGAATACTCTGAATGGTATCCGGCAACTAATTCGCTTTCGGCCTCTGGAATATCAAAAGGTAACCTGTGTGCTTCGGCTATACCAGCAATAAAAAATATTACAAACCCGACAAACTGAGGAATAAAGAACCACCTGGTTTGTTGGGCAAGCACAATGCCTCTCATACTGAAGGTTCCACTAAGTATGACGACGCCCATTAAAGAAAGTCCCATGAAAACTTCATAAGAAATCATTTGTGCTGATCCCCGCATAGCGCCGAGCAAGGAATATTTGTTATTGGAGGCCCAGCCAGCTAGCACTACGCTGTATGCTCCAAGAGAGGACATCGCCAGGAAGAAAAGTAGCCCGATATTAAAATCTACCACTCCAATTTCTGGGGAAAAAGGGATAATCGCAAAACTCATCAATATCGTGATCATTATAATAGTAGGGGCAAGGATAAATACTTTTTTATCAGCAAACCGGGGGATCCAATCTTCTTTAAAAAAGATCTTGATCATATCTGCAACTACCTGAAGAGTGCCAAAGGGGCCGACACGGTTAGGGCCAAACCGGTCTTGCCACAACGCCAACATCCTCCTTTCCAACCAAATTAAACCAGCTGCAATACTTACCAGCACTAACAGTATTGCTATAACACTTAGGACATAACTTACATGTTCACCCATTTTTATGGTTATTTAAATGTATCGAAAATGGAAAATGAATACCCGCTGTTCCTTCCAATCCCTTTGGTACCCCAGCTACGCCTTTCGGTAATCCCATGTGTAACTTTACAGGGAGACTGAATATTTGGCCATTATTTGAAAACTGAAGAATAGTGTCTTCCGAAATACCTGCTTTCGCGGCATCATCATCATTAAGTGAGATATAGGGATTGGGTACCCTTTCTTTGATGCTGGGGCTTAGTGCACTTAATTCACCAGAGCCAAAAATATGATAGAGCGGCATGACCTGAACCTCTTCTTGATTCTGAGAAAAAGCTGAAGGAATATTTTTCGAATAATCAAGTCCACTATCTTCCAAAGGCTCAAATAATCTCTTTCCCGGGTTACCACCGTGCAAATCCCCACCGACTTCTATCTGGAATTTATTGATTGCTTGTACGGAATTCCAGCCGGGAGACCAATAAAAGGGGGTAATGGCAGCAGGTGGCTGTGCACCGTAGCCTTCCATGGTAAATGAGAGGGCAGAATCAAAATCATAAGGAGACTGCGGCTCACTCACATTTATTTTTGCGTACATGGAGGTTCGTCCGCTATACCGGTGTGGTTCACGAGGTATTTTCTGGGTACCCTCCCGGAAATCTGAAGAAGGAGCAATTGTTGCGATCGCCTCGAGTTTAGGAAACGCTTCGGCCAGGCTGCGCGTGACCGCGTCAAAATTTTTTGTTTGGGAATTCGGATTATCCTTTAGGATTTCTTGCAGCCATTTCCAACTGCTTCTGATTTCATTATCAGGAACATGAACCTGATAAAAACGCTGGGCTCTCCCCTCGTTATTAATCACTGTTCCATCAGCCTCCGCAAAAGTTCCTGAAGGCAGGATATAATTTGCATGTGCTGTTGTTAAATTAGGTAAGTAATCCAGGGCTATTACCTTTTCAGCCTGTTTCAAAAACACTTCTGTAGCGGTTTTGTCCATCCTTTGAAATAGATCATTCTCAAGAATGACTACCGTTGCCGCTGAATCCTGTCCAGCTTTTTCAAAAGCTTCTTCCAAATAGCGATCAGACAAAAGTGATAATCCCATAGAATTAACCTCCGGTATTACATACACCAGCCCTACATCCTTGCCTTTGTCTTTCAATACAAATGCAAGGTTTGCCGCAGATTGTATAATGGTTTCACTAAACAGGCTGCTGCCTGCAACGATCAATGGTTTCTTAGCCGAGAGCATTGCTGCCGCGATCTCCCCTGCAAGGGTTTCTCCGTCTTCATCTAAATCCACAGCTGGCAACCTGTCGTCTACCTGTCGTGCTATTGCATATCCAAGACGTGCGATATTATCAGGATGGGCAAGGAAGGTTCGTGTAGCAATTTCATCCAGTTTGGTGGTATGGACAGAGGCCACATAAAAAGGTCCTGTTGCATCCTGAACAACCTCCTTGGTTGCTGCATCATTCCAAACGGGGATATGCATAGCCTTGGCCTGTTCCCCGGGTTTATTCTTTGCCGCCTGTCTCAAGTAAAGAGCAAGCAGAGGTGCCGTATTGGTAATGTCTTCGCCTAAAATGAATACGGCATCACAATCTTTTACCTCACCTAAGCAAAGTGTTTTTACCTTTCCCTTCTCTAATATCTCAATAACCAATCGAATTAGTTTTCCTTCCCTTGCAGGAACCCCCGCATAGAAATTATCCTTCCCTACCAATTCACGTAATAAGAAATTGGATTCAAGAGAAGCACTAGGCGAGCCCAGGCCGATCAGTTTCTTTGCCGACTTGGTAATTTCCTTTATTTCCTGAATCGCCTCCACAGTAATGATATTCGAAAAAACGCCCTGCTGGTTTCTTAAAGGCTTTTGAATTCTTTGATCGCTGTTAACATACTCGTAGCCAAATCTGCCCCTGTCGCATAAAAAATATCCATTGACATCGCCGTTAAACCGGGTCAGGATCCTTCTAATTGAACCATATCTTTCGCCCGCAATGATATTGCAACCCAATGCGCATTGATGGCAAATGGAGGGAGCATCGGTGAGGTCCCATTTTCTGGTAAAATGCTTTTTTAAAGTTTTATCGGTAAATACGCCGGTGGGGCATACCTCTACAAGATTGCCGCTAAATTCATTTTCAAGTACACCCTGTTCATGACGCCCGAAATAAACATCATCATGAGACGAAAAAACATCTAAATCCTTTCCTCCTGCATAATCTTTATAAAACCTCACGCACCGGTAACATTGAATACAACGATTCATTTCGTGATTAATGAAAGGTCCTAGATATTGATTGTTGTGTGTTCTTTTCTTAAAGCGGTATCTCCGGTAATTATGCCCGGTCATTAGTGTCATATCCTGTAAATGACATTCTCCTCCTTCATCACAGACTGGGCAGTCATGAGGATGGTTGACCATAAGTGCTTCAATATTGCTTGCACGAAAAAGATGAGCTTCCGGTGCTTCAATGGAGATACGCATATTGTCGGCGACGGGCTCCAGGCAAGCCATTATCAATTTGCCTTTCGTATCCTTATCATCTTTGTATTTAAGAATAGCACATTGACGGCATGCCCCTACTGAACGCAAGACTGGATGCCAGCAAAAGTATGGCAGATTCAAACCAAGGGAAAGGCAATTTTCCAGCATGTTTTTGCTCCCGTCAACCTCATAGAGTTTGTTATCAATATATACTTTAGCCATGATTATTTCCAGGGGCATTTATGTTCGTGAATATGCCTTTCAAAATCTTCTCTGAAATATTGCAATGCGCTTTGCAATGGCTCCATGGCTCCCGGGGCTAAGGCACAGAAAGTGTGGCCGGGTGCCATATAATGAGTCTGAAATTTTAAGATATCCAGGTCTTCCATTTTGCCATTCCCTGCCTCCAGCGAATCGAGTATTTTGGCAGTCCAGGGTAATCCTTCCCGGCATGGGGTACACCATCCGCATGATTCCTGCGCAAAAAACTTTTCTAAGTTCCCGACCATGCCAACTGGACAGGTTTTATCATCAAGTACGATGATGGTGCCAGTACCCAACCGGCTACCAACCTTCATAATGCTGGCATAATCCATGGGCACATCCAGGTGCTCGGGCGTTAAAAAATCAGTGGATCCTCCACCCGGCAACAGGCCCTTTAATTGATAGCCTTCTTGCATACCTCCAGCATGTTCTTCCAATATTTCACGCAAAGAAGTGCCTAACGGAAGTTCCCATAAACCAGGGTTTTTCACCCGGCCGCTTGCCCCGTAAAGTTTAGTTCCACCCTCTCCTGTTTTACTCAGGTTCATAAACCAATCCGCCCCATTGGAGATGATCTGGGGGACATTGCTTAATGTTTCCACGTTGTTGACTATAGTGGGCTTTCCAAATAGCCCACTAAGGGCGGGATATGGAGGTTTAGCTCTAGGGTTGGCTCTCTTACCTTCAAGGGCATTTAACAGCGCCGTTTCTTCTCCGCACATATACCGACCTTGACTGATATGCAGCGACATTTCCAGTTTAAAATCACTACCCGCGATATGTTCTCCTAAGTAACCGGCCTGGTAGGATTCTTCTATGGCCCGGGTAATTGCCTTTGCAGCCGGATGATACGCACCTCTTAAGAAAACAAAACTGAACTGCGCCTGTATCGCGTAGGCCCCGATGATGATCCCTTCAATCAGTTGATGAGGATTTCCTTCCAGAAGGAGCCTGTCTTTGAAGCTCCCGGGTTCCATTTCGTCCGCATTAGCAATAAAGTATTTAGGCTTTGGTGATTGATCACCAAGCGACACTAATTCCCATTTCGTCCCTGTAGAAAAGCCTGCACCTCCGCGTCCCTTAAGCCCTGAATCCTTGATGATTTTGGTAATATCCTGGGGATTTAGCTTCAATGCTTTTCTTAAATGCTGATACCCCCCCACTGCTTCATATTCTTTCAAAGAAAGCCAGGTATGGTCATTTTTAATATGTTGAGTTAATGGTTTTTCCATTCTATGTATAGGTCTGTAAAATGTTATCCAATTTTTCGTCTGTCAAATCCCGGTGCAGATCTTCGTCAATAATCATAGCCGGTGCATGATCACAGGTTCCCAGGCAAGGAATAGATAGTAAAGTAAAGCGGTCTTCTATTGAGGTGCCTCCATAATCAATCGAAAGTTTATTTTTCAAATGAGCTAGAATTTTTTCATAACCCATAATCCAGCAACTCACACTATTGCAAACCATGATCACGTGCCTTCCCACAGGACGACGAAATATCAAACTGTAGTAGGTAGCCACACTATCGATTGCTTCGCCTGACATATCCAGTATCTCTGCCAGTTCTTTTACCGCTTCATCCGAGACCCACCGATGGTGTTTCTGAATGACTCTTAAGGCCTCTATACAGGCTGCGCTTTTTTGCGGAAAATGTTTATGGATTTCTTCTATCTCTTTTATTTCCTGTTTTGTCAAAATTTTTTCCACTGTCATTTTGAAAATATTTATAAATTTCGCCGTAAAACCAAATCATCTTCAGTGATTTGGATGTAAGGCATAAAAAAAATACATTTGCAAAGAACAAATAGGGTATAGGATCATATCCAAGCGTAAAGAGAAATCCTCAAAAGGGATGCCTGAATAGTGAGTGTTGTTCCTCAAAACTATTCCTAAAGGTGGCAATTTGATTGTCATAGGTCGCTTGAAGCCCAACCATCTTTAGTGGTTGGGTAGTTCACCTATCAATATCGGACAGAACATAATCCGTCGCTCCCAATATGGCCATTAAATCAGGTAGGGTATATCCACCACTGATCTTTGGTACAAACTGCATATGGGGAAATGAAGGTGTTCTTATTCTTGTTCTATAGGAATTCGTATTTCCGTCGGAAATAAGGAAATAACCATTGTGGCCTTTAGTCGCTTCGACCCCGCAAAACGCTTCACCTGCGGGTATTACCGGTCCCCAGGTTACATTCAGAAAATGATTGATCAAGGTTTCAATATCCTCCAGGGTATTTTTTTTTATTGGTGGGGTAGTCAGCGGATGATTAGATTTATAAGGTCCTTGCGGCATATTTTCCATGCATTGCTTTATAATTCGCAGGCTTTGCCTCATTTCTTCGACCCGGACCGATGCCCTGTCATAGCAATCTCCATTCGAGCCGGTTGGAATATCAAAATCAAATTGTTCATAGCCAGAATAAGGTTGCTTCTTCCTGAAATCCCACTCCAATCCAGTGGCTCTTAAACCAGGACCTGTAATGCCCCATTCAATCGCCTCTTCAGTAGAATAAATTCCAATTCCGACCGTTCGTGATTTAAAAATGTGATTCCTCATTACCAGATTGTCATATTCTTTCAGTCTTTTGGGAAAGTAGTCGATGAATTCCTGTACCAAGTTTTCCCAACCCGCTGGAAGATCCTGCTCCACTCCACCTATCCGGAACCAGTTCGGATGCATCCTGGCGCCAGATATCGCAGCGATAATATCGAGGATTTTTTCTCTGTCGTTAAATGTCAGGAATACGGGTGTCATCATCCCAAGGTCTTGCGCAAATGTGCCATACCAAACAAGGTGACTGGAAATCCTGAATAATTCGCACATCATGATTCTAATCACTTTTGCCCTTTGTGGTACTTCAATGTCTGCCAGTTTTTCGACGGCCATTACGTATGGGAAATTGTTCATTACACCCCCCAGATATTCTACCCGGTCTGTATATGGGATATAAGTGTGCCATGATTGGCGTTCCCCCATTTTTTCTGCTCCCCGATGGTGAAATCCAATATCCGGCACAATGTTCACTATATGTTCTCCATCAAGTTGCACGACAAGTCTCAATATTCCATGAGTGCCCGGATGCTGCGGCCCGAGATTAAGAAACATTAAGTCTTCATCTTCAATGGTAGCGTCAAGCCCCCATTCCTCTGGTTTGAATTGCATGGAATTTTGTTCTGCTTCCTGTTTTCCTTCCGGTAATTGAAAGGGTGGCATTTCAGTAGCTCTTGCCGGATGGCATTTTTGCAATGGATGCCCAATCCAAGTGTCAGGCATTAATATCCTTTTCAAGTGGGGGTGCCCCTGGAATGTTACACCGAAGAGATCGTAGACCTCTCTCTCATACCAGTTTGCAGAAGGCCAGACTGAGGTGATGGACCGCAAAGAAGGTTCGGCCGAAGTCAATGGTACTTTCAGAC
>Ga0302325_10004438_pt1 | contig 32457 bp, 21 predicted proteins | sample Palsa_T0_2_FD_201948 | JGI IMG/M metagenome (GOLD analysis project Ga0302325, IMG submission 201948) | Peat permafrost microbial communities from Stordalen Mire near Abisko, Sweden - Palsa_T0_2 | ecosystem: Environmental > Terrestrial > Soil > Palsa > Peat permafrost | place: Sweden: Abisko... | reverse complement strand
GCGGTCGAGCTGAGCCTCGGGCAAGGGGAACGTGCCCGCCTGCTCGACCGGGTTTTGGGTGGCGAGCACCAGGAACGGTTTGGGGAGCTGATTGGACCGGCCGTCGACGGTCACCGTCCGCTCGGCCATGCACTCCAGGAGGGCCGACTGCGTTTTGGGAGTGGCCCGGTTGATCTCGTCGACCAGCAAGACGTTGGTGAACACCGGCCCGGGACGGAAGCTGAATTGCATCGTGGCCGGGTCGATGACCGTCGAGCCGGTGATGTCACCCGGCAGCATGTCGGGAGTGCACTGGACTCGGGACGCTTCGGCGCCCATCGAGACGGACAGCGCCCGGGCGAGCATGGACTTGCCCACTCCGGGGACGTCCTCGAAGAGCACGTGACCGTCGGCGAAGATGGCCACCAAGGCCATCTTCACGACATCGGCCTTGCCGTGAATCACGGAGTTGACGTTGTCGGCAATGCGGGCAAACGCCGATTGGAAGTCGTCGAGACCGAGGGCCGGTGTCCCGGGCCCAGGGCTGGCCGGTCGGCGGGCCCTGGTTGACGGAGGTCGGTTGGCGATCACCATGGTGGTCCTTCTTTCGTACGATCAGGCGGGGGCGAGTGGGCCCGAGCGGGAGATGGCAGCATCGGAGCCGCCGAGGTAGGCGGCGATGACACGGGGATGGTTGAGCACGTCGGCCGGTTTGCCTCGCGTGACGACCGCCCCCAGTTCGAGGGCGATGAGCTCGTCCGAGACGGCGCTGATCAACGGCATGTCGTGCTCGATGATCAAGATGGCGCAGCCCACCTCAAAGCGGATGCGCTCGAGCAGCGGACCCAACTCTTCGGTCTCTTTTTGGGCGACACCGGCCGACGGCTCGTCGAGCAACAACACGCGCGGCTCGGTGGCGACGACGGAGGCCAGGTCGACGAGGCGGCGCGTACCGGTGGAGAGCTCGCGCAGAAACTTGTCCCGGTAGGCACCGAGGCCCAACAGGTCGATCAGGCGATCGACGCGCAGGGAAACCTTGCGCTCGGCCTTGCGGACCTGCGGGAAGTGGAAGGCGGCGAGGATCGGGCTTTTGACCTCGAGATGCTTTTCGAGCGAGATGGCGATCGCCTCGCTGACCGTCAGGGCTGGGAACAGCCGAGCGTCCTGGAAGCTGCGGTGCAGACCGAGGCGAGCCCGCTGATCGGGTGCGAGGTACGTGATCTCTTCGCCGTCGAGCCACACCTCGCCGTCGTCGGGCTCGACGAAGCCACTGATGAGGTCAAACAGGGTCGTCTTGCCCGCTCCGTTGGGGCCGATCAGACCGAGGATCCGCCCGTCGTCGAGGGTGAACGACACGTCCTGGGTGGCGAGGACGCCACCGAAGGACTTCCGAAGTCCGCGCACGTCGAGCACCGTCTCGGGCACGGCGGCGGCGTTGGCTGGACGGCCGCGGGTGCCGTAGCTGCCGGCGGAGGCCGTCGACCCGCCGGCGAGGAAGACGGCGCGCAGGATGTCGGGGCGATCGAGAAGGTCGGCCGTCTCCCCCGAAAACCGGATCTCGCCCTTCTCCATGAACACGGCGCGGCGGGCGATCGTGAAGGCGACGTTGATCGACTGCTCCACCAAGATGACGGTCGTGCCCGCGGCGTGAATGGCCCGCACGACCTCGAGCAACTGCCCGACGACGGTGGGGGCCAGGCCGAGCGACAGCTCGTCGATGACGAGCAGCCGAGGGTGGGCCAAGAACGCCTGGGCGAGGGCGAGCATCTGTTGCTCCCCTCCCGACAGGTTGCCGGCCGGCTGGTCGGCTCGCTGCCGCAAGGCCGGGAAGAGGTCCAGGGCTTCTTCGACGGCCGCATGCGTCGCGCCCATCCCCCACTCGGCCAGTCGTATGTTCTCGGCGACCGTGAGCGTCGGGAAGACGCCGCTGCCCCCTTGGACGAGCGCCACCCCCCGCTGGGCGTGCGCCGCCGCCGGCAGATAGGTGATGTCATCCCCGTCCAAGAAGATGGCGCCGTTGGAGGGAGCGACGGTCCCCGCGATGGCGCGCAACAAGGTGGACTTGCCGGCACCGTTGGTGCCGAGCAGGGCGAGGATCTCGCCCTCGGCCACGTCGAGGTCGACGTGAAAGAGGATCTGGACGGACCCGAAGTGGACGTCGAGGTCCCGCACGACGAGCAGGTTGCGAGCGGCGTCCTCGCCGAGGGCCAGGGTGGCGGTCGCTGCTGCTGCTGCCGCGCGCGCTTGGCGGATGTCGGCATCGATCGAGCCGCCGCCCGTCGCAATGATGAAGGCGCCGACGACCAGGAATGGGATGGCCCCCGCGATCCCCCACCGCACCCCGAACGTGTCCCCGATCTTGCCCATGAAGGGGGCGATGATGAGCCCGGGAGCGGCGAATAGGGCGGCATAGCCCAGGGCCACGCCCCGCACCCGTGGTGGGATCACGAGGGTCAGGAGCGCGAACAGCGCCGGCTCCAAGATGGCGCCGGCAAAGGTTCCGAGGTAGAGGGGGATGACGGCGATCCACCACGTCGGGGCCATGGCCACCAACCCGAGGGTCGCCGCTTGGGCGACGCCCATCAAGCCGACGTAGGCGACCAGCCGGCTCGGCCGCAGCGCCAGCAGCCGGTTGCCCACCAGGGCACCGACGGCGAGCCCGGCGAGCGTGAACGGTTGGTTGGCGGCGATCAGATCGCCTCGCGCCGCGGTGCCGAGGTGGAAGACGCTGTCGAAGTAGACCCCGAGAAACGTGCCGACGGCCGCGAATCCGCCGACGAGGAACGGCAAGGCCCAGAAGATCCGACGCATCGTGCGCACCGACTTGGAGATGCGCCAGGCTTCGGCGAACCCGGGCGCCTTGCCCTCACCCGGATCGAGACTGCCGGTCAGGCCCATGGCCGCCCGTTCCTGACCTCCACGCGCCGGCTCTTTGAGCTTGAGGCCGATCCAGATGGCCACCGCCGCCGACGGGAGGGCGAACACGTAGAAGGGCGCCTGCCAGGTGAAGGCCGCCGCCAGATATCCGGCCATGATCGGGCCGAAGAACGCACCGACGGGGCCGGCGGCGGTGAAGACGGAGAAGACGCCGGTCCGCGACTCGGGGGGGTAGTAGTCGGCGATGAGCGAGTTGTGGGCCGGGGCGGCCGCACCCGTCGCGCCCGACCCGAAGCGGGCGATGTAGAGGATGAGCAGCGTCGGCGCGAACCCGGTCAGGAAGGCCATCGCCCCCCACAAGATCCCGGCCACCATGGTCAATCGGATCCGGCTGGTGCGGTCGGCCAGGAACCCGATGGGCACGGCCACCGCGATCGTGAACAAGGTGGCGACGGCCTGCAGCGTCAGCGCCGTCGTCAACGAGACGCCAAACCAGTCCCGGATCTCGGGTAGCAAGACGCCGAACATGGCGGTGTCGAGACCGTCGATGGCGGTGATCACGAAGAGCAGGATGAGGGGAAGGGTCGGCGCCCCTGCCGTGATGGCGCGCAGCGACCACGACGGCCGCGGCGGTGTTGGCGTGATCGACCCTGAGGAGATCGACCCTGTTGAGGAGACCGACCCTGTTGAGGAGACCGACCCTGTTGAGGAGACAGGCTCAGCCATAGACCCAGCCTTTGCCACGTTGGCTCCGACCGGCGTCGGCGATCTCGGAGTCGAGGGCGTAGGTCCGCCGAGCGCTGACGCGGGCCCCGACGTCGGGCTTGGGGCCGAGGGCGGCGCGACGCTCGTCGCTGTCGAGCTTGCGGAGATCCCCGAGCAGGCTGGGCACGAGAATCTTCTCTCGCAGGGCGACCCGACGAAGGAAGGAGTCCCGCGCCGCGAACACCAAGCCCCCGAGTCCGGCGGGGAAGAACAGCAAGATGATCAGGACGCCGCCGCCACTCGCCGCCAACTGCCAGGCAGTGCTCGACACGAACAGTTGGATGGCGGCCAGGTAGAGGGCCCCGCTCAGGACGCCGGCCACCGAGCCCAGCCCGCCGATGACGGCCATGAGGAAGATCTGAATGCTGAGGTCGGGGCCAAACCCGTCGGCGCGGACCGACCCGTCGTGGGCGGCGTAGAGCATGCCGGCGAACGCCGCGAGTGCTCCGGAGATGGCGAAGGTGACGAGTCGGGTGCGGACGAGGGACAAGCCGAGGGCCTGAGCGCCCCGCTCGTTGTCGCGCATGGCGATCAACACTCGGCCGGTGCGAGTCCGTCGCAGTCCCTGGGCGACGAAGATGGCCACGACGAGGCCGGCCAGTGACAGGAAATAGAAGGCGCGGTCGTCGGCGAAGTTGAGGAAGGCCAGCTTGGGTCGCGGCACGTGGTGGGGGGTGAGGAACGCGAACCGGTCGGGGTCCAAGAAGAAGTCGGCCATGACGACGGCGAAGGCCAGGGTGATGACGGCGAGGAACAGCCCGCGCACGCGCAGGGCCGGTAGTCCCAAGATGACGGCCACGACGCCGCCCGCCACCGTGGCCACCACGAGCGCGATGAGGAACGGCCATCCATGGGCGGCCAGCCCCCCACCGATGGAGGCGCCCACGGCCACAAAGGCAAACTGCCCCAAGCTGATCTGTCCGCCCCACCCGGTCAGGACCACGAGCGATATGGCCACGATGCCGTAGATGGCGAAGGTGCTCCCCAGGAACACCTGCGTCGGCGACATGGCGAACGGATAGCCGAGGAGCACCACAATCCCGATGAGGAGCACCCACCGGCGGGCCGCTCGCACCGACACGTGGTCTTTCAGGATCGCGGGGATGGGACGCACCTCTTCGGCGGCCGCCCATCCGCCGGAGACGGCGGCTTGGAAACGGCTGAGGGACGTGCGCTGGAAAACGAGGGCGACGACCAGCACGACGAGCAGGACGACCTCGACGATCGGTTGCTTCGTCGTCGAGAAGTACACCGCCCCGTCGAGGACTGCGATCCCGATGGCCGCCGCGACCGTCGTCGGGAGATCCTCCATCTTGCCGATCACGCCGGCGGTCAGGCCGCGCAGGAGGGTGATGGCGCCCAGGCCCGTGCCGAGGGTGAGCAGGGAGCCGCCCGTGAGGGGCTGGCCGATCACGGCCGAGAGGCCGGCGAGACCGGCAGCCAGCGCCCAGACCAGCGACGTCAAGGTGCCCGTGCTGATGCCGAGCGTGGACGCCTTCTCCTGGTTTTCGGCGGCGCCTCGGATGGCGATACCGGCGTTGGTCCTCCGGAAGAAGAGGGCCAGACCTACGGCCACGACCAGGACGACGGCGATGGCAACGGCGTGGTCGCCGGTGAAGACTTCGACGCCCCAATGGAGTTTGTAGTGACTGAGCGGGCTGTGGGCGGGCGCGCTCGGAAGTCGACGCAAGTCGTCGGCATTGGGGTTGCCGCTCGCCCCGACGAGCGGCACACCAAAGCGCCAGACCGGGAGTAGCGCCGCCAGCGCGACCAGCAGCTGCCCGACGCCGATGGTCACCACCGTCGCCACCAAGCGGGGGGCCGTGACGAAGCGCCGCAGGAGCAACGAGTCGACCACGACGCCGGCCGCAGCGGCACCGAAGAAGGCGACGGCGGCGCAGGCGAGATAAGGCCAATGCTCGCCTTGCAGGGTCAAGAAGACGATGGCGGCGGCGACGGCGATGCTGCCCTGCGAGAAGTTGATGATCCGCTGGGCCCGGTAGACCAGGACAAGGCCCACGGCAAAGAGGATGTCGGGTGCGCCGAGGACGGCGCTGTCCACCAGCACCTCGGTCGGGATGAGCTGGTGACGCGACGTGCCGAGCCCTACGAGCTCCGACAGCACCACCGCGCCGACGAGCACGGCGACGGGCAACGCCCAGCCCGGTGCGCGTCGCGACGAACCTCGACGTCCGGTCACGGCAACTGCCCCGCAAACGGTGACGCCGCCGCTCCCGCTGAGAGAGCCCACCACTGATCGAGCGCCTCGCGGAGAAGTCCGGGATCGTTGACCTGCACCACCTGGCCCGGGGTGGGCGGCGTCAGCACGCTCTCATCGATGCGATGGCTGCTCGGCGGGTCGAGGGCCAAGAGGAACGTGATCCCGAACTTCACGCCCCGCTCGGGCCGACCCCAGTACTCGACGCTCAATTGGGCAAGGTCACCGGAGGGGCCGATCCACACCGACATGGCGTTGATGTCGTCGTGGGCGGCGAAGGTCTGGAGGAGGTGTTGGGTGGGCCGCTCGGTGTCGGGGTCTCGATGAAGTTGCCGCGCCGCCTTGTCGAGGGAGGTGTTGCCGCGATACTCGACCGCCATCTCGGGGATGCTGCCGTCGGGAGGGGACAGCTCGGCGGTGGCGTCGATCTTGACGCTCCCCGTCAACATCCCGTAGCCGGCCTCGACCAGGGTGATCGGACTGATCACGGCCAGGTCGCCGAGGGTGCGGGGCTGCGACAGCTCGGTGTACGTCGGCTTGCCGACGGGTCCCAGCGTCTTGGTGTCAAGCTCGAGCCACGAGCGGGCGCCGATCTCGCCGGCGTCGTCCTGGCGTACGTAGATGAGGGGCCCGTCGAAGAGGACGAGCGCAGGGATCCCTCCACCGCCTGTGGGTCCGATGCGCGCCGCGGCCGCCGCGGGGGCGAGGAGGGCGGCGAGGTGTTGAGCAGGGTCGTAGACGACGTCGAGCGCGACCGGTCCCGGGGCCGGCGCGCCCCCGAGGCCGCCCGGCAACGCTGCCGCCAAACCGGGCGGAAGCGTGACGCCGCCGAAGCCCCGGTTGGGCTCGCTCTTCAGGACGGACGTGATGCTCAGCCGTCCGTAGCGGATCTCCGTGCCGCGGGCGGCGGCGGCGATCCGGCGTACGGCTGTCTGTTTGTTGACCGGGCCGCAAGCCGCCGCGGCCAACGCGACGACGAGACCCAAGGCGACGAGCTGACGCGAGCTGGTGATGCTCATGATGGGCTGCCTACGCCTCGGGTGCACCGGGTGAGCCGGACTTGAACAGTTGCGAGTCGTCCCCCGTGAGCTGGCCGCGCTGGTAGCGCGCCCCGCCGTGGGTCCACCTGTAGGCGCCGGGCGCCCCCGTGCCCGGGTCTATCGCAGTCGAGTCGTACCAGACCTCCGAGACGGCGGCCGGGTAGGAATAGCTGCCCGGGCCATAGCCGCCCCCGATCGACCACGGGGCCTGCCCGAATCGGTGTCCGAGTCTGAAGAGGGCTTGTTGGAATGTGGCCGGTGTGAGGTCGGGTCCCGCTCCCTGGATCCCGTCCATGATGAGGACGAGGTCAACCCAAAACAACCCGCAGGTCGTGCCGTTGGGCGATCCGCCCGGGTCGATGGAATGGAAGGCCTGATCGCATTCCGTCGCTGCTGGGACCTGGGGCCACTCCTGATTGGTGATGCCGAAGAGGTGAGCGGTCTGCTCCTTGGGGAGCACGGTGGCGATGGTGTTGTTGTCGATCGAGTACTCCCCGAGGACTGCCCACTCCGGCGTGTACGCCGCGCTCGTAGCCGCCTCCATGAGAAAGAGGATGTCGGCGATGGGCAGCATGAAGAAGATGGTCGTGACGCCGTCTGCCTTAAACCTGGCGACCGCTTCGGTGGCAGCGTCGAGGTCGTCGCCCGATGTCATGCTCGCCGTCTCGACCGTGCCGCCACATTCGCTCGAGACGTCGGCGCCGAAGGCGCTGCTCGGTATGCCACCGTCGACGTCTTCGAGGTTGATGAACCCGAATTTGCGCTGGTGCCCGTTGACGTCCGGCCCGCCGAACTTGGCCACCTTGCCGTACAGCGTCTTGCATCCGTACTCGGCACCGAAGCCCGCCATCTGGTCGAGGTCCATGTCGATCCCGGAGAACATTCCCGGGCGATTGTCCTCGTACACGTTGTCGGCGAAGCCGTTGCACATCCCGACCAGACCCTGCTGGACGAAATCAACGCAGACGCCCTGATCGTCGTGGCCGAGGATGAAGAGGTGATACGTGCTGTACTCGAGCGTCGCCTGGGTGGCCTCGTCGTCGGCTGTGGAAGCGCTCGGGTCGCCGGCCCCGTAGAAGACGACCTTGCGGTTGTAGAACTGGTAGTGCTCGTTGAAGTACGCCTGGAGCACCTGCCAGGTCACCGTCTGCGAGTCGGTGCTGGCAGTGTCGCTCGACATGGGGGGCAGTCGCCCGTTGTCGGGCGAGTCCAGATTGTCGAAGCCGATCCGGATCTCGTTGGGCAACACGTTTTTGGAGGTGGACCCGCCGTTGTTGCCCTGCCACGCACCGACACACGGGCCGGCGTAGACCGACGGGATCTGCCGGGGCGGGTTGCCGTAGCAGTAGTCCAAGCTGGCCGTGGGCGGAAGCGTGATGGGCGGCGCCACGCTGGCCAACTGATGAGCGGGGCGCAACGTGGTGGTCGTCGAACTGGTGCTCGCACCGGCCCCGGCGCCGCCCGCTTCTTGCAGGGATTCGAGGATCTGGTCGGGGTTGTTTTGGTTGGGCGGCGCGTTGGGGTTGAGGGCGTTGCTCGTGTTGGCCGGATCAGGCGGCGGGCGCAACGCCGACGGCAGCACCAACCCGGCCGCGATCATGGCGACGGCCAGGTACACCACGGGCAAGTAACGGCGTAGCCCCGGTGTCCGGCGACGATGATCTTTCGGCATGTACCCCCCACGTCGACCGCCGTCCGAGCCGGCCGACCCCAAACATTTACAGGTCTGTAGAATCGATGATGGCGGGTGTCATCGTCAAGTCAGTTGGGCCTTCAAGTCTCGGGCGCAACGGGTGACCCGATCTTGAAGAGTTGCGAGTCATCCGCCGTGAGTTGTCCGAGCTGATGACGAGCGCTGGTCCACATGTACGCACCCGGAGCGCCACTGGTCGGATCGATCGCCGTCGGGTCAAACCAGACCTGCGCAACCGAGTCGGCATACGCATAGTGGCCCGGCCCGAAGCCGCCCCCGACCGACCAGACGGTCTGGCCGAACCGGTAGCCGACGTCAAACAAGCCACGTTGGAGCGTGGCCGGCGTGAGGTCGGGTCCCGCGGCCTGGATCCCGTCCATTATGAGCACCAAGGTGATCCAGTCGTTCAAGCATGTCTGGCTGTTGGGCTCGGCTCCGGGGTCGATGGAGTGGAACGCCTCGTAGCACTCCGTCGCCGCAGGGACCTGCGGCCACTCCATGGCGCTGAGACCGAATTCGTGCGCCGATTGCACGGTGGGCTCGATCTCGGTCAGCAGGTTGGTGTCCATGGCGTAGTTGCCCAGCATCACCCACTCGGGGGTGTAACCGCTCGCCGAGGCCGCCTCCATGGCGAGCACCACGTTGCCGACGGAGTTGTTGAAGACCACCGTCGTGATCCCGTCCGCTCTGAAGCGGGCCATCGCCTCCGTGGCGGTCTCGGCGTCCGCCTCGCTCGACATGGTGGCGTTGTCGACGACGGTACCCCCACACTGGTTGGAGTACGCCGTGGTGAAGACGCTCGCGGGAAGCCCGCCGTCGGCGGACTCGAAGGTGATGAAGCCGATCTTGCGCATCTCGGTGGTGAGGCCCGGCCCGCCGAAGACGGCCGGCTTCCCCTTGAGCACCTTGCACGCGTACTCGGCACCAAAGTCGAGCATCTCGTTGAGGTCCATGTCGCTGCTGCCCACCGGAGCCGAAAACAGGCCAGGTCGATTGTCGTCATAGGCGGCATCCGCCAAGGGATCGCAGAAGGCCACGAGACCCCGTTGCTCGAAATCCTCGCAGACGTCTTGCTTCTCGTCGTAGATCGCGAAGAGGTCGTCGGTGTCTGCGTACGTCCCCGCCGAAGCAGCCTCGTCATCGGCAGTGTCCGAGCCCGGATCGGTGAGCCCGAAGAAGACGACCTTGCGGTTGTAGAGCTGGTAGTGCTCGTTGAAGTAGGCGGTCAGCACCTGCCAGGTCACGGTGGTGGAGCTCGTGCCGGCGTTGTTGGACGAGGCGGGCGGCACCACGCCGGCGTCGGGGGCGCCGGCGTTGTCGAAGCCGATCCGTATCTCGTTTGCCGACACGTTCTTGGAGGTCGATCCGCCGTTGTTGCCCTGCCACGCGCCGACGCAGGGCCCGGCGTAGACCGAGGGGATCTGCCGAGGCGGGTTGCCATAGCAGTAGTCCAAGCTGGCCGCAGGCGGAAGCGTGATCGGCGGCGCCACCCGGACCAACTGTCGGGCGGAGCGCAACGTGGTGGTCGTCGAACTCGTAGCCGCACCGGCCCCGGCACCGCCCGCTTCCTGTAGGGATTCGAGGATCTGATCGGGGTTGTCTTGATTGGGCGGTGCGTTGGGATTGAGGGCGTTGCTCGTGTTGGCCGGATCAGGCGGCGGCCGAAGCGCCGACGGCAACACCAACCCGGCCGCGATCATCGCCGCGGCGAGATATGCCACCGGCAGGTAGCGGCGCAGACTCGTACCTCGACCGTGGCCTCGGCGCTGGTGCTCCCTCTGCACGTGCCCCCCAAACCAGCGCCGAGCCCGGCGGCTCTTCGCCATTTACCTACAGATCTGTAGAATCCACGAAACCGGGGACGGAGTCAAGGCGTCCATGTCACCGAGTGAGGAGGGCAGGTGAGCGCGACCACGGGGCGGAGCGATCCGACTCCGCGTCTCAAACCTCCGCCCGCGGCCCCGGCCACCCAGGCGGGCGCCGACGGGCGGCGGCGACAACCGCGCGGCGACGCACGGCGCCAACAGATCATCGACGCCGCCATCGAGCTCTTCGCCGAACGCGGCTTCCGCGGCACAGGCATCGCTCCGCTCGCCGAGCGGGTCGGCGTCTCCCATCCCGCTCTCCTCTACTACTTCGGCACCAAGGAGCGCCTGCTCCTCGAGGTCGCCGCCGAGCGGGAGCGAGTCGAGAGCAGCTTGTTCGACGACAAGTCGGACCGGATGGAGTGGCTCCACGACCTGGTGAGGTTCAACTCCCGCTCCCCGACGCTGATCCGCCTCTACATCGTCCTCGCGGCCGAGAATCTTGACGAGTCCGACCCCCTCCACAGCTTCTTCGTCAACCGCTACAAGCTCGCCCGCCAACTGATGTCCCACATGTTGCGCGTCGAGCAGCGGGCCGGCACCGTCGGTCCCGACGCCGACATCGCCCAGCTCAGTCGCGAGATACTGGCGACGCTGCTGGGCTTGGAGATGCAGTGGCTCATCGACCCTGACAGCGTCGATCTGGTGACGTCGGTCGACGGTTACATCGACGGGCTGCGACAGCGCCTCAACCCCAACCCCCACGAGTGACCGACCCCAACGCCAGGAGGATCTGATGACCCAGGAGGATCTGATGACCCAGGAGGATCTGATGAGAGAGCCGGTGACCGTGACCGAGAGGGGGCGGGTGCGGGGCAGCACGACGCCTCACGGCTTCGCCTTCCTCGGCATCCCCTACGCCAAGGCTCCGTTTGGGCCGCTCCGCTTTGGCCCACCTGTGGCTCCGGACAGCTGGGCCGGGGACCGCCCGGCGATAGCCGCCGCGCCGACCGCACCGCAGCCGGCGACTGGCTTCACCCTCATACCCGAGGGCACCATCGATGGAGGGGAAGCGCCTGACTGCCTCGTCGTCAACGTGTTCACACCCGACTTGGGCGGGGCCGGCCTGCCCGTGCTGTTTTGGATCCACGGCGGCGGGTTCACCAACGGGACACCGTCGAGCAGCTGGTACAACGGCGATCGTTTTGCCCGCGACGGCGTCGTGGTCGTCACCGTCGGCTATCGCCTCGGCGCCGAAGGGTTCCTCAACATCCCGGGGGCGACACCCAACCGCGGCGTCCTCGACTGGATCGCCGCCCTCGAGTGGGTGCAGCGCAACATCGCCCAATTCGGCGGGGACCCGAGCAAGGTGACCATCGCCGGCCAGAGCGCCGGCGGCGCGGCGACGATGCTCCTGACGACGTTGCCTCAGGCGCAAGGGCTGTTTCGGGCAGCCATCCCGATGAGCGGGTCGGTCTTCCCGGCCCCGTCTCCCGAGAGCACGCTTCGGCTCACCGAGCGCGTCGCCGCTCAGCTCGGCATCGCCATGCGGGTCGAGGATTTCGTGGGGATTGCGCCGTCGGCGCTGGTGGAGGCGCAGATCGCCGCGAGCAGCAACCCCGAGGGTGGGATCGCCGAGCGGTTTGCTGGCCAGCTCAACTTCTTCCCGTTCGTCGATGGCGACGTGGTGCCGCGACCGCCGATGCTCGGCGTTGCCGCTGGCATCGGGTCGACGACACCACTCCTCATCGGAGCCACCCAAGAGGAGACCAACGCCGTCCTCCGGATGGTGCCACTTGACGACGGTCAGCAGGAGGAGGCCCTCGTCGCCCTCGGCCTCGACGAGTCAGGGGTCGCCACCTACCGGTCAGCCGGCGGCAGCTTCGGCCAACAGCTGGGCCAGGCCGTGACCGACCGCATGTTTCGCATACCGGCGTTGCGCGTCGCCGAAGCACGGTTCGACGCGCCAGCGGCGACCTACCACTACGACTTCGAGTGGCGCTCGGCCGCCCTCGGGGGCGTGGGCGCCGTCCACTGCTTGGACATCCCCTTCGTCTTCGACGTGCTCGACGATGATCACGTCAAGGTCGTCGCCGGTGACGCCCCGCCCCAAGACCTTGCCGACTTCATGCACGCGGCGTGGGTCAGCTTCGTCAGCGCCGGCGACCCGGGCTGGTCGCCCTTCCAGCCCGACCGTCGGGCGACGATGGTCTTCGACGAGACCCCCAAGGTCATCGACGACGTGCTCGCGCCTATCCGCTCCCTTTGGCCCTGAGTCGTCTGGAGGCGGCCGCCGCGGCATCGCCGAGGGCCAGGAACAATTCGGTGGCGTCGTCGATCAGCTGATCCCGAGTGCCGGGCACAAGGCCACCCAACCAGTCGATGAGCAATTGGCTGAAGCCGCCGACGAGGATCGCCGCCCCGACTCGTCCGATGTGCTCGCCGCCGGGCGCAACCCCACCGCGCTCGGCGGCATAGCGCTCGATGAATCCGACCACGGCCCGGCCGGCTTCCATCCTTCGCAGGTTGAGCGCCTCATTGCCCAGACCCTCGGCGTAGAGCACGCGGCCCCGGCGGCGGTCCTCGTCGACAAACTCGACAATGCCGCGGACAACGGCCCGCGCCTGCGCCGCAGGCTCGTCCGCCGAGGCGGCCAACGCATCCAAGACGATGACGCCGAGGTCGCTGACCACCCGGTCATACACGGCGACGATGAGGGCGTCGAGGTCAGCAAAGCTTTCGTAGAAGTACCGCGGATTGAGCGCCGAGCGCTCCACGACGGCCCGGACCGTCGTTGCCGACCACCCCGCCGTACCGAGGAGATCGAAGCCGGCGTCGACCAACAGGTCCCGGCGTTGCGACTGGCGGTCGGCGGCGGACATCCCCGTCCATCGGCGGGCACGCGGCGACGTCCTGACGTTTGGCAACGCCCGTTACCTTAGCTTAGGATCCCGCCAATGCGGGCCGCTGTGCTCAACCACGGAGAGCTCCTCGTCAGGGATGGGGTCGATGAGCCGAGGCCGCAGATGGGCCAGGCGCTCGTGGCCGTCAAGGCCTGCGGGATCTGCGGCTCCGACCTCCACTTCGCCAAGCACGGTGCGTCCATGCTGGCCCTGACCAAGGAGATGTCGGGCACGATCGATCTCGGGGGCGACCTCGATCTCGACCGGGACGTCTACATGGGTCACGAGTTCGCCGCCGAGCTTCTCGAGCTCGGGCCCGCTACCGAATCCGACATCAAGCCCGGCACGCTCGTGACCGCAATCCCGATCCTGTTGGGCATGGACGGGATCAAGCCGATCGTCTACAGCAACGACGTGATGGGGGGCTACGGCGAGCGCATGTTGCTCACGGCACCGCTGCTGCTGGAGGTGCCCAACGGGCTCAGCCCCGAGCTGGCCGCGTTGACCGAGCCGATGTCGGTGGGCCTCCACGGTGTCAACAAAGCTCACATGCAAAAAGGAGAGGGCGCCTTGGTCCTGGGGTGCGGGCCGGTCGGCCTCGCCGTCATCGCCGCCCTGAAGGTCAAAGGCGCGGCGCCGATCGTGGCCGCCGACTTTTCGGCGACGCGACGGCAATTGGCGCTGACGATGGGGGCGCACGAAGCGGTGGACCCCCGCGCCGAGTCGGCCTGGGCGGCGTGGACGCGCGCCGGTCGGGGGACGCCCGTCGTGTTTGAGGCCATCGGCGTGCCCGGGATCATCAACGACATCATGAAGTCGGCTCCGACCGGGGCCCGTGTCGTCGTGGTCGGGGTCTGCATGGAGGCCGATCTGATCAACCCGTTCTTCGGCATCAGCAAAGAGCTCAACCTCCAATTTGTCTTCGGGTATGACCCGATGGAGTTCGCCACCTCCTTGCGATCCCTCGCCGAGGGCGAGATCGACGGCGCCCCGATGATCACCGCAACCGTCCCGCTCGATCAGGTGCCGTGGGCCTTCGATGCCCTCGCCAGCCCTGACGAGCACTGCAAGATCATGGTGATGCCCTAGGCGGTCGATGAGCCAGGTCTAGTGAGCGGCGGTGGTGCGAAACCGGCGGAGGGCCAGCGGGACACACACCACGGTGACCAGCGCGCACCACCCGACCATCGCCGCAACCGGGTGGGTGAGCTGCCAGGAGCCGTGGCTGTGGATGCCCTGGCACACCTGACGGATCGCCGCCACCAAGGCCGCCAGCGGATCCCACTCGCCGATGGCTCGAGGCACAGCCTTCATCCCGGCGATGGGCACAAAGGTCCCGGCCAGGAACGAGAGGGGGAACACGACGGCGAAGCCCACGCCCTGCATGGCATCGGAGTTGCGCACGATCAGACCCATCAGGACGCCGAGCCAGGTGAAGGCAAACAGGCCGAGCAGGATCAAGCCGGCAACCTCGAAGTAGCCGAAGGCGCTGAGGTGCGGCCGCCAACCCAGACTGAGCCCGAGGCCGACGACGATCGCCATGCCCAGGATCTGCTCGAGGATCTGGCCGATCACCTGGGCGGAGATGACCGCCAAGCGAGAGACGGGCAGCGAGCGGAACCGATCGACCACGCCGGAGGTGAAGTCATTGGCCGTCGCGACCCCGGAGCCGATGACCCCGAAGGCGACCCCCTGGCCGACGAGGCCAGGCAACAGATAGTCCTGGTAGCGGACGCCGGGAATGTGGATGGCCGACCCGAAGACGTAGAGGAACAACAGCGTGAAGACGATGGGCTGGATGGTCACATCGCTCAGCCGCTCCGGTACCCGGGGGATGGTCCGCAGGCTGCGGCCGACCAGCAGGCGCGTCTCGCGTAGGTACCGGGCAAATCGGGCGGGGCGCGGCGGCAGCGGCTCATGGCTCGGGGCTGTGGTCGCGAGCGGCTCGGACAGGCCGTCGGTCGGGGCGGGGACGACGGCGGCAGTCATGATGCGAGCTCCTTGGGATCGGCCTCATCGGCCGGCTTACCGGTCAGGGACATGAAGGCGTCGTCGAGCGTGGGCCGGCGCAGAGCGACCTCGTCGACGGCGACGAGCGTCGCGCCCACGGCCGCGGTCACCGCCGAAAGATCCTGGGTGCCGTTGGGGGCGGGCACCGACAGGGTGCGGCGCTCTCGAGCGACGGTGAGATCGAAGATCGGGGCGAGGGCCTCGACGAGCAGGTCAAGTCCGTCATCGTCGACGGCCGTGACGTCAACGCGCTGGTCACCGATGCGAGCCTTCAGCTGGCTGGGCGATCCCGACGCCGCCGTGCGCCCGTGATCGATCAGCACGATGCGATCGGCGAGGGCGTCGGCCTCCTCCAGATACTGGGTGGTGAGCAGCAAGGTCACGCCCTCTGCGACCAGCTCCCGGATCGTCGCCCAGACGACCTGGCGACTCCGGGGGTCGAGCCCGGTCGTCGGCTCGTCGAGGACCAAGAGGCGAGGCTGGACGACCAGGCTGGCCGCCAGATCGACCCGCCGCCGCTGGCCGCCGGAGACGGACTTCACCAGCTTGTTGGCAAACTCGTCGATGTCGAAGCGATCGATGAGGCCGTCGGTCACCCGCCCGGCGGCCACCCGGCCGTAGCCGCGCAGGCGAGCCATGAGGATGAGGTTTTCGCGGGCGGTGAGATTGTCCTCGAGGGCGGCGAACTGCCCGGTCAAGGAGATGACGGTGCGCACCGACTCGGCTTCGAGGCGGGTGTCGAAGCCGCAGACGGTGGCCGTGCCGCTCGTGGGCTCGGTCAGCGTGGCCAGCATGCGTACGATCGTCGTCTTGCCCGCTCCGTTGGGACCGAGCAGCGACACGACGGTGCCGGCGGCCACGTCGAGATCGAAGTCCTCCACCGCGGTGAAGTCGCCGAAGCGCTTGGTCAGGCCGGTGGCTGTGACCGCAGATGTGTTTTCCATTCGTCAGCCTCCTTCTCCGGCAAACATACAGTCACTAGAAAAATACTGCAAGCGAAATTATGCCGCGACTGCGATATGCTGGATCCTCGTGATGGAGGCCCAGAGCGAGGGGTTGCGTGAGCGCAAGAAGCGCTTGATGCGCCAGCTCATCTCCGACACTGCGACGGAGATGTTCCTCGACCGCGGCTTCTACGAGGTGCGCGTCGCCGAGATCGCCGCCGCCTGCGGCGTGTCCGAGAAGACGGTCTACAACTACTTCCCGACCAAGGAGTCGTTGCTCCTCGACCGCGAGGAGCAGATGGCCGACGGTCTGCGGAGGGCGCTCGGCCCGGGCGCCGTCCGGCAGTCACCGGTCGAGGCCGCCTTGGCGTTGATCGAGTCGGAGACCAACAGCATGTTCGCCGAGTTCGCCAAAGATCGCGCCATCGACCTCACCATGTTCCGCAAATTCGGCGAGCTGATCGAAGGGACGCCGTCACTGCGGGCTGCCGAGCGCGACATGGACGACCGGCTCGTCCAGGTGGTCGCCGAGGCCATGGCGGCGCGAGCTGGCGTCGCTCCCGAAGACCCCGAGCCTCAGATCGCCGCCCACGCCATCATGGGTTTGTGGCGGGTGCAGTTCCGTTCGATGAGGCGCCACGCCGACGACACGAGGACGCCGGAGGAGGTGTGCCGGTTGGTGCTCGACGATGTCCGGCGGGCGGCCCGTTTGATCGACACCGGCGTCTGGTCGTTTGGGATGGTGGTGCAGGGCCGCAGCGGCCCGCAGCAGCTCAAGGCGGCCGCCACCGCCTCAAACGATGCTCGGCGACAAGTGATCGCCGCCCTCAAGCAAGCCCGGGATGCATGGCGTCAGGTCGTCGTGGACGCGCAGTCACAGGGGCACGCGCAACCCCCGGGCCGCTCACAGGCCCATGTCCACGCGCCGTGGCAACAGCATCCCCAGGCGCAGGCGCAGCGGCCCGCACGACAACGGGGACGTGAGCGGGGGCGGTCCTAGTCAGCGCGCCGGACTCGGCGCGCCGGACTCAGCGCGCCGGCGGGCCGTCGCGTCGACGTCGGTGCAGGGTCACGGTGTCGAGCGCCGGCAAAGGCGGGTCGCTGATCGGCTGGGTGTTGAAGTACTGGAGCGTCATCGTGGTCGCCCCACCGGGCTTGTCGCCCGGGTCGACGTCGACGACGAGGAAGCCGTAGGGGGACTCATAGGCCCGTACCGCCGAGTAGGGCGCCGGCTCGGTGTCCGTGCCTCCCCCGGGCATGGTGACACCCGCAGTCGGGTCGGTCGGTAGCCCGCCGTAGGTGGGGGTCGGGAGGGCCACACCGCCCGTCCCGATGACCAGGTGGACAGCGCCGAGCGACGTGTCGAAGGAGTCACCGGACGTAGCCACGGTGCGGGGCTCGAGCGTCGGGCTATCGCGCACCACGCCGCGCACCGGATACATGCGCTCGTAGTCGTGCGAGTGGCCGGTGAGGACGAGGTCGACGCCGTACTCGTCCATCAATGGTTGAAACCTCTCCCGGACCCCGAGGTCCGAACCCCCGGCCGTCGACATCACCGGATAGTGGATGAACACGACGATCCAGTCGATGCCCGGATCGCGTCGAGCGGCGTCGAGCTGGCTCTCCAACCAGCGGGCCTGGGAGCCGTCGCTGTAACCGCGCACGACGAAGTCGAAGTCCGTCGAGTACGCGACGTCGTTGGTGTCGAGCGACACGAACCGCACCGATCCGACGGTGAAGGCGTACCAGTTGCCCTCGAACCCACGGCTGGCGTTGCCGGGAAGCGCAAAGCGAGTCAGGTACGCCTGCACCCCGTGGGCGCCATTGCCCTTCTCGTTCTCGTGATTGCCGAGCGTCGGCATCCATGGTCGCTGCATGGTCGACCGCGAGCTGTTGGTAAACCAGTGGTCCCACACCGTCGACCGGTCGTACTTCAAAGAGCCGAGGGTGTTGGCATAGGACAGATCGCCGTTGACCAGATGGAAGAGCGGGTCCGCCGCCTCGATCTGATCCACCACCCAGCTTCCCTGCGGCGTCGCCAAGGCGTCCCCGATCGTCCCGGTGCACTGATCGCCAAACGATGTAAACCGGAAGGGGCGACGTCCTATGGGCGCAGTCCGAAAGGCACTGCCCACCGCCGTGGCGCCATCCTGGACCACCTCATAGGCGTAAGCCGTCGCCGGTGACAAGCCACCAAGGCGGGCGTGATGACACCACACCGTCGTCCCTGACTCACCGTCCTTGAACGTCACCGTCTCGGCGGCCACGACGGCGCCAAGATCGGCGGTCGCCGCTCCGTAGCGGACCCGGGGATGGCCCACCGACGCCGACGTCGCCCACGAGACGGTCATCTGGCGGGCCGGGTCGTCACCAAACTCGAGATGCACCTGCTGCGGCGGTGGCGTGCCCGCGATCGCGGCCTGCCGCCAGAACGTCGGTCCGACCGCCGCCGCCACCCCTGCCGCGCCCGTGGCTTGGAGAAGCCGGCGTCGTGAGATCACGTCGACACGCTAGGAGCCCCGCACGTGAACCTCTACTAACGTTGTGGCGACGAGAGGAGACCACATCACATGACCCCCACCACGCCTTCGGTCAGCGGTATCAAAGTCGAGTTCGACGTCGAGATGAAGACCAGGGACGGTGTCGTCCTCCGAGCCGACATCTACCGACCCATCACCGACGAGCCGGTCCCCGCCATCCTCCTTCGCACCCCCTACGACAAGGCTCTTCGGGCCGCCGCTCAGGCCTACCTGCCTCCGTCGATCGCCGCCCGACACGGCCTGGCCTATGTGGTGCAGGACACGCGGGGTCGCTATCAGTCCGAAGGTGACTGGGAGGTCATCTCCCCGGAGGTCGAGTTCGGCGACGGGTACGACACCGTCGAGTGGGTCGGCACCCTGCCGTGGTGCAGCGGCAAGGTCGGCATGATCGGCGTGTCGTACGACTCGTTCAACCAGTTCGCGGCGGCGATCACCGCGCCCCCTCATCTGGCCGCGATCGCGCCCAACGCGTCCGGCTTCGCCGGCGGCGGCTACTTCCCGGTCGCCTTCGCGCTCGGCTGGTCGGCCTTCATGGCCAAGGACTGGCTGGAGAGTCGCGCCGATCTGACACCGGCCGAATACGACAAGTACGCCGCCATCATCAACGCCTGCATGGCCCATCCCGAGCGGGAGTCCTGGCACCTCCCGCTCACCGATCTCCCGCTGGCCAAGATCCCGGTGACCGGGGACCCGGTGGGCACCTTCTTGCGACGGGCCAACGAGGGCATCCAGACCGGCGCCATGCCCTTCGAGCTGTCGCAGGTCCCCGCCTTGCTGACCAACGCCTACTACGACGGCGGGGCTTGGGGCTCGGTGCAGCAGTTCCGTCGCCTACGGGACAAAGGAGCCGCCGAGACGACGCGCCGTGACACCAAGCTGATGCTCGGCCCCTGGACGCATGGGATCCTGAAGGGCTACCTGGGCGAAGCCAACTTCGGCCTCCACGCCGATCAGTTGACCAACCCCGTCGTGGAGCATCACCTCCAGTTCTTCGCCAAGCACCTCCAAGGTCGCGACGTGGCCGAGCTGCCGGTGGTGCGGTACTTCGTCCTCGGAGCCAACGAATGGCGCGACGCCGACGAGTGGCCGCCTCCCGGCACGATCCCCACCGTGCTCCACCTTCGATCCAATGGTGTGCTGAGCTCCGACCCGGCGCCGACCGGCGAGGCGGCCGATGAGTACGACTACGACCCCGCCAAGCCGGTTCGCGCTCTCGGGGGCCGCCAGATCAGCCTGTCCGGTTTGCCAATGGGACCCATCGATCAGCGTCGGCTCGAGGAGCGCGACGACGTCATGGTGTATTCGACCGAGGCCCTCGCCGAGGATCTCGAGATCGCCGGCAACGTCGACGTGACCCTCTACGTCTCGAGCGACGCACCGGATACCGACTTCTTCGTGCGCCTCTGTGACGTCGACGCTGAGGGCGTGTCGCTCAACATTGCCGATTCGTTCGTCAGGATGAAGTGGCGCAACGAAACCACCGAGCCTTTGGCACCGCTGGTGCCCGGCGAGGTCTATGAGTTGAGCGTGCCCTTGGGGCCAGTGGGTTGCCGCTTCTACCGCGGCCATCGCGTCCGTCTCTACGTGACGTCGAGCTTCTTCCCCGAGTACGACCGCAACATGAACACGGGCAATGCCGTTGGCGCCGACGCCGAGGGAGTCATCGCCCACCAAAAGCTCCACCACGCGTCGGAGTACCCCGCCGTGCTTGTCCTGCCGGTCAGCTCGGCGGCCCAATCCGGGGGGTGACAACCGCTCCCGAGATCAGCGCCATCGAGCTGGAGGACGGCCGGCTGATCGCGTGGGAGCAACACGGTCCGCCGACGGGGAGACCCGTGTTGTTCTTCCACGGGACACCGTCATACCGGCGGGCCATTCGACCTGATCGGGCGATGCTCGACGCCACCGCCGTTCGGATCATCGCCATCGACCGACCGGGGTACGGGCTCAGCACCTTCAAGCCGGGCCGGCGCCTGATCGACTGGCCGACCGACGTGAGCCGGATCGCCGACCATCTCGGGCTCGGGTCGTTCGGGGTGATCGGGCACTCCGGCGGCGGTCCTCACGCGCTGGCGTGCGCTCGATTCATCGGCGACCGCATCACCGTCACCACGACCGTCGGCGGCTTCTGCCCGTTCGACTCCACCGCCTCAGCCGCGGCTTCGCAACGCCTGGGCCAGCTGGCGGCGCGAGTGCCCTTTGCCATCGAGGCCATGTTCACCGTGGGCTTCGCCGCCCGTGACCGCTTCCCCGTGCAGTCGCTCCAGGCCGTCTCGCGCGCCATCGCGCCCGCCGACCGGACCGTCCTGACCGGCCCCGACACGGCCGCGCAGTACATGACCCGCAGCTCGCCGACCGCAGCAAAAGCCGCCGCCCAGGACATGGCCATGTTCGTCCGAGACTGGGGTTTCGCGCTCAGCGACATCGCCGGGCCCGTCCACCTCTGGCACGGCACCGCCGATGCCAATGTGCCCTACGGCCACAGCGTCTACGCGCAGTCCATCATCCCCGACAGCACCCTCCACACCGTCGAGGGCGGCGGGCACCTGCTCCTCGGCGAGCATCTCGGCGAGATGCTGCGGTTGATGTCAGCTACCGGGTGAGGCTCACGTCGGGAACGACGAGATCTTGCCCGTGTAGGTGAAGCAGTTGCACGACGCCGTGTAGACGGTGTCCCGGTAGGTCGACGGTCCGTCCTGGATGCCCGGCCCGAAGAAGGTCGTGTACGTCGAGGACGCAAGTGCCGCGCTGCCGACGGCGTTGGAGGCCGCCTGGAAGGCGGCTGCGGTGAGCGGTGGGTGGTTGGCCAGGACCGCTCTCAGGTAGAAGATGGTGTCGCAGTAGATGTCACGACCGGTGCTGCCATTGAGGCCGGCCGCGTCGGTGACCTGGGCGCAGACCTTGGCCCCGACGCCCCCGGGGTCCTGGGCCGGATCGACGTCGTTGCCGGGAAGCCAGCTGATGCCGACGGCCCCGGCAAATTGCGGGCCGAGACCGTTTTGGATCATGGCGTACGGGGCCTGCGTGCTGGCGACGCCGTCAGGCGGGTCGTAGCTCTGCGCCTCGCCCTCCTCCAAGATGGCGCCGGTCAGGTACGCCGATGCGTCGAGGAATATGACCCGGTTGACACCGGCCGATTTCATGTGAAGGACGGCGCTCGATGACTGGGCCTCGAGGGCGCCGATGTCGTCGGTGCCTTGGGGCTCGCTGACGGCGATGTCGGTCGTGAGCGACATGCCGTGGGCGGCGAGGATCGGCTTGATGATGCTGGTGTCGATCTGGCCGAAGATGGGGATGTCGAGGCGCACCAGGCCGATCTTGCTGCCCTTGGTAAGGAAGCCGCGGTTGATGAGGTCGTTGACGTAGGCAGGTACCCACCGCTCCGGGCGGATGCGGCCGGGCTGGTACAGGTACTGACCCAAGGAGGAATAGTCGGAGTCGCCAAACGGATATTCGCTGCCGTCGATGTCGATCATGCCGTGCTGGGCCGCGCAGTCGGCAAACTGCGGGCTGGCGTCGACCCACGAGCCCATCGAGATGAAGGCGTGATCATCCTCGGCGAGCGCGGCGCAGGCCGCGGCCGCCTGGGTGGCGAAGTCGCCATTGAGCACGTTGACCTCGTAGTAGACGGGATTGATGTGATAGCCGCCCGCCCCACCGTGGGCGTTGGCCCAGTTGACCATGGCCTGGACGTAGGGACGATCGGCCGCTCCTTGACATTTGGCCCCGTACTGCGAGCACGCCTGGCCGGTGTCGACGATGAAGAACCCGACGGTGACGTTGCCGTTTTTGGCCGGGATGCTGGGCGGCGTCGACGACTCGGCGCCGGCCAGTCCTCCACCGGTGGCGAGGGCCTGCGGCGTCAGGGCGATCGTGCTCGGGGAGCCGCCACTGCTGGTGAGACCGCTGGCGCTGCTCCCGCTCGCTCCACTCGCCCCACTCGTCCCACTCGTCCCCGAGGAGGTGAGGCCGGAGATGCTTCCGGCCCCGCTGGACGAGCCTGACCCGGACGGCGAGAGCAGCCCGGTCGCTCCGCCTGCCGCAGCGGACTTGTGACCACCGCTGGAGCAGGACGCCAGCAGGACCAAGATGACGACGGCAAGTACGAGACGCTTCACGAGTGATCCTTCGGTTGGCTCTGACTCAGGTGGGGAACTGGTAGGACGATGCGTCCGCGTACTTGAAGCATTGGCACGACGCCTGGAAGGCCGTGTCGCGATACGTCGACGGCCCATCTTGGATGCCCGGCGCGAAGTAGGTCGTGTACGTGGAGGAGGTGAGGGCCGACGACCCGACAGCGTCGGCGGCCTGCTGGAACGCGGCGGGCGTCAACGCCGGGTGGCTGGCCATGACCGCCCGGAGGAAAAACATGGTGTCGCAGTAGATGTCCCGACCGGTGCCGCCGTTGAGACCGGCAGCATTGGTGATGTCCTCGCACAGCTTGGCCCCGGCTCCACCGGGATCGTCGGAGGCGACGACGTCGTTGCCGGGTAGCCAGCTCACACCGTCGGCGTTGGTCAGTTGGTCGCCAAGGCCGTCGTTGACCATGTCCTCGGGCCCCTCGGTGCTCGACACGCCGTATTCGGGGTGGTAGCCCTCGGCCTGGGCTTCCTCACCGAAGAAGTAGGTGATCTCGCCCGAGGCATCCAAGAAGAGGACCCTCGTCACGCCCGCCGACTTCATCCGCAACACCGCACTCGACAGCTGCGATGACTCGGCGCCGATGTCGTCGGTGCCGTTGAGGTCGCTGATCTCGATATCGGTGGTCAGGGACATCCCGTGCGAGGCGAGGAGGGGTTTGACGACGCTGCTATCCAGTTGCGTGTAAGCGGGGATGTCGAGTCGCAGCAACCCGATCTTGGTGCTCGGTGTGAGGAAGCCGCGTCCGATGAGGTCGTTGACATACGACGGTACCCACCGCTCCGGCCGGAGCCGGGCGGCCTGGTAGAGGTACGGACCGAGCGAGGAGTAGTTGGAGTCGGCAAAGGGGTACTCGCTGCCGTCGATGTCGATCATGTGGTCCTGCGCCGAGCAGTTGGCGAACTGCGGGCTGGCGTCGACCCAGGCCCCCTGGGAGACGAAGGCGTGATCATCCTGGGACAGCGCCGCGCAGGCGGCCGCGGCCTGGGTCGTGAAATCCCCGTCGGTCACGTTGACTTCGTAATAGACGGGGTTGATGTGGTAGCCACCGAGGCCACCGTGGGCGTTGGCCCAGTTGACGAGCGCCTGGACGTAGGGACGATCGGCGGCGCCCTGACATTTGACGCCGTACTGCGAGCACGCCGTCCCCGTGTCGACGATGAACCATCCAACCGTGACGTTGCCGTTTTTGGCGGGCACGGGTGGCGGCGCCGCTGACTCCGCTTCGGCCACGCCCCCGCCGGTGGCGACCACCTGGGGGGTCAACGCGATCTCACCACCGGACCCGGTCGCGCCCGCCCGGCCGCTCGCGCCCGTCGTGCTCGTGCCGCTGGCCCCGGACGACGTCAGCCCGGCAAGCGCCCCCGCGCCGCTCGACGACGATGATCCCGACCCCGACCCGGCAACCAGACCGCTCCCGCCGGCCGCTGCACTGCTCGACTTATGACCACCGCTGGCGCACGAGGCGAGGAGCAGGACCGCAACCAACGCAACGACCAGACGTTTCACGAGCTCACCCCTTTTGTAGCCGTCCCCGTCCCAGCGAGGAAGACGGATCGGAGCAGGTCGCTGCGGGCGATCAGATCGGTTGAGCGACCGTCGAAGCGGATCTGCCCCTTCTCCATAAAGTAGGCGTGATCCACCAAGTCGAGGGCAATGTTGACGCTCTGCTCGACCAGGACCACAGCTACTCCCGTCGAGTTGATGCGCCGGACCATTTCCAGCAACTGGCTGACGACTTTGGGCGCCAGGCCGAGTGAGAGCTCGTCGATCAGGAGGAGTTGCGGTCGCAGGATGAAGGCCTTGCTGAGCGCCAACATCTGCTGCTCCCCGCCGGAGAGGGTCGAGGCCGCCTGCGAGCGCCGTTCGGCGAGGCGGGGGAAGACGTCGAAGCATTCCTCTACCCGTTGGTCGAAGGCTCGGCGCTCGCGCCCGAGGCCATACCCGTAGGCCCGCAGATTGTCGGCGACGGTCAACGGGCCAAAGACGGCCCGCCCGCCGGGGACCTGGGCGATCCCCATCGACGTGCGTCGCTCGGCGTCGAGGTAGGTGATGTCGCCGCCGCGCAGCCGGACCCGACCCCTTGTCGGTAGGCCGAGGCCGGAGATGACCCGGAGCAGGGTCGACTTGCCGGCCCCGTTGGTGCCGAGCAGCGCCACCATCTCACCGTCGTCGATGGTGAAGGTGACGTCGAAGAGGACCTGGAGTTGGCCGTAGGAGAAGTCGATGTGACGACACGACAGCAGGGGGAGGTGGGTCCCACTGGCGGTCAAGGTACGCAACTCTTCGTCTTCGACGACCTCGTCGATCAACCTGTCGAGATCGTCGTTGACGGTGCGCGTGGCTTGGAAGAGGATGGCGGCGGCGATGACGCACGGGACGGCGAGGGACCCGATGGCGCCGGAGGTGCCAAACCGGGTGTCGATGCCGCTCAGGAGCAGCAGGCCGCCGATGCCGCCGACGCCGGCGAAGAAGAGCCCCCCGAGAGCCGACGCGTGGGGTCGGGTGGTCACGGGGACGACCGACAACAAGACCATGCCGAGGGCGGGCAGTAGGACGGCCGCCGAGCCGAACACGATGCCGAAACCTACGGCCATGAGCCAGAAGAAGGGACTGGCCACGGCCACCGCGGCGGAGACGGCGACCACAAGAAGGATGAGCGCGGCCAGCCGGACGAGGCGAGCCGGATCACGCCGGAAGGCAGCCTCGCCGTTGCGGCCAAACCAGGCGAGGGCAGGGAGGGCGCACGCCGACATGGCGGCGGCGAAGACCGATCGGCCGCCCGGCCCGAGATGCCACCGCTCCTGGAGGAAGAAGAAGAAGAACGTGTAGAGCGGGAAGACCAGCATGCCGAGCACCGCCCATGCCGCGTTGAGACGGCGGACCGTGGGAATCAGCAACAGCCGGCGCATGATCTCGAAGAAGCCGAGCGAGTTTTCCTCCGGCCGAACCTCGGGTGGGGCGGCCTCCGCTGGGGTCGGGACGGCGGTGGTCGCGACCGGCCCCGCCTCTTGGGCCAGATCCTCTTGGACGAGGGCCCGCACCTTCTGGGAGTCCCATCGGCCGAAGCCAGGGTCGCGGAGGCGAATCGACACGATGCTCGCCAACACGCAGGTGATGCCCATGGCGAGGAAGACGCCCCGCCAAGTCAGGCCGAGAAGAGTCGTGAACAAGCCGACCAAGAGGGGGGCCAAGACACTGCCCAGCGACCCAGCCGCCTGGTAGAAGGCCAGAGTGCGGACACGGACGTCGGTCGGATAGCTGTCGAGGAGCAGTGGGGTGTGCAGAGCCTGCACCGAACCGGTCGACGCACCATCGCCGATCATGACGGCACCGAGCGCGAAGACGCTCGTGACGAAGCCCGTGAGCAGCGTGGTGAAAGCCCACGTCACCCCCGTGACGATGCTGAACAACGCCCGGCGGGGTCGTTGCTGGACATAGGCGGCCATAGGGAGCGACGCCACCATGACCATCAGCGTCTTGAGGGTCACGATGAGGGCCAAGACGGTCGCGCTGATACCCAGGGTGTGGCTGATCTCGGGCCCCAGCACCGAGAAGGCGAAGCCCTGGAACTGATCGACGATCACCAGGATCGACAGGGCGAGAAGCGGATACCACGTGAGACCGTTGTCGCTCATGACACGGCGGAGGGGCTGCTGCCCCGACTGCTGGCCGGTGATGCCGATGGCACGGCGGGCGCCGTCTCGGACGCGGGAGCGCTCCGCCTCGATCTGATCGAGGAGCTCGTCGGGCGACAGCTCGGTCTCCACGAGGACCGGGCCAGCCTTCGTCTTCGGGCCAGCCTTCCTCGTCTGGCCAGGCTTCGGTTGGGCAGCCTTGGTCTGGCCAGCCTTCGTCTGGCCAGCCTTGGTCTGGCCAACCTTCGTCTGGGCAGCCTTCGTCTTCTTGGCGACATCGACCACGTCAGTCACTCACCCGGAGATCGAAGTCGCGGGAAAACTCGCTCTCGTCGATCCGCACGCCGTCGGAGTTGAGCAACACGATGGTGACCGTGTGAATGTCGGCCGTCGTCGTCTTGTGGCTCGATGGGGGATGGAGGATCGACGTGAGGGTGAAGGTGTCCTGCTGGGTCAGATAGACCTGATGCTCGTTGAGATAGTCACGATCAAAGCAGCCCGGGACGGCACGGCACTGGCTGTCGGCGACGGCGTCGATGTTTTGGCCGGGCTGGATCGGCGCCCTGTCGACGAAGAGGGCAAACACGTCCGAGGCCGGGACTCCGTGCGCGGTCCAGGTCAGGACGATCGGCAGATAGCTGACCGCGTTTTCCTTGGGTGCGACGAAATGGATCCTTGTGTCCTGCTCGAATTCGAGGCCGCTGAGACGACATCCCGACAGCACCACGCTCACGAGGACCAGGACCGCCGCGAGGGGGCGGGTCATCGGCTCGCTCCGGCGAGAGCTCGGTGCTGGCTGCACAGCCCGTCCTCACCCGGACGGCGCGAGCACTGGTCCCCGTTGCGGGTCGTGCCTTCGCAGCGAGGCAGAGCACGCGGCGAAGGAGGTCGGACGGCCCGGCGCGGGGCCGACCTCGGGGCCGCGGGCTCGCCCGCACCCGCTTGGCCGGAACGTTGGATGGCGCGGACGTCGCCGCCCAGATAGGCGTCGATCACCTCGTCGTTGCTCAACACCTCTTGCGGCGAGCCGACGGCGAGGACGCGACCCGACTCCATGCACACCATGCGGTCGGCGATGCTGCTCACCAGCGGGATGTCGTGCTCGATGACGATCAACGAGGCGTCGAGATAGCCCTTGAGTCGCAGGAGCAGGCCGCCCAAGGCTTCCCCCTCGCGCTGGGCGATGCCGGACGACGGCTCGTCGAGCAGGAGAATCCGCGGCTGGAGGGCGATCATGCACGCCAGCTCGGCGATCCGACGCGTCCCCGTAGAGAGGGCGCCGACCTCCGTCTCCCGGTAGAAGGTCAACCCCATCATGTTGATCAGCTCGTCGGCGTCGGCGCGCTTCTTGCGATCGATGGATCGCACGCCCGCCAACGACCGGGCAAACGAGTCGGGTTGGAGCCGCTCGTGGGCGAGCGTCACGACCTCGTGCACCGTCAGGGTCGGGAAAAGGGCGGCGTCCTGGAAGGAGCGAATGAGACCGAGCCGGCCTCGGGCTTCCGGGCTCGATCGAGTGACATCGTGCCCAAGAAGCTCCACCGTCCCGGCGTCGGCCCGGGTGAATCCGGCGAGTATCTCAAAGAGTGTGGTCTTGCCCGCTCCGTTCGGCCCGATCAGACCGACGACTTCGCCGGGCCCGACAGTGAGGTCGACCCCGTCGACGGCGTGGACGCCACCAAACGCCTTGGCGAGACCACGAGCCCGCAGGACGGGCTCGGTCGTCGCCGGATAGCGCGTCGTCGCCTCCAGCTTGGGCTTGGCGAACACTTCGGTCTCGACCTCAACGGCCGCGGTGCTCGGCTTGCCGGCGATCAACCGAACGATGACGTCACGCACCGGCCGCAACAACTGCGCGACACCGCCGGGGACGTAGACGACGAAGACCAGCCAGCCGAGGCCGGTCGCGGCGAGCCCGGCGTTGTCGAGGGGCAAGAAGCTGGGGATGCCGACGATGTAGAGGGCACCGAGCAACGGCCCCGAGAGAAGTCCGATGCCGCCGATGACGGCCATTGCCGTCACGTCGATGCTGGTGCCGATCGGGAAGGCGCTCGGATCGAGCTGAGCGAGCAGGTGGCCGTAGGTGGCGCCTCCGAGCCCGGCGAGGAAGCCAGCCACCGCGAAACCCTGGAGCCGGACGGCGATGGTGGGGATGGTGAACGCTCGGGCCACATCATCGTTGTCGCGCTGGGCTCGAAGACGTCGACCGAAGCCGCTGGTCCACACGTTGTGCGCCAACCAGAAGCCGACGACCAGGACCAGGAGGGCAATGAAGTAGTACGAGCGACCGGTGTCGAAGGTGAAGCCGTTGATGATGGGCCGACCGGGGTCCACGCCGGAGCCGAACATCCACGACTGGGCAAACAGCCACGACTGCGCGGCCAACCCGAAGCCCAACGTGGTCACCGCCAACATCAGGCCGCGGATGCGCATGGCCGGAAGGCCGATGATGACGGAGACGGCGGCGGCGGCGAGGCCGGCGCAGAAGAACGACAAGAAGAAGTTGCCGGTGTCATAGCTGACGAAATAGGAGACGGCCGCGCCGATCCCTGCGATGGCGAATTGCCCGAGAGAAAGCTGCCCGGCCAGGCCGGTGATGATGGCGACGGAAAGCCCGACGAGCGAGAACGCGGCCATGGTCACGAGGATCACCGACGTGGCGTTGGTGATGACGATCGGGAGGAGGAGCAGCACGAACACGGTCGTCGCGGCAACGATCCGGCCGAGGTTGCGAACGACCGGATGCTGACGCAACTCGGCGACCACTGGGCGCCAGGAGGAGACGGTGCGCCACTGCTCGGAGGTCTGCGACCGACCGCCTCCCCGCCGCTGCCACAGCAGCGCCACGAGGACTACCGCGAAGAGGATGGCGTTGACCGAGCCGCCGCGGGGGTCGTTCCAGAGCAAGATCTGCTCGAGCACGCCCACGGCGACGCCGCCGGCCAAGGCGATGGGCAGACTCACCATTTGGCCGAGGACAGCCGGCACCAGCGCCCGCAGAAGCAGGGTTGGGCCGACACCGCTGCCAGCCTGAAGACCCTCTGCGGGGATGACCAGGATGGCGGTGAAGGCGGAGACGCCGCCGGCGATCGCCCATGACAGCGTCGACATGCGGCTGGCCGAGATGGAAGACAGTCGAGCGGCGTCAGGGTTGGCGGCCGCGGCGCGAATCCCCAACCCGTAGCGGGTCTTGCGAAGGAAGACGACAAGGCCGATGACGAGCAGGGGGCTCAGGAACAGCAGCCCGCTATAGGCCGGCGTGACGTTGAGGGCGCCGATGCCGAACTTGGGCAGGCCCGGGGGCTGGGGAAACTGTGCGCCCGAGCCGACTTGGCCGTCGATGACGAGGGCGAAGACGGTCAGAAACTCGGCCAGCCCGAGCGTGGCGACCACGCTCATGATCGGCGGGCTCGAGCGGAGTCGGCGTACGACCGCTACCTCACTCCCGGCCCCGACTCCGGCGGCGACGAGGATGGCGACGGGAAAGGCCAGCCAAAACCAGATGTGCCACCGAACGACGACCAGGGCCATCAACACGGCCCCGAACGCGCCGATCTCGCCGTGGGCGAAGTTGATCAGTCGGTTGGATCGGTAGACGAGGACGAGTCCGACGGCCAAGAGGCCGTACGACATCCCGGTGATCATCCCGAGGATGACGACGGGAAAGGGTACGGAGAAGGCGAGAGGAACGATCACCCCAGCGTGCTCACGTCGACGGCCACCGCTCGAATTGAAGCCGTGGACGCCGACGACCGCAATGGTGATGGTGCTGCACAGGCCACGCCGCACCTGTGCACTTGCACCATCAGGGCCTGGGTTGTTGTGCAGACGAAACCTGATGGAAACCCAGACCGCGACGGGCCTCGACTAGGGGCTCGTGTCGCCCTCCCCTGTCAGGGGCAAGTCCAGCGCCAACACGGCCAAACCCAGCTCTATGACGTCGGCCGACTGGCGCAGTGACCGGCCCGTCAACTGCTCGATGGAGTCCAGATGATGGATGACCGTGTTGCGATGGCAGCGCATGGCCCGGGCGATCTCACCGACTGAGCCCGAGCCGCCGAAGTAGCACCGCAGCGTGGCAAGCAGCCGATCCCGACGGACGGAGCGGAGGGCAAGGATGGGACCCAGCACGTCGTCTCGCAGCCGGGCCGCCAGTGGTCCTCCGGACATGAGCAGCGCTTCCGGGTAGACGTCGTCCAGCCGGACGGCTTCATGGCTGCCTGCCGGCAGCGTCGACAGGGCCAGGTCGGCCATCGCCACCGCCGAGGCCGTACCGCCCAGGCCTCTGAATGGAGGGCTGACACCGGCCCGCACCGGCACGGCGGCGAGGGCGAGCGTCACCTTCTCGCCGTCCGACGCGACGATCCCGATCAGGCGACGGCCCCGTCGCCGCCAACGGGTCTCGAGGCCCGCCTCGCGCATCACCCGCTCGACGCGAAGGGCGTGCCCGTCGTCGGTGGCGTCGCACACCATCACGACAAAGAGCCCGTCGAGGGGCAGCGAGAGGACCGAGGCCGCCTGGGCGGCGATGGCCGCACTGACCGGTCCGTCGATCAGTCGGTCGAACGAGAGGTATCGACGCTCGAGGTCGAGCCGGGACAGCTCGACCTCGGCAGCGCGATAGGACGTGACGACCGTGGCCGACATGGAGTCGACCACTCGCCACACCTCGGTGACGGCGTCGAAGAGCGCCTCGGTCGAGTCCGACGACTGGCGGGCCTCGTCGATGAAGGCCTCCCACAGGACCCGGAAATCCACTTGGAACGATCGGAGCAGCGACTCCAGGGGCAGGTGTTGCTCCGCTCGCCGACGACCCGTCGCCGCCGGGGAGTCGGCCAACTCCCGCGGCACGGGTCGACCTGACAGCACGGCCAAGATCAGGCGCATGTTGTCTTCGGCGGCGACGCGCATCTCGGCCGGTGGCACGGTGCCGTCGCGATAGCCGACCTCCATCGAGGAGATCTCGGCGATGGCCCGCTCGGTCAGCTCCGGCACGCGGTCCAGCAGGCGGACCGCCAGCGCGGCGGTGGTACCTCCAGGCCGCGGTCTTTTGGCGGGTGGTCTTTTGGCGGGGACTGCGATGCCTGAGCGTATCCCCGACCAGGATTGTCAGACCGGTGCCAACTGGTCGAAGCCCACCAGGTCCTCGATGAACGCCGTCGCCGACAACACGGCGACGTCCCCGTGTTGGGGTCCGATGATCTGGAGGCCGATCGGTAGCCCGTCGGCCGTCAGGCCTGCGCACGTCGTGGCGGCCGGCGACCGCGTCATGTTGAACGGCTGCGTGAGGCGGGTCCAGTCAAGGACGAGCGCGCCATTGATCTGACCGAGCGGGAAGTTGATGGGCTCGACCTTGCGTAGGCGCTCGAGCAGGGAGACGATGTCGATGGTGCCCGCTGCCGCGCTCAAGTCCGTACCTGAGGCGAACTGGGCCAGCATCTCGTCGACCGTCATGTCCATCTGGCACCGGGGTAGCTGGCCACACATCGTGGGGCACAGCAGCAGGTCGACGTCTTCGAAAACGGCAGCCAGCTCGAGCCCGAAATTGTGACAGCCGGCCTCCGCTTCGAGGACCGAGAGGGCCGACGCCGTCGCCCCCGCCATCTCGGCGCTCACGGCGACCAGCGGGTCGAGCTTGGTCCAAAGCTCGTCGGTGAGATACCGCCCGACGGCTGCGTACATGTAGATGGGCACGAGCGCACCTATGACCGACCCGGGATCGGCCGAGAAGACCTTCTCGACCTCGACCACCTCCACGCCTGCTGCCTCCAATTGGGCGCACACGGCCCGGCAGGCGGCGTCGACCTCGCCGTCAGTGTCGGCGTAGCCGAGCGTGGACGACCACGCGACCCGCCGTGGCCGTTGCGGCGCATCGAGGGCCGGCCGCCAGGCCGAGCCCGGCGCC
>Ga0302325_10004437_pt1 | contig 32463 bp, 24 predicted proteins | sample Palsa_T0_2_FD_201948 | JGI IMG/M metagenome (GOLD analysis project Ga0302325, IMG submission 201948) | Peat permafrost microbial communities from Stordalen Mire near Abisko, Sweden - Palsa_T0_2 | ecosystem: Environmental > Terrestrial > Soil > Palsa > Peat permafrost | place: Sweden: Abisko... | reverse complement strand
GCTTCACAGATCGGCGAACCGCACGCGGTACTGCTGCGATCGGCCGACATGCACTCGATGCCGATCCCGCAGTCGGTGCTGGCGGTGGCCCGCGCCGGAGCCGGCACCAACAATATTCCGGTCGCGGCGCTGTCGCGTCGCGGTGTGCCGGTGTTCAACGCGCCCGGCGCCAATGCCAACGCCGTCAAGGAACTGGTGCTGGCGGGGCTGTTCCTGGCGGCGCGCAATATCTGCCAGGCCTGGGCGTTCGCACGCGAGCTCAGCGGCACGGATGAGGCCATCGATGCGGCGGTCGAGAAGGGCAAGAGCCGCTATGCCGGATTCGAACTGCCCGGCCGCACCCTCGGGGTGATCGGCCTGGGCGCGGTCGGAGTGCAGGTCTGCAACAGTGCCGAGGCGCTGGGCATGAAAGTGCTCGGCTACGATCCGCAGATCACCGTGCAGCGCGCCTGGCAGCTCTCTTCCTCCGTGCAGCAGGCGCTTTCGCTGGACGATCTGTTCGCGCGCGCGGACCTGATCAGTGTGCATGTGCCGCTGCTGGCGGCCACGCGCGGACTGGTGAATGCGCAGCGCCTGAGTCTGCTGCGGCCGGGCGGAGTGATTCTGAATTTTGCCCGTGCCCCGATCGTGGTGGAAAGCGATGTGGTGGCGGCGCTGGACAGCGGTCATTTGCACGCCTATATCTGCGATTTCCCCACCCAGGCGCTCAAGAATCACGCGCGCGCCATCACGCTGCCGCACCTGGGCGCATCGACGCTGGAAGCTGAGGATAATTGCGCGGTCATGGCTGCTGAAACGCTGCGGGAGTTTCTCGAACACGGCAATATCCGCAACTGCGTCAACTTTCCCGAGGCGGTGCTGCCACGGCAGCCCGGCTCGCAGCGTATCGCCATCGCCAACAGCAATGTCCCGAACATGGTCGGTCAGATCTCCACGTGTCTTGCCAGCGCTGGCCTCAACATCGCCGAACTGCTGAACCGCTCGTTGGGGGAATTCGCCATTACGCTGCTCGACGCGGAAGGTCCGGCCGATGAGGCGCTGCTCTCGCGGCTGCGCGGCATCGACGGCGTGCTATCGGCGCGGCTCGTGCAGCCGCTGGATTGAGGTCTTGATGAAGCCACGTCGTTCCGCCGGGAAAGCAGTACAAAAGAAGAACGATCTCAGTAACTTGAGATCGAAAATTGATGCAGTGGATGAGAAACTGCACGCACTGATCAGCCAGCGCGCGCAGCTGGCGCAGCAGGCCGGCATCTCCAAGCACGCCGATGGCCACACGGTCGATTTTTATCGCCCCGAGCGCGAGGCGGAGGTGCTGCGCCTGGCGCTGGCGCGCAACCAGGGTCCGCTCCGGAACGAGGAGATCGTGCGGCTGTTCCGCGAGATCATGTCCGCGTGCCTGGCACAGGAGGAACCCCTCAAGGTGGCCTTCCTCGGGCCCGAGGGCACCTTCACGCAGGCAGCCGTGCTCAAGCATTTCGGGCACTCGGTGCGCGCGCTGGCGCTGCCGACCGTCGATGAGGTGTTCCAGGAAGTGGAATCCGGCGCCGCCGATTTCGGCGTGGTCGCCATCGAGAATTCCAGCGAGGGCACGATCACCAATACGCTGGATCGTTTCCTGGCCACGGCGCTGCACATCTGCGGCGAAGTCGAACTGCACATTCACCACTGCCTGATGGGCAAGATGGATTCGCTGGAACGGGTGGTGCGCGTGTGCTCGCACAGCCAGGCGCTGGCGCAGTGCCGCGGCTGGCTCAACGAACATCTGCCGGAAGTCGAGCGGGTAGCGGTGACGAGCAATGCCGAGGGTGCGCGCCGCGCGCGCGATGAGCAGGGCACCGCGGCGATTGCAGGCGAGACGGCGGCCGAGGTCTACGGGCTGAAACTGCTGGCGCGCGAAATCGAGGATCGCTCCGACAACACCACGCGCTTCCTGGTGCTGGGACGCAAGATCCTGCGCCCCAGCGGCTCGGATCGCACCACGCTGCTGCTGTCCGTGGGCGACACCCAGTCTGCCGGTGCGCTGCAGCGGCTGCTCGAGCCGTTCGCGCGTTTCGGCATCAGCATGACCCGCATCGAGTCGCGCCCGTCCCGGCGTCGTAAATGGGATTACGTCTTCTTCATCGACATCGAGGGGCACGCCGAGGATGCTCCGGTGCGCAAGGCACTGGCGGTGCTCAAACGGCGCGCCTCGCTGTTTCGCGTGCTGGGATCGTACCCGCGGGCGGTGTTGTAACCGATGAGCTCGAAACGCAATCCGGGTCATCTGGCCGTCGAGTCGGTCCGCGGCCTGGCGCCGTACATCCCCGGCAAACCCGCCGCCGAACTCGAGCGGGAGCTTGGACTTAGCGATGTCGCGAAACTCGCCTCCAATGAGAATCCCTACGGGCCGAGCCCGCGTTCGCTGGCGGCGATGCGCGCGGCGCTCGAGCAGATCTGGCTCTACCCCGACGGCTCCAGCCACGAGCTCAAGCAGCAGCTGGCGGCACATCTGAAAGTGGATCCGGCGCAGATCACGGTCGGCAACGGCTCGAACGATCTGCTCGTGCTGCTGGCCGAGGCGTTCCTGACACCGGCACACAGTGCAGTGTTTTCGCAGTACGGCTTTGCGATCTATCGCATCGTGACCCAGGCCACCGGGGCGCGTTGCATCGAGGTGCCGGCATTGGCTCGCGACAGCGCCATGCCGCTGGGGCACGACCTGCCGGCGATGGCGGCCGCGATCCGCGAGGACACGCGGCTGGTGTTCGTCGCCAATCCGAACAACCCCACCGGTACCTGGGCGCAGACCGCCGAGGTCAAGGCGCTGCTCGAGCGCGCGCCAGCCTCCAGCCTGGTGCTGCTCGATGAGGCCTATTTCGAATACGGCCGCGAGCGCGGAACCCAGGACGGGGTTCGCTGGCTGTCGGATCATCCGAACCTGGTGGTGATACGCACCTTCTCCAAGGCCTACGGGCTGGCCGGCGCACGCGTGGGCTACGCGGTCTCGCATCCGGAAGTGGCCGAGACGCTCAATCGGCTGCGGCCGGCATTCAACGTCAACTCGGTGGCGCAGGCCGGAGCGGCGGCGGCGCTGGCCGATCAGGCCCATATGCGCCAGACCGTGCTTGTGACTATGCGCGAGCTCGCGCGCGTCGAGGCGGCACTGCGCGCGCTCGGACTGTGGTGCGCGCCCTCGGCGTGCAATTTTCTGCTGGTGCACGTGGGCACGCAGGCGCAACGCATCTATGAGGGTTTGCTGCGGGTGGGATTGATCGTGCGTCCGGTCGGCGGTTACGGACTGGGCGAATACCTGCGGGTATCGATCGGTCTGCCGGTGGAAAACGACCGACTGCTGCGTGAGCTGCCCGCGCTGTTGCAATGAGCGTCAGCGCGACTCGATATCTTGCGCGGCCTGCGCGCCTGATCCAGGGTTCGCTGCGCGTGCCGGGCGACAAATCCATCTCGCATCGGGCGCTGATGCTCGGGTCCATCGCCGATGGCAGCACCGGGATTTCAGGATTTCTGGCCAGCGAGGATTGCCTGGCGACGCTAGAGGCATTGCGCTCGCTCGGCGTCACCATCGAGCGGCCCGCGGAAACCGCTGTGCGAGTGGCCGGTGTCGGGCGTGCGGGGCTGCGCGCGGCGCCCGCGGCGCTGGACATGGGCAACGCGGGTACGGCCATGCGGCTGTCCATGGGACTGCTGTCGGGGCAGTCGTTCGACAGCACGCTGGTCGGCGACAGTTCCCTCATGCGACGGCCGATGGAGCGCGTGGCGCAGCCGCTGCGATCAATGGGCGCGCGTATCGATACCCGCGAAGGACGTCCGCCGGTGGCGATTCACGGCGGCTCGCGACTGATCGCCATCGACTACCGCATGCCGATTGCCAGCGCGCAGGTGAAATCCGCGCTGCTACTGGCCGCGCTGTACGCCGAGGGCACCACCCGGATCACCGAGCCCGCGCCCACGCGCGATCACACCGAGCGCATGCTGCGGGGCTTCGGCGTGACGGTGCAGCGCGAGCAGGACTGCATCAGTCTTGCCGGCGGCGCGCGCCTGACCGGATCGAGCATCGCGGTGCCGGGGGACTTCTCATCCGCGGCCTTCTTCATCGTGGCCGGATGTCTCGCGGCCTCCCGCGGAGTCGTCATCCGCGGCGTCGGCGTCAATGAGACGCGCACCGGGCTGCTGGACATGCTCGCGCTCATGGGTGCCGATATTCGCCTGGAGCCGCGCCAGGAAGCCGGGCCGGAGCCGATCGCCGACATCCATGTGCGCGCGAGCGCGCTGCGGGGCATACGCGTGCCCGAACACCTGGTGCCGCTGTCGATCGATGAGTTCCCGGCGTTCTTCATCGCGGCGGCCGCGGCAAGCGGCGAGACGCTCGTGACCGGGGCTTCGGAGTTGCGTGTGAAGGAGAGCGATCGGCTCGCGGTCATGGCCGCGGGCCTGGCGACGCTCGGCATCGAATGCGAACTGCTGCCCGACGGCATCCGCATCCAGGGCGGCGGGATGGGCGGCGGCCGCATCGACAGTCACGGCGATCACCGCATCGCCATGGCGTTCGCGATCGCAAGCCTGGTGGCACGCGCACCGATCGAGATCGACGATGTCGCCAATGTCGCCACTTCATTCCCGGGGTTTCCGGCACTGGCCCGTGAGGCGGGCCTGGACCTGGTGGAGAGCGCATGAGCGCCGCGCCCCGGTCGAACGCGCCCGTGGTCACGATCGATGGCCCCAGCGGTTCGGGCAAGGGCACCGTCAGTCGATTGCTGGCGCTTCGCAGCGGCTGGCATCTGCTCGACAGCGGCGCGCTCTACCGCCTGGTGGCGCTGGCCGGCAGCCTCTCGGGGGTCGCAAGCTCGGATGTGGCCGCGCACGCGCGCATCGCCCGCACCATGCGCATCGCATTCAGCAGCGACGCCCGGGGCCAGGAGCGGGTGCTGCTGGAGGGGCAAGAGGTCACAGGCGCGCTGCGCACCGAGGTGGCTGGTGCCGGGGCCTCCCGGGTGGCAGCCTGGGCGCCCGTGCGCGATGCCCTGCTCGAACGTCAGCGCGCCTTTGTCGAGCCTCCCGGGCTGATCGCCGACGGGCGGGATATGGGCACCGTGGTTTTCCCCGGTGCCGCGCTTAAAATCTTCCTGACGGCAACCCCTGAGGAAAGAGCCCTACGGCGCTATAAGCAGTTGAAAGACAAGGATTCCAGTGTTAGTCTTGCGGCCCTTTCGCTCGACATCGCGGAGCGCGACCGCAAGGATATGACGCGGTCCGTGGCACCGCTCGTGCCGGCTGCAGATGCGATCGTTCTGGACTCGACGGCCATGGACGCCGACGGGGTGACGGACGAGATCTATTCGCACGGCCGTACGCTGCGACTGTGGTAGCGAATCGGGGGGATTCGAGTCGATTGAGTCGAAGGTTGGGGCTGCAGGATGCGGCGCCCTCATAATGTCTGACCCGCGGAGCCGGAGGCGCTGCGGAGGGAAAAGCCCGGCGACGGGCGAGAGAGTCTATGAACGAGCCTATGCACGAAAGTTTCAGCGAGATGTTCGAACAGAGCCTGGCGAATCAACGTATTCGGCCGGGCATGATTTTGACAGGACTGGTGATCGATGTCGGTCCCGACGTCGTCATCGTCAACGTCGGCCTCAAGTCCGAGGCCGTCATACCGCTCGATCAATTCAAGAACGAGCGCGGTGAAATCGAAGTCAAAGCCGGCGAGTCGGTCGAGGTGGCGCTCGATTCGGTCGAGGACGGCACTGGCGAAACGCGCCTGTCGCGCGAGAAAGCCAAGCGCGCCCGAACCTGGACGCGACTCGAGACCGCTTTCAATGCCGGTGAAATCGTCACCGGCATCATCTCCGGCCGCGTCAAAGGCGGCTTCACGGTCGAGATCGATCATGTGCGTGCCTTTCTGCCAGGCTCGCTGGTCGATGTGCGACCCGTCAGGGACACCGCCTATCTCGAGGGCAAGCCGCTCGAGTTCAAGGTCATCAAGCTCGATCAGAAGCGCAACAATGTGGTGGTCTCGCGCCGCGCGGTCGTGGAGCAGGAGTTCTCCGCCGAGCGCAGCGCCCTGATGGACAACCTGCAGGAAGGCGCGGTGGTGCGGGGTTCGGTCAAGAACCTGACCGACTATGGCGCGTTCGTGGATCTGGGCGGCATCGACGGGTTGCTGCACATCACCGACATGGCCTGGAAGCGCGTGAAACATCCCTCCGAAGTCGTCAAGGTGGGCGATGAGATCGATGTGCGCATTCTCAAGTTCGACCGCGAGCGCTCGCGCGTCTCGCTGGGCTTAAAGCAGCTCGGCGCGGATCCGTGGGAGAACATTGCGCGGCGCTACCCGCCGAACACGCGCGTGTTCGGTAAGGTCACCAACATCGCCGATTACGGCGCCTTCGTCGAGATCGAGGACGGTGTCGAGGGCCTGGTGCACGTCTCTGAAATGGACTGGACCAACAAGAACGTCAATCCTGCCAAGGTCGTGCATACCGGTCAGGAAGTCGAGGTCATGGTGCTCGACGTCGATGAGGAACGCCGGCGCATTTCGCTGGGCCTCAAGCAGTGCAAGGCTAACCCGTGGAAGGAGTTCGCCGAGAATCACAATCGCGGCGACAAGGTGTCGGGCCAGATCAAGTCGATCACCGACTTTGGCATCTTCATCGGCTTGCCCGGCAACATCGATGGCCTGGTGCATCTCTCGGATATCTCCTGGGATCTGACCGGCGAAGAGGCCGTGCGCAATTACCAGAAGGGTCAGCAGGTCGAGGCCATGGTGCTGTCGATAGACCCGGAGCGTGAACGCATTTCGCTCGGCATCAAGCAGCTTGCCAAGGATCCCTTCTCGGCCTTCATCGCCGAGAACCCCAAGGGCAGCATCATCAAGGGCGTGGTCAAGGAAGTGGACGCGCGCGGTGCGGTCATCGACCTCGGCAACGGCATCGATGGTCAGCTGCGTGCCTCCGAACTCGGACGCGACCGCATCGACGATGCGCGCGCGGTGCTGAAAGTGGGCGATGAGGTCGAATCCAAGTTCATTGGCGTCGATCGCAAGACACGCACCATCTCCTTGTCGATCAAGGCCAAGGAAGTACACGAAGAGGCCGAGGCGGTTCAGAGTTACCGATCCGATGCGCCGACGACCGGCACCAGCCTTGGGGACTTGCTCAAGGAGCAGATCAACGCACCCGAGCGCGGCTGAGCGCATCCAACAGGCGGGGAGGCGCTATGACGAAATCGGAATTGATCGAGATCATCACGGCGAAGCAGAAGCATCTGCCGGCGAAGGACGTCGAACTGGCGCTCAAGCAGATGCTCGAGATCATGAGCGATTCGCTTTCGCAGGGCGATCGTATCGAGATCCGTGGATTTGGCAGCTTCTCGCTGCACTTCCGTCCGCCGCGCCAGGGACGCAATCCGAAGACCGGCGAGGCCGTTGCGCTCGCCGGCAAGTACGTGCCGCACTTCAAGCCGGGCAAAGATCTGCGTGAACGCGTCAACAGCGGCGCAGATCGACCTATCCGCGACTGATTTCAAGGACCGAGAGTGGCAGCGAAACCGATTCGTACGGCAGTTTTTCCCGTGGCTGGGCGCGGCACGCGCTTTTTGCCCGCCACCAAGGCATCGCCCAAGGAAATGCTGCCCATCGTCGACAAGCCCCTGATCCAGTACGCAGTGGAGGAGGCGATCGCTGCCGGTGCGGAACGCCTGGTGTTCATCACCGGTAGCTCCAAGCGCGCCATCGAGGATCACTTCGACACCGATGAGGAACTTGAGAAGCTGCTCGAGTCCCAGGGCAAGACCGAACTTGCCGACGAAGTGCGCAGCGTGCTGCCGGGCAAGGCCTCCTGCATCTACATCCGCCAGCCCTCGCCGCTGGGGCTGGGTCACGCGGTGCTCTGCGCCCGGCCGGCCGTTGGCGATGAGCCCTTCTTCGTGCACCTCGCCGACGATCTGATCGACGCCAAGGTGCCCTGCCTCAAGCAGATGGCCGACGTTTATTACCAGCATGGCGGCAGTGTGCTGGGCGTGGAGGAAGTGCCGCGCACCGACACCGACAAGTACGGCATCGTCCAGGTCGATGCGGGCGAAGGCCCGGTCAACCGGATCCGCAGCATCGTCGAGAAGCCCAAGCCCAATGTGGCGCCCTCCACGCTCGCGGTAGTGGGCCGCTATGTGCTCACCGCCTCGATCTTCGACGAGCTCGAGCAGATCGGGCAGGGCGCCGGTGGGGAGATCCAGCTCACCGATGGCATCGCGCGGCTGCTGGAGCGCGAGCCGGTCTATGCGTATCGCTTCGACGGCCGTCGCTTCGATTGCGGCAACAAACTCGGTTATCTGCAGGCCACCGTCGAGTACGGGCTGATGCACGCCTCGGTCGGGCCGGGTTTCCGCAAATACCTGCGCGACGTCAGCTCGCGCCTGTAGGCGTGACCTTCGTCACACTGCGCGCAATGCCCGGTTCACTCGCAAGCCGCTGAAGCGACAATAGAAACCGGCACGCCTGGCGACCGCAACGCGGTCCGCGCCGGCTTCAAGAAACCCATGTTTGTGCCGATACACGGAGTTGGAACGCTTCAACCGGTAGTGGCTGCGCATGTTATCGATCATCGGCTCCATTCTCGTCCTCGGAAGCGTGCTCGGCAGCTTCGTCATGGAGGGCGGCAGCCTTCTGCTGCTATGGCATCCGAGCGAATTCATCATCATCCTTGGCGCGGCACTCGGCGCCTTCCTGACCAGCAACACCATGAAGGTCGTCAAAGGGGCCTTCGGCGCGGCGATCGGACTGCTGAAAGGTTCACGCTACGGGCGCTCCGACTATCTCGACCTGCTCAAGCTGCTGTATGACATCCTGGTAAAGATCCGGAAGTCGGGCATGCTCGCAATCGAGGCGGACATCGAGGCGCCCGAGAAGAGCAAGATGTTCACCGAGTATCCGCGCATCATGGCGGATCATCACATGATCGAATTCATCACCGACTGTCTGCGCCTGATCGTCGGTGGCAACCTGGATCCGAACGAGCTCGAGAGCCTGCTCGAGTACGAACTCGAGACGCATCACAAGGAAGCCGCGGAGCCCGGGCACGCCATTCAGAAAGTGGCCGATGCGCTGCCGGGGTTCGGCATCGTCGCGGCGGTGCTCGGCATCGTCAACACCATGGCCTCCATCAAGGGCGCCGATACCGCCACCATCGGCGAGAAAGTCGGCGCGGCGCTGGTCGGTACTTTCCTCGGCATCCTGGTCGCCTACGGCTTCGTCGGCCCGATCGCCTCGGCGGTCGAGAACCGTGCGCACGATGAGGGCAAGGCCTTCGAGGTCGTCAAGATGGCGCTGGTGGCAAGCGTGCGCGGCTACGCACCGCCGGTGGCCGTCGAGTTCGCGCGCAAACTGCTGTGGTCGGATGTGCGCCCGAGCTTCGCGGATCTCGAGACTCACTTGAAGGGCAAGAAGAAGGAAGCGCCGAAGGAGGGCGTCGCGGCATGAGTGCGGCCGGCGCGGGCGGCGGCAAGGAACTGCGCCCGATCATCATCAAAAAGATCAAGAAGCAGGCTGCCGGGCATCACGGCGGCGCCTGGAAAGTCGCCTATGCGGACTTCGTGACCGCGATGATGGCGTTCTTCATGGTGATGTGGCTGGTGGCTTCCGTGACCAAGGAGCAGCGCGCGGCGATCTTCGACTATTTCAATAACCCCAGCATGGAGCAGGGCAAATCGGTGAAGCCCTCGCCGGGCCAGATGGGTCCGGGCGGCGCCAGCACCAGCGTCATCAACATGGGCGGCGGCCTGGACGCGCGCCGCTCGTCCACCGCGATGTCCACCGGCATCGGCACCCCCGTTAACAGCGATGCCCCGCCGGTGCCGACGCCGGCAGGCACGAAGGCACTGACCTCGGAGGAGGAGGCGCGCAGGCTCACCGAGGCGGCCGATCACAAGAAGCTCGAATCGCTGATGCAGGAGCTGCGGCAGGCGATCGACATGAGCCAGGCGCTCAAGCCGTTCAAGGATCAGCTGCTGCTCGACATCACCCCCGAAGGTCTGCGTATCCAGATCGTCGATGCGCAGAACCGGCCGATGTTCGATCTGGGCAGCGCCAAGCTCAAGGACTACACCGGCCAGATCCTGCATGAGCTGGCGCCGTACCTGGGCAGCGTGCCCAATCGCATCAGCGTCTCCGGTCATACGGATACGACACCGTATGCCGCGGCCAAGGGCGAGACCAACTGGGACCTGTCCGCTGATCGGGCCAATGCCGCGCGACGCGCACTCGAGAGCGGCGGGCTGCCGACCGACAAGATCGCGCGTGTGGTGGGTCTGTCCTCATCGGTGCTGTTCGACAAGGACAATCCGCGCAATCCGATCAATCGCCGCATCAGCATCATCGTCATGACGCAGCAGGCGGAGGAAGCAGCCGAGAAGAGCGACGCGGTGGCGCCGCAAGCCGCGGCGGATGCTCCGGCTGCCGGCACTGCGGCGCAATCCACGGCGGAAGCCGCCGCCGCGAGTGCGCCTGTTGCGCCTGTCGCGCCTGTCGCACCAGCCGCCGCGGCTGCCGTTCCGCCCGCCGCGGTCGCATCAGCGACGGCTGGCCCGATCGATCGGCCCGCGCCGGTCGCACACTGACATTCTTGCGCCTACAATCTCCGCGGCGCGCGCATGGCTGCGCCGCGGAGGTGGAGAATGTTTTTTTTCCGATGGCGCCGATGGGCTAATGCCCTGCTGAGTCCGCTGTTCCTGATGTTGGTGGCCTGCGCGACCAACGGGGCCGGCACCCCGCATGCGCCGCCACCGCCGCTGCCCGGAACCGAGGCGTGCATCTTTACGGTGAATCTGAACGACTGGACCGTGATCGACAATTCGACGCTCATTGTCTACGCGCCACTGCGCAAAGACCCCTACCTGGTGAAGCTGTTCGAGCCGATCTTCGATCTGCAGTTCCGGGAATCGCTGGGCTTCGAGGATATCGAGCACAATGGCCAGCTGTGCAAGGACGACTATGTGGTCGCGCGCGGCGACAGTCCGCGCCGTACGCCCATCACTGCCGTGCGGGCGCTGACCCCGGATCAGGCCAAGCAGATCATTGCGGCGGCGAAAGCGTTGGATGCCGCGAAGAAATGAGGGCCGAGTCCAACGTGCTGTCGATGATTGGCAACACGCCGCTGCTCGAGCTGACGCGTCTGAATGCGGGGCATTGCCGGCTGTTCGTCAAGCTGGAGAACCAGAACCCGACCGGTTCGATCAAGGATCGCATCGGGCTCTCGATGATCGAGGCGGCCGAGCGCGAGGGTCATCTTCGTCCCGGCAGCGATCCGCCCAACACCATCATCGAGGCAACCGCGGGCAACACCGGCCTGGGATTGGCACTGGTGGCGGCACAGAAGGGCTATCGGCTGATGCTGGTGATCCCCGACAAGATGTCGCAGGAGAAGATCCTGCATCTGCGTGCGCTGGGGGCGCAGATCACGCTGACGCGCAGCGATGTCGCCAAGGGACATCCCGAGCACTACCAGGATCTGGCGGCGAGACTGGCGCGCGAGACGCCCCATAGCTTCTACGTCAATCAGTTCGCCAATCCTGCCAACCCGCGTGCGCACGAGTCGACCACGGGGCCGGAAATATGGGCGCAGACCGGACACATGCTCGATGCCGTGGTGGTCGGCGTGGGCAGCGGCGGCACGATGACCGGGCTGTCGCATTATTTCGAGCGGGTCGCGCCGCACGTGGAGATGATCCTGGCGGATCCGAAGGGTTCGGTACTGGTCGATGTGGTCAGGACCGGCAAAATCCAGAAGCCCGCGGGTTCCTGGCTGGTCGAGGGCATCGGCGAGGATGTGATTCCTCCCATCCTGGATCTGTCGCGCGTGCGCGGCGCCTATGAGATTTCGGATGCCGAGAGCTTCGCGACCGCGCGCGAAGTGCTCGCCAAGGAAGGGGTACTCGCGGGTTCGAGTTCGGGCACGCTGATTGCCGCGGCGCTGCGCTACTGCCGGGAGCAAACTGCGCCCAAGCGTGTGGTCACGCTGATCTGTGACAGCGGCAACAAGTACCTGAATAAACTCTACAACGACAACTGGATGTTCGATCAGGGGCTGCTGGATCGGCCGCGCCAGGGCAATCTGCTCGATCTGATCGTGCGACGCTACCAGGAAGGCGGCACCGTGACGCTGCGCCCTACCGACAGCCTGATGCTCGCCTATCGGCGCATGAAGCTGTTCGACGTCTCGCAGATTCCGGTCATGGATGGCGAGCGCCTGGTCGGTATCGTGGACGAGTCGGACCTGGTGATGCATCTGCACACCGACCCTAAGCGCTTCCAGGATCCGGTCAACACGGCCATGGTGCGCAGTGTCGAGACCATCGCGCCCGATGCGCCGATCGGCGATCTGCTGCCGATCTTCCAGCGCGATCACGTGGCGATCGTTGCCGAGCAGGGCCGGTTCGTCGGCCTGATTACTCGCATCGATCTGTTGAATTATCTGCGCAAGCAACTCAATTAGGGGCGGCCATGAGCGATGAGCAACGCAGCGGGTTTGCCACCCGCGTCATCCACGCCGGCCAGTCACCGGACCCGACCACCGGCGCGGTGATGCCGCCGATCTACGCCACTTCCACCTACGCGCAGCGCAGCCCCGGCGTGCACCAGGGCTTCGAGTATTCGCGCAGCCAGAACCCGACGCGATTTGCCTATGAGCGCTGTATCGCCGACCTCGAGGATGGCAGCCGCGGATTCGCTTTCGCCTCGGGACTGGCGGCCACATCGACTTTGCTCGAGCTGCTGGTTCCAGGCGACCACGTGGTCGCCTCGGATGATCTGTATGGCGGCAGCCGGCGCCTGTTCTCGCGCGTGCGCCAGATCTCCGCCGGCCTCAGCTTCACCTTCGTCGATCTGCGGGATCTTAAGGCCGTGGAGAAGGCGATCGAGCCGCGCACGCGACTGATCTGGGTCGAAACGCCGAGCAATCCCATGCTCAAGCTCGCCGATCTCGCGGCGATTGCCGCGATCGCACGCGGCCGCGGCGTGCTGTGCGCGGCCGACAATACCTTCGCCACCCCGTATCTGCAGCGGCCGCTGAATTTCGGATTCGACCTGGTCATGCATTCGGGGACCAAGTACCTGAACGGGCATTCCGATGTCGTCAACGGCGTGCTCGTGGTCGGCGACAATCCGGCGCTGGCCGAACGGCTGACGTTCCTGCAGAACTCGGTGGGTGCGATCGCCGGTCCGTTCGATTCCTTCCTCGCGCTGCGGGGTCTGAAGACGCTGTCGCTGCGCATGCAGCGGCACTGCGAGAACGCGCTCGAGCTGGCAGCCTGGCTGGAGCGTCACCCCAAGGTCGAGCGCGTGCATTATCCCGGGCTCGCTTCGCATCCGCAGCAGGCACTGGCGCGCGCACAGATGCGCGATCCGCGCGGACAGAGTGCCTTTGGCGGCATGATCTCGATCGAGCTCAAGGGTGGCATCGAGGATTCGCGGCGCTTCCTCGAACGCTGCGAGCTGTTCGCGCTGGCCGAGTCGCTCGGTGGCGTCGAGAGCCTCATCGAGCATCCGGCCATCATGACGCACGCCAGCGTGCCGAGTGAGGCGCGCGCCGCACTGGGCATCACCGACACGCTCTGCCGGCTGTCAATCGGAGTCGAGGCGGTCGAGGATCTGCGCGCGGACCTCACGCAGGCGTTGGGCTAACGGATCATTTGAGCGGCAGCGCAATCTCGACCATGAGACCGCCGCCCTCGGCGTTCTTTGCAGTCACGCTGCCGCCGTGCAATGCGGCCACGCGTGCGGTGATCGCAAGACCGATGCCATAGCCGCTGGATTCGCGATCGCGCGCGCTGGCGACGCTGAAGAACGGTTCGAAGATCCGTGCCAGCAGGTCATTGGGCACTCCCGGCCCGTGATCGCGGATGCGGATCAGCGCCTGCTCGAGGGCGCGTTCGACCGCGACTTCCACCATGCCGCCGTCCGGGGAGAAGCGCACGGCGTTGCGCAGCACGTTTTCGACCGCGCGGTAGAGCAACTCGCGATCGCCCTGGATGCTCAAGGGTGCCATGGCGCGGATGAGCACATGGATCGATCGGGGCTCGGACTCGACGCGGGCATTGTCGACCTGCGTCTCGATCAGCTCCTCGAGGTTGACCGGCTCCATCACCTGCGCCCGCGCAGGATCGTCCAGGCGCGAGAGACTCAGGATTTCGCCGATCAGTTCATCCAGCCGCGCGGTCTCCTGCTCGATGCGGTCGAATTCCTGCTCGAGATTGGCGTTGGGGCGCCGCGCCAGGCCGAGTGCGATCTGCAATCTTGCCAATGGAGAGCGCAGTTCGTGCGAGACATCGCGCAGCAGTTCGCGGTGCGAAGCCAGCAGCGCGCGCAGCCGTTCGGCCATGAGATCGAAGTCGAGCGCCAGCATGCCGAGCTCGTCACGGCGGCTTCCCATGAGACTTGCGACGCGCACGCCCAGATTGCCCGCGGCGATCGAGCGCGTCGCCGCGCGCAGGTGCCGGATCGGGTCGGACAGGTAGCGCGCCAGCAGAAAGCAGACGATGGTGCTCACCAGCAAGGTCGCGAGCGCCGTCACGATCGGGGTCTCGGCGGGATTGATCAGGCCGAAAGGGCCGCCGCGCCGCAGGCGCAGCAGCGACAGCGCGTAGGTTTCATCGTTGGGGGAGACCAGCTGTGTGAGCCAGCGCACGTCGCGCGTGTCGGGAGGCAGTTCCGGCACGTGCCCCGGCACACTGCCGCGGCCGAAACGCGCGCGCAGGAACTCCGGTACGCGCCGTCCGAGCAGATCATTGCCGTGACGGTCGAGCACGAACAGCCGGTCGGGGAGCACGCGCGCGGTCTCATCTGCCAGCCAGTCCCGTAATCCGGGCACCCCGTGCTCGGCCAGTACGCTCGAGGCCTCGCGCGCGAGCTGATCCTGCCGCGACTGCTCGCGCTGCGCGCGCTGGTCGGCCAGCCACATCGTGGTGATCCAGGTGAAGACCAGCGCCAGCACCATCGCGATCCAGAAGGCCACGAAGATCCTGACGTAGAGATTGCGCATCAGGTCTTTGCTGGCGGTTCCGCGACGGTCAGCACGTAGCCGGTGCGGCGCACGTTGACGATCGAGATCTCGTCGGCGACCGCGGCCAGCTTGCGCCGGATGTTGCTGATATGGGTATCGATGCTGCGGTCGTAGGGTGTCAAGCGCCGTCCGAGCACCTGGCGCGTAAGCTGTTCGCGCGAGACCACGATGCCGATCTGCTGCATCAGCACCTCGAGCACGCGGAATTCGGCGCCCGTGAGCGTGACGGTCTCGCCGCGCGCGCTGGCCGTGCGGCTTGAGAACAGCAGGCTCAAGGGTCCGGCATCGATGCGGTCGCGCCGGCCGGCTTGCGGCTCGAGCAGCAGGCTGCGCCGCAGGATGGCGCGCATGCGGGCCACGAGTTCGCGCGGGTTGAAGGGCTTCGGCAGGTAGTCGTCCGCTCCGAGCTCGAGGCCCACGACGCGGTCGATGTCTTCCCCGCGCGCGGTCAGCATGAGAACCGGAGTGGAGTTTTTCTGGCGCAGCAGCCGCAGCACATCCAGGCCGCTTAAGCGCGGCAGCATCACATCGAGCACGATCAGATCAAAGTGATGGCGCCCCAGTGAGTAGAGCGCCTCATCGCCATCGTGCACGGTGGTGAGCCTGAAGCCCTCCGGGTTGAGATACTCCGCCAGCATGCGGCACAGCTCGCGGTCATCGTCCACCAGCAGCACCGCCATCGGCGCGGCGCCTGGGCCCGAGCCTGAGCCGGCGTCCTGGGGCGTATCGGGTGTCTCGGATATCGACTGCATACGGTCATTGTCCGGGAGATGCTGCAGGAGTGCCCGGAGGCTTTACAATTCTTCGCAGCCCTCGATTCTACGGGAGGCCGAGTTATTGTCGCCGTTGTCCGACAGCGGCCCGGCCGGCGGCGGAACGAAGGGAGTGCTGCCGCGGTCATAGCGGGATTTGGTCCGGTGCGGGATCCTAGCCTTTAGCGCCCGGCAAATTGCAGGAGCAGACTGTTTGAAATCGCACCGCCGTTCGCGATGGCGCGGGCCATTGCCGATGGCCCTTGGCATGCTGGCCGTGACACTCGGGCTCACCGCGCGCGCGTACGCGGCCGACCCGCAGCCGTATACCGTCAATATCCACACCACCGGCATCCCGGCGCTGGATTCGACCCTGCACGCCACCTCGCAGCTCGAGTCGCTGCGCAAGGGCGCGCCGGTGGGTCCGTTTGCCCTGATCGGCCGGGCGCAGGATGATGGCGAGCGGCTGGCGACCGTCCTCGAGAGTTTCGGCTATTACCGGCGCGCCCTCACGATCACCATCGATGGCAAGGCGCTGGACGATCCCGCACTGGCCGATGAGCTCACGGCGCTGTCGAAGGACCACCCCGCCCGCGTGGACGTCTCCATGGAACTGGGCCCGCTGTTCCATTTGCGGCATGTCACGATCGATGGCGAGATCAGCGCCGCCGCCCGCAGCGCCATGCAACTCGAGAGCGGCGCGCCGGCCGTGGCGGCCAACGTGCTCGCGGCCCATGACCGGCTGCTGACCGCGTTGCAGGAGGAAGGCCACGCGCTCGCCAAGATCGACGAGCCGGTGGCGTACGAGGATCAGCACGAGCCTTTGCTCGACGTGGTGATGAAGGTCGATGCGGGGCCGTCGGTGCGCATCGGCGAGATCGCGCTGACCGGCCTCACGCGCATGCACGAGGCCTTCATCCGCAAGCGCCTGCTGCTGCACACGGGCGAGCCCTATAGTCCGAGCCGCATCGAACGCGCGCGATCGGATCTGCTGTCCCTGGGCGTGTTTGCCGGTGTGACCGTGCAACCGGCCACGGCGCTCGATCCTGAGGGCAGGCTGCCCATCAGCTTCGACCTCAAGGAGCGCAAGCGTCACGCGGTGACGCTCAACGCAGCCTATTCGAGCGACCTGGGCGGCAGCGCAGGGGCCACCTGGACGGATCGGAATCTGTTCGGCAACGCCGAGCAGCTCAACCTGACCGCGAGCGCCATCAACCTGGGAGGTAATGCCACCACCGGCCTCGGCTACGATTTTGTGGCGCAGCTCATCAAACCCGACTTCCTGGCGCGCGACCAGTCGCTGCAGTTCAGCACGGCCGCGCTCAAGCAGGACCTGATCGCCTATCAGCAGACCGCCACCACCGCCGGCGTGTCGCTCAACCGCAAGCTCTCCACCACGTGGACTGTCAGTGCGGGGCTGGGCCTGGAGCACGAGCAGATCATCCAGGAAGGCGCCTCCTGTCTGCCGCCGGCGCCACCGGCTGCCGACCTGGCGCTGCTGTGCGCCAAGGTGCAGCGCTACTACACGCTGATTTCGCTGCCCATCAGCGCCAAGTACGACACCACCGCCGTGGCCAACCCGCTCGATGATCCGCGCCACGGGCTGCGCGCGACGCTGACCGTGACGCCCACCGAATCGCTGGGAGCTGGCCATTCGGTGGCCACCCTCGGGAATCCCGCGGGTACCGCCAGTGCGACCTTCCTGGTCGTGCAGAGCACTATCTCGAGCTACTTCGACCTGGCGCGCCTTGGATGGTCGAAACCGGGCCGCAGCGTCATCGCGCTGCGCGCCCTTGGCGGCCTCGCCGTGGGCGCCAGCGAATTCAGCCTGCCTCCCGACCAGCGCTTCTACGGCGGCGGCAGCCTGACGGTGCGCGGCTATCCCTATCAGGGTGTGGGTCCCTCCTTCCTGGACGGCAATCCCATCGGCGGCACGGCCATCGAGGCGGCCGGCGCCGAACTGCGTCAGCGTATCGGCGAAAACTGGGGCACGGTGTTCTTCGTCGACGCCGGCGATGTCACGGCAACGACCCGGCCCTTTTCCGGCAATCTGAGCTTCGGTTTCGGCACCGGCATCCGTTATTACACGCCGATCGGACCCATTCGTCTGGACGTCGGCTTCCCCGGTGCCCATCCTGCCGGCGAGGGATTTCCCTTCGTGGAGGTCTACGTGGGATTGGGGCAGGTGTTCTGATGCGACGCCGCCACCGCGTGCTGTTGTGGATGCTGTCGTTGCTGCTGGGCGTCCCGGCGGTGCTGCTCATCAGCGTGTACGTGACAGCCAACACCGCCACCGGGCGCGGCTGGATCGAGCAGCTGACCGCGCGCCTGACGCACGGCAATGTGCAGCTGATCGGCCTGGGCGGTGAGTTTCCGCAGCGGCTCGAGCTGCGGCGGCTCGAACTGCGCGACCCACAGGGACTGTGGCTGTCGATCGATCAGATCGAGCTGCAGTGGTCGCCGCTGCGGCTGCTGACCAATCGGGTGCAGGCGGCCGTGCTGCGCGCGGCGGAAGTCCGGATGGAGCGCGCGCCGGCCTATCCGCGCGATCCCACACCTAAGCGCTCCCACCACTGGCCGCACGTGGAGCTCGACCGGCTCGATGTGGCTCGCGTCGATCTGGGCGCGGCCCTGGCGGGTAATCCCACCGCCCTCACGCTGCAGGGCCACGGCTATTGGGACTCGATCGAGCGCACCTCCATCGATTTGGAGGCCAGACGGCTCGATGCGGTGCCCTCGCTCTATCGCGTCGCGCTGCGGTTCGACGATCGCACCTTGGAGGCGCGCATCGACCTGGAAGAGGACGCGGGCGGACCGCTGGCGCACCTGGCGCAGGTGCCCGGTATCGGCGCGGTGGCGATTCACCTGACTCTCGATGGGCCGCGCACGGGCGCATCGGCGAGGCTGACGGTTCAGGCAGGCAGCCTGCAGGCGACGGCCGGCGGCACGCTCAACGCCAACACCGGGGCGGCCACGATCGATGTGGCGCTGGATTCGCAGGCGATGACGCCGCGGCAAGGAATTGCCTGGCAGCGCCTGCATCTGACCGGACACTGGAGTGGTCCGCCGACGTCGCCTGAGACCACCGCGGCACTCGAGGCGAGCGGATTGATCGTCCCCGGCGTGCAACTGCCGTCACTGTCGGCGCAATTGAGCGGCCATGCGGGTGCGCTGACGCTGGATGCGCGGGGCAGCGGGCTGATCCTGCCCAGTCGGGTGGGTGCGATGTTTGCGTCCGCGCCGGTCGCCGCGCACGTGCTCATGCATCTGGACAAACCGGGGCGTCCCGCGGATTTCACGGTCTCGCACGCCGTGCTCAATGCCAGCGGCCACTGGAGCGGCGGCATACTCGATGGCGCCGGCAATCTCAACGCCACCATCGCCGACCTTGCGCCGGTGGCGGCGTTGGCGGCCTTGCAGCTGCAGGGCCGCGGCACCGCCAACGCCAAGTTTGCAACCCACTCGGGCGAGCGCGATCTGGACGTGAGCGGCGAACTGCAGGTCAGCGGTGGCCAGGCGCCGCTGGCAGCGCTGCTGGCACCGAACTGCACGCTGAGCGCATCGCTGGCCTTCGATGAACACGGTCTTGCCATCACGCGCGCGGAGCTGGCCTCGAGCCACGCGAAGGCCGCAGCCCATGGCCGTGTCGACCCGCAGGGCCTGGATCTGGACTGGAAGGCATCGCTGGCCGATCTGGCTGCGCTCTCCCCAAAGCTTGCCGGCACCGCCAGTGCCACGGGCTCGATCGAGGGACTCTCGCCACGGCTCACGATGACGGCGGATGCCGACGGCGAGGTGGCTTTCAATGACACCCGGAGCGGGCCGATCCACCTGAAGGCGCGCGTGCATGATCTGCCGGAACGACCGGTCGGTGAGGTGCAGCTGACCGGAGTCGTCGACCAGGCGCCGATCAATTTCGATGTCAGCGCGCAGAGCCGTCCCGATGGCACGCTGGAAGCGACGATCCAGCGCGGCGAGTGGAAAAGTGCACGAGTGCAAGGCCAGATGCGCTGGCCGACGGGAGCTAAAGCGCCGCAGGGCCAGGTCGAATTGGTCATGGAACATCTGGAGGACCTGGCACCGCTGCTGGGGCAGCCGCTGCAGGGCAGCGTATCGGCGCGCGTCGATTTCGATGGCGCAGTCTCGGGCGGCCGCGCGCGTGTGCGCGTCGATGCCACGGATGCCGGTGTCCCCGCGCAGCAGCTGAAAACATTGCACGTATCCGGCGACATCAACGGACTCGCGAGCCAACCTGCGGTGGCGCTGCAGCTGTCGACGCGCGCGGTGGTGTCCAACGTGCCGGTAACTGTAGGTGCACAGATCCAGGGCCCCATCAATGCCGTGGTGGTACAGCTGACGGCCAACAGCGAGGGCGATCCCAATACCACCGGCCAGGCCACCGCCACGGCCACGCTGGATATCGCACAGCGGGCGGTGCGCCTGAGTGCGCTGGAGCTTCAATACCGCGGGCAGACCGCGCGTCTGCTGTCGCCCGCGGTGCTGTCATACGGCGATGGGCTGAGCGTGGATGATTTGCGCCTCGGACTGGGCGACAGCATCTGGCAGCTGCAGGGCCGGCTCACTCCGGCATTGGAGCTGCGCGCATCGGCGCACGATCTGACCGCCTCGCTGCTGCATCCATGGCTGCCGGCGCTGCAGGCCGAAGGACATGTCGACATCGATGCGGACCTGCACGGCAGCATCGCCGAGCCCACGGGCAGCGTGACGATCAATGGACGCGGACTGCGGGCGCGCAGCGGCTCGGTGCGCGGCCTGCCGGCCGGCAATATCCTGCTGCAGGCGCAGCTGCAGCAGACGGTGGCCCAGGTGGATCTGAAGGCCGATGCCGGCGAGCGGCTGCAATTGCAGGCCAACGGCCAGGTGCCGCTCAACCCCGTGGCGCCGATGGCGATCAAGGTCGCCGGGACCTTCGATCTGATGGTGATCAATCCCATTCTCGAGGCGGGCGGCCAGCAGGTGCGCGGCAAGGCTGCGCTCAATGCCGATATCAAGGGCACACTGGCGCAGCCCGACGCGGAGGGCAGCATCGAGATCACGCACGCGGATCTGCAGGACTATCCGCGCGGCCTGCATCTGACCGATATCGGCGGCACGCTGGTGGCCAATGGGGATCGGCTGCAACTGCAGCAGCTCGAGGCGCACGCCGGTCCGGGCACCATCTCGGTGAGCGGCTCGCTCGGGCTTGGCGAGGGTCTGCCGCTGTCGCTGAAAATCGAGGCGCACAACGCCCGGCCGCTGGCCAGCGATCTGATCACGGCCAACATCGATATGGACCTGAGCATCAATGGACCGCTGCGTCAGAAGCTCGACGTGGCGGGGAAGCTGCACCTTAATCGCGCCAATCTGACGATTCCCAATGCGCTGCCGCCGAGTGTGGCCGTGCTCGATGTGCGTCGGGCCGGAGCGCCGCCGCAGCCGCCGCGGACCAGCTCCACCATCATCAATCTCGATATTGCGGTCGATGCGCCGCGCGCGGTGTTCGTGGGCGGCCGCGGCCTGAACGCGGAACTCGGCGGTGCGCTGCACGTAGGCGGCACCAGCGAGGAGCCGGGGATCAGCGGCGGCTTCGACATGCGCAACGGCACCATCAACATGGCCGGTTCCACGCTCACTTTCACCAGCGGCCGGGTGAGCTTCAACGGCTCGGGCCTGAAGAAAAGAATCGATCCCACGCTGGACTTCACCGCTACCAGCGTCGGCAATGGTGTCACCTACATGCTCAATGTCGGCGGTTATGCCGATGCGCCTGTGATTACGCTGAGCAGCACGCCCGAGCAGCCGCAGGATCAGATACTGTCGCGGCTGCTGTTCGGCGCCGACCCGGCGCAGCTCTCGACACTGCAGGTGGCGCAGATCGCCGCGGCGCTGGCGACGATGAGCGGCGTCGGCGGTGGACACAACCCGCTGACCGCCGTGCAGCGCAAATTGCGCCTCGATCGCCTGGCCATCAGCAGCAACAGCACCAGCACGCCGACCGCGGCCGGGCCCTCGGCCCAGGGAACCAATACCGGAGCGACGATCGAGGCGGGCCGCTACGTGTCGAGCCGCGTCTACGTGGGCGGCAAGCAGTTCACGACCGGCACCACGCAGGCGCAGGTGCAGGTGGATCTGACCAAGAGTCTGAAGATCCAGACCACGGTGGGTACCGGGGGCGGCACGGTCCAGGGCGAGACGCCGCAGAACGATCCGGGCAGCAGCATCGGCCTGAGTTATCAGTTCGAATACTGACGCGTTCGGTGCCATACTCGCACTTTGCGATCAAGGGGCGACACATGCCAAACAATCCGTTGAATCGTCTCGCGGCGCTCGGTCAATCGGTATGGCTCGACTACATCCATCGCGATCTGTTCGCGAGCGGTCAGTTGAAGGCGATGATCGCGCAGGATTCGCTGACGGGCATGACCTCCAACCCCGCCATCTTCGAAAAGGCGATTGCGCAGAGCAATGCCTATGACAGCGAGATCCTGTCGTTGAGCGGCCGCGGCCTGGATGCCGTTGGCATCTACGAGCAGCTCAGCCAGCAGGATGTGGGCAAAGCGGCCGATGAATTTCGCGGTGTGTTCGATGCCAGCAAGGGCGCCGACGGCTATGTGAGCCTCGAGGTCAATCCGCACCTGGCCAATGACACCGAAGGCACGGTGGTCGAGGCGCGGCGGCTTTGGGCCGCGCTCAATCGCCCCAATGTGTTCATCAAGGTGCCGGGCACCCGCGCCGGCCTCGTGGCCATCGAGCAATTGATCAGCGAGGGCATCAGCATCAACGTCACGCTGCTGTTCGGCCTGCCGCGATATCGGGAAGTCATCGACGCGTTCATCGGCGGCCTCGAGAAGCGCGTCGCCAAGGGACTGCCCATCAAGTCGGTGGCGTCGGTCGCAAGCTTCTTCATCAGCCGCATCGATGCGGTGGTCGACCCGATGATCGACGCGCTGGTCGCCAAGGGCGATGTGCGCGCGGCGCAGGCCAAGGCGCTGCGCGGCGAAGTGGCGATCGCCAGTGCGAAGCTGGCCTACCAGATGTATCGACACGTGTTTGCGCATGATCGGTTCATGGCGCTCAAGGCCAAGGGCGCGCAGCAGCAGCGCCTGCTATGGGCCAGCACCAGTGCCAAGGATCCCAAGTACAGCGACGTGAAGTATGTCGAGGCGTTGATCGGCCCGGATACCGTCGACACCATGCCGATGGAGACGGTGCTGGCCTATCGCGACCACGGTAAACCGCAATCGCGACTGCTCGAGCAGCTTGAGCAGTCGCGCGCGGTGTTCGAGGAATTGCCCAAGCTGGGCATCAATCTCGATGCGATCACGCAGCAGCTCGAGGATGAGGGCGTCACCAAGTTCAATCAGCCCTTCGACAAGCTGATGCAGGCGGTGCAGACCAAGCAGGGTGCTGTTCGACAGGCGGCCGCGGGCGCCCGTTAGGCGACCGGCTTCTGCGTGCGCAGCGCGGCGATGAAGCCGCGCACGCCGGTGTCGATGAGGCCGGCGACCCGGGCAAAATCCGCGGCCTCGCCGTAGTAGGGATCCGGCACGTCGCGCAGCGGCTGATCGGGCGCAAAATCCAGCAATCGTACGAGCCGGGCTCGTGGGCGCGGGTGCGAGTGCGAGTGCTTCACCGCATCGCGGCGATTGGTCTCATCCATGAAGACGATCCAGTCGAAGCGATCGAAGTCACCGGCTTCGAGCGCCCGGGCGCGCAGATCGGACATGTCGATGCCGTGAGCCCGCGCGGCGCGCTGTGAGCGTTCATCCGGCGGCGCGCCGATGTGATAGCTGTGCGTGCCGGCCGAGTCGATCTCGAATTGCAGCTCCGGCGCCAGCTGGGGCGCGAGGCGGCGAAACACCGCCTCGGCCGTGGGTGAGCGGCAGATGTTGCCCATGCAGACGAACAGAACCGCGATCGCGGATTTTGCCGCGGCCGCGGTCACTGCACCGCCGTCACTTCACGCTATAGCCACGCGCCTCGAGACAGGCGGTCTGTGCGCGCAGGTTGTCGCTGCGGTTGCTTGGGGCCGCGCCCGGCTGCGAGGCAGCCCAATTGCTGCATTCCTGCTTGTCCTGCGCCTGCTGCTGCGCGGTCTGTGCATTCTTCGGGTAGACGAACAGGTCGGTGCCACCCGCCGGAGGCCCGTACTGCCCACTGCCCGGGTACTGGTTGCCTGAATACTGGCCGCTCTCCTGCGCCGAAACCTGCGGCGGCGGCGCTACCGCGGTGTAGCCGCCCGAGGAGCCATTCCAGACATAGTAGTTATCGTTGGCGTAGTAGTACGGTACGCCGTCCCACCACAAGGTCGAGTAGTAGAGCGGCAAAGTGGCCAGGAACAGCCCGCCTACCGGCCAGCCCCACCAACCCCAGCCGTAGCCGCCGCGAAAGCCGTAGTAGCCGCCCCGGTATCCGTAGCCGTACCCGCCGCGATAGCCATAACCACCGTGATAGCCGTAGCCACCATGGAAGCCGCCTCCGACGTGGCCAACGGCGCCGCCGAAGTGACCCGCGGCCTGCACCTGGGTCGGCGAGGCGATGACACCTCCGATGATCAGGGCCAGCCCTGCGGTCCGGAGTCCGTGGAAGATGGAATTGGCGTTCATGGAAAGCCTCGTGATCGGATTCGATCGATGGGGTGTGACCCAGGTAAGTGCCAGTTTACGCCGCAAAAGCTTAAACCAACCTGAACGGCGCATTAAGTACGCTCGATGGCCATGTTTATGTCAGACATCGGCGCCGTCAAGCCGCCTTTCGGCCCACTCTGGTATGACAAAGGTATGACAAAAACCGCGGCCAGAAGGTTCGCCGTGCCCTGGAACATCCCGACGCCGGCCAGGGGCCGGGGGCCATCCTGCCCGGCCGGTTCCTGAGGCCAAGCCTGCCGGCAGTTGAGCCACCGGTGCAGCGCCCTCAGCGCGTGATCGCCGCTACCGTCATCCTTAACGAAATCGCTGCGGCGGGCGCTCAGCGCTCCCAATGGCCCGGAGCGTAGTGCCAGCGCGGACCGGCCTGCACCCAGACATCGGGTACCCAGTGATAGCCGCGACGCTCGTGGATGTAATGTCCGCCCATCCAGACATGGCGACCATCCCGCCAGGCCCAGTAGCCGGGCGCCCAGACGTAGCCGGCGCGAACCGCGGGCACGACTTCCACCTGCGGTGCGGGTGGTGCCACGCCGACTTCGAGGACGACGCCCGCGGAACTCAAGGCTGGTACCGCGATAGCGGCGGCGGCGATCAATGCCGCGATGTAGCGACTTCGTTGCCTGACCATGATGAGTAACCTCAGTTGAGCTGTCAGTGCGCGTGATGATATCTCAACCACTCATCGGTACCAATCAGCAACCGGAGCGTAAGCTAGACGCACGTCCCAGTTGTCGCAGTTATTTGACGGAGAGCAACGATGTCAGTGCCCGCGCAGAAAGCCAGCGATGCCGACCCCGAGGAAACCAGGGAATGGCTCGAAGCGCTCGAAGCGGTAGTGAGGCGACATGGCAAGGCGCGGGGAGTGTTTTTATTGTCGCAGCTGGAAGAGCAGGCGCGTCAACTCGACATCCTGACCCATGCGGTGCCGTATTCCTCCTACAGAAACACCATCGCGCTGGATCAGCAGGCCGTGCATCCGGGCGATGTCGCGCTCGAGGAGCGCATCACGGCCATCCTGCGCTGGAACGCGCTGGCGATGGTGGTACGCGCCAACCAGGCCTACGGCGAACTCGGCGGACACGTGGCCAGCTACGCCTCGGCCGCGGAGATTTTCGAGGTCGGCTTCAATCATTTCTTTCGCGCCGACAGCGATGGCCACAATGGCGACCTGGTGTTCTTCCAGCCGCACTCCGCGCCCGGTGTATACGCGCGCGCGTTTCTCGAGGGGCGCTTAAGCGAGGAGCAGCTGGCACATTTCCGCCAGGAAGTGGGCGGCCGCGGTCTTTGTTCCTATCCCCACCCCTGGCTGATGCCCGACTTCTGGCAGGTGCCGACCGGCTCGATGGGCATCGGCCCCATCAACGCGATCTACCAGGCGCGCTTCATGCGCTATCTCGCGAATCGCAATCTGGCCGATACCTCCGCCCGCCACATCTGGGGCGTGTTCGGCGATGGCGAGATGGATGAACCGGAATCGGTGGGCGCACTGACGCTGGCGGCGCGCGAGCGGCTCGACAATCTCACCTTCATCATCAACTGCAACCTGCAGCGCCTCGATGGTCCGGTGCGCGGCAATGGCCAGATCATCCAGGAACTCGAGGGCCTGTTCACAGGCGCGGGCTGGAATGTCATCAAGGTGCTCTGGGGTTCGGACTGGGATCCGCTGTTCGCGCGCGACACGCATCACGCCCTGCTGCGACGCTTTGCGGAGACCACCGACGGGCAGTACCAGACGCTCGGCGCCAACGATGGCGCCTACAACCAGGCACATTTTTTCCAGCTGGACCCCGAGCTGCGCGCGCTGGTGGCGCACATGTCGCTCGAGGATATCGATGGGCTCAAGCGCGGCGGCCACGACCTGCGCAAGCTCTACGCGGCATTCGCCGCGGCGCGCGCGCACCGGGGACAGCCGACCGTGATTCTCGCGAAAACCAAGAAGGGCTACGGCATGGGCGATGCGGGCGAGTCGCGCATGACATCGCACCAGCAGAAGAAACTCGACCCGGCGTCGCTGCGCGACCTGCGCGATCGCTTTTCATTGCCGCTGAGCGATGAGCAGGTGGCGGATCTGGCTTTCATCAAGCCCGCCGAAGACAGCGTCGAGCTGCGCTATCTGCGCGCGCGGCGAGCCGAGCTCGGCGGCTACCTGCCGACACGGCGCGCGATCGCACCGCCGGTGGCGGTGCCTGCGCTGTCAGCCTATGGCGCCTTTGCGCTCGATGCCGGCGGCAAGGAAATGTCGACCACGATGGCCGCGGTGCGGTTGTTCAGCAATCTGCTGCGCGACAAGAAGCTCGGATCCCGGGTAGTGCCGATCGTCGCCGATGAGGCGCGCACCTTCGGCATGGCGAATCTGTTTCGCCAGATCGGCATCTACTCGCCGGCTGGGCAGCTGTACGAACCGGAGGATGCCGGTTCGCTGCTGTCCTATCGCGAAGCGCGTGACGGGCAATTGCTGGAAGAGGGCATCACGGAAGCGGGCGCACTCTCATCGTGGGTGGCCGCATCGACTGCCTACAGTGTGCATGGCCTACGCATGCTGCCGTTCTATATCTTCTACTCGATGTTCGGATTCCAGCGCGTGGGCGATCTGATCTGGGCCGCGGCCGATCAGCGTGCGCGCGGCTTTCTGATCGGCGCCACAGCGGGCCGGACCACGCTCGGCGGGGAAGGCCTGCAGCACCAGGATGGCTCGAGCCACGTGGTCGCCGCCACGGTTCCCAACTGCCGCGCCTATGACCCGGCCTTTGCGGGCGAGCTGGCGATCATTCTCGATCATGGCGCGCGCTCGATGATGCAGCGGAGCGATGACGAGTTCTACTACGTGACGGTCGCCAACGAGAACTACGCGCAACCCTCGGTGCCGGCCGATGCGGCGGCGGATGTGATTCGCGGCATGCGTCGCTACGGAAGCGTAGCGGCCGAAGCAGCGGTGGCCAGCGTGCGGTTACTCGGTTCCGGCGCGATCCTGCGCGAAGTGATCGCCGCGGCAGCGCTATTGGCCGAGCAATTCCACGTCTCCAGCGAGATCTGGAGCGTCACGAGTTTCAGCGAACTGGCGCGCGAGGCGGCCGAGGTGGCGCGCTGGAATCGGCTGCACCCGCGCGAGCGGCCCCGTGCATCGCACCTGGAGCGATGCCTGCCCGGGGACTCGCCCATCATCGCGGCCAGCGATTATGTGCGCGCCTATCCGCAATTGATCGCCCCCTACCTGTCAGCGGGATTCACGGCGCTGGGCACCGATGGGTTCGGCCGCAGCGACACGCGATCGGCATTGCGGCGCTTCTTCGAAGTCGATCGGGAGCACATCGCGGTGGCGGTGCTCGATGCGGCGGCGCGGCGCGGCGATGTGGATCGCCTGCTGGTGGCGAGTGCGATCGAGCGCTTTGGAATCGAGACCGAACTGACCGCGCCCTGGACGCGTTAGCGGCGCAGGGCGGCTTCCACGGCCTCGAACAGCCGGTGCATGCCGAAGGACACGTCCTGGATGGCACCATTGACGAAGAAGCCGGGAGTGCCGCGAACGCCGCTGTTGCGGCCGCTCTGGGCGTGCTCGCGGATGCGCTGCAGGTAGATGTGATCGTCGAGTTCGGCCGTGTAGCGGGCCATGTCGAGCTGCAGCCGCTCGGCGTAGCCGCGCAGGTTCGGTCCCTTCAGATGCAGCTGATGCTCGAACAGCAGGTCGTACATGGGCCAGAACTTGCCCTGCGCCGCGGCCACTTCGGACACTTCCGCCGCGAGCAGCGCATGCGGATGCACTTCTTCCAGCGGAAAATGGCGAAACACGTAGCTGACACGCCCCGGGAATCGCTCGAACAGCAGCTTCACGGCCGGCGCCGCCTGCTTGCAGTTCGGGCACTCGAAATCGCCGTACTCGACCACTGAAACCGGCGCATGAACCTCGCCGAGCAGGTGGTCGGTCGCGCCGATCGGGGGCGTCAATTCGAATGGATGCTCGCGGCTCATGCGCCGATTGTGCCATGAAGACTTGCATTTTGCGGACCTGCGCCCCAAGTGATAGCGTGCGGCGCATGAGCACGCGTTGGATGGAGCTGCGTTGAGCGGCACTACGGAGAAGCGGATCGGGGCAAGCGAATTGCTGCGCCAGCGGCGCGAGCAGATGTTCCCCAAGCTCAGCGCGGCGCAGATCGCGCGCCTGGAGGCGCACGGGCAGCGCATCGAGATCCGTCCCGGCGAGGTGCTGGCGGAACCCGGCAGCCGGCAGCTCAAGGCGTACGTGGTGCTCTCGGGCAGCATAGAGATTCTGCTGCCCGACGAGGGCGAGGGTCAGCTGCTCTACATGCTGACCGCGGGGGATTTCAGCGGTGAGATGAGTACGCTGCGCGGCAGTTCGGCGCAGACCACGCTGCGCGTGCGGCGGCCCGGCAACGCCATCGCGCTCGACTCCGGGCAGATCCGCGATGTCATACAGACCGATGCGGAGCTCAGCGAGCTGTTCATGCGTGCCTTCATTCTGCGTCGCGTGGCGCTGATCCAGAGCAATAGCGGCGAGATCACGCTGCTCGGCTCGCGCCACTCGGCCGATTCGCTGCGACTGCGCGAATTCCTGACCCGTAACGGCCAGCCATACCATGATGTCGAGATCGAAACCGATCCGGACACGGCAGCGCTGTTCGAGCGCTTTCACCTGACCGCGGCCGATATGCCCGTGGTCGTGTGCCGCGCCGCGCAGATGTTCCGCAATCCCAGCAACCACGATCTCGCCGAATGCCTGGGACTGAATCCGCAGGTCGATGACAGCCGTGTATACGATCTGCTGATCGTCGGGGCCGGTCCCGCGGGACTTGCGGCCGCTGTCTATGGCGCCTCGGAGGGACTGAACGTGCGCGTGGTGGAGACCGTAGCGCCGGGTGGCCAGGCCGGCACCAGCTCTAAAATCGAGAATTACCTCGGGTTCCCAACCGGCATTTCCGGGCGCGCGCTGGCCGGCCGCGCGCTCTCGCAGGCGCAGAAATTCGGGGCCGCGCTCAGCGTGGCGGCGGACGCGGTCGACCTCCGCTGCTCGCAGCGGCCCTACAGCATTCAACTCGCCGACGGCAAGGTGCTGCGCGGCCGCAGCGTACTGATCGCATCGGGTGCACAGTATCGGACGCTCCAGGTGGAGAACCTGTCGCGGTTCCTCGGCGCCGGCGTGTACTACGCAGCGACCGCACTGGAGCAGAAGCTCTGCCAGGGGGAGGACATCGCGATCATCGGTGGCGGCAATTCCGCGGGCCAGGCGTCGGTCTACCTGGCGCGCGGCTGCCGGCGCGTGCACCTGCTGGTACGCGGCAAGGGACTGGCCGAAAGCATGTCGAACTATCTGATTCGCCGCATCCAGGACACGCCCAACATTCAGCTGCATACGCAAACGCAGATCACGCAGGTGGAAGGATCCGATCGGCTGGAGCGGATGAGTTGGCTCTGCAGCGCCGACGGCAAGCGTGAAGAGCACGCCATCGGTCACATGTTCGTGATGACGGGCGCCGCACCCAACACGCCCTGGCTCAAGGGCTGCGTGGCACTGGATGAGGACGGCTTCGTCAGGACCGGCCCCGACCTGGATGCGCAGGCGCTCAGCGCCGCGCGCTGGCCCCTGGAACGCGCGCCTCATTCGATGGAGACCAGTCTGCCGGGCGTTTTCGCCGCCGGCGATGTGCGTGCCCAGAGCGTCAAGCGCGTCGCATCGGCTGTCGGCGAGGGATCGATCTGCGTGCAGTTCGTGCATCGCGTGCTGCAGGAAACCGCCAACCCCGCTTCGAACGCGGCCTGAGGCCGCATGCAGCCATTACTGGATTCGCTGTCGAATGGATGGGGCGTCGGGTTCGTCGTCGCCAACGTACTGCTCGACCAGATCGGACTGCCGGTGCCGGCGGCGCCAACGCTGGTCGTGGCCGGTGCGCTCGCGGCGGATAACGGGCTGTTCGGCCTGGAACTGTTCGTCGGTGCGTCGCTGGCATGCCTGATTCCCGATCTGGGTTGGTATCTCGCGGGCCGGGTCTACGGTAACCGCGTGATGAAGATGCTCTGCCGTATCTCGCTGAATCCCGACTCCTGCGTCAGTCAGACGCAGCTGCGCTTCGAACGCTGGGGTCCCGGAGCCATCCTGTTCGCGAAGTTCGTGCCGGGACTGGCCATCATCGCGCCGCCACTGGCCGGCGCCACCGGCATGGCATGGCCGCGCTTCCTGCTGCTGAGCGGCCTCAGTGCCATGCTCTGGGTGGGGCTGATCCTGCTCGCAGGGGCACTGCTCAGGCCGCAGATCCAGCTGCTGATGCCGCACGTGCAACACCTGGCCTCGATTGCCGGCACCGGGTTGGGGGTGGCGCTGGCGGCCTACATCGCCTGGAAATTCTGGCAGCGACGGCGCTTCTATCACGCGCTGCGCATGGCCCGCATCAGCGTGTCCGAACTCTATGCACTGATCGAAGCAGGCGCTGCGCCGGTGATCGTCGACGTCCGGTCGGTGACAGCCCGCGCGCTCGAGCCGCGCCAGGTGCCCGGCGCGATCTCCATCACGATGCAGGATGTGGCATCGCATCTCCGACAGCTGCCGCGCGACCGCGAAATCGTGCTTTATTGCACCTGCCCCAATGAAGCCTCGGCGGCACACGTGGCGCGGGTGCTGGTGGCCAATGGATTCAAGCGGGTGCGCCCGCTGTTTGGCGGCCTCGAGGCCTGGATTGCCGCGGGGCACCCAGCCGAGGCGATATCTACCGGAACTGCGACCGTGGTGCTATCAACCGCCGGGCCTTGATGGCGTGCAGGCGCAGCCCAGCCAGGGCGCCCAGCAGCAACACGGACGCCCAGTCGAATCCGCCGCCGCCGCCGTGGCTGGCGCTGCTGCCGCCGCTGCTGCTGCTGGTGCCAGTCGCTACCGGCAGGCGGCCTATGGCCTGATCCGCCTGCACGAATCCATATCCCGAGTCGTCATTGGGGATCGTGGATCCCATCGCAGCGGCGGTCTCTTCCAGCGCGTTGTAGATTGTTTCCGGCGGCACGCCCGGATTGGACTGCAGCAGCAGCGCCGCGGCGCCGGCGACATGCGGTGCCGCCGCCGAGGTGCCGAAGAAGTTCGGATAGCTGGGATCGTTGGCGCATTCCCCAACGGTACTGGCATCGGTGATGCCATCCCTCGCCAGCGTGTAGCCGAAAAAGGTGGTGTTCACGCCATCGGGACCGACCACGTCCGGCTTGGTGCGTATCTCGGGTGAGGCCAGGCGGTTGCCGCTGGCATCGAACAGGATCGGCTCGCCGCCGCGCGAAGAATAAGAATTCAGCACCGCGGGCGTGACACCGCAGCGCGGCGTGTTCGGGAAGAACGCGGCACCGACCGCCACGGCGCCGGTGGCGCTGGGGTGTCCCTGCAGCGTCGGTGTGTCGACGGCGAAGGAAGCATTGATCACGATGGGTGCGCCATCGCCATCGAGTGCCAGTTTGATACGGCCCGGCGCCGCTGAGCCGGCGCCCAGGCCGATCGACACACTGAGTGTTTCGGCGGCGGTGTTGGCGGTAGCGCTCGCCGGGTTGCCGACGATGAGGATCTGCACGGGATCGACCCCAGTGGAATTGAGACCGGTGCAGGTGACCGTGTTGCCATCCTCGTCGATGATGATGGGACTGGCGGCAGTGGCTCCGGTCGCGCACAGGTCGATCTGGCTGGTGGCGCCGCCGCTGCCGGCTGCGCCGGTGACGTAGGGCTGATCCCATTCGACCACCAGCGCCACGAATTCTCCGGGAAACAGCGCGGGGATGGTCACCGGCAGCGCGGTGACGGTGGTTGCGCCGCTGGGGTCGAAGTTGAGCAGGTATTCGCCCGCATTGGGCGAAGTCGTCGACTGTGTCGGGAATACCGGCGCGACGTTGTCGTAGGAAGCGACGCCATCATTGCCGGCTGCGGAGAAGTAGGCGACTCCCTGGCCTTCGACGCTGTCGATGGCCTGCGCCAAGATGCCATCCTGGAAAAACGGCTCATCGAAGTAGCCGGTGTCATCGACGATGACCTTGGCCCCGGCGCTGCTG
>Ga0302325_10004436_pt1 | contig 32465 bp, 31 predicted proteins | sample Palsa_T0_2_FD_201948 | JGI IMG/M metagenome (GOLD analysis project Ga0302325, IMG submission 201948) | Peat permafrost microbial communities from Stordalen Mire near Abisko, Sweden - Palsa_T0_2 | ecosystem: Environmental > Terrestrial > Soil > Palsa > Peat permafrost | place: Sweden: Abisko... | reverse complement strand
CCTTAACTAATTAGCGGCTTATCAGTCGATTCAAGCTAGTAAGTCAGTTGGAAGCAATGAGATCAGTTATTCAGTCGACAAAATAGCGTCAGCTGATGACTAACTAACTGACTTATCCCCCACACTGATCTATCCTCATCATCCTTCTGGTCTTCCATCATAATCGAGATCGACTTTGTGTACGCTCGCTGTATCCAAGCTCTGCGGGCCTCAAAATCCTCCTTCGTGAATTGTGCACCCAGGATCTTTCGATCATTTGGCTCATTTGTGTTGTCCTTAGCATCTTCGTCTCTTCGCTCTTTCCAGTGTTCGGCTACTTCTCGTGATTCACCAGGGCTCTCGGAATCCCAACTCATTTCGCTATCCTCATCGGCCTCGAGTGCGAGCAACTGCCCCCCTTCTTCGTTCAATATTGGCCATGTTATTTTTCAACCATTCGGGTCTTTCCCACGACTCACAAGGATCTAAGGAATCCTACTTCAGCATCCTCTCCTCATGGTTTGGCTCTGCATCTCGTCTCTCGCTCCTCTCCGGCCTTTCTGTTATAATCAACGTGTTGACACGCTGTATAAGATCGTCGGATCCTCCTGTCTCAACACCGTCTTCAGACCTCCCATGACGTTTGGGCTCGTGAGTTTGAGCGCTCGTTACGATTGGATTCTGTGATTCATCAGATGCGAGTTCATCAAGGAGCGTAAAACGGTAGGTATTAGCGTTCGTCTATGGCATGCTAAATCCCTTCCCGCCATCAGCATCGAAATTTGTACTGCCGTCGACCGAACTAGTGTTCGCTCTTGGAATCTTGCTCCCAGGGCCGAGAGAGGAGATTTTAGATTTTGGACCAGTATTTGGAGCTCCCTGTAGGATCTTGAGTCCTCGAGGAGACAATTCCCAGAACCCCAGAACGGCTCACTGTCCATGCAATGCAACTGCAGATTATTATGGACTTTTATGCCGGGCAGGAAGAGAATCTACAGCTTGCTAGTATTTGTTTGCTAATATCACCTACACTTTTCTCTGCTATCTGAGTACTATTGTAGAATAAAGGGTAGTATAAACACACTTCCTAAGAATTTTCTTCTTTAGCCGCCGTACCTGTCACCAAATATATGGCCCATTGAGTCATGAGCGAAGGATTTAATGTAAGGGCGCCCGCACGAGCCATTGCAAGAGATCTAGGCGTAGTTGTGAAGGCTCTAGGCCATTTCTGCGCTCTCACCTTCTCCTCTGCCAGCTGAAGTTCACACCTGAATTGCTCCTGCTCAAGGTCACGCATGGATTGCTCATGCGCACGTCTCATATTTGACATGTGCTCTCTTTTATCCTCTTCATTAATTCCTGGATATGATGTGGGGCTAGCACTCCTTTCCCGATCTATGAACCCGCATGGATTGCTTTTGGAATCATCGACATCATCCGGAAAGCTATCGCAGACGGTTTCTGCATAGCTTGTGAGGTTATCTAGATACCTCTCCAATATGAACCCCGAAGTATGATTGCGATCCGAATCTCGAGGCAATTGTTCCTGCAAACGGGCAATCTCTGCGAGAATCAGGGCCGTATCTTGTTTGATCGCTGATGTATCGCTGTGTAGTTCTTGTGTGTCGGCTTTGATCCCTCTGGCTAAAGTCCTGAGAACGAAATCAGCAAAGGTCCGCACGAGGTTGAGGGATTATTACAAGGTTACCATGTCCAAAGCAATCTCAAGAGCGGATTTGTGCGCTTCCAGACTCGTTTGTAGTTTCGCGACATCCTTCTTTCCAGAGGTGACCCATGCGGCAGCCTTGCTCACCTTACCGCCTTCATGTTTCTTGAGCGTTTTCTCAATGTCCACGACGACTCCGGTACAATTCGTAACAATTCCAGCAATCTGCTTCTGCAGTGTTTGCGGAATAGACTCATTGGAAGAGTCATTGACATCGTCTGCAAGTAGCTCGAGTATCGTTTTGAGGGAGATCAATTCTCGTGAAACCACGTCGAGGTCGCTCCTAGCCGCTCTCACATTCTTCACGAATCCTATCACCACGAGCGATGCGCGGGTGATGGTTGATATCAGGCCAAAGCAGGCTGTTGTGATAGATAGCGGATCCATTTTCTATCTTCTTGATGTGCGGACTCTCGTCCATCCGCAGCCTGATTCTTCGAGAATTTCATTGCCGTTCGCTGTGATGGTTGTCAAAAACGCCTCGTCGACTCAGCCTCACCAGCAATTGATCAACAGAGGGGACCCCTGCCAAGAATGACTAAGCCGGAGAGGACCACCCTGAATTCTTTTCACCGTGTCTTCTATTCTTTGTCAATCATTGCCAAAACCTCCTTATCTCAAAATTAGGACCTCTGCCTGTGTAGAGAGCTCCAAAAAACCCCCACCATGCCGTCTCTAAACAGGGCAACAAATACTCGACACGACGAACGTCGCCGAGGCCCGAGAAGAGACCCCTGACCATGCTGAAAGCCCACCAGGCCCAAATCTTGGCGATCTTCAATGGTCATTTAGCCGTAGCATCTTCAATTACAGCGCAGCAACAATGCTCGTCTCACAACTGCCTCGAAGTCTCTTAATTGCTGCCACTCTAATCAGTCTCGTCACTCGTGCTGGAACCTCGGACCTCACAGTCGAAGTCATCAGCCGCGAAACAGCTCCCGGAAAGGTACACCTATACAACGAAGACACCCCCTGCCGCCCCGGGTATCTTCCTCAGAATTCTAGATACTACGGCCTTGACCAGTGTCACCGAATAGATTCCTTTGCCGTTAAACAACTTCAAATCGTCCAGCCGGCGGTCTGCGCTACTGGTGCCAGAGCTTTGTTCACCTTATTCAAAACCAGTTCCTGCAATGAGGGGTTTGGATCTACTTCTACAGAAGTCTCCGATGCGGTTGTTGGAAACTGTATGGATGTTAGAGGGTGGTGGAGTTTTGCGTTCGTATGCGATGGCGTTGTGGAGGAGGAGAGGGGGGCTGTGATTGACCTCAGTTCTTTCCTGCTGATCGCGGGAATGTTGCTCCTTGCGTTGGGTATTGGTATTGCCTTTCTGTTCTGTGGTGGCTTTGTAATGGTAATGGGCGGATTGGGATTGCTGTTTTGGGGATTTTTGTCGTTGGGAAAGGGAATGGTGGTAAGTTGAGATATTTTGTTGCTTTAGATATGCTAACATTGGTCGATAGTATCTCTTCAAACGTGAAGCTAAGCCTGCGGCTGACCAAACTCGAGAGAAGGCTGAAAAAGAAGATTGATTCATGAGTGCGAAGAGAACCAAGAAAGTTCGCCAATCCTTTCACAACTGCCACTGTGAAACTAGATTGGCCGAAGCAGACTTCTCCTAGTGTGTTGAACCTAAAACGGCGACGACACTTCCGGGGTTACCCCAGGCAACACTTACCTCAGACTCGAATCAGATTCCCCGCCTGGTACGCTAATGGCTGGTGCTGCAAGGCCACACGGCCGGCGCTCGCATTTCTCGTACTCGCAAGTTGTAACCTCGGATTTTCTCGCATCCATTACCGAGATAAACCCGCATCACCTCAAACTTTTCTGGAGGCACACTGCCAGCGTCCGTACGTACATACAGTATACCGTCATTTTGTGGCTATTATATTTATTGGTCCTTAGACAGAATCATACTTTCTTTGCAGCTTCGGGTAGCTTCCGCCCCGAAATATTATGAATGAGTGCCGCAGGCGACATCAGGCCGCAAAGACGGCGCCCTCACCGGAAATCGAAGACAGGATGTCAGACCTGTAAGCAACGAAAGATCGTAAGCTCACGCCTGGCAATTTTTATCCAAGCAATCATAAAGGCTAACCCTATTTCCAGAAGGTCAGCATGTCTCCACTAAACTCTTTTCATCACATGTCGACTGAGGTGAAACTTGATCAAGCTGATCGACAATATCTCTTGTCTTCTCTTTGGCGCGATAGGCAACAAAGTTAAAACCTATCTCTCGTCGGGTCTTCCATAGATAAATTATCTTATTTCTTGTCGGTGGCACTTTGCTTTTTTCCTTGCTGACTCTTTTGTTTTAATGGTCAGTGTGATGAGGGTCGACCGTCGTGCCAGAAATGTATCCATCATGAACTTATATGCGAGTACACCCCATTGCATACGGCAGGAGCATCTCCATCTACATCGGTAAGCGCACTCTCCAATGATCATCACCCTGAAATTAACAAGATGATCAAGGTTGGCTCTAATGGCTCCACGGAACTGAATCTGTTGGACCTAGAGCTCATGCATCAATTTTCCACCTGTACATCCCTTAGTCTACACCAGGAACCCACAATCACCAGGCTGTGGTCAATCAGTGTCCCATTGCTTGGGGTCTCCCATGAATTTGTAATGCACGGCATCCTCGCTCTCGCGGCACTTCACTTGGCTAGTCTCAGACATGAGCAAAGGGACTTGTACCTCTCCCAGGCCGTCGCTCATCACCAAGATGGCCTCAAGAAAGCAACACCTGCTCTCTCGCATGTTTCCGAAGAAAACGTCTCCGCAATCTACACCTTCTCCGCCCTCACGCTCTTCTACACCTTTGCCAGCGCCCAGAACAAAGACGACTTCATCCTCGTCGGGGATGCAGGAATCGTAGAGTGGGTTGTCCTATCCCGACAAACTGACTCTATAATAAGGTTCTCAGAGGACGCGCTCTATGCTGGACCTCTGGGGCCCATGTTTACATCTGGTGTCAGACGTTCCCAAATACAAGATCAACTTACAAAGGATGGTCTGCATGTTCCGCAAGCAGATCACCTGACCCAGCTCTTCACCCAGATCTGCGAGACGACCGAGGACGACTGGAAGCGGAAAGCGTATGAACTGGCTATCCGTGAACTCCTCAAGGTATTTAGAGTGGTGTATAGCCAGCCACCTGAGACTCTTGGGGTAGCTGATGTGTATATCTGGGTTTATCGCATCGAAGATGAATTCTTGGCTCTGCTGAAGGAGCAGACGCAGGAGGCGTTGGTCATCATGGCTTTCTTTGCTGCTACGCTGCAGCAGCTCTTGGATACGAAGAACCATTGGTTTATGGCGGGGTTCAGTAATCATTTGATTTCGAGAGTTTATTCTTTGCTTGATAAGCAGCATTTGTCCTGGATAGAGTGGCCGTTGAAGGAGATTGGGTGGGATCCACAGGGAGATGCGTACGCGATGCAGGTTGATCATTTGCACGGGGGTGATGTATCGTGGGATGGGAGCGCGATCTGAACAGTGAGTGGAGGAGCGGTTTGGTTGGCCTTTCCGCTCTTGCGCTGGATAGTAGTTTGGATGACTTGGAGATTTTGGGATGGGATGGGAAGTGCAGGGAAACCGGGTTCCTGTTCTAGAGTTTCAAGGCGATCTGTATGGATTGAGGGAAAGGAGTATAGGTTTACCTGAATAGAATGCGAGCGATCGATCTTGTCATTGCCTCAGAGCTGCGGCATAAAAGTTCATCCTGCCGAAAAGAAGGTATCACGTGCCGTGTTCGATTCCCAAGCAGCGCTTGAGGCCTTACCACAAGTCAGATCCCAATTGATGGTGGACAACAAGCCGGGGCTGGAAGGTTCGATTGCTCATTCAAAGCTATCATGATTTACCTTGAAAGCTCAAGGCAGTTGTTTCCAAATCTGAAGTAAATGACTCGACAGCAAGCAGCCATCGCAGGACGTCGCATTGTTTACATCCCCAACATTTCCCTCCCAACCCTTTCTTTCTTCTCACCAACGCAGCAACACTATCAACGTTGTATCTCAACCACACACAAGCATCGATCAACCAAGCATCGCTCATCAAAAACATCATAGTTTCAACAGCATAATTTTCTAGCGCGTGTTACTAAAGAGGCACCGTTCAAGTGCCCTTACTTGACACAGGAGCAATGCAAGAGGGATTTCGAGTCTTCTGACGGGAGTTACTGTATTCTTCCCATAGCCGGCCGGTGCACTTAATATGGATACTATGCACCTCAATCCGCTTCAAGACCCGATGAACAACCTTACATCGACTACTGCATATTTGGAACGTATTGGGACCTGAATTTCAAGAAATGTACTGTAAACCGTTACTAGGCAATGGTGGGAATTTAACTTGTGAGGTGGATAGGAATTTTAAATGCCCTGGGAAGAGGACTGGCTGAGGAGGTTGTGAAAAGCTGGTGGAAGAAAAGGGACACCTCTGTTTGAGCACAAAAGGACCATAATGGTACATAGCATGCTTCACAGGAATTGATGTTAGGAATTCATATTAGTTGCATTGTCCTTTTGACTACCTGTTCGATCTGGACTATAAGGGAGGACCAGGATGTTACTATCCGTTGGACCACCAGGATGATGAAGGATTTGGTTTAGGTAAGTTTTAAGGTGTAGGAAAGCATTAACTATGATGATGGTCTGTTTTGGAAGAGTATTGATTCGTCTTATTGGAGAGGGGTAATTTTTACGGATGCTCCTGGAATGAAATTAGGAGCTCGGTGGGGTGTTGTTCATCCAGCTGAGAAGGTAACATTTCTACAAGACGAACCCATCATGCACGAGGATATCCCCACAAGAAAAGTGCAAGCCCAACAAGAGATGAAGTAGCCCGCACGTTGAATCCGAAACGCGCTGCCTAGTGGAAATGTGCATTGAGCTATCAAGCAAGATTCTCTCGAATATACACGCCCAGCTTCTCCAACGCCTCCTGTAGAACCTCTGTCTCACACACAAACCCGATCCTCACAAACCCCTTAAACTCTTCCCCGAAGCACCTCGACCCTGGTAAAAACATAACCTTCGTCTTCTCAATAACATCCACACAAAATAACTCATCATCAACCGGCACCCCTTTCCTCTCAAACCTCACCAACGCCGTCGTCCCACCCGTCGGCTTCACCCACGAACAAATCCCCTTATGCTCCTCCACGAACGCCTCAAGGATCCCAACATTCGTCTTCGCAAGCTTGATATTCCTCCCCAACAACGCATGCAACACGGAAGCGGATAGCGCATAAGTGGCAACGCTGTCGTCGATCTGGCTTACTGATATCGTTGTGTAATCCCTTGCGCTAGCTATCTGCTCGATGATTTCAGGGGAGCGGGATGCGATCCAGCCGATTCTTATGCCCGCGAGGGAATAGGCTTTTGACATTGATCCTGTGATTATGGTTTTCTCGTAACCCATGGAGATTAGAGAGGGCGGGAAGTCGGCATCAATTGGGGAGATGCCGTGGAAAAGAGGGCGGTAGACTTCGTCTGAGAGAACGGTTATGGAATGCGTGCGTGCGAGGTCGATGAGGGATTGGAGGACGAATTTGGGGATCGTGGAGCCGGTGGGGTTGTTGGGGTTGTTGATTATGATCAGTTTTGTGTTCGATTTTATCAGCGGCTTGAGGTCTTCGATGTCGGGGATGTAGTTCTTTTCTTTGCGGAGTTTCCATAGTGAGACTTCTGCGCCTAGGCTCTCAGGAACGGAGTACAGTTGTTGGTACGTTGGATGGACGCAGATTACGTGATCTCCTGGTCCGATGAGGGTGTAGAGAAGGAGGAAATTCGCGGCGATTGCTCCGGGTGTGATGAGGATGCTCTCTGTAGGGAGGGGGGAGGAGACACGTGCTGAGTATAGAGAGGCCAGACGCTCTCGCAGAGCTTGAGAGCCGCGGATTGAGCCATATGTGAGTTTCGTGGAGGTGTTTATGGGATTTGGGATGTTGGGATCTTCGCAGAGAGCTACCAGGTCGTCGATTGAGATGGAGGCTGCGCAAGTTTCGGCGACGTTGAGAACTCCGAGTGTGGTCTCGTATTTGTCCATCCACTGAGGAGTATTAGCAGTGTTTAGCATGCAGATATCTTGCTTACCTGCTCGACCTCAAAAGGCTCAATCTTCACCATGTTTGCAGTTGCGAATGCCTCGGCAAAAGAGAATGAGGCTGGGATTTGAGATCTAGGTTCTGCATTGGAACACGCGTCGGTTTCTGTCTTGATGCCATTGTGAATTGCAAAACGGACCTCTTTGTGCGTGAAGTGAAGTGTCAACTTGGAGAGTGAAAAATGGTGTTTGTTCTCGAAAGGCGATGACTCGGAATAACCTTTCCCCCCCTCGGCGTTCTTCACCCCGACGCGGGGGCTTCTGCGTTGCCGGGCCGCGACGGATCCCTGTCAAAAAGGGTCGACGAATCTCCAGGCAACTGTTACCACATGTCGACAACGCTCAGTCCAACTGATCACAATCTATCTCCACCCGACCTCCACCCTCTGCTACTTCAATCGACACACACAACCTCACGCTCCTTGTGATACAGCTACGCAAAGCTCGCGCGACCGTTCTACCCTGCTACAACACCTTCCTTACTTCGTTAATGGCTCCACACTAGCCTCTTCTTTTCAACACGCTTCATTTCATCAAGTGGTGGTCGCCGATCGTTCACCTAGTGCTTAGAGCTCCAGCTTCATAGCTTCATCGACATCATCGATATGCGGCCACATCTGGCGGCCGCCGCCGCCCTTGCGACCTTATCGCTGGCATGGACTGCATACGGATACCAGAACTATACTTCGCTGGATATGATACGCACACAGTTGGCTCTGATGGATGATCGACCGGATGATTGCCCCCCATGGTACGATAGCTCTATTGCAATCACAAAAGAGGCAATGTACTGACAGAAGACAGTTTTAATTGTCTCCTTCCTGCTTTTACTTGTGGTCAATATTCCGATTGTAATAAATTTAATGGCAAATGCTCCTGTCCTGCAGGATTCGGTGGAGAGGATTGCTTATCGGCTGGTCTGCATACGCCAACATCCCACCCTAGAAAGCATATATACTGATGGGAGAATAGTTTGCGGATCCCTAGCAGATGGAGAGAACAGACCAGTGCGACAGAGCGACTACTGCGAATGCACAGAGGGATGGACTGGCATCAACTGCAACGTTTGCACGGAAAACAAGGCTTGCAATGCCCTGATGCCTGGAAATGAAGGGGGAGTCTGCTATCAGAATGGCGAGGTCGTACACGAGAATTATCAGATGTGCGATGTTACAAACCAGAAGATTGTTGATATCTTGGAAGGGAGGAGGCCACAAGTTACATTTACTTGTAACGCCAACGACTCAACATGCGCTTTCCAGTGTGAGTAGGATTCATAAGGAAGTACTCTCTGTTTACTGACAACGATTAGTCTGGGTTGAGCACAAGGAATCCTTCTACTGCGACCTGAATACCTGCAGTTCGAGCACCGACAACGATTACGGTCAGAATTCTACCAACTACAAGTGTGATAATATCCAGTGCAAATGTATTCCAGATCGGATGCTTTGCGGCGAGAACGGGTCGGTGGATATCACTGATTTCCTAGATGAGTCGATTCGAGGGCCCGCGTCGTTCAGCTGCCTTCAAAAGAATGGAGGAGTCAACGGTTGTAAGTTCCAAGAACCGGAGATGGACAATCTGATCCAGATGATGTTCGGTGACGCTAGCATATTGTTGAATTGTCAAGCTGGAGAATGTCTTTACGAGACTGATGTCCCTGGATTCGAACGGCCGATAAAGCGGATCAACACTCCGCTGATAGCAGGGGTTATATCTGCCACTTCCCTGTTTGTGGTTGCTGTCATCTTGACTGTCTGGTATTTGTCAAGGAGGCAGTTCAAGTATGGCCCCATTCATCTTGACGACTCGGACGATGAGAGTCTCAAGCTCATGGCCGACCACAAGCCTGCTTCATTGTACTTTGAGAACGTCTCGTACAATCTGAATGGGAAACAAATCCTTACAGGAATTCAAGGAATGGCTCATCCAGGAGAGATTCTGGCCATCATGGGGGCTTCTGGTGCTGGCAAGACGACCTTTCTCGATATCCTCGCACGAAAGAATAAGCGTGGAACGGTACATGGCAATTTCTATGTCAATGGCGAGAAGGTCAATGATAATGAGTATAAAAGTGTTGTTGGATTTGTCGACCAAGAAGATACCATGTTACCGACTTTGACTGTACACGAAACTATCATGAATAGTGCACTCCTTCGACTTCCTCGGGATATGGGAAGGTCAGCCAAAGAACAGCGAGTCTACGAAGTCGAGAAGCAATTGGGTATTTCTGGCATCAAAGACTCGTTGATCGGGTCTGAAGAAGGCAAGGGACGTGGCATTTCTGGTGGTGAGAAGAGAAGAGTTGGAATTGCTTGTGAACTTGTTACGAGCCCAAGCATTTTATTCCTCGACGAACCAACAAGTGGACTAGATGCATACAATGCATTCAATGTCATCGAATGTCTTGTGACTTTGGCCAAGACTTACAAACGAACTGTCATCTTCACTATTCATCAACCGAGATCGAACATTGTAGCCCTTTTTGACAAGCTACTTCTTCTGGCGAAGGGGCGGACTGTCTACTCGGGCGAGTTTTCACAGTGCCAGGACTTTTTCGAGCATATCGGTTATTCTTGTCCTCCAGGATTCAATATCGCAGATTACTTAGTTGATCTCACCATGCATGTTGGTAACCCCAGCACCCCTGTTGACGAGGGGATACCGGGATTGGAAACTGGAACCACCGGTAGTCCTGGTCCGAGCAGTACCCGAGCTGTGAAGTCTATTGCTAGCATATCCGGTGGAAGTATTGAAGAAGCAGTAGTAGGAAGTCCAGGCGACTCATTGCTGAAGCCAAAGATCAAGCGGAAAGACTCTATCAAGGCCAGACAGGAGAGGGAACTCTTCACGCGGAAGAAGTCTGGTATTGAAACTCCCGGATCGCAACCTGATGAGGCACCACTAGATCCTAATGCCACATCATCACAACAATGGCTTCGACTTTCAAAGCAGCAGCCCGGACATGTTCCCCAGCAGACACTGGATGATCCAGACAACCTACCTCCACCAGCACCAGGCACGAATACAGACTTTGAGGTACTAGTCGCGGCATATGAGCATTCTGAGATTGCAGGTAATATTCACGGTGAGATCCACGCGGCTATCGCGAATGCTCAGACAGCAAATGGTGGAATGAACGGTCACGCTGACGCTAATGGAAACTCTGGTATAATGGGCAGGGGTTATGCCAGGGTTGGGTACCTGCGGCAATTCATTATCTTGTCGCAAAGGACATGGAGAAATCTTTACCGGAATCCAATGCTGATGCTTACGCATTACGCTATAGCCATTCTGTTGGCAGTTCTCTCAGGTTATCTTTTCTACGGACTAACAGATGACATTCCTGGATTCCAAAATCGACTGGGATTGTTCTTTTTCATTCTGGCACTCTTCGGATTCAGCACATTGTCCAGCTTGACGGTGTTCGCACCCGAGCGATTGTTGTTCGTCAGAGAAAGAGCCAACGGGTATTACTCGCCAATTACATACTTCATGGCGAAGGTCATCTTCGACATCGTACCCCTTCGCATCATCCCGCCAATCCTCATGGGCTCAATCCTCTACCCCATGACCGGCTTAATCCCCGACGCACCCCACTTCTTCAAGTTCATCATGGTCCTAGTCCTGTTCAACCTCGCAGCGGCAGCCATCTGCCTCTTCATCGGTATCGTCTGCAAAGACAACGGCGTCGCAAGCCTAATCGGCAGCTTAGTCATGCTCTTCAGCCTGCTCTTCGCAGGTCTACTCCTGAACCACAACGCGATTCCCAAATCAATGCTCTGGCTCCAAGCTATCTCCATCTTCCACTACGCCTTCGAATCCCTCATCGTGAACGAAGTCACGTACCTCACGCTCGTGGACAAGAAATACGGCCTCGATATCACAGTCCCTGGTGCCACGATCCTGAGCTCGTTCGGCTTCAATACCCAGGCGTTGTGGCCGGATGTCATTAAGTTGGGGATCTTTGCCGGGGTTTTCATTATCTTGGCTTATGGTGCTATGCATATCTTGCTTGTAGAGAGACGGTAGAAAAAGGGAATTGGAGGAAGGAAAGTTGGTTTAAGGTTTCTTTTGTGGTCGTTGGTTATTTGGGATGCATTTTGAAACGGTGTTGGGAGTATAGATTATATATAGGCAGAGCCCTGCCCTGTTTTTTTTCTTGCCTTATAAATATATTGAGTGTTGAATGTAGCCCATCGGTCTTGATGCATGGTGGTGGCTCTGTCCCTAGAAAGCCCTTCAACAGGATGGTCATGTAATGCTATCAATTTCAACACATTCTGCCGACAATTCAACACTTCTCCATCGTGGCAGGGAACACCATAACTCTTCGGATTGCTTTGGATCGATGCGCAGGGTAGTTCCGGTTTTTCTGCTTGCTCGACGATGATTCGATCCAGACCTGATATGGGTTTTTAGCCAGTGGCTCGCGGCGTTCTGCGTGGCTGCTTCAATGCCACAACTTCATGCCTTCATCTCACAATATCTCATCCAATCTAACACGTTCAAGAGAGCTGGATTCTACAACCGCATCATATTATTGGGGCTTCTTCGGTAGCAGGAGAGAACTTAGAAGGCGATGTTGGGTTCTCTTCCTCTGGTAGAGGATGCCCAGCTCGTGTGTATTATAAATAAGGGCGCTTGTTCGCTATAAGTATAAGCTTGCGTGCGCTATCCCTTCGTCCGGTGAGACATGCTCGCCATGGGGGTTCGGGGCTAAGATCTGCTCGTGAGCCTCGTGTAGCCAATCAGAGCTCCGAACATTCTCCTCTAGGAGCTAGGGAAGCCTGCTGTCGCTCCAATTGAAATGGGCTCTATATAATGGCCCCCGTATATACATCTGTAGGGACGGTGGGATGGTTGATTGACAATGAATTCGATGTAGCTATCGATGGTTTTGGTGAGAAGCTGTATGCCAATAATCGTATTAGGCTGCTCGGGGCCCTGTTGCTTATATAAAACCACCCTAGCAAGTGGCAGAATCGATGGGTTAGGACGGCTTATCGAGGACCGGTTGGCCGACCTGTCCGGAAACAAGTCGAAGATGAGGCTCTCACTCCGACATCATACAAGCAATAATTTATCAAAATCCAATGTTCAACTTCTCATTCAGCGACGTAGCGCCAATTCTGGATCCTTGGACAGCTATCGCTTCCGGAACCCTCCTCATCCAGTACTACCAGTCCCCCCTGACTAGGCTAGGCTACATTGCGCTTCTCTTCTACTGGTACGTCTACATATCAAACAACTACCACTTCTTCTCACAGATCCTTTCTGAACTGCTTCGTTCGAAATGGGCTAGTTGTGGGGAAAGGGATTTTGCCGGCAGGCACTGGACCCTCAATATTGCCGACCACATTGTCCTTGCTGTATTCAACCAGATCTTCACCTTTTTTCTTCCAAACTATTTCTGGACACTCATTGGATTTAACATCTTTCTGAGTTTATTCTTCCTTGGCCACTATGTTGTTCGACTTTGGATGCAGACACAGATTGCCAGGCTGGTTAGACTCAATACAAATGCCTGGCGATGGAGGGATTGGGTTATTGACAGCACCTTTCTGTCTTTGACGCAAAATATCGACAGTCCAGCGACAAGGGCCATTGCAAAGGCATGTTGGTGGACCTTGCATCAGGTTGCTACCGTCTTGACTTCAGAGGTTATAATTAATCTGGCATTGAGCTACTCCATGTTACCACTGCTCTTACCATCGAATCCGTATACCAAGTCTTTGGTGAGGTGTAGCAACTGCCTAATATTCTACCTGTTTTGGTTCCGCCACCTCAGAAAGTTCGCCAATCCAAATCCGCCAGAGCACAAGCACACCCCTCTGAAGAATCCAGAGGATATCCGAGTGATCCTGCTCTACCCTCGGTTTGGTTTCAAGAAGATATATTGTAGCCTGCTTCAAGGTCCACATATGCAGATCCTCATCTACGAAGACATTTCGTACAACTGGGGCAGCGCGGACACTATTGAGGAGATTTTGGTTGACGGCTGCAAGAAGAAAGTCACGAAGAGTGTGTATGAGATTCTCGCCAGCTACAGTTCCCTCTTCCTTCCTAAGCTCTTGTGGATTGATGCCCTTTGTATCGATCAGGAGAACGACGCTGAGAAGTCTCAACAAGTGCCGCTAATGGGAAAAATTTATCTAAACGCCCTCTTCACCACTGTGTTTCTCGGCCGGTCTTCCCTACACGATGACCAGGGCGCACCAAGTAGATCTCTCATTCCTTACCGCTATGATGGCATTCGACCTAATAACAAGAACACACAATCACATTTTGAGGATGCTCGGCTGACTTCTGATCTCTTGAGAGAGTTTCACGTTCTTCAGGAAGTGTTGAGGGATCCGGAGATGGAAATCTACAAGTTTTTTGAGTACTTAAAGCTCTCCAAGCCAAAACAACGACAATGGGCCGCATTTCTGAAGATGCTACAACATCCTTGGTTCGAACGTGTCTGGGTCATTCAAGAAGTCGCAATATCAACCGAGGTAGAAGTTAAATATGGTGACGAAGTCATTGACTGGGACCTTCTTGCCAATGGTGTGAAGAAGCTGAATAACGCAAGACATTTTAAGCTTTGGCTTGAACTAGAACATGGTGTTCAGCTTCTACATATCGAGCACACAAGCCTCTACAACATTGCAAGGATGCATCAGTTCCGAGGGGAGTATCGACTACGAGGCTTGTATGACCTGATTTACGACAGCTTGGGTCCCAGAAAGGCCTTGGGCCTCTGTGTAGTCCTTGCCGAAAGTGTTTACTTCAAAGCTACGAATCCTCGCGATTTGATCTTTGGCCTTATGTCTTTGTGTGTGCATCCCCTGAAAGTCGACTATGCACTTTCGGTGGAAGATGTCTATTTAAGCGCAGCCAAGAGGTTAATTAATGACGAAACCATTCACCTCTTGCTCCACACTAGCGGAGTGGGGAACAGACTCGAGAGCAAACCCATTGCCTCGAAACTACCATCATGGGTTCCGGACTGGACAGCTACCCCGAAGTATAAACGCTTACAGAATGCGGTAAATTGGGGGAGGGAAACGGAGTTTAAAGCTGGAGGTGAAGGGAAGCCTGCCATCAACCTCAAGTACGACAGGACACTTGCTGTTTCTGGCTACCGTGTCGACATAATCGAAGAACTTGGCCCTGCTCTCTTCGATACAAGCCACCAGAGTAATAGAGGGACAATTTATGAGACGCACCAATTTGCAGTCAATTACGAAACTTGTCTGGATCTGCTCACAGAGTCTTCACACACGCTAGATCCATATCCTCATGCTGCGGCAGGCCAATCTCTTCTCGAAGCATTCCGCAGAACATTGTTCATCGACAGAACGTGGATTGGAAGGAATCAGTCAGCGGCCAGCTTCCTTGAGATGTTCCCTCAATGGGAAGAAAGCCTCAAGTTTTTCTACCACCAAGCTCCTGCACAGCTCTCTATGAACAAAGACGACATCTACAAGCTACTCAAAAGCATGGATGAAGTCACAGAGGATATCAAGTCTTGTTGCGGCAGGCGGCGATTTTTCATCACCAGGAAGGGCTATATTGGAATGTGTCCGCCCTATGCGAAGCAAGAGGATCTAATTTATATTGTCCCTGGCGTTCATGTTCCCATCCAGGCTCGGCTAAAATCCACTAATCCAGGATCAATCTAGGATCAGTGCCTAGATCACTTAGGATCGATCCTAGCTCAATCCTGGCTCGATCCTTGGCTTAATCCTTAATTAGCATCTACCCCTCTTCACCGCTTTTCCCTTCCCTACGCTTTACTCTCCCATTTACCCTCCTTATATAATAGTTTTTTTTAACTAGAACTTTATTAAAATGTCTTCTTTCCTTTAAGACGCAGATTCCTCTCGCGCCCCTTTAATAGCAGCAAAATTAATAGTAGCTTCTCGTACAAGTGCACACAATAAGGGCAAGAAAACCTCCGCTATTTAAAATTATACTCGCGAACCCTTAAAATACGAAGATTAAAAGCTCCTCTATTATTCTTATTATAAACTCGACAATTAACCGTATAATATTAAGTCTACTTCTTCTATAATTAAGCACATCTATAGCAAGTACAAAATAGTTTAACTTAAAAAGGTTTTAACTTAAAAGCAAGAGGTTATATAATAGTAGCTCAAATCGATTTACTACTAAGCTATAGCAACTAGGGATACTAAGGAGTTAAATACAAAGATCCTAAAGAAGTCTATTAATTAAGACGCCCTTATTAAAGCTCTAGTCTCTCTTATTATTATTATATATAACCTCTCGTTTTGCGTAATCGAATAGCTAGCGTTTTACACTTTTTACTAGGTTCTTAATCTAGAATATAAAAGCAAAATTATAACGTCTTACTTAATTATATAAACTAAAGTTAAGGAATCTTTCTAAAAGTATAAAGATATTATACAAAAAGCACTTTAAGGCACACTTTCTTACATTTACATCTCTCTTAACATCTAGACCTTATTAAATTAATAGCTTATCCTCGCAATTTGCGCACATTTTACCTTATATAACTAAAAGAAGGAGAAGGCCCTTCTTGCTTTAAAGAAGGTGCTTAGCTATAGCAAAGACAACTAGTTCTCGATCCTTCTCCTTATCCTTTAAGATTACGCTATTAAGCTAAAGCTTAAAGCTATTATAGCTAATAACGCCCCCTTAAATAACGTCTTTTGCTATATAATCGAGAAGCATATGTGGGATATATACAAGAGGGAGTAGTTAATAAACAACTAGCGCATTTGTTGCATTAGCTATATTATTAACCTTATTATATAAGCCTTCTTATTTACAAATCTAATAAATATAAATAAGCTAGAGTCGTGTGACAAGGCAAACACAGATAAGGAGCTTATAAATAAGGAGGTGAAGAAGGCAAAGTTTAAGCTTTTAGGACCCTTTAGCAAAGCATATAATATCGTGGTTTATATATAAAGTTTAAGTAGTTATGCAAACCATTTTAAGAAGCTAGCAAGAAGGATAATCCCAATAGACAATTATGTAAGGTAAAATAGCTAGTATAATATGCTCTAAGTTTTACTTAAGTAAAAGGCTTATATGGATAAGTATTATAAGGTCTTTAAGCATAAGCTTTAAAAGGATTTGCTAAACCTTACTAATTAAAAGAAGCTTTATATAATTAATAACTTCTTTTAGCCCTTCTTAAAAGCTACTCTTTTTACTAAAAGAGACGAGGTCTCTATTAATTATACGCTCTTTATAATAGATATTTTAATTAAGCACCTCTAAATCTCAATTGTAAGTCCCTTACTTTCCCTCCTTTTACTTAGCTAACTCTTATACTAAGATAGTTATAAGGGAAAGAGAGACAAAGAGAGCAAGGACTTCTTAGCCCGGCTTAATAAAGCACACAAGGTCCTTAATAAGTACTATTAAACAACTAATATATCTCTAATTTACGCTATAGCTTTAATCTTGAATCCCAAGTGTTATACGAGGTATATTTAAGCCAATTAGAAGAGAGAGTGGAGAGAGCTTGCCTTAGAAAGTGTTTAAAAGCTATAGGAGACGTATAAAGAAGTCAAGATCCTTATACTTACTACTACCCCCTTCTCGTATAATAAGCACAATTAAGGGGAGCTCAAAGAATTTAATTCTTTTAGTCGTATTGCCTTAACTCTCGATATATAAGCTAAGCTAGCTAATTAAGACAAGTATAAGGATTATAATATAGCAAAGTCGTATAATCCTAGCACGAAGGGGGCTCTTGCGTAGTAGTACTAAGACACGCAAAGGCAGCGCTAGCTTAAGCTCTTACTTATAGCTATTAATATACTCTCGATTTTAGCAATAAGCGATAAGCTAGAGAGGGTCTTCTTTAAAGGTCGTCGTATAGTAAGCTAGGATAGGGGGCAAATAGTGCTAGAGATTATAGAGTAGCAGGAGTGCTTAAAGCATTAAAAGAAGAGTAGGATTCTAGATACTTTCCTCTAATTTAAAGAGATATCCTAAAAGAGACTTTTATATACGCGTTATCTTTATATAACCTTTAATTATCTAAGGGAAAGAGTAGATCCTCGTATATAGGCAAGGATTTAGCTAACTAAGGCTCGATCCGGCTCAATCCTGGCTCGATCTTGCTTAATCCGTGCAATCCTTAGTAATCCGATCTAGGATCGATCCTGGATCGAGCCCTATTGGATTGTAGCCGAGCCTATTCCTATCATTTTGAGGGGAAATACTATGACGCTCAAAGAACTATATACACCGCCTCCAGGTGCTACGAAAAGACTCAAACTAGTTGGCGAGTGCTATGTCCACGGCTTGATGAATGGCGAGGCATTGTCAATGGGGATCACTCAAGAAGACCTGGAGATAATGTAAAGTAGTCTAGAGCTGGAAGCTTTTTTTAATCATGCACTGCAGATGCTCGTGCATTCAGTGTGGTTGCCATTCTTACATCAGTCAATCGCCAGCTTCGCCGGCGCATTCCCCCATTCAGAGCACTGCCTCTAAGTTGATAAACGTGACGACCCAGCTGAGCAAGCTGCTTGAGGAAGTGACAGTAGATGAAGCACATAGACGCCGAACCGCTGTCGCAAATACGATGAAGTACCTATTACGGCATAAATGAAAGATTGCAGCTCGGTCTTCCCCAGCCAGTCAGCTGCAGTATTGAACATGCACGGAAGCTGCGCTGGCCTTCCCGCGTCAATTTGTTCTCATCCTAGCCAATTGGCTTTCTGCGATAATCACGGCCCTTGCCTATCTTATGCAGTACAACGGATCAGGCCGATTACGAAGTAAAAGCCACTGGCAAGGGATAGAAGCCAATAAGAAGTTCGTGTTGTTTGCTTTCTGGTCTGTGCCAGCCTGGAACTACCGAGGCCTCCAAGGGGCTTCCCGCCATAACTTATGTGGATTCTAAGGCGACTATTCACAATAGAAAAATAAAATAAAATAAAATAATTATAAAAAATTCAATTAATTTATTCTCAATAAAAATCGAAAATTAGCACATTTATAATTTTTTTATTTCACTATACGCTTGTGTATATTAAGTTTTTTTTTATTTTTTATTTTTAGAGACCAAAATATTTTTCGTGTTCTTGCCTCGCTGGCCTAAGGCTTGTGCTTCGCTTACTTCGCTTAATTTGACCGGGGGGCAAGTTTTCCTTTTCTCCTTTTCTCCTTTTCTTTTCCCTTTATTAAATTTGCCTACAAACAATTTTTTGGCTTTTTAATTAATTAGCATTAAGCTCGCTAATTTAAATAATCTTTAAATATTAAAATTTGGAAAAGTTATAAGAGTTAAAAGTGTGAATGCCCTCAATTTTACGACCGACGAGGGTCGCGACCAGGGTAAGAACTTTTATTTTCTATACTAAAAAAAAAACACTTTTATTATTAAATTTTTTTTTAATTTAAACTAAAGAGAATAGGTTAAAATATAATTAGACTTAGTTTCCCTTGCTTAAATTAAAAGAATTTTAAATAATTCTTCTTAATCAGAAGTTTAGAACTATGAGTTTTGGCGGTAAGCATGCTATCGGTCTCGGTAGGAACCCCCCGGCCTTTCCGGCCCCTGTACCCAGCTCTCACCCTGGAGCTTGCAGTAGGAACCCCGTGTTAACCGCAAGATACCCTTGCAACGCGGAGGAAGCAACAAATCCTGCATCGGATCACAACGTGGGGGGTGGTATTTGCGCTGCGAGGATAAATATGCCGCAATCCCCTCGTCTCTTGCGTTCGTTATCACTTTTAATCTCTGTATCATATCAGATTATTCTGGTTCACGGATTCCTTCTACCATGGCGGAACCTCAAGCTGAACCTCAAAATGTCGACCTCGACGCTGAGGCCGATGACTACGAAAATGATTCAGCTCTTGGAGGGGAGAGTATTGCAAGTTCGACGACATCAATCAACTCAAGTATCCGGAAATATCGAGAGGAGAATGGGAGGACGTATCATGCGTATAAAGTAAGTTCTAACCTTATGATCGAAGCCGAACTTTTGTGATTCGACATTTTTAATATAAATTCTGATTGACCCAATTGCGAAGGATGGCAAATACCACTACCCGAATGATGAGAGTGAGAATGATCGCTTGGATCTCCAACATCACTTGTTTTATTTGACATTTGATGGGAAGTTGTTTACTGCTCCGATACCGAAGGAGAAACTACTTCATCGTGTTCTAGATATTGGCACAGGAACAGGCATTTGGGCAATCGATTTTGCAGATGAACACCCAGAAACAAAAGTCCTTGGCGTCGATCTTAGCCCAAGTCAACCATCCTTCACCCCCCCAAATCTTACATTCCAGATTGACGACCTCGAAGAGCCTTGGACTTTCTCAGAGAAGTTCGACTTTATCTACAGCCGCATGATGATCGCCTCCATCACCGACTTTCCTCGACTCTATCGGCAATGTTTTGACAGCCTCTCTAACGGAGGTTGGATAGAAACATTAGACATCTGCTTTCCAATTCTTCTGAATGATGGTGAATTCCCTGAAAATTCTGCTTTCAAGAAATGGTATGCATTATTAGCTATTCTCTCTCCAATCGGCTAATCAGAGTAGGTCCGATCTCTTTATGGAGGGGTGCGAAAAACTAGGACGCCCAGCAAATTCTGCGGAGCTCTACAAGTCGCAACTTGAAGCAGCTGGCTTTGTCGATGTCGTAGAGACGAAATATATCTGGCCATCGAATCGTTGGCCGAAAGATCGGAAGCTTAAGGAATTAGGCATGTTCTACATCCTGACGGCGGATACGCTGCTAAATGCAAATTAGGAATGTGGCAGTTGGAAAACATAATTTCAGGCCTCGAGGGCTTTAGTGTGGCAATGTTCACTCGTATTCTAGGCTGGACAAAGCTTGAAGTGGATGTTTTCTTGGCTAAGGTTAGGAATGAAATGAAGGACACGAAGCTTCACGTATATTGGAACATGTGAGCTCTTGATTTCGGATTTTATTTTCATGTCAAAAACAAAATTGGGTTGGGTTGGTGGCGAGGTGCTAATATTTAGTAGATTTGTTGTCTATGGGCGCAAGCCAGAGTAGACCGATAGATGATAGCCTCTCCACGGCTGCCGAGTGTGGAAGCTCGTCTTCGGGGCAGATGTATGCGGATCCGAAGCTGGCTACTAATCCAGTGGGAATCGAGAAGCGTTTGTTTTATCTCGTAGAGGACCATCTCTGCGTTCAACGAGGCAACGAGGCGTCTAGGTAAGGAGAAATAGGTAATTGCATGAGCGAAGCGAAGAGTGATAGGTATCGTTCATTATAGAGGCAGGAAAGCTATACAATTCAAGTGCATGACGATATCAATGATGCCATGGTCATTGTGCTATCGGGACCTCTCAATACGCTCCATGACGTTCTCTTTTAGGTCCCACTGCTCGAGGTCTGGTTTCATTGCAACTCACTCTCTTGCTATTACCTGAATTCGTAGCCTGACGTAACTCAGCAGTCGCCTTACTCCGTCTCCCCTCTAGGTCTTTAAGTTCAATGTCGTCCTCATATTCACCTTTCCCTCCTCCGCAGATTTGCTGGATGCCAAGCATGATAGATACAACTAGAGCGCAGGCCTGGCAGCCATATCCCAGATTCGCTTCTGCAGAGAATGTTGTAGGATTGGATTAGGGCCTGCACCATTGCGTTCCAGCCAGTTCGCCCAGTCTTCTGCAAATCCCTTCGAGGAATCCTACTGTAACTCTCGCCAGGCTTGGCAATGATACCTGAGGTATCAATACTAGATCGATCCTTAGTCAGCCAATAATAAAATAACCCCGCTACCCCTCCTCAACCAGCAAAAAAATTATTTACTATCGCATTTTCCTGCTTCAACTAATCTCTCAAGCTTTAATTGCCATGCCTTAAAGCGCAAATCAAACTCTTCTCTATCCTCTGCCTAAACTTTCTTCTTCTCTTGCTTTAATTGCATCACCCCACTTTATATAATTCTTAAAGACCTGCGCCGTATATCTAGTTTTCGCTATAATTTATATTAGTATTATTTTATTATTTTATGAGGAATACTTATAATAATACACTTTTTTGTCTTAAGACTCAGTCTATTTCTTATTATATGTCTTTTATATAGTCTAGAATAAACTTATTTCTTTAAGGGGTAAAAAATGAGGGAGGGAGGGACGAAGATGAGGTTTCCGTTTTTGAATATTTATAGGGCAGAAGAGTAAGTATTGAAGGAAGGAAGCGAGTGCCTAGAAGAAGCCATTCAAGTTTCTTCTTCATAAGAACTAATTATACGAGATATGGGGAATTATTAGTTCGCTGGTTGTGCTTTTGTGTCTCATTTACCGATTGAGTTCGAAGTCCCCTCGTCAATTTCACTCGCTCGAACCTTCTCACTTGCCTTTCCCTCTTCTTGCAAAGACTCCGGCGACGAGAGGGACTTCTCACGCACGAAAAACTTCGGCCGCGGCCATCCGGGCCGAGATTGCGCCATCTCCCAACCATCTCCCTTACTCATAGGTCGAGAAAGATCAGAGTCCACAGTGTGGAGGGGAGATAAGGCAGAGGTATGTGTATTTTGATGTAACTCTTGCGGAGGGGGGGATTTGAACATATTGAGAAAGCTGTTGATGTAAAACGCAACGAGGACGAGAGGAATGCCGAGTGCTGCGGTAATCCCGACTAAATATTTATCAGAATCCTGGAGTTACGGGGAAGAGTTCGTGGAGGGGACGCACATATTCTTGAGAAGACCCATGACCCTGGGTATGAAAGATTCCCATCTTGATGTGGGAATGAGTCGACGTTCAAAGCAAAGAAGGAAGTGAGGAAGGACATTGGTAACTGTAGTCTTGTGAGAAGTTTGATCAGGCTTGAACGAGTGGTGCTCACGAATATAATTGTCACGATTGTGAAGACCATGATAGTCCTGCCTTGTTTTGTTGTCTCCTCAGCTTGTATACGGGTCTGAACTGCTTGCTTGCGTGATTCAACGGCCTCAGAGATATTTGCATTTTTCTGTTTCAGGTCCAACAGGTGATTGAGCTGGGCTGCGTTAGCAGGGTCACTTGGGAGGGATGACACTGAAAGTTTCTGATGACTTACGGAATCATAAGTCGTAGTGGCATCTGTCTGCAACTTCCTTATCTTGTCGATTCTCAAGTCAATGTCACTTCGCTCCTTGTAGTAATTGAGAATGGGATCCTTCTCGATCTCTTGCTGCGCGGCACCCTGCGGCTTTGCGATCAAGCCGGATAACTTCTGCAACAAGTCCTTCTGGTCCTCGCAGATGCTCTGAAGTATATTGAGTTCGTCTCGAATATCTTTGACCTCTTCCAAAAGTGTGATTTCGTTTTGGAGGTCTAGTTCGCGTATAGTGGAAGATATGTCCTTGGCTTTTCCGCGTTTGCCAAGCTCTCTCCTAAAAGCCTCGAAACATTTTACCTCCTCATCTGCCTGTAAAGTTTGGAACGAATTAGTGAGATTACGAGGAGACAGATGGGAATAAACTGACCACTATGCCAATTGAACTCGCAAACATATGAAGAAAAGATTCAGGGCCTCCAGGAAGTTGCGCTTGACAGTCCTCTACAAAGCCAACGCAAAGACTCATGATTATGGTAGCAAGATGATATATGGAAGATATTTCCGGACGCGAATCTTCGTGAATGTGAGAGCGGATCTTGTCAAGTAGCTCAGCTCGATTGTTGGCATTCCGGTCAATGCTCTGTGGAAAGCAAGTGATCACGGTTTCTGGAATCGGGGAGGTTAGAACCGTATACGTGATATCAGGGCATACATACTGTCATCAATGACCCAAAGCCAAAGCTGATCTACCATGCCCATCTGAAAGTTCGAATCCTCCACCGTGGGCTCGGAGCCTCCACTATGTTCATTTTTGCCTTCATTTTTGTTCTTCTGCTGCTCTTCGCGGGCCTTCGCTCGTAGCTGGTACCTCCGGACCACCTGATCGATATCACGCCTGCTCGTGTCAGCCAACGACGAGTAGTAATATTGATCCAGGGTGCGTGATGCATGAAGCCCTTTCGCCTGATCAGGCCTGAGATATTGTTGAAGTAATGCCTCGTGTTTGGAAGCAATATCTTTCGTCCTTTTGGTGTGCTCGAGAATGTCGAGTGCGTCGTCAAACCTTTCGTACCATTCGAGTAATTCAGCGGTGAGATTCCTCTTCTTTATCTCCTTCAGACTCTTCCTTAGCGAGTCCAATTCTTCTTTCAGCTTCGCGTGCGTTTTCTGTTCGGCCGCTTCAACCATCTCATGAAGCTTGTGAAGCTTAGTGTGCGTCGAAGATACTGACTTCTTCTTGTCATAATCTTCGACAGCTTTCTTCAACAACATTTTTCCATCACGGACTTCCCTCTCCAACATTCGAATCCTTGCTGGTTCTATCTTTTCCTGCGAGACTGCATCTTCATGGGGTTTGTCGACTGGATCAGAAAGGTGGTGTACTTCCTCGGCGAGCCGAATCGCTTGACGCAATTTTCTGTGACTTTTCACACTCTGGAATGTAAGAAATGGAATCTAGAACAATGTTAAAAAATCCTCAAATCAATGGTACGGGGGATGTTTCATATATACAGAAACTGCTAATTTGCACCCTTCGAGGTGCGGAATTTCTTTTTCTTCATCTAAAGACGTCTCCTTTTGGTCAATTCTTTGCTTTTCTAATTTCGACTTGTCCTCTGATGGATGTTGTTCGGCATCCGGTGGGCCATGATCTGGGGGTTTTATGTCCTTCTTGTCTTTGCTTTTTTCGTCAACGCGGCTTGGATCTGCCTTGGCTTCTCCAAGCCGGACATCTTCATTGGCACGATCCTTGCTGTCGCCTGCGGAGTTCTGTGCTTTTTCGTTCAATTTGGTAGTCTCACCAGCAAGACCTTTTAGGGCATCTCCCTTTTGGGTAGGAGTAGTTGTGTCTTGAGTTTTTCCTGGGGTCTTCAGCTTTTGAGTCCTACTTAGCTCTTCTTTCTTGGCTTGGCTCTGTAGTTTGGTAATGTTTGCACCTTCCCCAGAATGGAAATCCTTGCTTTCGAACTATCCTCGTCGTCAGTCTCATTGAACAGGAAGCTTCATTGATGGGGTGATCTACCGTGAGAGCCGGATACATAAATCGATATTGGGTCTTTCCAAGATGCTCGCGACGATTCTGCTCAACGAAGTTTTGCAATCGTGTATACTCATCGTCAGGCTGTCCCGACTCATACGAAAGTCTCCTCATCAGATCCTACGTAGGCGTGAGTCTGGCATTTTTCTAGAGACGGTGACTCTACTTACTTCAACCCAAATCCACTATAATATTAACTTAGTCAGTGCGGTTCAATGTAGATGATAGAGGCGTTTTCTTACATTATTAGCTGGGAGGTGTATCCATCGAAAGCGATGTTGTAATTTGATGTTCCAATTTTCCCTTGCATCAGACATCATACTATGCGGCCCTTCTTTGTAGATGATATCGTACACACTAGTTTTCCTCTCCAGTGTGTCAAAGCGACCAGGTGAAGGATAGAAGTCGATAATGTTGGCAGAGAACTGTTTGCAGACATTCTGGACCCCACCAGGACCCAGCGTAGGCTCTACCAGCTGGAGCGGCTTTCGAGGTAATCGAAGGGGCGTCTCGAGAAGACTGACGATCGCTGTCTTGAACTCGCCTTTGAACTCGGGACTGTCTTTCAAACGTCTCGCCAATTCCATCGCAGAATCAGGTGTCCTCCCCTCCGCATCGATCATGATCGCTTCAGGATTTGCGCCATTCATCAGCAGGTGGCGTACCACTTCTACAGCCTGTTCCGGTTCCCGTGCCTTATAGTTCACTGCCCAGTGGAGCGGAAGCCATGTCTCCGTAGCTGCTTCGGAAGTGTCAGTCTCGAACTTGACGTCGGAAAGTTCCATCATGCTCCGCAATATTTGTTGGACTACCAGTCCCTGACCATTTCTAGCGGCTTCAAGAACAGCTCTAGGGCCGAGTTTTCCGGATTTTATGGCATCAGGGTTGTCTTTGGTGTATTTATCAAGGAGGAACTGCACAATCTTGGTTTGGCCGCCGACCGCAGCCCAATACAAAACATCCTTGTCCTCCACGCCAGGTAATTCCAGTATCTTCTTCACCAGGTCCCGGTCTCCAGTTCGACAGGCCCAATGAAGTGTTTGTTTCACGCTCTCGTCTATATCCTTCCACTGCTCTTCATTGGCTATTAGAAGACTACTGGTGGCTTCCACTTGTTTTGGGCTTGTTCTCTCCATTTTTGGCCAACCCTGCGCCGTTAAGCCGTCCTCACTTGCGACATAAAAAACGTCGGCCTCTGCGTTCACCAAAAGCTGGACAGTGCCTTTTTGTGCTTCGTCAGTTGCGATAGAGAGGGCCGTCTGTCCGTCGTGATTCTTCTCGGTGATTGTGTTGCGATACGCACCCTGAGATACATTCTCGAACTCCTTCAACAGCACATTAACCAAATCGTCCTTTCCTGAGCGGCTGGCAAAGTGTAGCACAGTATTACCATCGACGTTTTTCGCTGTAAGAGTAGCAGGCTTGATTTTGGTCAAGAGGAGCTGCACTGTTTCCGTCTGGCCATAGTACGCGCCGTGGTGTAAAGCTGTCCATTCTAGGCCATCTCTTGCCGCGAAATTTGCACGACCCATCAACAAAGTTACGATCTCTGTACGTCCGTTTGCTGAAGCAACATGCAACGCCGTCTCACCGACTTTATTCTTTGCCTCGATATCAAGTTTCGTTAGCGGTAATTTTGGCGGAACCTTTGGCCTTGTCTCGACACTTCCTGCACCTGGTGCCGATGGTGCACCAAGAAGTTCATCAGCTCCCGAGGCCTGATTGTTGTTTTTGAGAAGCATCTCAGCGAACTCTACATGTCCAAAGCTAGCACACCAATGGAGTGCAGTGTATCCGTCATTTTCTGCAGCCCCTATATCAGCACCTGCGTCGAGCAGCAGTTGTCCAACCTCAGCATTGCCTCTCTCTGCAGCCCAAAGGAAGGGCGTCATTCCAACTTCATTAGCACTCCCTATATCGGCACCGTGCCTCAGCAATAGTTTTGCCAGTTCTGAATTGCCACGATAGGCAGCCTGACACAATTCCGAATCGCCTTCATTGTCGAAAGCCCCAATTTTGGCTCCTGCCTGAATTAAAAGCTCAGCAATTTCATCGTTGCCATTGGTGCACGCGTGCAAAAGAGGCGTTTCTCTTGAACCATTCTTGGCATTTACGTCTGGATTCCCGCCCAAAATCAGACGTACAATTGATGTCGCGTTTTCGTCCACCGCTCGAAACAAAGCCGAAACTCCCTGAGAATCGGTCACGTTGACGTCGGCGCCATTTTCCAGTAAGATCTTGACGTTGTTCTCGTTCTGCTCTGCCACAGCTCTCCACAGAGGACTTTCTCCATCATCATCCTCGATCTCAAGATTCGGCTTGGCCTCGGTCAATAAATACGCCACGACATCATCCCTATTCCAGAAGACTGCACGGTACAGAGGTGTCATGCCTATGCTGCTTCTCGTATTGATATCCGCCCCCTCTGCAAGACAACGTTTGATCTCATCGACCTCGCCATCTTTGGCTGCGGTCAAAAGCTGTTCGTTAATATCTGGGGTCTCTTCCGTCGAATTCTCCGGCTCAATGTCCTCCACGCCTTCCGGGACTTGTTCATTAGTATCTGGGGTCCTTTCCCCAGCATCCTGGGGCTCAACGGACTCCACGCTTTCCGGAAGCTCCTCATCCTCCGCCATATCGACTTCTGGTTCTCAACCACAGAATCAAGTCGAATTGAAGGATAACTTGAACAGCTCTCCAGGTAAGCTGACCTGTACCAACATGCACATTTGCGACGCGCCGGGCAAAGAGGCTGCGAGAAAGTTTGCGCCTTCCACAGAATCCCGCGATCGAGTGCTGTACTTGCAACCGTTCGAATTCCAGGTCAATGTTCTGTTTTCGGCCAACTGTGCCCTCAATTGAAGCTCTCAGGTGAGAGATTGAGATTTTCATCGCAATGAGATGAACGACGGAGGACCCGATCGTGCTGATAAACGTGGACGTGCATGCTGGGGCTGAAGAACCCCACCACTGTCCCGTGTCTGCAGGGTCTTGAGCCACTGAGCGATCGACAGGCCACACCCATCCCTAATCACTAATGACGATCCCATTCGCTGTCGCATGCTGTTCAAGTCTCGAAGCGGGACAAAATCCTTGCGATGGTGTATGGGTGTTTGCACACCATTGTCAGAATGCAGATGTCCATTGGGGGCCGTCCTCTCTGAGGCAGAACAGAGGTTCCTCTCGGCGCGCAACCGAGCTGGGCAGTCTCGGCAGCTTCCCGCTAACCAATCCCAAATAGAAAGCGTCGACTTATGTCGCCTTGAAATAATTTAACGTTGACAAATACGACTTGATATATGAAAATAAGGAAGTAATGCGAACACTTCGTATACCTAGAAGGAATTGGAAAGGGACAGAGAGACGAAAGAAAGTCTAAAAATTTCATGAAGAAATGTATGCCCCCGAAAAATCCAATTCAACATGATCTCATTATCTTTCATTCATTCACTGAAGTCACTACACTTCGTTGGCTTGAGGTGAGCTATCTTCAACCAACTCTTATCACTAACCCAATGCCTCAATTCTCAACACTCAAAGCTTCGACTTCCCCGCCTTCCCCTCAGTCACCCTATCATCCTCCATAGGTTCTGGGTCCGCCGTCTCCGCCTTCAAACTAACCGGATCCCCCAACTGGCTTGAATTCTCCTCCAATTTCTCTATCGCTCTCTGCATTAGCGTCTTATTTCTACCTCCCTTACCCTTTCCCTTCCCTCCCGGGAAAGTTCGGGATATAACCAGGGAGATGAGAATAAAGGAAAGCCATCATATATGATATATAAGTCCGGCATGTGAAAATATTATACTTCCAGTGCCGATGACGCAGTGAGAGTTTTGGGGGACCACCGAGGGATCACGAAAGGGGAATAGTTCTGGTGCTACAGATAGTAGTACAGAAGCTAGGATAGGGGCTTCGCTAAACCTAAACTGCACTCCCAACAACAGCTATTAGATATCAGCTCGAACAGACTTTACTCGTACCCCAAAAGCCTCAATGGAAGTATTCAAAAATACTCCTAAAATAGATATCTTCTGAATCTATCATAGCTCTCTTTTTGGTCAATGCTCATCCACTCTAAGTCCTCCCGGTGGACTTAATCCTCATTTGCATCCCATCCCTCGGCCCAGCACTCATCCTAAGCTGCTGAAATGCCTGATCTCCAAGTTTCAAATCCATCTTCGTGAAGCCCACCCTCTGCGTCTTACTCGGTTCAACCACAGCCTCAAAATCGAACCATCGCGCCGTTAACAACAAAATGATCCGCATATTGTCCATCGCGAGATTCTGACCAAGGCACGCACGCATACCGCGCTCAAATGGACGCCATACCGTACTGTCAATCTTAGGTTCGTACGAATCGAGGTGTCGATCTGGGAGGAAGGTGCTTGGTTCGGGGAAGTTGTGGGGGTCGTAGTGGATTGTGTGTTGGCAGACTTGGATCATTTGCTTTTCGGTGGGGTAGCTGCGGCATTTGTATTCGAGGGTGGTACTGATTTATTTTAATAGTGAGCGAGAAGAGAAGAAATGCTGATGTGGGAAAAGAGGTTGCGGTTGAACTTACGAATCATCCGGATTCTGCCTCAGCCCGGAACCGATGGGGAACATTCGGAGTGTTTCCTTGATCACAGCTGTTGTATACTCAAGTTCATTAGTCCTTGATGGATACTGGCGTATCAGATCGGCAGTGGTAGCTAGGTCAGGGTCGAATATACGATCATGTTCCTCGCGGAGACGATTCATGATGTCCGGGTGAAGCCCGAGTAAGGTATAGATATACTGTTATACGCTGGTAAGCATAATCACAAAGGGGAAATCTACCACGGCACTTACGCAAAGAGTATCGACTGAGGTTGAAAACCCACCAACGAGGAGAGCTTTCATGCTGGATGTATTGTTAGCTCCTATCGGCAAAACACATTCACAGCACATACTTATCGACAACTAATTGTAGATACTCTGCATCTAGCTCTTCTTTCCTGTCTCCACCATCTTGAATTTTCTCCAACAACACCCGATCCAGGATACTGCTTGCGTTGCGCCTTGTTGGTGGCTCTTTCTCATCTTTCATAACTGCAAATCTTTCCCTTGCTTTGTCCTCGATATAGCTGTTGACTCTCTTTGTCGCTCCTCTCTGCTTCAACCGTATCCTAAATTTTGTAATAGGATTCCAGGTACTAAAACTCACCTGGAACGATCCGAGCAGGTACTTTAGGTCTGTAAGGATCTGAGATCCGGACTTTTGCGCATCCAAGGGAAAGCCAAACACGATACTCCCAATGATGTCAAATAGAACTTTTGATAACTCTTCCTCCATTGAAAACGCCTCCTTGTTAGCAAGTACCTTCAGAGTCTCATGAAATGACAACGCCTCATCCGTAATCGAGCCCAACAGAGTCTTGATATAACGAGGCACAAACGCAGGACCAAGAATATGATGCAGCATCTTCCAGAGGCTTCCGTTAGCGGTGGGAATGATATTCTGACCGATGATTGGCGTCAAGAGATCTCTGACATAAGTGTTTATGGGGTACGGTCGGAGAGTGCTGACTTGCGCTGCTGCTTCACCACTGATTATTATCATTTGGGGAGGCGCAATTGGCCACAGGTCGAGGTAAAAGATTTCCGGCAGCGAATGTTTCTGGGCTAGATATGTGAGGAGGTACATGGGATGCGTTTTGGGCGGGAAGAGAGCGACGGCTTCGCCCATGAGCTTGAGGTGTCCCCATAGGAATGAGTGTGGAGGCTTGGGCTTTTTGAAATCATGTCAACACAAGACAGCTCCAAATATGGCATAGGTTGAAATAGGGAAATCACATACTAGATCTTTATAGAATCGACGATGTTGAATGAGTTGGAAGGCGAAGTAGATAAGGCCTGCTGCTCCAAATGAGGAGAACAAGGCAAGGTTGGAAACCCCAAACATAACTTCTAGCTTATAAGGGCATCTAATGAGACCATATTCGGAAACCAAAAGTTCAACCTCCTGGTTGAGAAAGAGTGTGCAGGAATATGCTTTGATGAGTCGTCGCTGTCGAGAAGAAACTAAGTTCTTACGGTGGCGTCGACGCGAACGAATTGTGGCTGTTTCCTAGTCAACATACGGTTCTCATTCGTCCCCACGTATGCCGTATCCCGTATTCTCCCCAATCTGGGCGTCATGTGAGAAGAGAAGGCTTCGATTGAGCATAGAAAGCTATGATAAATTTGAGGCCTAATCAGCGAGATGAGAGCATGGACGAAAACTTAGGCGGCTTGTGTGAACCTATATTTATCAGGACGCGGTGCTGTAGGCACGGACAAATACGCTGTATTTTAGCGACCAATACCCTAGAAATATGCGGCATGTACGCTGTGAGTGGAGATAATGAGAGCTAATCTTTAGCGACCCTCGCTTGTGGCTCGTGTGCAAGTTCTAGGACTCCTACGCTTTATTAACACCCCAAAAACTTTACATTATTATTCCTCCACGATCAAAACTTGAACAATGAGTCAGAAAATAAATTCATTAGATTTCTCAATGCGCAGATAATAAATCAGGCAGCCTCAACAAGTGGGAGAAATAGTAGTCAAAGATGTCCACCTCGGGCACCAAAGAAACCCTATCCTCAAACGCAATTTAGAATCCAAAAACCGTGGTGTTGTCGTCAATGTACGTCGTGTTATCAACATCAACGTAGGTATTATCCTGGACCACCGTGACGTCCTGGACCTCCACAACATCAGGACCTCCAAATCCCTTCATCAAGCCTCCAAAGCCACCGAGGCCTGCGCCCATGAGGCCTCCGCCGAGTCCTCCATGGCCTCCATGATGATGTTTGCGTCTCTCATGCTCTTCATGCTCATGCCACTCATGTGCTAGAAGACCTCCAGCTAGGATACCTGCGCCAGCCCCGAGAGCGGCACCGCCTGCCCCACCAGGAAATTTCGAGGTTGCACCACCTAGACAAGCTTAGGGTCAGTATTACTTGATTAATGAATTAATGTGTCGCAACCAACAGAAAAACCGTTAAGAATACACATACCAACTTTGCTCTGTAGCATGCCCATGAATCCCTTCTTCTGAGGTGCTGCTGGAGCTGGTGGCGGAGCCCCATACTGGGGCTGTTGTCCGTATCCAGGCTGTGAAGGATAGGCTTGGGGATTTGGAGGATATTGCTGGGGAGCTTGAGGTTGACCATAGCCAGGCTGGGGAGGTGCGTAACCTTGATACGTGGGTTGAGGCTGATACTGTGGCTGCTGAGGCTGACCGTAATAGTTTTTGTTCGTTTGAGAAGGGCCCAATGGCGCTCCTGGCAGAGGAGAAGGCGCTCTGACTCCGGCGGCTGGTGGTGGTGTGGCGGTATTGGGAGGTGCGTTTGGATTGTACGGCTGTGCAGCGGCACCATATGTCTGCGGTGGAGGTCCCGGGGGCTGTCGTGAGTCTCCAGTAGGGGGAGGAGAATAAACAGCATAACTTGGCTGTTGCGGAGGAGGAGGTTGTTGAGCTTGTGGGGGTGGAGGTGTGGGATTGTATTGGACTTGTGGGGGCGGGCTTCGCTGAGGTTGAGAATCGGGAGGAGGTGTG